>FJVV01000574.1_pt1 | contig 46941 bp, 41 predicted proteins | sample 1011911 | NCBI WGS metagenome assembly FJVV01 (sample SAMEA3912450, study PRJEB9761) | metagenome | biome: forest; material: soil | place: USA | collected 2011-06-22 | depth 0.1 m
CGCGGTGGGCGACNCCCAGTTCCAGAAGAAATGCCTGGGCAAGATGCGCAGCGTGAGCAGCAACGGCCGCACCGTCCTTTTCGTGAGCCACAACATGGGCGTCGTGGCCAACCTTTGCTCCCGCGCCATCATGCTCTCCGGCGGCGTGAAAGTGGCCGACGGTGAGCCCGAGCACATCGTCGAGCGCTACATCGCCGACCACGAGGAATCCGTCGCCGAGGTCACCTGGGCTCGCGACAACCCCGCAGCCGGCACCAAGCGCATGCGCCTGTGCAGCGCGCGCCTGCGCTCGGACGGCGAGATCCGCACCCAGGTCGAAATCGACCGCCCCGTGGAGCTCGAGTATGAGTTCGAGGTGCTCGGCCACCGCCAGATGGCCACCTCCAACATCCAGGTCAGCGACAAGCACGGCGTGCTGGTTTTTTCGTCCAGCCCGCCCAGCCTCGAACTGGAGCCCGGCGTGTACCGGCACCGGGTCGAGTTCCCGGCGGATTTCTTCAACGACGGCCTCTACTCCATAAACATTCTCCTGCTGGCCAACGTCACCCTGCATGAGGTCGTGGTGCGGGATGCGATCGTTTTTGCGGTCCACGAAACCGGCGCGGGACGAGAGCAATACGGCGGCACCATCAGCGGCTGCCTGCGCCCGAAGCTAAAATGGTACGCCGCCCCCGTGCCCGCCCCCGGCATCTGACACACTCCGAGTCGTCGGCCGGCACCTCGCCCCCCGGCAGGTTCTCCCTCCCTGCAAATGCTCCTTTCCCGTCACTTCAAAAACGCCTTCAGGCGCGCGCTCTCCGCTACCGGCTACGAGATATACAGGCGGCCCCACCTGCCCAAAGGGGCGGATGCTTTCGAATCGCTTCGCTCGCACTGGCCGCAGTGGCGGCCGCGCGTCATCTTCGACGTTGGCGCCAACGTCGGGCAGACCGTCGCCCGCCTCCGTCCGCTTTTCCCGTCGGCCACGATCCATTCGTTCGAACCCGTTCCCTCCACTTTCGCCACGCTGAAAACCAAAATGCGCGGCGACACCAACGTGCACTGCCACGCCCTCGCACTCGCCGACCACGCAGGCGAGACATGGATACAATTGCACGAAAGCTCCGATCAAAACTCTTTGGTTCCAGAACTGGTCGGCACCACCGGTGTGAGCAGCCAGAAGGCTCGTCTCGAACTCGATACGGCGGCGGATTTCTGCGCGAGGCACGGCATCACCCACATCGATCTCCTCAAGATCGACGTCGAAGGTTTTGAAATGGCCGTCCTGCAAGGCGCCGCGCCCCTGCTCAAAACCGGAGTGATCGACTACATCGTCGTCGAAGCAGGCCTGATGCCCGGCAATCCCCGTTTCACCCCTCTTCCCGAGCTGATCGACCGCCTGCGCCCGCACGGCTTTTGGCTCATCGGCGTCTACGAGCAATACGGCTGCCGCTACAGCCAGAGCGCCGAGTTCTGCAACGCGCTCTTCGCCCTCGAGAAACACCTCACGCAAGGCAATCCCGCGTCCGCATGACCGTGCCCTCCCCGTCGTCCGTAGTTCCGCTGGAGTTTCCTCCGGAACCGGCGGTCTCTGCATCGGCCGAAGGCGCCCGCTCGACAGGCTTCTACGCACCGGCGCTTGACGGTCTGCGCTGCGTCGCGGTCATAGGCGTGTTGATTTCCCATTTCTCCCCCACGCTCGGCAAGTTTGCGGAATGGGGGCCGTGGGGCGTGCGCCTGTTTTTTGTCCTGAGCGGCTTTTTGATCACGCGGCTGCTGCTCGAGGCCCGGATGAAAATGGAAAGCGGACGGCTTGCAGGAAGATCCGCCGTGCGCGGATTTTTTATCCGGCGCATTTTTCGCCTCTGGCCGGTTTACTTCGCATGCCTCGCCGTCGTCTATTTTTTCAACGTCGTTCCGACGCGTGAAACCATCTGGTGGCATGTGCTCATGGTCACCAACCAGTATGTGTTCCACTCCCAGGGCTGGCCGGGGATGCTCTCCCATTTCTGGACCCTCGCAGTCGAACAGCAGTTTTATCTTTTTTGGCCTTTCGTGATCCTGTTCGCCCCCAAGAATCGGCTGAATCTTTTGCTGCTGACCGTGCTGCTCGCAGGCCCGTTTTCGCGAGAAATCATCCTGGCATTCCGATGGAGCGATCTTTCGAGCATCTACACTCCACTTCCCTGTTGCCTCGATTTCTTCGCTGTTGGCGGTGCGATCGCCTGGGGACACCAATCGGGATGGCTGGATCGTTTCGCGACCCTGCCCCGCCTGCGCCTGCTGCTCCTGCCAGCCGCCGCCTGGATGCTTTACGGATCAATCCTCAAATCGACGGGGAGCGTTTTCCCCGCCTATTGGGCGGTTTTCGACCCGCTGATCCAGGCCTTGGGCTTTGCCGTGCTGATCATCTACATACTTCGCAATCCCAACGGTTTTGCGGGACGTTTTCTGAGCCTGCCGGCCTGTGTTTACATCGGTGGGATCAGCTACGGCCTCTATATCGTTCATAACTTCATGCATTGGTTCGGACCTGCCGTTTTGCGGCATACGACCGGCATGAGCCACCTTCCCAATGAACCTCTTCAGGTGATTTACTACATCGCACTTTCAGTCGCCATCGCAGCGGTGAGTCATCGTTTTTTTGAAGAACCGGTGCGCCGTTGGGGCCGTCGGCTTGGTTGAAACCCTGTCGATCGTTCATCTCAACAATGACTTCATCATCACCCACATTGCTGCGCTGGACCCGGTTCTCCAGCGACTCGCACGGGACCGGCTCCGCAAAACGCACCGCCCAAGTCCGCGCCTTGTGCATGCAGGCCGGCTATACGGTGGCCGACATGCGCCCGCCCGCCACCGTGTCGCGCGCACGGACGTGGATCGGCGGCTTGTCCATGCGGGCGCGCTTCGGTGCAAACGCCTCGGTCGACCATGCGGGCACCGGCCTGTTGGGTTATCGGTCGGCATTTTATCGCGACGCGCTCGCCAAGCATGACGGCGCTCGCGTGCTGCTGTGGGAAACCACCTACGACACGCTGCTGCCGACGCTTGCCCGCGAGGCCGGCTATAAAATCATCGCCCTGCCCCACAACCTTGAGGCGCTTGTAAGCGACCAGGTTTTCGCCGACGCCGCCTATGATCCGTTTGCCGATCTTTCCGGCGAAGTGAAGCGGCTCGCGCTCGCCGACTCCGTTTTCACCATTTCCAAGGAGGAGCGCTGGCTGCTCGAGGCCCGCGGCCTCTCGCCTTACTATCTGCCGTATTTCCCCGATGCCACGTTTGCCGGGGAATGCCTGCGCATCCGTGCAAAACGCGAGTCGATCGCCGATGCGCGCGGTTGCATCAACGGACCGCTGCTCCTCGTGGGCAGCGCCTTCAACCCGGCCACCGCGCGCGGCATGAAGGAACAGCTCCGCTGGCTGAAAAAGAGCCGCCTTCCTGCAAACGGCATCGTCGTTGTAGGCCCGAAATCCGATGTCGTGCTCGCCGATGAACAGGTCCCCGGCATACAGATTCTGGGCGAGGTCAGCCGGGCTCGCCTAGTTGAATTGCAAGAGACGTGCTCAGCCCTGCTTATCCACACCTACGGAGGGGCCGGTGCGGTCACGCGCATCCCGGAAGCCCTTCTCTCGGGCCTTCCCATCATCTCCAATCCCAACGCGGCCCGAGACCGGTATGATACACCCGGCGTGCATGTTTACGAAACCCCGGATGAGTTCATCCAACTCACCCAAAACGCACTGCCTGTTCCACCGACGCCCGCCCGTGCATTGCAGTCGGAAGCCCGTTTTGAAGCCGAACTCCACCGGCTGGTAAAAATGACTGCGCAGGGCTGAAGCCGATGCCCCTCCCCAAGACCATTTCGTATTATCTTCGCTCTGTTTTATCCACCGATCTGCCCTCTCTCATCAGGCGCAGACTGAGGAACGGCCGTTACCGCCGCCAGCTGGGCTTCATCCGCAAACTGGCCCCGTTGCCGGTGCCTGCCACCACATCGGATAATGTCTCGATCCATCTGCTCACCTCCCACTACGAGTGGCAGGCCGCTCTTTGGTCGGCCCGTTCCCTTCTAATTTCATTGGGGCGCCCCCTGCCGGTGGTCGTCCATGACGACGGTTCTCTCTGCAAGGAAGCGATCGAGGCGATGCAAAAGACTTTGCCCGGCCTGACCGTGCTAACCAGGGACAAGGCCGATGCCCTAGCGGAAAAAGCACTGGCCTCGTTTCCTGAATGCCGGCTGGTGAGGGAACAATCCGTAATGGGCCTGAAGCTGCTCGATCCATGGCTGATGGGAAACGACGATGTCATTCTCATCGACAGCGATGTGCTTTGGTTCTCGCCGCCCCCAGAACTCAAGACATGGCTGGCCGGACCGCGCGACTGCAACTACTGGAACGAGGATATCAACAGCAGCTACAGCGTGGATCCGGCGCAGATCAAAGCGCAGTTCAACGTAACCATGGAACCGCGCGTCAACTGCGGCCTTGGCTTTGTCGCAAGGGCGAGCATCGACCTGCCGGCACTCGAGTCCTTTCTGGTTCAGGAACGCCCCGCCCGTAAGCCCTGGCTCGTGGAGCAGACCGCCTACGCCTACCTGTCTTCACGCTACGGCGTGAAACTCCTGCCACCGACCTATGCCGTCGGAACAGCCGCGGGAAAACCCCCGGTATCACGCCTGATCGCCAAACACTATGTCGGCTCCATTCGTAATGATTTTTACCTTGAGGGCCTTCCTTTTCTTTCCCGTCGCTGGCTGTCCTGACCGATGAACATCCCTCCCCTGAATATCGGCCTGCTCGCCCCGTCCTGCCGCGGCTTCAATGCTCTCGACGGCGGCATCGGCACCTACATGGCCGATCTCGCCGTCGGGCTCGCCGCCGAAGGACATTCCGTCCGCGTGATCACCGGCAGACCCGCGGCAGATTCCCCCTCCCCCGAGTCTTTCCCCGGAGTGCGCTTTGTCACCTTTGACTCCACGATACCGCGCTGGCTGCACCACCTGACTCGCTGGCGCTGGCAGGCGCACACGGCTGCAAGCTGGCTCTGGCGCGCCCGGCAGGCCGCCGCCGCCGTGCGCGCCGCACATGCCGCCGAGCCCTTCGACTGCATCGAGACAAGCAGCAGCGGCCTTCTGCCGCTGCTGCTGTTGCGCTCCCGCCGACGCCCTCCAGTCATCACCCGCGTCGCCACCACCGCCGCCCAGCTGGTGGCACACAACGCCGGCGCATCCCGCTGGCTCAACCGCCGGGAGCAACGCTGGGAGCTCGAGCTCGTGAAACGCAGCGACGCCCTGCTCACCCACACCGCGCTGCACCGCGAGGAATTGATCAGGCAATGGAGCCTCTCACCCTCCTCCATCCACCTGATTCCCCTAGGTATCACCGTGCCGGCGGATTCCGCGCTCCGTGTCCCGGCGAATGGCCGTCCTCCTCGCGTTCTCTACGTGGGCCGCTTCGAACACCGCAAGGGCGTCGACGTCCTGCTCTCCGCGATTCCCGCCGTGCTGGCGGCCGCGCCCGGAACCACGTTCGACCTCATCGGTCACGACGCCAACGATTACTGGCAGCAACGCTTCTGGCGCGAAAACCCCGGCATTCCCCGCGAGCAGGTCCGGTTTCATGGCAAGACGGGTCCATCCGCGCTGCTCTCTGCCTATCGCGACTGCGACCTCTTCGTCGCCCCTTCCCGCTATGAATCCTTCGGACTCATCTATGTCGAGGCCATGGCTTGGGGGAAACCCGTGATCGGATGCCGCGCCGGCGGCATCCCCGAGGTCGTCACTGACGGCGAAGACGGCCTTCTGGTCGAGCCGGATGACATTGCAGGTCTCCGCGACGCCCTGGTCCGTCTTTCCCTTGATCCCGGGCTCCGCGCCCGGCTCGGCGCGAAGGCCCGTCGCTGCGCGGTGGAACGCTTTTCCCGGGAAGTTTTCGCACGTGCGAGCGAGACTCTCTACCGTGAAATTATTTAAACGCATCACTCCTGATATGCTCACACGGATAGAAACTTTCCTTCGTGTCACACCCTGGCCGCGTTCGGTCGTTCGCTGGCTGCCCGGCAATTCCAGCAACTTCGGCCCTCCGCGCCGCTGGGGTTTGATTCGCGATATCGTTCCGTCCGCAGGCGGGCGGATCATCGAGGTTGATTCCTCCCGAACGCTGGAAAACCCCCGTGCGATTCTCCATGGAGACATCCCCGTAACAGGCCTTGAGTCATTCCAGCCCGAAGCGCCCGCCACCTGCGTATTCATCTTGGAATCGGCCCGTGCGATCGGACAAGAAGGTTTCATCGTCACGAAAGATGACACTCTCCTCTACGACGCCTCATTCTGGCACGGCGTCTATCCGGCACCGCACGCCGGCCACCCCATTTATCTGCGCAAAAAAGCGCGCCCGTTGAGGCGTCTTCCCGGAACATGCCTCTCTCTGGCCACCGATTTTGCCTCCGGCAGCTACGGCCATATGATCCACGACGGCCTCACCCGCCTGAGACTCCTCACCCAAGCGGGCTTTCCAGCTTCGAAAGCCGACTGGATTCTCTTCCCTCGCCTGTCCACCCCCAACACCGATGCTATCTGCAACCTCCTTGGCATCGCCCCGGACCGCGTGCTCAACTGCAGCCCCGCAAACGACTGGGAATTCGAAAGACTGGTCGGCACTTCCTACCCGGCCGCCATCGGCACCGTCCCCCCGGAAAACGCCCGCTTTCTGCGCGACCTCGGCCGGAGTTGGCTTCGCGAAGGACAGCCCCGGACACGCGTTTACCTGAGCCGGCGCGGTTATCAGCGCAACCCCGTCAACCTTGATGAATGCGAGGCTATCCTCCGTGAATTTGGGTTTCTTATCGTTGACCCCAGCGACGGCGAATCCGTCCTGACGGCCTGCGCAAATGCCGAGATCATCGCCGGCATCGATGGTTCCAACATGGGCAGCCTTGCCTTCGCCCCTTCGGGAGCGCGCGTGCTCATCATCAATCCGCCCGTCGTGCCCCCCCAGCCTTACGAGACCACCATGGCGTTCTTCGGCGACCGTGAACTGCATCTCCTCGCGAGCGATCCGCTCGCTGGGATCACTCCCTCCTACAGCGGCAATTTCTATCTCCCCGCATCCCGTCTGCGCGCCTGCCTGGAAAAAATGTGCTCCTTTGCCTGAAGTACACCGATTCGCCTGCTCGTCTTTTCACCTCTATGCTCCCCGATCTCTCCGTCATCATACCCGTTTACAACCGGGGTGAACTCATCCGCTACACGCTGGAAAGCGTGCGACGAGCCTCCGTTGGACTCTCCGTCGAAGTCATCATCGTCGATGACGGATCCGCCACGCCTGCCGCCGACTCCATCGCCCGCCTCGGCTACCAGCCGGAAAAGATCATCCGCCAGGAAAATCAGGGACTGCTTTTCGCCCGCCTCACCGGCTTGAAGCACGCCACCGGCACCCACATACTGTTTCTCGATTCCGACGACACCGTAAGTGCGGACAAATTCCGTCTTCAGCTCGCCGCCATGCGTTCCACGGGGGCTGAAACCAGCTATACGGACCACGCACACACCACCCTTGTGGGAGATTACGACGCTCTGTCTATCAAGCCCAGCGGCCCGCTGAAAGATGTTACCGCCGCAGCCGAGTTCTTCATTGTCGTTCAACCCGCTCCGCACTCGCCGATTTTTCGCACCGATTACATCCGCCACATCGTCGAAAACGCCTTCTTCCCTCCCTCGCCCCTCTACAATGCCGTGGCCGAGATCTGGTTTTATCAAAATGCCGCGCCCCGGCCCGGGCGGATCGTGCGCGTGCCCGGCCCTCACACCATCATCGGCGCACATCCCGGCGCGCGGCTAACCAACAACTGGGAGAGGCTTGGCGTGGCCTCCCTCGCCGTCATGGAGGCCTTCGCGCGCAACTGCCCGGACGACACGCCCGAATCCTGTCGCGCCCGCGCATTGCTCGGCCAGGCTGCGTTCAAAAGCTGGCGCCGGCTGTCCCCCGATTTTTCCCCGGAGTTTCAGATCCGCGAACTCGCCCTGTCCCGTCGGCTTCTGCCCCGCCCCAAGTTATCCTCTTTGGGCGGACGTGTCTTCCAACTGCTCGCATGCCTGCTGGGTCCGGTAAGCGCCGCCCGCCTTCTGAAGCGGTATCAAAACACTTCCTACGAAAAAGTCCGCACGATGGATGACGAGACCTTCCAGCGGCTGCTCGCCGCCCTGCCGCCTCCATGATCCCCACCCGCCAGACAGTATCCCGTCCGCTGCCCCTTGCATTTTGGGCGGCCGTGATCCTGCTGATGTCCATTTACGCCCTTATCGAGGCCTGCTGGGCACGACCGATGGTATGGGCGGATTCCGCCGCGGGATTTCACGTCTGGGACTCCATGCGCGCCGGTTCATCCTGGAACTGCTACGTTGAGCCCGATCCGGCGAACATCGCGAAAGACCACGAAGTGTTCCGCACATGGTGGAGTCCCGGCCAGTATATGCCCGCCGGGCTGCTCACGCTTGTAGGTCTCGGTCTCGGCGAGGCGGTCATCATCGTCACGTTTGCGGGTATTCTGATCGGCCTCGCCGGATGCCGGCTGCTTTTCAAGGCATGGGGGTTTTCAGAACCCGTCACGCTGGTCTCCGTTGCGCTCATCGCCCTCGGCTGGCACACGTCGTTTCTCTTCGGCATGTTCAACGGTGGCGAGCTCGCGCTGTTCGCGGGCTTCCCATGGATCGCCTGGGCCGCCACCCGGCTGGCGGACAAACCGGGATGGTTGTTACTCGCGCTTCCGCCGCTTTTCTTAATCGGGACGTTTCTTAAATTGTCGTTTCCGCTTTCTGCACTGGCCCTGTGCGCCGGCCTGTGGCTGGGACGCGACGATCCGCCGTGGCGGATCAATGGCCGCGCCCTGAGGCTGGCCGGAGTGCTCGGCGCAAGCTTCGCGTTGTTTTACGCCGTTCTCTGGGTGCTCTTTTTATCGCATGGCCCCACACCGGGAGAAGCGGGCCAAGTCATGTATTCATGGCCGCTCGTCCTCGGATTCAGTTTTACGGGGCCGCTGATGGCGACCGGCGCATTTGGATCATTGATCTCCCGGGCCGTCTTTTTCCCGGAGGCTCCCCTGCTCGATAACTGGAACCAGATCGGCGGGCTGTTATGCCTTCTCGTCGCGCCCGCCGTGGCGTTGTATGTTTTCGTATGGAAACATGTCCCGGGCGCGCGGTATCGCGGTATGTTTCTGGGCTTTGGCGTCGGCTACGCCGTTCTGTTGGCCTGGCTGTATTACAGGGGCGCATCAATAAGCATGGACGACCGGCATTTCCGACCGGCCGCCATCGTCCTCATCCCCGGATTGGTGCAGGCCGGCTGGATGACACGCAGCGCCTGGTTGCGCCGGTTTCTTATCGCCGTCGCCCTGCTTGCCATTGCCTACGGGCTTGCCGGCTTTGTTAACCGGGTCCGCTATATCCGAAGCGTTGATAACGTGGGGGCGCGGGGCTTCACGCAAAGCGGCATCCCCCGCTCCGCACTCGGCCTCCTTCATTCGCTCGACATGACCGCTCCGGCTCCGGACAAATCCATTTTCTATGTCACCTCACCGGCAATCGCGCTCGATTTTTCGCGCGTGCGGACCATCCGCACCCATGCCGAGCAGGAAAGCCCCGCATCTCTGAGTGCCATGCATTACAAGGGCCGCGTGGACAATCTGCTCATCATTAAATCAGGCCTCACTTCGGCCGGGCAGATCAAAGCCATCCTCGATTCATTTGTTTCCTACGACCAGTCCTCCTGGCGTTGCCACGACGAAAGCGATTGCCGTTTTTATTATCAGGGCGATTGGCTGGACTCGGTTCTTCACGGGAAACCCGCAACCGACCCGCATCCATAATGCCGGTGCCCATGCCTCCTCTCGTCTCCATCCTCATTCCTTGCCACAATGCCGCCCGCTGGGTTGCGACCACGCTCGACTCCGCCCTCGCTCAAACCTGGGCCCGCACCGAGATCATCGTGGTTGATGACGGCTCCGGTGATGACAGCGCCTCCATTGTCGCCCGCTACGCAAACCGCGGCGTGAAGCTCATCACACAGCCCAATCGCGGAGCGAGCGCCGCGCGCAACACCGCGCTCGTCGCCGCCAATGGGGAGTTCATCCAGTTTCTCGATGCCGACGATCTGATCGCGCCCGATAAAATCTCCCTGCAAATGCAGCGTCTGCTCACTGCATCCCCTCGCCACATGGCATCGGGAGAGTGGGCTCGTTTCAACGACGATCCGGCCCGGGCGGAGTTCAACAAGGAACCCAACTGGCGGGATTTGAGCGGCCTTGAGTTTCAGCTCCTGCACTACGAAGCCGGATGGATGATGCAACCGGCCGCCTGGCTCTGCCCGCGAGCCCTGCTTGATGAGGCCGGCCCCTGGGACGAAACCCTCTCGCTCAACGACGACGGCGAATACTTCAGCCGCGTCATGCTCGCCTCCGCCGGCATTCTTTTCTGCACCGGATCGCGCACCTATTACCGTTCGGGTGTCGCCGGCAGCCTCAGCCGCCGCGTTGATCCCGCCTCCCTGCGCTCCCTCTGGAAATCCAACGAGCTCAACTGCGACCGCCTGCTCTCCGCCGCCGGCCACAGCCCGCGATCCCAAAACGCCGCCGCCAACGGCTGGCAGCGGATCGCTTTCGTCGTTTATCCCACGTTACCCGAGCTGGCCGACGAAGCCGAGATCCGCATCCGCACCCTCGGGGGAACCACCTGCCCCATGCCCGTCGGCCCCACATTCAGGCGCCTCGCTCGTATCACCGGATGGCGACTGGCCAAACGGCTGCACGATCAGATGGTGCGTCTGCCCAGAAAACCATGATCACCCCGGAAACCCTGGAAAGCCACGTCAGCTCCTACGCCAACACGGCCTCGGGCAACGATGCCATCTTCCGTCACTTCACAGAACAGACCGCCGTCAATCCCGTCCTCGCCGCACATCGCCGCCACGTTGACGCAAACAAGCTCGGTTACGGCGATCCCGCCTTCCACCATATGTGGCTTCTGCTCCTGCAAGCGGCGGCCGGAAAATTCCCAAAGGTGCGCTGCCTTGAGATCGGCGTTTTCAAAGGCCAGGTCATCTCGCTTTGGTCGCTCCTCGCCCGCGAACTCGGTCTCCCGCTGGAAATCCACGCGCTCACGCCTCTCGCCGGAAATCCGCCGCCCCCGCTCAATCTCCGGAGCCGTATCCGCTACCGGTTGGACCGCGATTATCGCGAGCAGGTGAAGACCGGAAATTTTTACGTGAACGAAGACTACGAGGCCATCGTCCGGGCTCACTTCGCCCATCACGGCCTCTCGTTTGACAAGATTCGCCTTCACCGCGGCTATTCGACGGACCTGGTCCTTCTCGAAGGCCTCTCTACCGTTCGCTTTGCAATCATCTATGTGGATGGTGATCACCGCGAGGCCGGCGCACGCCACGACTTCGCGACCTTTGGCGCCAAGGTCGCGCCCGGCGGCTGGCTCGTGGCCGATGATGCCGCCTTCGACCTGCCGGGCACCACCTTCTGGAAAGGTTATCCCGAGGTGACATCCGCTCTCGCCGAGCTCGCCCCGCTCGGTTTCGTGAATGTCCTTAACGTCGGCCACAACCGCGTCTTCCAGCGCACCGGCTGATCACCATGGCTGTCGTCCGCATTTTTCTTCTCACCTACCGGCGAAACCGCCTCCTGCAACGCTCGCTCGAAAGCCTGCTGGCGCAGACGTTCACCGACTGGGTGTGCGAACTCCACAACGACGACCCCGCCGATCCGTTTCCCTCGGAACTCGTGGTCCGGACCGGCGATCCACGCATCACAATCCATCCCCACACCTCCAACTGGGGAGCGACCAAGACCTTCAATCATGTCTTCGCGGGCGGCCCCGAACCTTATGCCGGCCTGCTAGAGGATGACAACTGGTGGGAACCAGGTTTCCTCGCCGCCACCATTCCAGTCATGGAATCACATCCGACCGCCTCGCTCGTCTGGGCCAACATGCACGTATGGCGCGAAGAACCCGGCGGTGACTGGACCGACACGGGCGAGACGATCTGGGCAACACCCGCGCACAGTTCGGCACCATGTTCGTTTCGCTGGCCGGAGGCCATTCAGTCATTCGACGGCCTGCACTCCAACGGAGCGATGGTCTTCAGGCCGCACGCCTTCCGTCCGATGTCCGTGCCCCCGGCAACTCCGTTGGCGATCATCGAACCCGTGCGTGAACGCGCCGCCAGCGGAGAACTCCTCCTGCTGCCAACACCTCTCGCCAATTTTGCCCTCACCCTTGAAACCGCGCGCAGCAAAAGCCGTATCCCCTGGCTCCAAAGTCAGCTTCTCATCAGCTCGTCATTTTTCGAGACGGTCACCGTGGACGATACCATCCTCGGCTTGTTATGGGCCCGGCTCCGCACGCTGACTCCCCGAAACACCAATCTCCTTTTCCTCACTGCGATCGCCTTGCGCCGCCCAAGTTTGCTTAAGCACGCACGCCCGTCCGACTGGTTGAGGTTTCTTCTCAACTTCGGCCGTCACCCAAAAAACAATCTCGGCGGACTGCGTTTTCGTCGCGATCAATCCGAGCTTTGGCTCTGGCTCCGTCAAAACACCCGCCTCTCTGGCCTGCGCACGAACCCTCCACTGCTGGACAAGCACCCGAACCCTCCGGTCTACTAAGCTTGCTCCATGATCGCCGCCCACCATTCCCCATGAGCCTTCCCGGCCGGATTGCCTACCAACTCTACCACCGTCCCGTCGGTGCGGTTAAAAACTGCCTTCGCCACGGAGGACCCCTTGTCATGCGCGCAACCGAGCGCGGCCGCCGGGAAATGGAATCCTCCGCCACCACGCTCACGCCCCTCTCGCTACCCGCCGCTCCGGAAGGTTGCGTGCTCCACCTTATGACAGGCCGGCGTTTTTGGTATCAGACGGCGTTCTGCCTTCACTCGTTCGCCCGCCACGCCGGCGTCGCCGTGCGCGCCGAGATCTACGACGACGGCTCCCTCACCGGCCAGCACCGCGCCTGGCTGCAACGCCTCGGCCTGCCCATCGTTTTCCACGAGGCCGTCGGACTTCGCGCACGCCTTGATCTCCTTCTTCCCACCGATCGCTATCCCGTCCTGCGCGAACGCTGGGTCAACTACCCCAACATCCGGAAGCTCATCGACGTCCACCTCGGCTCGTCCGGCTGGAAGCTCGTCATTGATTCCGATCTCCTGTTTTTCCGCAGACCCGACGTGCTCCTCTCATGGCTCGCCGCGCCCGACCGTCCCCTGCACGCGGTGGACTGCGCCGAATCCTACGGCTACTCACGTCCGCTGCTTGAAAGGCTGGCAGGCGCGCCACTCCCTCCGCTCGTCAATGTCGGCCTGTGCGGCCTGCGCAGCGACACCCTCGACTGGGACGAGCTCGAACGCTGGTGCGCCGAACTCCACGCGAAGGAAAGCACCAGCTATTATCTGGAACAGGCGCTCGTCGCCATGCTCGTGGCGCGTGAACCAGGAGGCTGTGTCGTCGCACCTAAAACCGACTACATCACCCTGCCGATGCCCGCCGAAATCGACGCGCCGGCCGCCGTCATGCACCACTATGTGGATACCGCCAAGCGCGGCTATTTTCAAAAAGCCTGGCGGCATACGCTGACCCGATGAACACGCCTCCCCGGGTCTCGATCATCATGCCGGTCTTCAACTCCGCGCGCTGGCTCCCCGCCGGGCTCGACTCGGTGCTCGCCCAAACTTACCCGCATCTTGAATTCATTGTGGTGGACGACGGCTCCACCGACGCCACGCCCTCGATCCTCGAAACCTACCGCGTCAAACACGGCGTCCGCGTCATCACCCAGACAAACCAAGGCCAGTCCGCCGCCGCCAATCGCGGTCTCTCCGAGGCCCGCGGAGACTACGTGAAGTTTTTCGACGCCGACGACGTGATGTCCCCCGGCATGCTGACCACACAGGTCGCCGCCCTCGCCAACCATCCTGGCTGCGTTGCCTACGGCACATGGGGGCGCTTTTACACCGATCCTGCCGAGGCCGTCTTCACACCCCATCCCGGTTGGCACGATGGCGCACCCCTTGACTGGATCATCGAAACGTGGGCCGACACCGAGCCCATGTATCAATGCGCGCTTTTCCTTCTGCCCCGCGAACTCCTTCAGCGCGCCGGCGGCTGGAATCCCCGCCTGAGCCTCATCAACGATTTTGAATTTTTTACCCGGCTCATCCTGAACAGCCGGGGTCTTGTCTTCACGCCTGAGGCACGCCTCCACTACCGCTCCGGACTTCCCGGCAGTCTCTCCCGCCAAAAAAGCCGCGACGCCCTCGCCTCCGGCCTTCTGTCCAACCAGCTTGCCATCGCCCATCTGCTCGCCGTCGAAAACAGCCCGCGCACCCGCCTCTTGTGCGCGAATCTTCTGCAGAATTTCGTTTTTAGTTTTTATCCGTCCTGCCCCGATCTCGCCCGCGAAGCCTTGAATCAGGTGACCACGCTCGGCGGTTCATCGCTGCTTCCAAACGGCGGCCCGGGGATCAAAACAGCCTGCCGCTTGTTCGGCTGGCGCGCCGCCCTCACGCTCCGTTTTTTGTTCGGAAATCGCCGCGCCGCTTAATCCGCCCATGCCCGCCGCCCGCATTCTCATCATCAGCAACGGTCCGCTCTGCCGGAACCCGCGCGTGGTGAAGGAAGCCTCCACGCTCGGGCGCGCGGGCCATGACGTGACCGTGCTCACCGTCCGCAACCACGCCCCGTCGGAAACACACGACCTCGAACTCCTGCGAGACGCTCCCTATCGCCGCGAAACGGTTGATATGCTGCCGGGATTTGGCGCCTCGCGCTCGACCGTCTTTTGCCGACGCCTCCGTCTGTGGGCCTCGCGTAAAACCCCGAGCATTTTCAAAAATTACATCAGCGGCGCGCTCGGCCCGACCGCCGCTCTTCTGAGCCACGCCCGACGTCTCTCATCCGATCTCGTTATCGTCCACAACGAGGCCCCCCATTGGGTCGGCACCCAACTCATCAAGGATGGACGCCGCGTCTGCGCCGACCTCGAGGACTGGCACTCGGAAGACCTGCTGCCCCGCGACAGCGTCCGGCGTCCGCTCGGATTGATCCGCAACGTCGAGCGCACCCTGCTTCATCACGCCGCCCACACCACCACAACGTCCCACGCCCTGGCCGATGCAATTCACACCCGTTACGGCGGACGCCGTCCGCACGTCATCGGAAACGCCTTCCCTCTTCAATCCGATCCCCGCACAGGCGCACCCGGAGAACCTCCCGTATTTTTCTGGTTTTCTCAGACACTCGGACCCGGTCGCGGACTCGAGCTTTTTTTCGCCGCGTGGAAACTGACGAAGCGCCCGAGCCGCGTCGTGCTGCTCGGCGAAGTCCATGGTGATTATGCACAGCGTCTTCTCGGCCGTCTGCCCGCCGAGCGCCGCGCGCACGTCAGTTTCCGGCCCTTGGTCTCCCCTGCCGAACTGCCGTCCGTCATCGCCCGCCACGACATCGGTCTGGCACTTGAACAGTCGTTCATCGTAAACCGCAATCTCACGATCACCAACAAGATCATCCAGTATCTGAACGCCGGCCTGGCCGTCGTCGCCAGCGACACCGCCGGCCAGCGCGAAGTGCTGGCGCATGCCCCCGACGCCGGCATCATCGTTGAGACGCATGAGACCACCCGCTTCGCCACCGCGCTCGACGCACTTCTCGCCGATCGCACGGCCTTGCAGCACCGGCAACGCGCCGCCCGGCAACTCGCCGAACAAACCTACTGCTGGGAACGCGAAGGTCCCCACCTGACCGAACTCGTCACACGCACACTCACCACACCGGCCTGATCCTGAACCATGTCCGGCCTCGCGCGTAATTTCCGCATTCTCGCAACCCTCTTGACGCTGGGGACAATCCGGCTGCCCGCAGTCAAACGTCAGGCTCGCCGGCTCACGAGCGGGCTTGCCCGTTGGACGCTTCGCCTGCGCGCCCAGCCCTACGCTTCGGACGGCGAACCCATCACCCTCGTGATCGCGCCCCATCAGGACGACGAAGTCCTGGGCTGCGGCGGCCTGATCGCCCGCAAGCGTCTGGAAGGGTTTCCCGTGCATGTCGTCTTCATCACCGACGGCGGCGCCTCGCATTCGGATCATCCCACGCTCACCAAGGCCGCCGTCGCCGCCCTGCGCGAAACCGAGGCGCGCGCCGCCTTGCGCAAACTCGGCGTCGAAACACCGGCCATCCATTTCCTCGGCGCGCCGGACGGAACACTCGCCTGGCAGACGCCCGAACAGGCCGTGGAAATCGCCGGACGGTTGCGCGAGTTGATCACACGCGTGCGGCCGGATGAAATTTTCGCCGCCTACCGCAAGGACGGCAGTTCGGAGCATGAAGCCGCGTTCGGCCTGCTGCAGCGCGCGCTCCAAGACGGCACGCACCCCGTGCGCCTTTACGAATATCCGCTCTGGTCGTGGTGGAATCCTGCGCTGCTGGTCCGCCCCGGCTTTTCCGCCCGTCGCGTCGTGCGCTTCGATTTCAACGGATACGGCTTTCTGAAACATGAGGCGCTCGACGCCTACCGGTCGCAGTTCAAGCCGACCCCGCCCTGGAAATCGCCGCTCATTTCAGCGGACTTCACCGCGCTGTTCGAAAAGCCCGAGGAATTTTACTTCGAGATCTGATGCCCCGCCTCTTCCTTCAACGCATCTTGCGCGGGCTTGCCCAGCGTTTCATCCACGGCCCTCGCGGCGGCGGCAAGCCCGTGCCGGAAACCGCGCTCGACGAGGAATACACCAGCGGAAACTGGAATCATTTTTTCGACGCCCGCGAGTTGCCCCGCTATGCGGCGCTCACCGGCCTGATCCGCGCGCATGCCGTGCAACCGCCCCGTCTGCTCGACGTCGGCTGCGGCAGCGGCCGTCTCGCCGTCCAGTTCCCGCACGGTGAGCTGGGCGCCTACCTCGGCGTGGATTTGTCCCGGAAGGGACTGCAACGCGCGGAACAGCTCGGCCTCCCCGGTTCGCGGTTTTCACACGGTGATTTTGAAACGTGGCGGTCCGGTGAAGTCTGGGACGTCATCGTGTTCAACGAAGTGATCGGCTACGCGCGCGATCCCGGCGCGACGGTGGCGGCCTTCCTGCCCGCGCTCGCACCCGGAGGCGTTTTGATCGTCTCGCTTTACCGCTGGGGCAACCACGCCGCCATCTGGAGGCGCATCGGCCGGAATGCGACGATGCTCAAAAGCCTCGAAGTGGAGGGACCGTCCGGCGTGGTCTGGGACCTCAAGATGCTCGCAAAGGCCCCTGCATGAGAGGCACGGCCAAAAGCGGCACGGACTCCCGGCATGTCCTCGCGCTCGATGGCGTGCGCGGTCTGGCGATCATCGTCGTCATGCTTCATCATTTCACGGTGTTGCCCGCCGGCGGCGCGGCGGCCGGTTGGATTTTGAGACTGGCTGAATTTGGCGCCCACGGGGTGGATCTGTTTTTTGTGCTGTCGGGTTTTTTGATCACTTCGCAACTGCTCGGCCCGCAGTTGGACACGGCCAGAATCGGCCGCTTCTATACGCGGCGCGCGCTGCGCATCGTGCCGCTTTACTATGCGATCCTGATCGTGGTGTTTCTCATTCTGCCCATGGCCTTGAGGGAAACCGGCTTCACTCAAAAACTCGCGACCCAGACAAACTTTGGAGGCAACTGGCCGTGGTATGCCCTCTTCGCCTCGAATTTCAGAAACGCCCTGGACGGCAGATTCACCAATCCCGCGCTCGACGTGAGCTGGTCGCTGGCCATCGAGATGCAGTTCTACATCGTCTGGCCTTGGGTAATCCGGATGTGCAGCCGCCGGGCGCTCAAGCACATGATCTGGGCCGTCATTCTGGCCAGTCCCTGCCTGCGAACGGTCGCCTGGTGCATGGATGCAACCTGGATTCAAATCCTCGTGCTGCCCTTTTTGCGCGCGGACATCCTGATGTGGGGCGCGCTCCTCGCGATCTGGATGGACGAAAGCCGTTCCGGTGAAGCCATGGCAGCCGGCGCCCTGGACCGGGTGCGCTCCAGTCTTCCCCTGATCGCTCCGGTAATCCTGCTCATCCTTCTGGCCGGCGGCTGGGACCGGCAGAATGCCTTCACCAGCACCCTTGGCTACAGCCTGATCGGATTGGCCGCAGCCGGCATATGCTCCCGTGTGCTCACGATGCCTCCGGGCGATTGGTTGAGACGTTTTTTTGAAAGCCGTGGACTCGTTTTCATCAGTTGCTACGCCTACGGCCTCTACCTCGTTCACCTGCCCATCCGTGCGGTGCTGCGCGACGTTGTTTTCAGGCCGGTTGATTTCAGCGCGTGGCCACCGGCTCCGTTCGCCGGCCAGTTTGTCTTTTACGCGTTCGCCGGCCTCGCCTCCTTTTTACCCGCCGCCGCATGCTGGCACTTCGTGGAAAACCGCTTCATCCAGTGGGGGCATCGCATCACATCCTCATCCCGCGTCCGCGCCGGTGATAAAACTCCTTCGGCCTCCGCTGATCTTCGATGAACGAACCCGACGCGCTTTGCCCATTCGTGACGAAAAGAATGCGCCCCATCACTGGCCCAACGCAATTGTCGCGGTCTCGATCACGCACACGTTTTTCGAAATGCCGGTGTTGCGGTGACGCCCCAAGCGACGCACGAATTAGCAGCGACGCAGAATCATGATTTCTACCAAACGACGCGGTATAGACCGCTACACCCAGCTGGCCGATCTTGCGCCGGGCGTGCGTCGGCTCATCTCGCAGTCGCTTACCCCTCTCATTGTCATTTTCATTTTGGTGACGGTCTACCTTGCCGTGAGCCACTCACCCGGCACGTTCGCGTTTGTCCTCATCAGCACGGGGACCTGCATCGTGCTTTCGCTATGGGCGAAACAGGGCATCGGAGTGCCTCTTTTACCCATGATAGCGGTCCAGCATCTCGTCGCCTACGCCCTGCCCATCGTGCAGAACAATGAGGCCGTTTTCGTCTACTCCGAGCACTACCTGCATCAGGCCGGAATCGAGTTATTGATCTTCTTTGTCGCTCTGGCTGGAGGATGGCGCTTTGGCATGCAGGCCTTCAGGCCGGCCAGGCCCTTCGCCCATTCTCTCCGCATCATGGCCAAGGAAGGCAGCGTGGGCCTGCGACGTATCGGCTACGGACTGATCGTACTCACCACCATTTACTACATCCTGCAGAGTTCAAAGATCTTGGATATTTTTCTGGCCCTTCTGCCAAGTGGATCCGATTCGCTGCTAAACGCCCTCGTTTCCGCCGCAGGCATGTGCGGATTCTTCGTCATTTCCCTGGGTATAGGCTCGGGAGAGATAAACGCCCGTGACGCGGGAATATTCTGGGTTCTTTTCAGTTTCAATTGTCTCCTTTCGGCCTCCCCGCTGCTGCTGTCCGCTCCCATCAGTTTCGTGGCAACCGCTTTCATCGGCCTTTTCTGGGGATCAAATCGGGTGCCCTGGAGATACACCCTGATTGTATTATCCGTGCTCGGCTTTTTGAGTTTCGGCAAGTTTGAGATGCGTGACCGCTACTGGACGCACGACATTGACTATGTCCCCATGGCCACTTTGGGAGAATTACCCTCACGTTACTCGGAATGGGCCTTGGCCAGCATTGATGTTCTGGCCGCCGAAGCGAGTAACACACACCTGTCCGAAAAAAACCTGAAAAAGGAAAATAGCCTCCTGTCGCGGGTCAATAATCTCCAGAATCTGCTCTTCGTGATAGACGCGGAGGACGAACAAAAAATCACACCTCTCTACGGCGCGACCTACACCCTGATCCCTCCTCTGCTTATACCACGCATTTTCTGGCCCGACAAACCGCGCTCCCACGAGGGACAGGTCTTACTCAACGTCCATTTTGACCGCCAGGATCTGATCTCCAGCTACCGCACCTACATCGCATGGGGACTGCTGCCCGAAGCCGTTGGCAACTTCGGGGCAGTATTCGGCGCCTCGTTCCTAGGCCTTGTTCTCGGTACGTTCATTGCCTGGATCGAAAACCGGACCGTCAACCTGCCCGTGTTATCCCTCGAAGGGTTTCTCGTTTTCACCATTTTCCTCAATATGGCCGCCTCTTTCGAGATGGTTGCCAGTGTGCTCATCACGTCCATCTTCCAAAGTCTGGTCCCGGTCGCCTTGGCCTGCTGGCCCTTTGTTTATCGCACATCCGCAACGCGGCCCGAGGAGGCAACCAAGTGACCACTCCGGCCAAACCACCTCGCTTGGCCGTCGTGGTATCCCATCCCACCCAGTATTATAGTCCTTGGTTTCGCTGGCTGACCGCCCACACCGGGCTGCACTTGCGCGTGTTTTATCTTTGGAACGCCGGCGTAAACCAGACTCTCGATCCCCAGTTCGGAACCACGTTTGCGTGGGATGTGGACCTGCTCTCCGGCTACGATCACGAATTTGTCCCCAACACCGCCCGCTCTCCCGGCTCGGATCGGTTTGGCGGCCTCCGCAACCCCGGCCTGACCACCCGCCTCACGGCGTGGAAACCCGAAGCCGTGCTGCTCTTTGGCTACAACTACGCAACCCACCTGCACCTCATTCTTTGGGCGCGATTGCACGGGCTGCCACTGATTTTTCGCGGCGATTCCCATCTTCTCGGGCGCGGAAAACTCCCCTGGACCAAACGCCTGCCGCTCGCCCTGCTCTACCGCCAGTTCGCCGCCTTCGCCACCGTGGGCGAGGCCAACCGCGATTACTTCCGCGCCTTCGGCGTGCCCGAGCGAAAACTCTTCGCCGCCCCCCACTGCGTGGACGCCGCGCATTTCACCACCACGAAAGCCGCCCGCGCCGAAGCCGCCCGCCTGCGCGCCTCTCTCGGCCTCGAAGGCAAACGCGTCGTGCTCTTCGCCGGTAAACTCGTCCCCGCTAAGCAGCCGCAAGCGCTCTTGGAGGCTTTTCTCGCCCTTGCTCCCGCGCATGCGGCCCTTGTCATAGTTGGCGAAGGCGAAGAACACGCCGCCCTCATCACACTCGCCGCTTCCCGTCCCGACGTCACCGTGCGCTTCCTGCCCTTCGCCAACCAGAGCGAGATGCCCGCGCGCTATCTCATGGCCGACATCTTTACCCTGCCTTCGCGCGGCCTCTACGAAACGTGGGGACTCGCCGTCAACGAGGCAATGCACCTCGGCGTGCCCTGTCTCGTGAGTGATCGTGTCGGCTGCCAGCGCGACCTCGTGACCGACGGCGAAACCGGCTGGGTTTTTAGCGCCGTTAATCCCGCCGATCTCCGGGAAAAACTCGCCGTCGCCCTCGCCTCTGATCTCGCCCCCTTCGGCCCGCGCATTGCCACGCGCATCACCGGCTACACCTATGAAACCGCCGCACACGGCCTGTGTCTCGCGGTCGCCTCACTTCCGTCCTCATGAAGATAACCATCGTCTCCAGCTTTTTCCTTCCTGTCCCGCCCGTGGCCGGCGGTGCGATGGAAAAAATCTGGTTTCGTCTCGCCCGCGAATTCGCCGCCGCCGGCCACGAGGTCACCCACGTCTCCCGCACATGGCCCGGGTTTCCCGACGAGGAGATGATCGACGGTGTCCGCATGATTCGCATGCCCGGCTGCAACCACCACCGCCGGCTCTGGCAGAATCTTCTCAGCGATTTCTTCTGGGGTCTGCGCGTCGCCCGGCACCTGCCACCCGGTGACATCGTGGCATGCAACACCGTCACACTCCCCGTCTACCTGAAATGGCTGCGTCCGCGCGCCGGCCGTGTGGTCGCCGTGCTCGGACGCATGCCGAAAGGACACGCTCATTTTTACGGACTCGTCCACCGGCTCATCGCCACCAGCGAGGCGGTGCAAGCCCAGGTCATCCGCGAAAACGCCCGTCTTAAAGACCGCACACTTGTGGTGCCCAACCCCATCGACTGGACGCTCCATCAGGAACCGTTGCGCAATCCGAACGCGCCCGTGACCATCGGTTACGTCGGCCGCATGAATCCCGAGAAAGGCCTGGAAATACTGCTGCGTGCCGCCGCCGCGCTCGCCCGCCGTCCGGGCCTTCCCTCCTGGCGGCTGCGTCTCGTCGGCCCTCAGACCGTGGCCGAAGGCGGCGGCGGCGCAGCCTATGTCGACGGCCTGCGCACCCTCGCCGCCAACGCCGGGGCCGATGTATCCGTCGAGCCTCCGCTCTATGACCCGGTCGCACTTGCCCGCGTCTACCGCTCTCTCGATATCTTTTGCTACCCAAGCCTCGCCGAAAAAGGCGAAGGCCTGAGCGTGGCCCCGCTCGAAGCGATGTCTGCCGGCGCCGTGCCCGTCGTCTCAACCCTTGAATGCTACGCCGACGTGATCAGCCACGAACACAACGGCCTCGTCTTCGATCACCGTGTCGCCAGCGCACCCGATCTACTGGCCGATGCCCTCGCCCGCCTGATCACCGACTCTGATCTGCGCCGCCGCCTCGGCGTCCAGGCGCGCCTTGACGCCCGCCCCTTCGACTACGCCGCCGTGGCACAAGTGCTCTTGGAGGATTTCGCCACCCTTAACCACTCGACGGATTATCTCGCAAAAAACGGCCCGTCAGCCAAATAGCTGGGTCGTCCCAAGACGAATCCGCGCAGATTCACTCGACGACCCGATTATCCGATCTTTCATGCCCGAAGAATCTCCCTACCTCGGTCAAAATTGCGCCACTCCCTACACCCGCGGCGAAATCGTCCGGCGCACGGTCTGGACCCTCGTGGAGGCGACCCTGTTTCGCCGGAGTCCGCGCTCTTGCCACGTCTGGCGGGCGTGGCTGCTACAAACTTTCGGCGCCGACATTCCCGAAATTTCACAAGTGGTCGTGTTCCCCTCCGCACGGATCACTTTCCCGTGGAAACTCACGTTGGAGCCACGTTCGATGATCGGTCGCGAGGTGATCATCTACAACCTCGCTCCTGTCATACTCCGCTACGGGGCGAATCTCAGCCAACGCGTTCACCTCTGCGCGGGATCGCACGATATCACTCGTTGGTCCATGCCACTCGACGCCCGCCCCATCGAGATCGGTCGCAACGCCTGGATCGCCGCCGAAGTGTTCGTCGGCCCCGGCGTGAAGATCGGCGAGCTTGCCGTCATCGGTGCACGTTCCGTCGTAATCAAAGACCAGCCCGCCCGCATGATTTGCGCCGGCCACCCCTGCCACCCGATCAAACCCCGACCGGATCCTCGATGAAAATCGCCCAGATCGTCGCCAGCCTTGAATCTCGCCACGGCGGCCCTTCGCGTTCCGTGCGAGGACTCGCTTACGGTCTCTCCCAAATCGGCCACAAGGTCGGTCTGCTCAGCACGGTTGCGGGCGGAGACGGCCTATCCCTGGTCAAAGACGATCTCGACACGCGCATTTTCCCTCGCGAATGGCCGCAATCATTGTGCCCGTCCGAACCGCTTCGCAGCCATCTGCTGGCCGGCGGCTACGAGGTGGTTCACCATCACGGACTCTGGTTGCGCACCCTGCATTACGCCCGCCGCGCCGCCGCGAAGGCGTCTGTCCCGCTGATCATCTCGCCGCGCGGCATGATGAGCGCATGGGCTTGGAACCACCATCGCTTCAAAAAATCTCTCGCGGCTCGGTTCATCCATCCGGACGCGTTCGCCACCGCCGCCGGCTGGCACGTGACCAGCGACGAAGAGGCCCATGATATCCGCCGGCTCGGTTTCACGCAGCCCGTGTGTGTCGCCCCCAACGGAGTTCTCCCTCCTTCCACGGAAGAAGAAACCGCCTCTGCCATCCACTGGCACAAAGCCTGTCCCCCACTCGCCGGCCGCCGCGTCGCCCTGTTCTATTCGCGGCTCCACGCCAAGAAACGCGTATTGGAGCTGATCGACCTCTGGCTGTCGGTTCCGCGTGGTGATTGGGTCCTTCTCCTCGTGGGTATTCCCGAGGAATACGCGGTTCATCAACTTGAGGCCTATGTGCTCCGTCAGGGCGGAGCCGGACGTATCTTTGTCCACGACGGCACCGACTCTCCTCCACCTTATGCGGTCGCCTCTCTTTTCCTACTGCCCTCGCATTCTGAAAACTTCGGATTGGTCGTGGCCGAGTCTTTGGCACGCGGAGTGCCCGTGCTCACGACTGATACGACTCCTTGGGGAAACCTGGAAATGGCGGGAGCAGGTCATTGCGTGCCATGGGATCGCTACGGTCAGACCATGAATGAACTGCTGGCCGAAACCCCGGAGGCTCTCTCCGTCAAGGGCCAGCTCGGCACCGTCTGGGTTCGCGAAGAATTCTCCTGGGGGAAAACTGCTCGGATGCTCGCCGCATTTTACGAAAAACTGCGCGTCGCCGCCCGATGAAACGCGCAAACGCTCCCGCCTCAATCCCCTGGCTCGAAAAAGCGGTCCTCCTTCACGTGGGCCTGCTGCTACTCGGGGCGAGTTGGATCTACGGCGGCAACATCTGGTGGATGCGCTCGGCTCTGGCCGTCTGGGCGGACGCAGGCATATTGCTGACCCTCGCCGCCTTCATCCAGCCGGGCGATGCCGGACACGAAGCCCGACGCAAGGCCTGGTGGCTCCTGCCATGGCTGTTCTTTGTGGCCCTTGTAGTCGCCAGTTCCTTCAACCCCAGTTTCATTCCGGTCCGTTTCGAGGGACAGACTCTACTCATCAACCTCGGCGCTCCTCACCCAAGCTGGCCCAGCACGGTCAACCCGGGAGAAACCCGTAACGAGCTGGCATTCGGGGCAGGCGTCTATCTCGCCGCCTTCAACCTTCTGCTGGCCGTGCGCAGTCGTCAGGCCCTGCGCTGTCTGCTGGTCTTCGGCGCCGCCAACACCGTCGTGCTCGCGATTTTCGGCACGCTTCAAAAGCTGTCCTCCCAAGGATTTTATTTCGGGACGGCAACTTCTCCCAACCTCCGTTTTTTCGCGACGTTCATCTACTACAATCACTGGGGTGCGTTCATGGTCCTGTGGCTCGCGACATCCTCCGGGCTTATTTTTTATCACGCGATCAATCACCGCGCGCGCGACCTGTGGCACTCGCCCTTCGCCGTGGCGGTCATCGGCGTGCTGGTTCTGGCCGCCAGCGCTCCGGTCAGCGCCTCGCGAGCGGCCACCGGCATGGCGGGCCTTGTCTTCATGCTTGTCGTCGGCCACGCGCTCGGACGCATCGCCGCCCACCGCCGGGCAGAGCGACGCGCCGCCTGGCCACCCGTCCTTGCTTTGCTTGCGCTCGCCGCCCTCACCATCGGAGTGATCGGCTGGCTGGCCAACCGTTCCATCAACGAGCGCTACACCGAGACCCGCATCGCCTTGGAAAAAAAGAAATCCATCTTCGAGGACCGGCTGGAACTCTACCGGGACACTTGGACACTCGCCATGCAGAAACCCGCGTGGGGCTGGGGGCTCGAAAGCTACGCCACCGCCTTCATGACCATCCGACCGCGCCCGCTCGAGGCGCGGCGTCAATACGAGGCAAGTTACACGGAGGCCCACTCCGACTGGCTTCAGTCCGTCGCCGAAACAGGATTCGCAGGAACCGCCCTGCTCTTGCTGATGGCCTTCGTCCCTTTTTCTTCGGTCCCTTGGCGCACGCTGACGCATCCCCTCGTGGGGTATCCGCTGCTAGGCTGCGCCATTATCGCGCTTTATGCCTGGGTGGAGTTTCCCTTCGCCAACGGTGCTGTGCTCATCTCCTTTTGGACGGTGTATTTTTCTGCGATCCGCTACGCCCGGCTTCAGGGCAGGTCCGCCTCGAACGAACCGTAGAAAACCATGTTCTCCATCGTCATTCTCACACTCAACGAGGAGCAAAATCTTCCCGCCTGCCTGGTCAGCACAGCCGGTTGCGACGATGTCGTGGTGCTCGACTCCGGCTCGACCGACCGCACTGCTGAAATAGCCCGCGCATCCGGCGCGCGCGTGTTCGTGAACTGCTTCGAGAATTTCTCCCAACAGCGCAACCACGCCCACGACGCCATCCCGTTTCGTCACAACTGGGTCCTGCATCTCGACGCCGACGAGACCCTCACGCCCGAACTGGTCGCAGAGTGTGCCATGCGCGCGGCCTCGTCGGAGGCCGCGGAACTCGATGGGTTTTTCGCCGCGCCCAAGATGATATTCCGAGGACGCTGGATTCCCCACTGCACAGATTACCCCGCATGGCAGGCCCGCTTTGTCCACGTCCGACGGTTCCGCTTTGTGCAGGCCGGTCACGGTCAGCGCGAGGCTCCGGGGATGCGACTCGGCCTCCTGCAACACGCCTACTTCCACAACCTTTCCTCGCAGAGCGAGGATGAGATCAGGTCGAAGCACGCCGTTTATGCCCGCGCCGAGGCTGCTTCGTTCATCTCCACCCGCCGCCCGGCCGGCATCCTGTGGAAGGCCCTTCGCAGCCCCGACCCTCTGGTGCGTCGTCGTGCGCTCAAGGAAACCAGCTATCACCTGCCGGCCCGCGGCGCCCTGCGCATGGTCTATCAATACATCTGCCGTGGAGGATTTCTCGATGGCGGGCCGGGCTTGGCCTACTGCCGATTGCTGGCGGACTATGAACGTGCCATTTCGGCCGAGATACGCCGATTAAAGCGTTTGCCCGGCCAAGCCGCTCCATGATCCGCTCGCTCCGTCTCGTTGCTTGGCAACGACCGTTGGCCCCCCTAGCTTCAGTCCCGCATTCATGATCAACCGCAAAAGAATCGCCATCGGCCTGGTCGCATTGGATGCAGGCCTGCTGGTTGTCGTGTTCAATGCCGTCGGCTGGTTGCGCGGCATCATCGTGAACGAAGAATTCGTGATCGCCCCGCTCATGGTGCCGGCCTTCCTCATCATCCTGTCGCTCTACCTGATCGACGCCTACAAGGCCCATACGGACATGATGAGTCTGGATTACACCAGCCAGCATATCATCGCCCTCTCGTCCGCGCTGCTGGCCACCTTGGTTGCGACCTTCGTGATCATCCCGATCGGCTATACCCTTCAGCAAAGCCGCTCGGTCACCATCCTGAGTTTCGTTCTCCTGATGCCGGTGACGCTTTCCTACCGGCGGTTCATTTGGAACAAGCTCTACAACGCCCGCCGCGGACGCAGTCTGGTCTTCTTGGGCGACCGCGAAAGCTGCCTTGTCTTCAAGGTCGAATGTGAAAAACAAGGCCTCCGCCAGCCGATCATCCTGTGCTCCCTCGGCTCAGGCCCGGACGGTCAGGCCAATGGCCCCGAGTTGCACCCCTTTGATCAAGTGCTCGACCAGTTGAAAAACGGCCGGCTTGAGATCGAGGCCTTGGTGCTGCGCGAATCCAACCGCGAGTTCACCGACGAACTCTCTCAAACCCTCATCAGCCTCTACTTCAGCGGCGTGCCCACCTACACGCTGGAGCTTTTTCACCAGACCTACTGGAGGAAAATCCCGCTCTACCGCCTCAACCAGACCTGGTTGTTTCAGGAAGGCTTCCAGATCGCACGCGAACCCGTTTTCGAACGTCTCAAGCGTATCAGCGACATCATACTCTCTTCGCTGGGCATCCTGTTCTTTCTTCCCTTCATCGCCGCCGCTGCCCTCGCGATAAAATTGGAAGATGGGGGACCCATTTTCTTCCGGCAAAATCGCATCGGTCGCAACCGGGTGCCTTTCCCTCTTTTCAAACTGCGCACCATGCGCACGTCCGAAGGCGGCGATCTTTACACCCAGAAAAACGACCGCCGCATCACCCGCATAGGCGGCTTCCTCCGCACCAGCCGTATCGACGAAATCCCCCAGCTCCTAAATGTCTTTCGCGGCGAAATGAGCCTCATCGGCCCCCGCGCAGAATGGGATAAACTCGTCGCCGACTACGAAGCTAAAATCTCCTGCTATCACTTCCGCCACCTTGTGAAACCTGGCATCACCGGTTGGGCTCAGATCAACTATCCCTACGGAGCCAATCTCGAAGACACTCTCCGAAAGCTCGAATACGACCTCTACTATATCCGCCACTTCTCCTTCGTTCTGGATGCTTCCATCGTCCTGAAGACGGTTCACGTCATGTTGTTTGGCAAAGGTCGTTAAGGAATGCCCCCGTTCACGTCCCGTTACGTCTCCTTGGACCACTGGAGAGGGATTGCCGCGTTGTGGGTGCTCGGCTTTCACGCCTCATATCGGTGGATAACGCCTGCAACAGGACCCTTGGGCTGGTTGCACCAATTTGCGGATCTGGGCTGGTTTGGCGTCCACCTGTTTTTTGTGATCAGCGGCTATTGCCTGGCGGAGCGTGCCGCCAGGAATTTGTCCCATGATGAAGGTGTGCTGTCTTTTGTCCGCGACCGGGCCTGCCGTATTTTCCCTCTTTATTGGGTGGTCTTGGTCCTATCGCTGGCTCTCGCCGCCGTGGCCACGCCCTTTAATCATCTGCCTCTGTTTATGACTTCCGATGGCTCCGGTGCCCTGCCCGGCAGCGCATGGGTCTACATCCGGGAAGCTGCGCTGCTTTCACCTTGGTGCAATGAGACGCCTTATGTTTTGATCAGCTGGACCCTCACCAGCGAGCTGGCGTTTTACCTGTTGGTGGCCGTGGGGCTCGGGTTGATCCGCGTCGTGCGTCGACCCGCCATCCCCCTCATGATCGGCTTCGTCCTTGCCGCCGCGCAAGCCTCCCGCCTGCTCGAATTCCGCGTGCACGTGCTTGAGGGCTGGCCCGAGTTTATATGCGGCATGCTTGTCTGGCTGGTGCTTCGCCCGGACGTCGCCAACAACATCCGAGGAGCGGCGTGCTCGGGCATTGTCGCGCTCGGCACGCTCGGCTTCATCAATCATCTGCACATCTTGAGCGGCGCGGCGGGATTCGCTCTGTTGCTCATTCTTTTGAAACGGGTTGATGGCAGACTTGCCCGCATGCCTCTGCTCAGGGTTCTTGGCATGATCGGGGTCTTTTCCTATTCCCTGTATTTGATTCATCTTCCGATTATCAGCCCCATGCAAAACCTCTTGCACCGGCTGCTGACCGCCCCGGATCATCGGGCGTGGATTCCTGTTGTCCTTGGCACGGTCGCAGTGCTTTCCGCGTGGGTCCTTTACCGTTGGGTCGAGCGTCCGCTGGAATCCTGGCGCCGCCATTCACGTCTGGCAATTGACTCCCCCGTCGTGACGGTTCCCGTTAAATAGCGCCATGCCTTCTTCATCCTACGATCTTATTGTCATCGGCGGCGGTTCCGCCGGGTTTAACGCCGCCCGCATCGCCGCAGGGCTAGGCAAACGCGTCGCCATCGTGGACGGCGCCAAGGAACTGGGAGGCCTCTGCATTCTCAAGGGCTGCATGCCCTCGAAGACCCTCATCTACTCGACCGAGGTCCTCCACCTCGCCCAAAAGGGAAAAACCTTCGGCCTGAAAATCCCCAAGGCTTCCGTGGACATGAAGGCGCTCCACGCCCGCAAAAAAAAGATCATCGGCGAATTCGCCGACCACCGCACCCAGGCTCTCGAAAGCGGAAAATACGACGTTTACCGCAGCCACGCCCGTTTCACCGGCCCGCACACTGTCGCCCTCGCCGACGGCCGCACGCTCACCGCCAAAAAATTCCTGATCGGCACCGGATCCAAGGTCAGCGTACCCGCCGCCGTCCCCGGCCTCGCCACCACGCCTTTCTGGACGAGCGACGACGTGCTCGACCTCGATTTCGTCCCCGAGAGCGTGATCGTCCTCGGCGGCGGCATCGTTGCCTGCGAACTCGCCCAGTTCCTCCGCCGCGTCGGATCAAAGGTAACCCTCATCCAACGCAGCAAAAACATCCTCAAGGACCACTCGCCCGCCGCCAGCGAGGTCGTGCAGCAATCCTTCCGCGACGAAGGCATTGACCTGCACACCGACACCAAAATCGAAAGGATCTCCGGCGATAAAAAAGGCGTCGCCGTTAAGTTCACCAGCAACGGGAAGCCTGTCACCCGCCGCGCCAAGTTCCTTTTCAACGCACTTGGACGCGAACCCAACACAACCGGGCTCGACCTCGCCGCCGCCGGTGTGAAAACCACTCCCGCCGGTCGCATCGCCGTGAACAAGTGGCAGCAGACCTCCGCAAAGCATATCTACGCCGGTGGCGATGTCTGCGGTCCGCATGACATCGTCCACCTCGCCGTCGCCCAGGGCGAACTCGCCGCCCGTCACGCCTTCGGGATCAAAGGCCTCAAGCCCATCGACCACAGCCTGTTGCTCAATGTCGTCTTTACCGATCCGCCGCTCGCGACCATCGGCGTGCAGGAAAACGAACTCACCGAACGCGGCGAAAAATTCCTCGTCGCCTCCTATCCGTTCAACGACCACGGGAAATCCATCCTCATGAACGCCAACTACGGCTACGTGAAGGTTATCGCCGAGCCCAAGCGTGGCCGCATCCTGGGCGCGGAGATCGTCGGCCGCGACGCCGGTGAACTGATCCATATTTTTTCCGGCCCGCTCGCGATGAAAGCCACCGTCTTCGACTTGCTCCGCGCGCCGTGGTATCACCCTACGCTGGCGGAAATATTCACCTACCCGCTCGAAGAAATCGCTGATCAGATCACGCCTTAATCCGTGTCCGCTTTTTTTCGCCGCTTGTTATCAACCCCCGTCATCGCGCGCCTGCCTGTCCGCGTGTGCAGAGGGATCGCCAAGGGAGCGCGCTGGTCTCTATTTCCATGGACCTCCTACTGGCGCGGGACGCACGAACCAGAAGTGCAAGCCCGCCTGCTCACTCTCGGCGACTGGACGGGAAAGCACGTCTGGGATCTCGGCAGCCACTACGGTATTTTTGCGGTCGGCCTTGGCCGACGGGTGGGGCCGACAGGAAGCGTGGCCGCCTTCGAGCCCAATCCGCTCAGCTACGCCCGCCTGCAACTTCATGTTCTCCTCAACCGTCTCGGCTGGGTGAAAACGTTTCCCTGTGCCGTCAGCGACACGGACGGAAGCCGGCGGTTTTTTCTCTACGAAGGACTGGAAAGCACATCGTCCCATCTCGCCTACGAAGGCGAGACGTGGGACGAAACCGTCCCGACCATGCAGGTGACCGCGCTGCGCCTGGATGACCTGGTAAACGCCGGCGAAATCAACCTGCCCGATTTCATCAAAATCGACATCGAAGGCCACGCCCACAAGGCACTCGCCGGTGCCGCGTCCTCTCTCGCGAAAAGCCGCCCCACCTTGTTGATCGGATTGCACAGCATCCCTGAGATCGAAGGCATTCTCTCCGTGCTGGATCCCTTGGGTTACCGCATCACACCGATTCTGCCGCGCGCCCCGGCCACCCCCACGTCCGGCTACGACTATCTCTTCGAGCCGCTGCGTTAAATCGCCGCCGCCAATGCCTCACCGACCGTAAGGCGTTTTTCGTAAATGGCCTTGCCGATGATGACGCCATGAAGATTGGTCTGGCGCTTCGCCAGCGCGTTCAACGCCACGACGTCCGAAAGCTGGGATACTCCGCCCGACGCGATGATCTGGGTCTTGCCTGACACGGCCTTCGCCATCGCTTCCTGCGCGGGAAGATTCGGGCCGGTCATCATGCCGTCAGTGCCGATGTCGGTGTAAATAATAGTGGCAACGCCCAGCGTGCTCATGCGCTTCGCCAAATCGATCGCACCGGTGCCGGTCGTATCGACCCAGCCCTTGACCGCGACCTGACCGTTCTTGGCGTCGATACCCACGGCAATCTTGTCTCCGAAAGCCTGCACAAGCTCGCCGACGAATGACTCGCTCTCGGCCGCACGCGTGCCGATGACCACGCGGCTTACGCCCATGGCGAGCGCCCGCTCAACTGTGGCGCGCGTGCGCATGCCGCCACCAAGCTGGACCTTCATGCCGAGCGCGGCGATGGCCTGAACCTTCTCAAGATTCTGCGGCTCGCCCGTGAACGCGCCGTCAAGATCGACCACGTGGATCCATTCGCTGCCCGCCTGCTTGAAGGTCGCGGCGACCTCGGCGGGGTTTTCGAAGTAAACCGTCTCCTGATCGGCGCGGCCCTGCGTCAGCCGCACACAGCGGCCGCCCTTGATGTCGATGGCGGGATAAATCCTCATAAAGTCTCACGCTCCAACAAACCACCGCCGTGCGCAAAGGCTTTTTTACGCTTTGCCACTTCACCTATACGCCTGCCACGCTCGCCCGATGTCGAAACCTTACGAAGCTCCCGTGTTTCTCGTCGATCTGCTCCACGCCCGCTCGCCCTCCGGCGCCGAGTTCGAGGCCCAGAAGGTCTTCGACACCTACGTCAAACCCGCCGCCGACACCTACGCCAAGGACGCCATGGGCAACCGCCTCGCCACCTTGAATCCCAAGGGCGACCCCGTCCTCATGCTCGCCGGCCACATGGACGAACTCGGCCTCATCATCACCTACGTCAACAAGGACGGCTTTATCTACTTCGACACCATCGGCGGCCACGACCGCACCGTCATCTCCGGCCGCCGCGTCGTCATCCAGACCGCCAGCGGCCCCATCAAAGGCGTCACCGGCAAGCGCGCCATCCACCTCATGGAAGAGGCCGACCGCAAGAAGGTCCCCGAGATTCACGAAATCTGGATCGACATCGGCGCCCGCTCGAAAAAAGAGGCCCTCGAACGCCTCGCGATCGGCGATACCGTCACCTATGACCACGAGTTTGAATTGATCCACGGCAGCATCGGCGCCGCCCGCGCCTTTGACAACAAAGTCGGCGCCTACGTCGTCGGCGAAACCCTCATCCGCCTCGCCGCCGCCAGGAAAAACATCGCAGCCAAGCTCGTCGCCGTCGCCACCGCGCAGGAAGAGATCGGCACGCGCGGCGCGATCACCGCCGCCTACGCGGTCAACCCCCACATCGCCCTCGCAGTGGACGTGGGCCACGCGACCGACCATCCCGATTGCGACAATCGCAAATACGGTGAGACCAAGCTCGGTGGCGGCCCGATCATCTGCCGCGGCCCGAATATCAACCCCAAGGTTTACGAACGCCTCGTGAAAGCCGCCAAGAAACTCAAAATCCCCTATCAGATCGAATCCGACCCGCGTCCGACCGGCACCGATGCCCGTGCGATCCAGGTGGGCCGCGGTGGCGTGGCGACAGGCTTGGTAAGCATCCCCCTCCGCTACATGCACACGCCCAGCGAGATCGTTGACCTCGAAGACGTGGAACGCACCGTGCAGCTCTTCGTCGAGTTCACCCTCGGCCTCGAAAAAGGCGAATACCTGCATTGGTAATCGTCAGTCAGCTCATCCGCCGCCGACGCCACACCACCAGCGTCAGCATCGCCCCGCCTAAAACCAGCGCCCAAGTAGCAGGCTCTGGGATGCCGCTCACCGCGTTGATGTCGTTCAAGATTTGGGTTCGATAAAGAGCCAAGTCCACCGCGATGGTTCCCTGCCCCAAACTCGTGCCGCCGCTGAATAATTCCCCCACACCGCTGAGAATACCCGCAAGCACCCAGGTGCCCCCGAACTGGTAAAACTCGCCACCGCCCGAGTCGCCACCCACGCCCTGCCCGCCATTGCCGCTTTCGCCACTGGCCAGCGTGACGATCCCCTGTCCGCCGTAGGGAGTCCCGTTGATCGTATAACTGGTATAGCCCGCGATAGTATTGGTTCCCCAGCTCTTGCCGCCCCCAAACCCGATCATCTGCACGGTGGTGGTGCCAAGATTGGCAAACGGATTCAGAGACAAATTGGCCAGTCCCGGGCTGGTGCTGATTCGATAAAGAGCCAAATCCGCCTGCGAACTGTCCGTATTGTAGATATTAATCGAGGAGCCGCTGACCGCGCTATAGGTCGTCCCTCCAAGCGTGAAGTCCCCCAGCCCCACGTGCGCGGCCGTGAGCACCCAGTAGGTGCCGTTGTAATCACCCAAATAAACGCCGCCGGCGCCGCCAATCGCACCCACATAATTCCACGCCGAGGAGCCCGGATCGGACGTGTTGGTCGTGGAGCCGGAAACAATCGCCCTGACTGCCGGCGCAACCGCAACAAAGACCGCGAGAAGCACGCACCAGAATGCCTTGGATAAAGTTTTCATCGTGACAGGTGGAAGACGATAGGGATGGGAAACCGGTTTCTGAAACGCCGCTGTTTTTTGACTAGGCCGCGTCCTGCTTCGGTTCGCCCTTGGGGGCTTTCTTGAGGACGGGCTTTCGCTTGCCGGCGACCACGGCCGCGTCGATCACGACCTCGACCACGTCATCGCGCTGGGGCAATTCATACATCACCTCGAGCATGAGATTTTCCATGATCGCTCGTAGTGCGCGGGCGCCGGTCTTGAGCTCGACCGCTTTCGCGGCGATGGCCTTGACCGCGTCGGATGTGAAGCGCAGGCGCACGCCGTCGATCGCGAAGAGCTTGGAATACTGCTTCACCATGGCGTTCTTGGTGCGGACGAGAATTTTTTCGAGGTCGGCGACCTGAAGTGGATCGAGCACCGAGACGACCGGAAGGCGCCCAATGAACTCGGGGATCATGCCGAAACGCACGAGATCCTCTGGAGCGACCGACTTCATGATGCTCTCGGCAGACATTCCCTCGCCGGCAGCTTTGTCGCGCTGGGCCTTGATCGAGGAGAAGCCGAGACTGCGCTGGCCGAGCCGGCGCTGGATGATGCTGTCGAGACCGACGAACGCCCCGCCGCAGATGAAAAGAATGCCGGCAGTGTTGATCTGCACGTATTCCTGGTTCGGGTGCTTGCGGCCGCCTTGCGGGGGAACGTTGCACACGGTGCCTTCGAGAATCTTCAGAAGAGCCTGCTGCACGCCTTCGCCTGAGACGTCGCGGGTGATGGAAACGTTCTCCGTCTTGCGTCCGATCTTGTCGATTTCGTCGATGTAGATGATGCCGCACTCGGCGCGCTTCACATCGTAGTTGGCCGACTGGAGAAGGCGGAGGACGACGTTTTCAACGTCTTCGCCCACGTAGCCCGCCTCAGTGAGTGTGGTGGCGTCGGAAATCGCGAAAGGCACGTCGAGGATCTTCGCGAGCGTGCGGGCGAGGAGCGTCTTGCCGGAGCCGGTCGGACCGGTGAGCAGGATGTTACTCTTTTCTACCTCGACGTCGTTGAACTCAGGAGAGAGCGCGCCGCTGTCGCTGGGTGTGCGGGCGGCATCAAACATGATGCGCTTGTAGTGGTTGTAGACCGCGACCGAGAGGACCTTCTTTGCGTGGTCCTGACCGATGACGAAGTCGTCGAGGGCGTGCTTGATCTCGGACGGCTTGACGAGGCGGAAGGTGGGCTTGGCGTCGATGGAGGGCTGCTTCACCTCGCGGTCGATGATGGTCTTGCAGACATTGACGCAGGCGTCGCAGATGTGGACGCCCGGACCGGCGATGATCTTTTTGACCTCGGACTGCGATTTACCGCAGAAGGAACAAAGGGTCATGCGCGTTGGTTTGGCCATAATGAGATGGTGTTATCGGGACAATCGTGAGTCGAGTTCACAAAAAAAGACGGCCTCCTCAGCGGGGGCCGTCTTGGAAAAGAGCCATGGAAAAACTTTAGGCCGCAGACGGCACGATTTTCTGAACTTCGCGAGTCGACTCGACCACGTGGTCAACCAGCCCGTAAGCCTTGGCTTCGTGCGCGCTGAGGTAGTAGTCGCGGTCGGAATCGATGCCGACTTGCTCAGCAGTCTTGCCAGTATGCTTGGCGATGACGGTGTTGAGCGTCTGGCGCCAGCGGAGGATCTCCTTGGACGCGATCATGATGTCGGCTGTCTGGCCGCCCGCGCCACCACTGGGCTGGTGGATCATTACGCGACTGTTCGGAAGCGCGAAACGCTTGCCGGGAGTGCCGGCGGCGAGAAGCACGGTCGCCATGCTGGCAGCTTGACCGATACAATAAGTAATCACGTCACACTGCAGGAAACTCATCGTATCGTAGATGGCCATGCCACCCGTCACCACACCGCCGGGTGAGTTGATGTAGAGATGGATGTCCTTCTTGGCGTCTTCCATCTGGAGATAGAGCAGCTGAGCGATCACCAGATTGGCGACATTGTCATCAATCGGCGTGCCGATGAACAGAATGCGGTCCTTCAGAAGCCGCGAGAACACGCTCATGGGACGTGTTTCACGCCCGTTGTTATCCCAGATGGTGACGTCGTAGCTCACAGATATTTTAGTTTTAAATTACGCTGATCACGCCTGCGCTGAGGCTGTCGTCACCGTAGCCCGGGAAACAAGTAAATCAAGGGCCTTGTCGAAAATGATCGACTGCTGGACAGAGCGGAGCTTTTCGCGGTCCTGCGTGAGTTCCTTGACGAGCTTCTCGGGTTTCTGGTTGTTCATCACGGACTCACGGTAGATGAAGGTGTCGATGTCCTTCTCGGTGACAGTGAGCTTTTCCTGCTCGGCGATTTTCGCGAGGATGAGCTGGGTCTTCACGCGGCTGCGGGCCGCCTTGCTGGCGCCATCGTGGAGAGAGGCCTTGTCCTTCTCGAACTGGTCAGCCGGAACGCCGCGACGCATGTTTTCTTCGATGAACTGGCGCAGGACGCTCTGGGTCTCGCTCTCGACGAGGCTCTCGGGGACGGCGAAATCAACCTTGGCGTTGAGCGCCTCGGTGATCTGACGGCGCTGGGCCTGGCGGTTCTCGTGTTCCTTGCGGCCCTTGAGGTTGTTGCGGACGTTGACCTTGAGGCTGTCAAGATCGTCAGACTGGTGGGACTTGAAGAAGGATTCGTCCATCGGAGGAAGAACGCGCTCGCGGATCTCCTGAACTTCGACGGCATAGACGGCGGTCTTGCCGGCGAGGGCGGGCACGGCGGCGAATTCGGCAGGGAAGTTGACAGTCACGTCTTTCTTATCGCCCGTGGAAAGGCCGGCGAGCTGCTTGCCAAGGCCCGGGATGAGGCCTTCGTTTTCGCCTTCAACCTCTTCCCACGTCTGCGGGACCTTGCCGTAGATCTGCTTGTCGGGCGCGAGGTCGAGGACGGGCTTGCCGTCAACGGTGCCCTCGTAGGCGAGCTTCACGTAATCACCCTTGGCGGCGGGACGCTCGGCGACCTTGAAATCGGCGCGTTCGGCGCGCATGCCCTCGATCACCGCATCGACTTCGGCATCCGTTGCATCAACCGATTTGATCTCGGTGGGCAGGCCGGCGTAGTCGGGCAGCGTAAAGGTGGGACGAATATCCAGCGTGATCGTGATGGTCGCGGACTGGTCAGGGGCAAGGGTGCCCTCCTGAACGTCGGTGACGTTGAGAGCCTCGATCTTGGACTGCTCGAGGCCGCCTCGGTAGGCCTTCGCGAGGACCTTCTGCTTGAATTCGTCACCAATCTCCTTCGCGTAACGTTTCAGCACGAGATTGGCGGGGGCCTTGCCCGGACGGAAGCCGGGGAGGCGGGCGTGCTTGGAAATCTCGCCGACCACGGCCTGGTGTTCGGCGGCGACCTCGGCTTGGTCGAGGGTCACGACAAGGCTTTTGCGGGTTTCAGAGACGTCTTTGATTTCGATGTTCACGGTTGGAAAAAGGCGGAGGTTTTTATTGACGGAATTGAAAAAACTACGCGCCCACGCTCGGCTCGGTCAATGCCTGATTCTAACGCTTGAAACTCGGGCCGCAGGCAAACTTGATGCACATCGACCAATGCCCAGTCTCCGCCACCTGCTTGCCGAGCACCCCACCCTGCTCCTGATCGACGCAGCCTCCACCCGCGTGCAGGTCGGCCTGTGGCATCAAGGCCTCGTGTCGTGGCAAATCGAGGAAGCCGAGGCGGGCACCGCCGTCTTCTCCTGCACCGAGAAACTGTTGGCCGGGCACCATCTGACCATTGCCGATCTCAATGCCTACGTCTTCTGCGAAGGTCCCGGCTCCGTCCTCGGCATCCGCACCTCGGCGGTCGCCCTGCGCACCTGGCGCGTGCTCAACCCCGCGCCCGCCTACGCCTACCAAAGCCTGACCCTCGCCGCCACCGCCCTCGCCAAACCAGGGGTCAACGTCATCGCCGACGCCCGCCGTCATTCGTGGCACGTCCAGCAACGCGGGAAAATCCTGCGCCGCGTGCCGACATCCGAATTGACCGGCGAATGCGTCATGCCGGAAGGCTTCCGCCACTGGACACCGTTGCCCGAGAACCTCGGCCGCATCACCTACGACTTGTCCGCGCTCCTCTCCCTGCCCGCGCTGCTGGATGCCGATCTTTTTCACGCGAGCACCGAACCGGATGCGTTCATGCACGAAGAACCATCCTACGTGACGTGGACACCTCAAGTCCACCAAGCCCCAGCACGTTGAATCTGAAAATGGCCACCGCCTCACGCCTTCCTTTGCGCTGCTGGGCCGAGATCGATCTCGCCGCCCTTGAGCGCAACCTGCACCTCATCCGCGCCTCCTTACCTCCGCACATGCGCTACGTCGCCGTGGTCAAGGCCGACGCCTACGGCCACGGCCTCCACCAGACCGCCGCCCGCCTCATGCACGCGGGTGCCGACCTCTTCGGTGTGGCCAACCTCGCCGAGGCCGCCGCCATCCGCGAACTCAGCCCCGACTGGCCCATCTTGCTGCTCAGCCCGCTTCTGCCCGATGAAGACCGCTACGTCATCGACTACGATGTCGCCGCCACCGTGTCGTCAGCCGACGAAGTCTCCCGCCTCGACTTCGCGGGCCGCACTGCGGACCGCGAAGTCACGGTTCACCTGAAAATCGACACCGGCATGGGCCGCCTCGGCGTTTGGCACGAGGAGGCGCCCGCGCTGTATCGACAAATTCGCGACTCGAAAAACCTGAAGCTCGCCGGCGTGTTCACCCATTTTTCGAGTCCTGATACCGACGCCGTGTTCACCGCCGAACAACGCCGCCGCTTTCTCGTCGCGCTTCAAAAATGCGAAGGCCTCGATCTCGCCACGCTCTTCGTCCACGCCGACAACAGCGCCGGCCTCGAAACCATCGAGGTCGCCGGCCCTTTCAACGCCGTGCGCATCGGCCTGCTCCAGTTCGGCATCCTCCCGCACACCGGGTCCCTTCTTTCACAGGTGCAGGCCGAGCCCGTCTTCAGTTTCCGCACCCGCGTTGGCCTGGTAAAACGTCTGCCGTCCGGCACCGGCGTGAGCTACGGCGGCACCCACGTGCTGCGCCGCGATTCGACCGTCGCCATCCTCACTGCAGGCTACGGCGACGGCCTGCCTCGCGCCGCCAGCAACCGCGGCCACGTGCTCATCAGCGGACAACGTTGCCCCGTGCTTGGTCGCGTGACCATGGATCAAACCATCGTTGACGTAACCGATATCCCGAGTGTTTGCGCCGGTGATGAAGCGGTGCTCATCGGACGTCAGAATGGCGCGGAGATCAGCCTGACCGAGTTCAGCCGCTGGGCCGACACGATTCCGTGGGAAACTCTTTGCTCGGTTACCAAACGGGTTACGCGCCTTTATCGCACCCCGCTCGGAATCTGATCATTTTCATCCCTCTTTTTGGAAACTTTGGGCGGATCAGAGCGTCCTATTGCCGTGGGCGGCAATCACGTTACTCTGCCCTCTAATTCCCCACCCATGAAGCTGGATATTTCTCCGCAGGATGCCTGGCAGCCCTTGCCGGCCAAAGACTGGAACGAAGACGCCGCCCGGCACCTGCTGCGCCGCGCCGGTTGGGCCGCCCAACCCGCCGAAGTCGAACGCCTCATCAAAGACGGGTTGGAAGCCAGCCTCGACCGCCTTTTTCCCGCCAAAGCAAACCCGCTGCCCAAGCCGCGCCTAGTCGCCAACATCGAGAAAGACACCCCGGACTACGTGCAGAAACTCCGTATCGCCGAAACGTCCGAGCAGAAAAAAATCCTCCAACGCGAGCAACGCGAACGCCAGCAACAGGCCGTCCAGGACCTGAGCATCAAGTGGCTCCAGTTCGCCTCCCTCCCTGAAAACGCCGTTGCCGAAAAATGGGTCCTGTTCCTCAGCGACGTCTATGTGATCAGTCAGGAGTCGGTGCAGAACACCGCATGGGTTTACGCTTTTCAGGATACCCTGCGTCAGCTCGGCTTCGGCCGCGCGCCCGATCTCGCCAAGGCCGTTTCCCGCACGCCCGCGATGATCCGCTACCTCAATCTGCAAGAAAGCAAAATTGGCACTCCTAACGAAAACTTCGCCCGAGAACTTTTCGAACTCTTCCTCCTCGGCGAAGGCAACTACACCGAGCAGGACATCAAGGAATCCGCGCGCGCCTTCACGGGTTACCGGGAAAAGCTGGGTATTTTCAACTTCGTGCCCAACCAACACGACAAGGGCCCTAAAACCATCTTCGGAAAAACCGGCCCGTTCGTCGGCGATGACGTGATTGACCTCGCCTTCACCCAGCCGGCCGCCGGTCGCTTCCTGCCGCACGAGATGGTCAAATTCTACCTCGTGGACGACGGTATTCCTGTCGAATATCTGACCACCATCGGCGACTGGTGGAGTGACACCGGCTACGACATGCGCAAGCTCGCGCAACGCTTTTTCGGAAGCCGTATCTTTTTCGATCCGGCGTTTCGCGGAAACTACATCAAGAGTCCCATCCAATTTTATCTCGGACTCGTGCAAGACCTGAACCTCAACGTCGCCCCGTTCCCCCGCCACGCGCTCAACGCCCTCCGCCTCATGGGTGAAAGCCCCTTCCGTCCGCCCAATATTCGCGGCTGGGTCGGCGGCCGCATGTGGATCAACTCCGGCACGCTCAACTCCCGCCGCCAGCTCGTCGAAACTCTCTTCACCCCCATCAACGAAGATAACCTCAACGCCGACGAACAGGCCCAGCTCGTCGCCGCCCGTTCCGCCGGCCCGAGCACGTTCACCGTCACCGACGAACGCCTCGATGCGATGCTCGCCAGCTCAACGCCCGCCCAGATCACCGACCGCTTCGTGAATTACTTCCTCACCGTGCGCGTGGATGATGGCTTCCGCGCCAGTGTCCTCGCCTTCCTCTCCGATCCCGCCGCCAAAAACCGACTCGCCCGCCTGCGCAGCACCGCCGTCACCCTGCTCCAATCCCCCGAATACCAACTCTGCTGATCCGCCCTCCGCCATGAACAACCCGCACAATTTCCTCCCCACCACGCGCCGCGAGTTCCTCAAATGGGGTGGACGCGGTATCGGCCTCATCGCGTTTAGCCGTTTCGCCCCGTCGTTCCTCGTCGAGTCCACCCTCGCCGCGATGCCTTCGCCCGAGAAGGACCGCTCCATCCTTGTCCTCGTGCAGCTCGCCGGCGGCAACGACGGCCTTAACACCGTCATCCCGTTCGAAGACGCCGACTACTACCGCCTTCGCCCCACCCTCGGCATCAAAAAAGAAGACGCGCTCCCCCTCAGCGACACGCTCGGCCTTCACCCGTCCATGTCAGCGCTGCACACCCTCATCAAAAACGGCCAGGCCGGCATCGTGCAAAACGTAGGCTACCCCAATCCCAACCACAGCCACTTCCGCTCCTCTGAAATCTGGGAAACCGGCAGCTCCAGCAACGAATTCCTTCCCACCGGCTGGATCGGCCGTTTCCTCGACAACTCCTGCGCCGGCGTTCCCGACGGCGTTGGCGCAGACCCCGTCGCCGTTCACGTTTCCAACGAGATGCCGCAGTCCTTCGTCTCCGCGCAAACCCACCCCACCTTCGGCCTCAACGGCAGCGGCGGCCGGGGCAACGCCGACAACCTCGCCTTCCTCGAAAAACTCGTGCACCACGAAGACCACGAGGCCAACGCCAACGCATCCTTCCTCAAGGCCACCATGATGGACGCCATCGTGACCGAGAAAAAAGTCCAGGGTGTGCTCGGCAGTTACAAGACCGAGGCCGGCTATCCCGGCAACGGCTTCGCCCAGTCCCTGCGCAACGTCGCCGCGCTCATCGCCGCCGGCATGTCCACTCGCGTTTACTTTGTCTCCCTCGGCGGCTTCGACACCCACAGCAACCAAGCCAACACCCACCAGCGACAGCTCCAGACACTCTCCGAAGGTCTCGCCGCCTTCCAAAGAGATCTCGTCGCCAAGAAACTAGACTCGCAGGTCCTCACGATGACGTTCTCCGAGTTCGGCCGCCGCCCCAACGAGAACGAAAGCCGCGGCACCGATCACGGCACCGCCGCCCCTCTCTTCGTGATGGGCTCCGGCCTGAAAGGCGGCTCCCTCCACGGCACCGCACCCTCGCTCAACAAGCTCGAGCGCAACCAAGACATGACGTTCTCAACCGACTTCCGCCAAGTCTACGCCACCGTCCTCGACAAATGGTTCTCTTGCCCGACCGACAAGGTCCTCGGCAAGACCTACGAGCCTCTCAAATTCATCTGAGCGAGGGCTGGCTTGAGGGAGGGACGGATCGCCGGGCCGTCCGGTTGATTTTCGGGAGCGAGCTCGCTCCCACGTTAAGCCGTCCCCGTTCAAAGCGAGAACGAGCAAGAGAACGAAGAACGGAGAACGATTACCCTCCCTCCAGGCGCCAATCGCCTTACTCCGCGCCCGCCCCTTGTTCACAACCGTTTACCCATGACCGCCGCCGCGTCGTTTAGGGGCGGACTCACCTTGCGTGAGGCCGCGCAGTCTTTCCTTCTACGCACGCCACACCGTCCCGATACAAGGCCGAATCCCTACTTTTCTCTCTGTCGCTTCGCTCCGACGGCATCAGCCGCCCCTCCGATCAATCGTGGAGACCATTGGCCGGAACCGCTCCCAGAGAATCGCCCCGTTGGGCGATTCCATTAGCGGTCAACAACTCCGGAGGCGGGCCACCGGCTTACTTGCCGATGCCAGAAGCCCGGAAGCCAATGGCGCGGAGCTTCGCCAGATCGATGATATTGCGACCATCGAACAGGAAGGCCGGTTTCTGCATGCCCTCGAAAATCTTCTCGTAGTCAAGCGTCTTGAATTCGTCCCACTCCGTTACGATGGCGATGGCATGCGCACCCTTGGCCGCCTCGTAGGCGCTGGCCGCGACAGTCAGGCGGGCATTCGTCAGCCCCTTGCCCAGCACGTCGGAAACGATCTCAGTCGCCGACACCTTCGGATCATAGACGACCACGTTGGCCTGCTCGACCAGCAGGTCGCGCACGATGTTGATCGCGGCGGATTCACGTGTGTCATCGGTGTCTTTCTTGAAGGCGAAACCAAGCACCGCGATGCGCTTGTCGGCCACGCTGTTGAACAGCGTGCGCACGATCTTCGAAGAGAAACGCTGCTTCTGGTAGTCGTTCATCTTCACGACACCCGCCCAGTAAGCCGACACCTCGGGCAGCCCGAAGCTCTCGCAGAGATAGGAAAGATTCAGGATGTCCTTCTGGAAACACGAACCGCCGAAGCCCACGGAAGCCTTCAGGAATTTCGGGCCGATGCGCGAGTCCTTGCCGATGGCGTTGGCCACCTCGTCCACATCCGCGCCCGTCGCTTCGCACAAGGCGGAGATCGCGTTGATCGAGGAGATGCGCTGCGCGAGGAACGCGTTCGCCACCAGCTTGGAAAGTTCCGACGACCACAGATTGGTCGTGATGATGCGCTCGCGCGGCACCCAGCGGGCGTAAACACTCACGAGAGTCTCCACCGCCTTGTCGCCCTCGGGCGTGCGCTCGCCGCCGATGAGCACGCGATCCGGCTTGAGGAGATCCTGCACGGCCGTGCCTTCCGCGAGAAACTCCGGATTCGAAAGCACCTGAAAAGTCGCGCCGGAGGTGTTGGCCGCGAGGATCTGCTGGATCGTCTCGGCGGTCTTCACCGGAATGGTGGACTTTTCGACGATGATCTTGGGCGTCGTCGCCACCTCGGCTATGGTGCGCGCCACCGACTCGATGTAGCGCAGATCGGCCGCCCGGCCCGCACCCACGCCGTAGGTCTTGGTGGGCGTGTTGACCGATACAAAAATGATGTCCGCCGCCGCGATGGTTTCCTTGACCGCCGTGGAGAAAAAAAGATTCCGTCCGCGCGCCTGCTTCACGACCTCGTCGAGCCCGGGCTCGTAGATTGGCAAAGTGTCCGAGTTCCACGCCGCGATGCGGGCCGCATTCATGTCCACGACGGTTACCTGGATATCTGGAGCCTTGAAGGCGATCATCGCCATGGTCGGCCCGCCCACGTAACCAGCGCCAATGCAGCAGATTTTCATAGTTGGAGACGATTAACTTGTCGCCCTTCTCCGCCAAATCCAAGGCGGATTTTAACCATCTTCAGAATTGTCACTCGACCCCCGTTTCAAACTCAACGCTGCCGCAATTGGTAGACCTTGCGGTAGTCTCGCGGCGCCAGTTTCAACTCCTGCCGAAAACGCCGAGGAAACCCACCCCAGTGCTTGATTGAAAAATCCATGTGTTTGATCAGCCTGTCCATTCCCTTCAAAAGGCTAACCGGTTATATTGATGGGCCCCCCCTGCTGATCCTACCCCTCATCAGTCCGTATGAAAACAAAACGCGCCCTCTTTCTCGCCGGTGGTTGGTCCGGCCACCAACCTGATAAAATCGTCCAGCTGTTCGCCCGTGAACTTCAAGCCCATGGCTTTGAAACCCACGTGGAAACCACACTCGATTGCCTGGCCGACACCGAAAAACTCAAGTCTTACTCGGTTATCTTCCCCTGCTGGACGATGGGCCAGCTCACCCCCGAACAAACCAAGGGATTGATCGAAGCCGTGCGCTCCGGCGTGGGTTTCGCCGGCATTCATGGAGGCATGGGTGATGCGTTTCGCGGCAACACCGACTACGAATGGATGGTCGGTGGCCACTTCGTCGGACACCCCCACGTCGGCGACTACATGGTGTGCGTGAAGGATACCGTCAGCCCAATCACTCGGGGTATTCCCGCCAGCTTCTCCTATCGTTCCGAGCAATACTACATGCTCGTCGATCCCGTCGTTCGTGTGCTGGCCGAAAGCCAGTATGTCCACGAAGGCCGCGCCTGCACCATGCCGGTCGCTTGGACGAAGAACTGGGGCAAAGGCCGCGTTTTCTACAACTCCCTCGGCCACGACCCCGAAGAATTCACCCAGTTTCCCTCCGCGCTGACCCTCACCACTCAAGGCGTTCTCTGGGCGGCTGGTGTCCTCTAGGCATTCTGAATGCAGGGGCGGCTATCCCGCCGCGATAACGCGCAAAGCCGCCCCCTGCCCAATCTCTACCTCAAGCCAACCGCTTCGCCACCGCCGCGAAACGCCGACCCGCTTCAGTCAGGTCTTTTTCGCCAAGAACACCGAAGCTAAGCCGGACAAAATTTCCCGGCGCATCATCGCCGAAACACAGCTCGCCCGGCACATAAAGAACGCCTGCTTCGACGCACGCGCGGCAGAAAGCCGAGTCCAGTCCCGTGTCAAACTCCGCCGGAGCCTGTAGCCAAAGATAGAGTCCGCCTCCCGGCACCTTCCAGCTCCAGCCGAGCTGCGGCAGCCCCGCCTCGATCAACGCCGCATGCAACACCTGCATCTTGCGCAGGTAGACCGGACGGATTACCGCGAGTTGCTTATCCAGCCCACCATCGCCGATCACCTGCTCAAGGATTGCCTGGGTAAAATTGGCGGTTCCGAAATCGTGGTGCCCTCTCACATGCATCATTTTCGCCAGCAACGCCGCGTCCGTGCAGGTGCCGTAGCCAACCTTCAGTCCGCTCGCAAACGGCTTCGTAAGCGTCGAAAGATACAGTCGGGGAAACTCCGCCCACGCCGGCAGGCTCAACACGCTGCGGGCCGGATGCGGCGTCTCGTAATACAGTTCGCGGTAGGCCGCGTCCTCGACCACCGGCACCATGACGCCCTCGGCGGTCAGCGCCTCGGCAATGGCATTTTTCTCAGTATCATCGAGACTGCGCGCGGACGGATTGGAGAAATAACTGACAAAATAAACCGCCTTCAACCGCGACAGCTCGCCCCGTGTCCGCATGCCCGTCAGCAACGCGCGCAACCCCGGACCATCGATGCGCCCGGCCTCGTCCAACGGCAGCGAACGCGCCTGCACGCCCAACCCCGTAAGCATCTCCAGAAAGACGAAGTAACTCGGACGATCCACCAGCACGATGTCGCCCGGATCACACAGCACCTGCATCGCCAGATACAACGCCTGCTGAGATCCGTTGGTTATAAAAAAACCACTCTTGATCGCATCCGCATTCGATTTCAACTCCGGCTCCTGAGCCAGCAGCCGCTCGGCAAGCAAGCCGCGTAGCCCCGGACGCCCTTGGTTGGTGCCATATTGGAGATACTGCGGCTCGCCAGGTTGCGCAGCCAGCTTGGCCACCGCCGCCTGGATTGCCGCCACCGGCAAAGTGCTATTATCCGTAAACCCGGCCGCCAGTGAAAGCAGCCGGGGATTTTCCAACATCAGAGACATCAGCCGCGCAATGGTGGGTGGCTGCGAACGGTCACCAAGGGAAGAAAGCGAATAGGAAGAATCAGCCATGAGCGTAAACGGAAACTTGAAGAACTGACGCCGGTTTCGACAAAAAAAGCGCAGAGGTCATCCCCCTGCGCCTTTGAAAATATCAGCCCTTCATCAGGCCGGGGAAGGAGACGGCGCGTGAGCACCGCCCAAACCATCAGAGCTCTCCTTTTCAGCCGGTTTCTTGGCAGCCTTGTCGTCGGCCTTAGGCAGCGCGGGAGGAATCTCGCGGATGACCGGGGAACTGATGGCACCCGTATTGAGAATTTCCAGCACATGCTTGCCCTCGATCGTCTCATGTTCGAGCAGCGCGGCGGCAACGGCGTCAAGCGCCGTGCGGTGCGTCTTGAGAATCTCGGTGGCACGCTTGTATTGCTCCTCCACGAGACGGAAGACCTCGGCGTCAATCTTGCGGGCGGTCTCCTCGGAATACGGCTGGCTGCGGGTGATCTCGCGGCCAAGGAAAACGGTGTCGTTGCTTTCGCCATAGGCGACCATGCCGAGCGGGCTCATGCCCCAGTCGCACACCATGTGGCGGGCGATGCGGGTGACCTGCTTGATGTCGCCCGACGCTCCGTTGGAAATGTCGTGCAGCACCAGCTCTTCGGCTATGCGACCGGCGCAGCCGATGGCGATGCGGATTTCGAGGCGCTTCTTTTCCTGGGTGAGGATGTCCTTGCTCGGGATATACATCGTGCTGCCCAGGCTGCCGCCACGCGGAATGATCGTGACCTTGTGCACGGGCAACAGAC
>FJVV01000353.1_pt1 | contig 44805 bp, 38 predicted proteins | sample 1011911 | NCBI WGS metagenome assembly FJVV01 (sample SAMEA3912450, study PRJEB9761) | metagenome | biome: forest; material: soil | place: USA | collected 2011-06-22 | depth 0.1 m
CGCTGTTCCTCGATGAGCTCGCGGCGGGAGAGAACGATGTTCTTCCGGTCGAGATTGATTTTGAGAACCTTGAAATCGTAGGTCTGGCCGACGTATTGATCGAGGTTCTTGGGGGGCTGGATGTCGATGTGCGAGGCGGGGAGGAAGGAATCGACGCCGATCGAAACGATCAGGCCGCCCTTGACCTTGGCCTTGACGCGACCCGCGGCGATGGAACCCTCGGGGAACTTGGTGAGGATGTTATCCCAATTCTTCTTTTGTTCGGCCTTATCGTAAGAGAGGACGGGAGCGCCGCCCTTGTCTTCGAGTTTTTCGACGAACACGTCGATGGTGGAGCCGATCTGAAGTTCGCCGATGTCGATGAACTCGTTGGCGGGAATGACGCCTTCAGACTTGCCGCCGATGTCAACGACCACGTCGTTCTGGCGGATTTCGGTGATAACACCGGGGACGATTGCGCCTTCTTTAAGCTTATCGAAGGACGATTGAGCGAGCAGCTCTTGCATTACAGAACTCATGTGAACAGACGAAATACCGCCGCTTGCTCCAAAGCGCCGATCTTCCGTGATGATCTCGCGTGAACGGGACCGTGGGTTGATGGTTAGACTGACATATGAGGGTCGATGAGAGCGCCGCGGCGACACCGACCGGAACCGACTAAATGCCGCGAGCGGTCAGAATCGCCGAAGGCCGCGCCCAGTCGCAAGCGTAAAATCTTTCGTTTCCCGCTGCTGGCCCCTGCCCTTACTTGGCCGCCAAAGCCTGCTCAACCGTGCGGAAAAACACCTCGTAAAGCGCGCTTTCCCGCAAAGGTGTCTCGGTGACCTGACCAGCCCCCTTGTTGAAGTCGTCCTGCGCTTGTTCGGTGAGCAGCATGGCCACTTCCGTGCCACCAGTGGCAACCGGACGAAGTTTAATCTTCATCGTAAGCTGGCGAGCACCCTGGAGCGAATCATTCGCGGACAAACTACTTAACGCCTCGATACGACCTTGAGAAGGACCACCGCTCACGAAGCGAAACCCGAGCGTGCTCACCGCCTGCTTGGCCGCATCGTAGGCGGCACGACCATCGGCCATCACTACCTTTGTGTGATAAGTCGGACCCTCAAATTTCTCCCGGACGCTGGTCTTGAAATCAGCTCCGGCCGTCCCGCAACCCGCCAGCGCAAGCACCAGACCGGACAGAACAAGAGCAAAAAAAGGTTTCATGGGTGGATGGAATCAGAATCACGTTGGCTGTTGCTGCGAAATGCAGTGCAGCGTGCCCAGTCCCCAAATCAGGTGATAGCAATCGACTGGGATGATTTCACGGTCGGGGAAGCACGAAGCGATGATGGCGTTGGCCTCGGCATCACGTTTCTTCTGGCCGAAATTCGGCACGAGGACCGCGCCATTTATGATCAGAAAATTCGCGTAGCTCGCCGGCACCGTCTGGCCTTGAAATGCAAACGGCTTCGGCATGGGCAGCTCGACGATGTCGAAATTCTTGCCCTTCGGCGTGCGAAAGGCCGCAAGACGAACAGAGTTCTCCGCGAGGATTGCGTGGTTCGGATCACGCTTGTTGGGCTCGACCACGGTGATGAAACCATCGGGCTTGTAGAAGCGCGTGATGTCGTCGATGTGGCCGTCCGTATCGTCGCCGATGATGCCATCGCCCAGCCACAGCACCTGCTTGACCCCAAGGTAGTCCTTGAGGTTCTGCTCGATTTGCTCGCGGGTGAGGTGCGGATTGCGGTTTTTATTGAGCAGGCATTGCTCACTGGTGAGGAGCAGGCCCTCGCCATTGACCTCAATGGAGCCGCCTTCGAGGACCATATCGTTTTCAAAACGACGCAGTTTGAGCTTCTTCGCTACGAGCGGCGGGATGGTGTTGTCGAGATCGTAAGGAGGGTATTTGCCGCCCCACGCCGTGTGCACCCAATCGGTCACCGCGAGTTCGCCAGTCTTCTCGTTTTTGACGAAAATGGGACCGTGGTCGCGACACCAGGCGTCATTCGTCGGATGATCATAGAGGGTGACCTTGGAGAGGTCGGCGCCAGCCTTCGTGATCAGCGACCAAGCACGTTTTTGGAGCGGTGCTGCGATATTGATGCGCACTTCCTCGAAGCGGCTGATCTGCGCGACGATTCCGGCGAACACATACGGAATCGGACGGAACTGCCCGGGCCACGAGGCATGCTTATGCGGCCATGAAAGCCAGATGGCGGTCTGCGGCGCCCACTCAGCCGGCATGCGAAACCCAAGCGCCGCAGGAGTCTCTTTCAGTTTTTTAGCGGACATGCGTTTGCTCAGTCGATGAAACGCTTCGTCAAATCACCGTAGGCATCGATCCGACGGTCACGCAAAAATGGCCAGTGCGTGCGGGTGACGTCAACCTTGCCGAGTTCGATAGGAACAATGAGTACTTCTTCCTTATTGACGGAGGCCTTGGCGATGACCTGCCCGCTGGTACCGGCCACGAAGCTCTGTCCCCAGAACTCCAACCCGTCGCCACCAATGGGTTGTTCGAGGCCGATGCGATTGATTGATGCAACATAGCAGCCATTGGCCACAGCATGGGAGCGCTGGATGGTTTCCCACGCACCGTGCTGGTTGACTCCGTATTCTTTTTTCTCGGACGGATGCCAGCCGATAGCCGTCGGATAGAAAAGAATCTCCGCGCCCTGCATGGCGGTGAGGCGGGCGCCCTCGGGATACCACTGGTCCCAGCAGATGAGCACGCCAATTTTGCCGTATTTCGTATCCCACGCCTTGAAGCCGGTATCGCCCGGCGTGAAGTAAAATTTCTCGTAGAAAAGCGGGTCGTCCGGGATGTGCATCTTCCGGTAAATACCGAGCAACTTGCCGTCGGCGTCGATGATGACCGCCGTGTTGTGATACAAGCCAGAGGCGCGTTTTTCGAAGAGCGACGCCACGATCACGACCTTGTATTTCCTGGCGATCTTCTGGAAAGCCGCCGTGCTCGGGCCGGGAATCGGCTCGGCCAAGTCGAAGTATTTATGCTCCTCGCTTTGGCAAAAATACTGCGAGCGAAACAGCTCCTGAGTGCAAATAATCTGGGCACCCTGCTTCGCAGCCTTTTCGGTCAGCGCGAGGGTTTTTTTGAGGTTTGCCTTAGGATCGGCTCCACAGGCGTGTTGAAGAAGACCGAGGGTGACTTTGGCCATGGTTCAAAAAAGCGCGGTTCGCTTAGTAAACAACCTTGTTGAGCGGATATTCGACGATGCCTTCGGCTCCGAGTGCCTTGAGCTGCGGAATGATTTCACGGACAACACTCTCGTCGATGATGGTTTCCACGGCGATCCAATCGGGCGAACTCAGCGGTGAGATGGTCGGATTGCGAAGGGACGGCAGCGCTTTGATGAGCGCGTCGAGCGACGCCTTGGGCAGGTTGAGCTTCAAGCCGACCTTGCTGCCGGCTTCGAGCGCTCCACGAAGGAGAAGCGCAATGATCTCGATCTTCTTTCGCTTGGCGGGATTCGCCCAGCTGGCCTTGTTGGCGATGAGTTTGGTGTTGGTGTAGAGCAGCGTGTCAACGATGCGGAGCTTGTTGGCGCGCAGCGAAGAGCCGGTCTCGGTGATGTCCACGATGGCATCGACCAGATCGGGAACCTTTACCTCGGTCGCGCCCCAGGAGAATTCGACCTCGGCGGCGACGCCCTTTTCGGCAAAGAAGCGCTTGGTCGTGTTCATCAACTCCGTGGCGACGCGCTTTCCCGCAAGGTCCGCCACCGTCTTGACCGGCGAATCCTCAGGCACGCACAGCACCCAGCGCGATTTCAGCGTAGAAGCACGGCTGTAAACCAGATCGCACACCTCGACGACGTCGGAGTTGTTTTCCTGAACCCAATCGTAGCCGGTCAGGCCGCAGTCGAAAAACCCGTGTTCGACGTAACGGCTCACCTCTTGGGCGCGCACGAAACGCCCATCAAGCTCGGGATCGTCGATCGACGGCTTGTAGGAGCGCGAACTCGTGGTGATTTTCCAACCCGCCTTGGCAAACAGGTTCTTGGTGGATTCCTCCAGACTGCCTTTCGGCAGACCGAGCATGAGCAGGGGAGTATTTGCAGACACGTCGGCCAAGGGACACCCCGCGCGAAAGGCCTTCAAGTCTATTCTCCGCTCGTCACCACCTGAAACGAACCGGACGTTTCTTTTGACAAGAGCGTCTTAATTGTAAAAAACTGCCTGCGTCCTGCTCCAAGTGAAACCAATGTCATCCAGATCCCAGTCTTTCTATGCGTGCTGAACCGAAGCCTTTGATCCTTGTCGTCGAGGATGAAGAGGAACTGGCCAAACTCATCTGCCTGCACCTTGAGGAAGCGGGCATGCAGACCCAAATTTACAACCGGTGCGGTCTTGCCCTGCGCTTCCTAAAAAAGAATTTCGCCAATCTGCTGTTGCTGGACGTCAACCTTCCCGACCAGACCGGCTTTGCCTTGCTCGAAGATCTTAAGAGCAACGATATCCTCATTCCCACGATTTTCCTCACCGGCAACGCCCTTGAGGTAAACAAGGTGAGGGGCTTTGAGCTGGGCGGCGACGACTACATCACCAAGCCCTTTGGCTTCCCCGAGCTTGTCGCCCGCATACGCGCCGTGCTTCGCCGCGCTGAATCCACGACCGACATGAACCTCACGAAAAACGTGAGGGTCATGGACGAACCCTTTGAGTTTTGCGGGGCAAAGGTGCTTCCCATTCGTCTGGAAATCGAATTTCCGAAAGGAAAAATTGAAAAGATCGGCCGCAAAGAACTGGGCATCCTCGCCCACGTCCACGAAAACCGCAGCGTGGTCATTCCCCGCAAGGCCCTCATCCACGCGGTGTGGGGCATCCATGCGGATGTGAAAAGCCGTTCGCTCGACCAATACATCGTAAAAGTGCGCGAACTTTTCAAACGCCACGGCCTCAGCCTCGACAGCTTTCGCACAGTGCATGGCGTCGGCTATATTTTTGCCCCGGAAGATTCCCCGCCTCCTTCGACTAAAGCTTAGGAAGCTGGGTTCCCCGCCCAAAATTTGGCGGCGACGCAGAGCGTAGTTTAAAACAACAATTCCGGCTGCTCATAACGGGCCCTCGCCTCGGCAAGACTTGATTTCATTTCCATCGCCTCCAGCAGCGCCAAAAGTTCCTGCGAACGCACCTCGGTGGTTTCCACCTTCACGGTGGGCAAATTCAGATTGAGGGTCGTCAGCTTTAGATTGCGCCGGATATTGTCCGCTCCTGTCCGCACCGCTTCTTGAAAACGCTCCGGTTTCAGATTGGCCGCGCACGCGATTACATCCTCGATGCCACCGAACTCCTGCAACCACTTCGACGCCGTCTTAGGGCCGACTCCGGCGATGCCTGGAATGTTGTCTGACGTATCCCCGACCAGCGCCAAATAGTCGGCGATTTGTGCAGGAGGCACCCCGAATTTCTCAGTCACGCCAGCCGCGTCCAACAACCGCCAGCCCAGCTTGGGATTGGCGGACGGCGGCGGGAGCAGGATTTTAATGCGGTCGCCCACGATTTGGGCGAAGTCTTTGTCCGCGCTCACGATGAGCACCTCGTGCCCCTGTGCGGCCAGTGCCACCGCTTGCGAAGCCAGCAGGTCATCGCTCTCCACCCCGTCCTGCTCAATTCCAACATAGCCCATCGCACGGGTGAGAGCCTTCAACGGCTCGATCTGTTTTTGAAGGGCTTCCGGCATCTCTTCGCGCTGCGCCTTGTATTCCGGATGCAGGGCCAGACGATCCTGGGCGCCGCCCAGATCAAAGAAGACCAAGGTTGCGGCGGGCTTTTCCTGATCCGCCAAACGCCAGAGTGACTTTACCCAACCATGCAGGGCATTGGTGGGAAATCCATCCGCACGCGTAAGCTCCGGCACCGCGAAGAAGCAGCGGTAGGCCAGATTGAATCCGTCGATAAGAAGCCATTTCGCCATGGCCAACCCCAAGCGCGAGCTGGCTCCTTGGCAAACGCCAAACCCAACATCGGAAAACAAAAGCGCCGTCACCGGTAAAGGTGACGGCGCGAAATAAAATAACTTCGTTACAGGCTTACTTGCCGCCGCGAACGCGGGCCTCGGCACTGCCGGGGGTCACGATGGTCGGATTCTGAAAAATCGAAGCCGGAGCCACGCTTTTCAATTGCTGCTTCTTGGGCGAACCACCGGGACTTACGAGATTGGCCGTCACAAAGATCAGTAAATTACGCTTCTGACTACTTTCACCCTTGGAACGGAAGAAACGACCGATGAAAGGGACATCACCCAAGATCGGAACCTTGTCGCTGGTCTTTACGACTTCTTCACGGGTCAACCCACCCATGACGAGGGTCGCACCATCCCAAACCGTAACCTTGGTAGTCACCTCGCGGGTCGAGAAGATCGGTTGGAAAAAACCGGACGGAACGGTAACCGTGGTCGTTCCCGAGATCGCCACACTCTGGCCGCCGTATTCGATGAAACCCTCGAATTCGGTCACCTTGGGATCAAGATCAAGACTGATACTGTAGTCGTCATCCTCGACCGTGGGCGTGACCTTGAGCTCGACACCAACATTGCGAGTCGTGAACTCCTGCGGGGTGCCCGCTGTGATCGTAACACCGGCAGCACCGCCACCGGTGTTACCTGAGCTACCGACTTGGCTTTGCACTTCACCATAGCTCTGGGGATATCTCAGCTCCTGAGCGACCACGATGTTGGCCGGATTGCCGGACAGGACCGTGACCTTGGGAGCGCTCAGCAAATCCGTGCCGGTTTTTTGCGAAAGAGCACGGATGGTTGCTTCTACATTGAAGCCGCCAAGAACGCCTGTCAGAAGGGCAAAATCGTTGCTGATTCCATTCGTAAAGCTGCCACTTACGGAAGAACCCGAGGCAAGATACGCGGAGCCTGGAACGCCAGGAGGAGTATCGATGATAGGCGTCGTTCCGCCTGGCTGCACAATGGAACCACTGCTGGAAGTAGCCCCGGTGCTCAGCGCGCCGGCCAAGGAGCGGTTCGCCGTTGAATAGAGATAGGTATTTCCATTGTTGCTGGTGCGCGACGCAGTCCAGTTGACCCCGAGTTCATCCAAAGCACCCTCTTGAACGTCCATAAACTTTGCCTCGATCTCAACCTGACGAACATCGTTGTAGCGATTCAGGATGTTGCGGATACGCTCGATGTTACGGGTTGACTGAGTGACGATGATGGCGGCGCCATCATACGCCAAACTGGAGCCGGGCGTGCCCTCGAAATTGACGCCGGCCTGTTGAAGGAACGCCCTTAGCGAAGCGGCATCACCCGTGCCGGCGCCACCGCCACCACCAGCCGCAGGTGCGGCGGCAAACGGATCAGCGGCGGCCGCCGGGGTCGAGGCAGCGGCATTGCTCACGCCAGTCATGCGAATAACCGTGGAGCGGGTGACAGGGAAGAAAGCCGTGTCGAGCACGTTGCCACCCTCACCACCGGGCCGCAACACGACAGCGTCAGCCTGAATGTCATATTGATAACCAGTGGAATCGGTAATGAAATCGAGGATGCGCTTCAGAGAAAGATTCCTGAGCGTGATGCTGACCTGAGGGTTTTTATTGCTCGGATCGATCAAAACGATGTTAACGCCCGTGGCGCCTTCACTCTTGTCGTATTCTTGGGAAATCGCGGTCAGGGTGCTGACAACCTTGCTCAATTCAACCCCTTGGAAATTAACGCTGGGAATCTGGATTGTGTTCAGCTTTTGCTTCAACAAGGTGTCCCCATTCTTGTTTTGATCCACGATCCCAGAGGTCTCGATATAAACACTGGGACGCTGCCAAGCATTGGTCACTTCTTCAACCATCTGGGAGCGGGTCTTGGCACGATTTAAAACGCCAACCCTAGCCTTCTCGTTGGCAATACGAGCAAGAAAGTATTTTGCCTCGGGATTGGTGGCATCGATGGCCTCGACGCGACGGAAAGTTTCCTGAGCGCCATCGGCATCGGCCGCAAGATACTGGCTACGGCCCTTGGCCACCAGCTTGGCAATTTCCTTCTGATCGACGATAAACTTGGATTTTGGATCCATAGGCGGCATCGACGGATTGAGCTCCACGTTGTCGATCTTTCTGGAGACGCTATCGGCCTTTTTGTTGTCGGCGGTCGCGGCACGGTAGGCCTCAATCGCAGCATGGGCACCATCGGTATCCCCCTGATCGAGGAGATAATGGGCTTTTTCCATCAACAAGGCGTTCTGTTCCGCTTGAAGATCGGCCAGCGTCTCTTGGGTGGCTGGATTGGCCGGCAGGGTCTTGGCGACGGCGGCGAGCACGACGGCGGCGTCATCAAAACGCCCGGCCTTGGCCAATTTGCGAGCTTCGGATTCCTTCGCATCCACGTCTTTGATCAGGCTCTTGATGCGCTCATTTTCTTGTGTCGCAAGCAGGTCAGCTTGGGCGGCAGCAGCCTGTTCGGGCGTCTGCACGACCGCCTTGGGAGCGGCGGCTGCAGGCTTGGGGAAAGTGACTTCAACCGGCTCGGACACGGCTGGGACTACCATCGGGGCGGCGGCAGTCGCATCGGCTGCCGCCGCACCGACGGCCTTCGACTCAATCGCGGTGTTCACACCACCCAGCAAGCGCTGCACGGTGGCGTCATTCGGGGAGAGGGCCAGCAATTCCTCGAGGTCCTTTTTCGCAGTATCGAGATCGCCGCCGTCGCGAGCCCGCAGGGCGTCGGCCATCAGGCGAATTTTGGTCTCAGTCTGGCTTTGCGCCATGAGACGACCTGTGGGTAACACAAGCGCCAGCATTGCCGGGGCAACCAGCAGGACAAGGAGCGTTTTGGGGAGCGTAATCTTTTTCATTTAGGGGATGCTCTTTAGGTGTAGATTGGTGAAAGGGGATGCGATGGTAAAATTAGTTGCCCGTGGGTGCCATCGCCGGAGGGAAAACCGCCGGCGCCGCATCAGGCTTGGCGGTTTCCAGCGCAGGCGCGACGGCAGGTGCGGGGGCAGCAGGAGGGGCAATGGTGAGCGTCTTGGTCTCGGGAGACTTTAAACCAGGGGCTTTCTTGGTGACCTCGGCCGCGGCGGGCTCGCTGGTTACGGGACCCACGGAATACTGGACATCGCCAACGCTGAAAGAAGTGTCTGATTTTTGATGGAATACCTGCTCGCTGCCCGTAACCTTGAAAATCGCGATGGGAGTGCCTTTGATGCGCCGTTCCTTGTTGGTCAGCGTTATTTGCTCGCCGGTCTTGTCGTCGATCACCACGGCCGTGGCCAAGGTTTCGTAGATCGGCATGCTGTCCTTGGCAGGCACCAAAGTGCGCTTCACGTCAAAATCGCGAATGGTAAGGCCGAGCGCAGGCACTTTTTTCCCGGCTTTGGCAAGGAACGTGTCCCCCGTGACCGTGTTTTCAAAAGTGCCCATGTAGGTGCCCACATTGCCCACGTAGCCGACAAGTTGAAGACGGAAGACGTCCTGCTTGATCTCCACAAGTTCAAGACCAAAGGGAATCACTTTTGGCTGTTCGGGCGGCGCCGGCGGGGTCGGCGGGGNCACGCTGAACTCCTTCGTCGCCTCATTATAGTAAATCTCGGGCGGCGTGAAGACGTCGTATACCCACAGCTTGCCGCGTGGCTGCGCGGGTGCGGTCGGCCATGTGCTGGTGCTGACCGTGGGCGCATCAACTCCCGTCGGCACATACGCGGCCTGCGAACCACTGGTCGAGGACGACACGTTGCGCAGGGCCGCCACTTTGGCTTGCTGTAAAAATGTCCAAGCTCCCGCCGACAGCAAAACGAGCAGCGCGACACCAAAAATGATTTTGTCTTGAGATTTTGCGGCCATATCAGGGGGTCGGGGTGGCTGCGGTGGAAGTTGCGGACACGAGATCAATCAGCTCGATGGTCACGGTAAATTTGGAAAGCACTTTCGCCACCAGAGGCTTCGGCTTCGGAGGTTCCGCAGAAGCGCCGGAGGTTGCGGAGGGAGCGGTCCCAAAAATCGCGCTTAGTGAGTTAGCCGCACCAGCGGAAGCGGACTCATTCACCGCCGTCGAAACGGCAGCCGGTTCGACTTCAACGCTGCGCACGACCAGAGGAAGCTCAAATGCAGCCAGCTTGTTGAGGAGGTTGCGGAGGGATTCGGTATCACCGATAAACGTGACACGGAAGGCGGTGGCTCTGACAAAATCCGGCACGCGGGCGGAAAGGCGGGAATCAATTTCAAACAAATCAGTATTGGCTCCGCTCGCTTCGCCTGCGGCCGCAGGCGCGACCTGACCGGAAGCAATCGCGGCCAACTGGGCGCCGGTGTAGGGCCGCTCGCGCTGAAGAGACACCAACTCACGGGGATGCGCGTCGAAAAGGGCGTCGAGCAAGTATTGAGCGATCTGACGCTGACGGAAGACCGAGGGAATCAAATCACGCTCCGGTCCCGCGCTGGCGTAGGCGGAAAATCCGAACCGCTCATCGGCCTTGATCTTCACTCCGCCTTGCTTGGCTTTGACACGATTATTTTCGACAAAGTTAGCCAGATCAAAAAACACATCCGTGGGTTCGGCCGGCACCTTGGCGTTGCGCATTTGCTCCGCCGTGGGACCACGGCCCTTGAGTTCCTCGCGCATGGTGGAGAGGGCCTTCTGCGTGCGAAGGAGATCCGTCTCCACGGCGGCCTTATTCTCCGCACTCGGATAAGGATTCACGGCTTGCAAAGCCGTCAGCTCGCCGCGCTTTTGCACGAGAAGCTTCTGGCTTTTTTGCATCGCATTGCTGCGCTCAAAAATACACCAGCCCTCGCCGGCGACGACCACGCCGATAACTATGAGGGCAGAATAAAAAACGGGATTGGACTTGAAGCTGGCCATGGAGGATCCGGGGGTCAGAGCGGTTTCTTGGGATTGACCACCAGGATGAAGTCAAAACCGAGGATACCGGGCTGGTTGGGGTTGAAAGTTTCCTTCTCGACCGAGGAGATGAATTGATCGTCCGCAAAACTCGCCAGGAGCGATTTGACCCGGTTGTAGGAGTCTTGGCTGACCTTCGACACGGGGTTGTTTTTATCGAGGAGGCGACCACTGAGATTCAGGCGCAAAACAGAGACCGGCGCGGCGGATGCAGACTGGCCCGCGGCAGGCGCACCGCCCAAAAACCCGCCGGACGCCGCAGGAGCGGTTGCGGAGTCGTTGGTCGGACGCAGAACCTGCAGTTTCTCCAGCCACACATCCTCCACCTTCACCAGACGCTGCTGCAGGTCGGTGAAAAAATTGATCCAGTTGGATTTCGATTCAAAGAGGCTTTGAATGGCCGCCACTTCTTTTTTGGTGGCTTCGATTTTCTCGAGATTGGCGATATCCGCATCCTTGAGCTGACGGAGCGGCTGCATCTGCGCCTCAAGCGCCTTGACCTGGCGGGTGGCGAGCTCGGCGCGCTGATTGAAACTCCAGATGGGAAGAATCAAGGCGACCGCCAGCAACGCCGCCGCGCCAACGTAGTAGGGCTGCTGCCTGGAAAAGGCGAGGCCTTGGACGATCGCCGGAGGAAGCAGGGTGAAAGCCGGCTCGTTTTTATCCGACAGCCGGGTGGCAAGACCCACGAGATCGGCCAGAACGGCGGCGTGCTCGCGCGCGCCTTCCGCCGCAGCGGCCACGTCCACGTTGCGCAGCGCGTCAAAATGCTCGACCCGTATCTTGAGTTTTTCGGCCAGGGTCGGAATCAGCTCGGGAATGAGCGAGCCACCGCCGGTGATGTAAACGCAGGCCGGCTGCTCGGCACCGCTTTGACGGCGGTAATTGACCGTGCGGCGGGTGATTTCGAGATTGAGTCGGGTGACAAACGCATGGGCCGCGTTCAACACGGTGGCACGCCCTGGAGAAGCTTCGGGCAGGTCGCTGTTTCCAGAGAGCACTTGAACCTTCAGAGACTCCGCATGCACGAAGTCCTGCTTGAGTTCGTCGGCAATGGCCTGCGTGACGCTGTTGCCCGCCTGCGTAATGGTTTGAACAAAAAAGCGTTTGTTATCGATGAACAGCAGGTTGGTCGAACGGGCGCCGATATTGACCACCAAAACGCCATCCGTCACCTCGGGGTAGTTATACTTGAATGACCGATAGAGCGCCAGGGCCGAGGGGGAAACCGACTTGACCGATACGCCCGCCTCGTCAACGGCGGCACAGAGGCCGTCCATCACATCAAGCTTCACCGCCGCCAACATCACCTCAAGGTCAAGTCCGTCGTCGCTGACCGCGAGATGGTCCCAGACGACCTCATCAAGCGGATAAGGAATATTTTGCTGGGCTTCAAAATGAACAACCTTGTCCCGCTTTGATTTTTCAACAGCGGGCGTCTTGACGAATTTCGTGAGTGTCTGATGCCCCGGAACACACAAGACGGCCGGGCCGGAAAGACTCGCGCGCTTGGCCACGGAAGCCAGGGAGTGGGAAACCAGTTCAGTCCACTGCGCCTCCAAGGAGGCATCGGGATTGAATGATTCTAGGGCAAACTGCTCCAGCACGAGCCGGCCGGCTTTGGCGGAAGTGAATACGCCGCAAGCAACATGGCCGGCGCCACTGTCAACAGCAAGGACGCGGGAAGAGGACATAGGGTAAAAGTGAGCGATTTCAGAAGTGCCAAAATGCAGCAAGCAGAATCTCAATGCGTGCTCTCAACCCTGATAAACGAGGGGATGGGACCGGAGTTATCGAACGCAAAAGGTGTGAGATATTGAGGAAGCAAAATGCCATCGTTTGCCCCGGCTTCAGACGAGACCTTGCTTCGAAAGCTTTCCACAATCTCGGGCTTGGTGAATGTGGCCGCAGGGTAGTGATATTTCGTAAGGGGCAGCGCCTTGCCACCCACGAACAGCTCTACGAGATAGAATTTCAGATCGCCGGTGATCTTGTCGCGCTTGACGATTTCGGGCGGCAGATAGAAACGGAAGACCGTCTTGCCACCGCCGGTCTCAACACCGACGGCCTCGGCAGAAGCACGGTAATAAGTGTCCGGAATTTTGGAAGCCTGAGGAGACTTCACACTAAAAACCCCGATATTCAGGGTGACCTTCACGCGATTGATAAAATTACCGTTGTCCGTGGCGGCACCCGGCCGGCCCTGAACCTCAACCTCGGTTACATACCAAGCTCCGGATCCGGTGCGCGCGGCGCCGAACTTTATACCAGAAACCTCGACCGGCGAAGGTGGCGCCGCCGGAGTTTGAGCAAAAACAGGGATCACAGTCGTGGCGGCAAGCATGCCTGACCACATGAGGAAACGACAAATGAGGGGCTTCATACAAGGGGATATCCTCAAAATTATTGAGCATCACACGTGTGGCGTCACGCTCAAACTCCGGTCACTTCATAATATTTTCATCAGCCCCGGTTCACTCATGCATTCATCCGCCTGCTACAAAATCGCCGTCCTTGTATTCATCGAAAATGACAGCGGCGAACAGCTTCTCCTCCTTCGCGCCAAACCCCCGAATCTCGGTTCGTGGAGTCCCATCGGCGGCAAGCTGGAAACCGCCACCGGAGAATCCCCCTTCGAGTGCGCCGTGCGCGAAACCCGCGAGGAAACCGGTCTCATCATCACCCCCGCCGACCTTCACCTCTTCGCCATGATAGCGGAGAAGTCCTACGAGGGCGACGCCCACTGGCTGCTCTTTTTCTTCAAGTGCAAGCGGCCCATCCCCGCACTCCCGCCGGCGATGCACGAAGGACGTTTCGGTTTTTTTGTCCGCCACGCCATCGATACCCTGACTCTGCCGGAGACGGACCGCACCGCACTCTGGCCAATTTACGACCGTTATCAGGATCGGTTTGTCGCGCTACGCGCCGACTGCACTCCGGGAAAACCCCTTCAAGTGGAAGTCGAGCAGATCACACCCGACTCCGCATAAGATACCCATCTGCACCCGCCAACGATCTTCACCTGTTTTCAAACCTGCTCGTCCCTAGTAAACACTTGATTTCTTAGGCTTCTGACGAAGACTCCGTTTTTTAACACTCAAAACGCACTTCCTGTGAGTAAAAAAGCCGACTCCACCATCGACAAAAAGGACGCATCTTCCACGTCCGCCTGCGGCGCTTCCGCCCAGGCTCCGATCAACGCCAACCTCGCCAAGCCCGAGAAAATCGAGCTCTACCGCAAGATGGTGCGCATCCGCCGTTTTGAAGAGCGCAGTCTTCGCGCTTATCAGGCAAAGAAGATCGGCGGCTTTCTTCACCTTTACATCGGCCAGGAAGCCGTCGCCGTCGGCTGCTGTTCCCTGATGGGCAAGGACGACCACGTCATCACCGCCTACCGCGACCACGGCCACGCCATGGCTGTCGGCATGGACACGAAGGCCCTCATGGCCGAACTCTACGGCAAGATCACCGGCTGCTCCAAAGGCAAGGGCGGCTCCATGCACTACTTCGCCCCCTCTCTTAACTACTGGGGCGGCCACGGCATCGTCGGCGGCCAGATTCCTCTCGGTGCCGGCCTCGCCTATGCCCTCAAATACAAGGGACTCAAAGGCGCCGCCATGGCCTTCATGGGCGACGGCGCGGTCAACCAAGGCGCCGTTCACGAGGCCTACAATCTCGCCGCCCTCTGGAACCTCCCCGTCATCTTCGTCGTTGAAAACAACGGCTACTCAATGGGCACCAGTCAGGAGCGTTCCTCCGCCGGCCCCGGCCTCGCCCAGCGCGCCGAAGCCTATGGTATGAACTGGGGCACCTGCTTCGGCCACGACGTCTACGAAGTACGTGCGACCATGGATAAGTTCCTCAAGCTCGCCCGTGAGGAGTCCAAACCCGCCGTCGTCGAAATCGACACCTACCGTTACCGCGGTCACTCCGTCGCCGACCCCGATAAGACCTACCGCACCCGCGATGAGATCGAGGAATATCGCCGCACCAAGGATCCGATCCAAGTATTCCAACAGAAGCTGATCGACGAAGGCGTCCTCACCGATGCGCTTGTCGAGCAGATCGACACCGAGGCCAAGGCCGAGTCCGACCTCGCAGCCGATTTCGCCGAGGCCAGCCCCTACCCCACTCCCGGCGACATCCAGAAAGACGTCTACTGGGAAATCGACAATCCCGACCAGCGCACCTCCAAGGGCCGCCTCTTCTTCGACTGATCCCGCGCTCGGGCTCCCACCTTTTAAAACTCTCAGCTCCCACCTTTCCCATGGCTGTTCTCACTTACCGCGAAGCAATCCGCGCCGCCCTCTCCGAGGAACTCACACGCGACGAAAATGTCGTCCTCCTCGGCGAGGAAGTCGCCAATTTCCACGGCGCCTACAAGGTTTCCGAAGGCCTCCTCGAAAAATTCGGCCCCAAGCGCATCGTTGACACCCCCATCTCCGAAGCCGGCTTCATCGGCATGGGCGTCGGCGCCTCGATGCTCGGCATCCGTCCCGTGATGGAGCTCATGTTCTGGTCCTTCTATTCCGTCGCCTTCGACCAGATCCTCAACAACGCCGCCAACGTCCGCTACATGTCCGGCGGTCTCATCAACTGCCCCATCGTCATCCGCGGCCCCGCAAACGGCGGCACCAACGTCGGTGCCACCCACTCCCACACTCCGGAGAACGTCCTCGCCAACCATCCCGGCATCAAGGTCGTCGTCCCCGCCACCGCCGCCGACGCCAAAGGCCTGCTCAAGTCCGCGATCCGCGACAACGACCCCGTCATGTTCCTTGAGAACACCATCCTCTACGGCGAAAAAGGCGAAGTCTCCGACGATCCCGAACTCCTCATTCCCCTCGGCCTCGCCGACGTGAAACGCCAGGGCACCGATCTCACCATCATCACCTACGGCCGCTCCGTCCTGCATTCCCTCGCCGCCGCCGACATCCTTGAAAAGGAACACGACGTCTCCGTCGAAGTGGTCGATCTCCGCACCATCCGTCCTCTCGACTTCGACACCGTGCTCGCCTCCGTGAAGAAAACCCACCGCGTGCTCATCGTCGAGGAGCAGAAGCCCTTCGCCAGCGTCGGCTCACAGCTTGCCTACATGATCCAACGAGAAGCCTTCGACGAACTTGACGGCCCGATCCACCGCCTCGCCACCATCGACGCACCCGCGATCTACAGCCCGCCCGTCGAAACCGAACAGCTCCCCAACCCCCAGCGTGTCCTCAAAGCCGCCCTCGCCGCCGTCGCCTGATCCTGTCGGGTCTCTCAACTTTCAACTCTCAGCTCTCAGCTAAAGACTACTCCGAATGGCCAACATCATCGAAATGCCGAAACTCAGCGACACCATGACGGTGGGAACGCTGGTCAAATGGCTTAAAAAAGAAGGCGACGCCGTTAAATCCGGCGAAATTCTCGCCGAGGTCGAAACCGACAAAGCCACGATGGAGCTCGAGTGCTTCTTCGACGGAACCATCCTCAAAATCTTCGCCCCCGCCGGCGCTCAAGTCGCCCTCGGCGCCCCTCTCTGCGCCGTCGGGAAGCCCGGTGAAACCGTTGCCGAGCCAGCCGCCCCGGCTGCCCCCGCCGTTGAAGCACCCAAGTCCGAAGCACCCAAGCAAGAGGCTCCTCCCGCTCCTGTCGCCGCCCCGGCTCCGGTTGCCGCCCAACCCGCCTCCGCTCCGGCCGCTCCCGCCACCTTCGGCGAACGTATCAAGATCTCCCCTCTCGCGAAGAAACTCGCCGCCGAAAAAGGCATCGATCCCTCCTTGGTAAAAGGCTCCGGCCCGCACGGACGCATCGTTCGTGAAGACGTTCTCACCGCAGAAAAATCCGGCTCCGCCAAGATCGGTTCCGCCCTCAAATCCGGTGGCGGCGCCTCCTTCGCCGGCGGCGCGGTCGGCTCTAAGGGCCCGATTCAGGAAGAACGCACCGTGGCCGTCTCCACCATGCGCGGCGTCATCGCCAAGCGCCTCATCGAGTCGAAGACCACCATCCCGCACTTCTACCTCGAAATCGAAATCGACGCCGAACCGCTCCTCTCCCTCCGCGAGCAGCTCAACAAAGGTCTCGAAAAAGCCGGCGTTAAACTCTCCGTCAACGACTTCATCCTCAAAGGCAGCGCCGAGGCCCTCCGCAAGGTGCCCGACGTCAACGCCGCTTGGGAAGGCACGCAGATTCGTTACCTCAGCGCCGCCCATGTCTCCTTCGCGGTCGCGCTCCCCGACGGTCTGATAACCCCTGTGGTGAAGGACGCCCACAACAAATCGATCTTCCAGATCAGCACCGAAGCCAAGTCGCTCGGCAAGCTGGCCAAGGACAAGAAACTCAAGCCCGATCAATTCACCGGCGGCACCTTCTGTGTTTCCAATCTCGGCATGATGGGTATCCCGAAGTTCTACCCCATCATCAACCCGCCGAATGCCGCCATCCTCGGCGTCGGCACCACCGTGACGAAGCCGGTCGTCAAAAACGGTCAGATCGTCGTTGGCCAGACCCTCACGCTCACCCTCTCCGCCGACCACCGCGTAGTGGACGGCGCCGTGGGCGCACAATTCCTCGCCGCCCTCAAGGTGGTTCTGGAAAGCCCGGCGCTCCTGCTGATCTGATTCTCCTTGGACAACAAAAAGGCCGCCGGGAATTCCCGGCGGCCTTTTTGTTTTAAGCCATCAGCGATCTCAGCCTTCCGCCCGCGCCTTTGCGTCGGCTTCGATCAGCGACTTCATGAGATCCAGCTCGGCCTTCACTTTCGTCTTCACGTCGGCCAGCTCCGCCGCACCGCCGACCTTCGCGCTCGCGAACACATAGAACTTCATCTTCGGCTCTGTGCCGCTGCCGCGCGCCGCGAAGCTGTAGCCGTTGGCCAGCGACACGATGTAGAGATCCTGCTTCGGGATCGCCTCGCCATCGGCATCGTGGAACACCTCGACGCCGAAATCCTGAAAGCGCGTCACCGCCACGTCGCCAAATGCCTTGGGCGGAGCCGAGCGGTAGGTCTCGAGGATGCGCTTGATCTTGGCCGCACCGCTCGCGCCTTCGTAATAAATGTTTACCACCCCTTCGAGGTAGAAACCGTATTTGAGGTAAATCTCATCGAGATACTCCGGCACCGTCTTCCCCTGCAACTTCACCCAGGAGCACAACTCGGCAAACATGAGGCAGGCCGCGTTGCCATCCTTGTCACGCACCGCGTCGTTCGGCAGGTAGCCGTAGCTTTCCTCGCAGCCGAACGCGTAGAACGTGCTGTATTTCTGAAGCAGCCGCGCCCGCGCCTCGAAAGTCGTGGCGTCGTAGTCGAGCGCGACGCCCGACTCTTTCAGCAACGCGCCCTTCAACTGCGCCTCGTAGCCGGCGATTTTCGCCGCGATCCACTTGAAGCCGGTGAGTGTGTTGATGACTTTCACCCCATGGCCACGTCCAATCGCATCCTGAAGCTGCGTCGTCACGAAGGTCTTCACGATCGCCACGCTCTGCGAACCCGTCGCCGGAATCACACCCAACTCTTTCAGCTTTGTGAGGCGATACTCCGCCAGCAACGAACCGATTTGATTCCCTGTGAGCAAGTGCTGTTTCCCGTCCTTGCCTCGCACGGCCACGCCCATGCGGTCGCAGTCCGGATCGGTTGCCACCACGACGTCGGCGTTTTCTTTTTCAGCCAGCCCGACCGCCAGCGAGAGAGCCTCGGCGTTTTCCGGATTCGGGGATTTCACCGTCGGGAAACGCGGGTCGAAGGCCACCTGTGACTGCACCTCGCTCACCTCGCAGCCCGCGTGGATGAGCAACGGCACCGACATGACGCCGCCCGTGCCGTGGATGTTCGTGAACACCACATGGAGCTTGGTCTTTCTGAAGACACTTGGATCAATCGCCGCCTTCGAGGCCGCCGCGAGATAAGCATCGTCGGTCGGGCGACCGAGCGTGACCACACGCGTAAGATCTTTCTCCAGAAACGCCCCCAACTCGGAAAGCGGCACCCCATTGACCTCGGCCACGGTGCCCGTGTCGTGCGGCGCCACCATCTGCGCACCGTCTTCGAAGTAGGCTTTGAACCCATTATCGTGCGGCGGATTATGGCTGGCCGTGATAACCACGCCGGCATGTGCCTTTAGCAGACGCACCGAAAAACTGAGCTGCGGCGTCGAGCGCGGGCCCTCAAAAATGTAGGCATTGCCCCCGAGACGTGTCCAAGTGGACGCAGCCAGTTCGCAAAAATGCCGCGAGAAATGCCGCACGTCATGGGCGATCACGAGCGCAGGCACATCGGCCCGTCCGGATTTGGCGAGCCATGCCTTCGTGTAGCGATGGAGACCGATGGTGGCGCGGATGAGCGTGAAATCGTTGAGGATATTACAGCCAATGGCGGCGTGCGCAGGCGTTCCAAGACGGTCCGGCGTGCCCGTCTCGGCCGTCGTCGTGACGGTGCCGATGGTGCGACCGCGGATACCGCCCGTGCCGAATTCCAGATAACGGTAGAAGCGGTCGTTGAGCTCGGCCCACGCGGCCTTGCCCACGAGTTCCTCAATGCTGGCCTCGGCCCACGCAGGCAGCCCGGCGGCCAGCCAGTCGGAGATGTTTTGAACGGTGGTCGGGAGAAGATGCCCGGCTTGGCCGGCGGCTTGAATTTTGGCGAGGGAACTCATGGGGATTAAAGATAAAATCCGGCTTTGATTTCAGGCTTCGGCGAAAGGCGTTTCCAGGCGTCGGCAAACGAATCCTCATCGTAGCCGAACAACGGTGACACCTCTATGGCGAAGGGCGGAAGGCCGCTGGCGTCGGTGGGCACGACGGCACCGTTGGCCGTCAACCAACGCACAAACTGCCTCATCTGGTCGTCGCGGCAGGTCGCGGGTGAATCAAGACCCTCGGCATTTTTCACGGGCGAGAAATCATCTTCGCGGCGCGTCTCGATGATCACCGGATTCTTCGCGAACGGCAGCGCGTCGAAGACAAACATCTCGAACTTCACGCCATTGGGTTTGTCCGGCTTCACCGTGTTGCCTACGGCATCAATGGTCGGAATTTTTTTGTCGGCGCGGTGGAACGGCAGAGCCACGCCCTCGCCGCCCTTCGCCATGCGGCGGATGAATTTTGTGTCGAAAATATGGATCGCAATGCTACCGGCGATATAACGCAGAGCACCGGTGGTCGGATCGATCTCCTCCTGATAGGACTTCGGCAAGTCGGAGTATTCGATAACGATATTTTGGCCGTTCTGGGTGCAGAAATGGCCGACTTTTTCACCGCCGTAGGCCTTGGGAACCATCTTGCTGGACATCTCGGAACCGCGCAGCACATGCCAGCCGATGAAGGCTGGATCGATGCCGCGCACGAGAGGGTTGTCCACTTGGAAGTAGCTGAGGATGTGGATGCCCTCCTTCTCCATCAAATCGAGCGCGCCACTGCGGTCGAGCGCACGAAGCGAGCCACCGTGGCCGTCAGGCGACATGGCGATGGCACTCTTGGTTTCGAGGAGGATTTTCCCGTCAAGATCGACCGCCGGCATGCGTCCTTGGCGGAAAAAATGCACCTGTCCGCGCACGAGTCCGAAGAACGCATGCTCAGTGAAAAATGCCTCGGTCGCCTCGTGATTCGCGTTGCTGGTCATGATGAACCAGTGGAGCGGCTTGCCGTAGCGCGCGCCGGCCGCGCGTATTTTTTCGGCAAACACTTGGAAAAGTGTCTTCTGCTTGATCGGCGTCACGGGAAACGTGCCCTTGGGTCCGTCGTAACCGAGACGCGTGCCTTGCCCGCCCGCGACCGTGAACGCCGCTACCCGACCTGCGCGCAAGGCTACTTCGCCAGCGGTCTTCGCCGCGCCCCAAGCTTTGGCATCACCACCTTTTTCCGGACGCAGTTCGTAGGGCGCCGGGGCCAACCCGTCGAGGTTCAGGCCGGCCACCGCTCCTTTGGCGATCAGAGTCTGTGTGAGATGAGCGATCTCGCCCAAGTCGATCTCGGCCGCATCGGCGAGAAGTTGTTGCTGGGCATCAGGTGAGAGTTGCTCGAAAAACGCGAATACATGCCCTTGTCCGGCGCGTTCAAATGCCTCGATAATCGTGGGTTTTGCCATGATGGAAGGGTGGAATTGAGCGGACCGACCGGACGTGGGGCAACGTCTTTTTGGGCAACCGTTCACCCTAGTCTCACTGGTCCGCCTCGAAACGAAAAACGAACTCATCCGGCTTCGCATAGCCCAGCCGCTTGCGGATGATCATCGCCACGAAGTCCGGATCGGTTCGCAGCTTGTGCAGAGTCGATTCCTGCTCCTTCAACCGCAGCTCGGCCTCGTTCAACCGGCGCTGGGTGGCCGCCTCGACCAGCTTGAGCTGGTTGTATTCCTGCCTCGTCTGCCAGAAAAACACCGACGATCCCGCGCCAACGCTCAAAAAGAGCAGCAGGTAGAAGGTGACGATGATCCGGCGCAGATACATGGCAGGAAATCAGAGTAGGGTTTGATGGTCCGAATTGACAGAGTTTTCAGGATGAAACGAGTAAAACAACCCTGCCATCGTTCGTTCGCACGGCTCAATTCTTTCCGCTGCCCAACCTGAAAGATTTCGTGAATTTTTTTCTCAAACGCCGCCGCAGGCCGCTTTTGGCGTGCGTTCGTCGCACAGGCCGCCTACTGCCTTGGGGCCATGTATCAGAGCTTCTACGGGTTGAACGAGATGCCGTTTAACATCACGCCCGACCCGAAGTTTCTTTATCTCAGTCCGACTCATCAAGAGGCGCTGCAACATCTCAAATTCGGGGTGCAGGAGCGCAAGGGTTTCATCGTGCTCATCGGCGAAGTAGGCTGTGGCAAGACGACCCTTTGCCGGCGTTTCCTCAACGAGCTCGATCCCGCCCGCTACGATACCGCCCTCATTCTCAATCCGCGCGTCACCGAGACGCAGATGCTCAAGGCCATTCTCACCGAACTCGGTGAGACCAAGCTGGGCCGCAGCCAGAACGATCTCGTCGCGCAAATGAACCGCATATTGCTCGAACGGATCGCAAGCGGCCGTGACATCGTCCTGATCATAGACGAGGCGCAAAATCTCTCCTTCGAGGTTCTGGAACAGATCCGTCTCCTTTCAAATCTAGAAACCGACCAGCAAAAACTCCTCCAGATCGTCCTCATGGGCCAGCCCGAGCTCAAGGCCGTCCTCGCCCGAGAGGAACTCCGCCAGCTCCGCCAGCGCATCCTCATCCACTACGAGCTTCATCCGTTGAACCTCAGCGACGTGGCCCACTATGTGCAGCACCGCCTTACGCTCGCCGGCGGCATGGGGCGCCCCGCTTTCACCCGTTGGGCGTTGCGCGCCGTCCACCGTTACAGCAAGGGAATTCCCCGCATCATCAATAATCTTTGCGACAAATCCATCCTCGCCGCCTACATCCGCGACTCGGACGAGGTCACGTATTGGGACGTCCGCCGCGCCCACCGGGATATGCGAACCCTCACGGAATGATTTCCTCCAACCGATCCGCCGCCACCCTGTTCCCATCCGCCCATGAGCCTCATCAACGAAGCGCTTAAAAAAGCCCAGCGGCAGCGGACAGACGCCACCGCTCCCGTCATCGTGCCCGTCGCCACGCCTGTCAGCGTAGGCCCGATATCGCCGCGCATCGTCAAACGCCGCCCCCCCATGCCCGCACGCACCCTCATGCTGCTGCTCGTGGGTGGCGGCCTCGTTCTCGTAACTGCCGGCATCATCACCGTCGTTTTGTTGAATCTGGAATCCGCGCCGGTCGTCGCCGTCAAATCGGCGCTGGGTCATCGCCCCCCCACTCCCCCTCCGGTGGTGACACCTCCCGTCACTACCGTGACCCTGCCCCCGATTACACCGGTTGGGGTCGCGGCGGTTTCGGCCCCAAAAACCGCTCCCACTCCAGCCCCTGCACCTGTTCCTGTGGCTGTGACTCAACCCGTCCCGGAAGTCATCGTGGCGCCCAAGTCCCAGGTCGTCCCGGCCCGATCCACGGCGGCCCCGCCCAAACTCGCCGCCAATCCTGCGGTTTACACCTTCCTCGATACCTTGCGCATCACCGGAGTGCGCATGTCGGGCGGAGATTCGAAAGTAATTATGAACGACCGCATCGTGCGCCTCAACGACTACGTCGACCGCGCCCTCGGCCTGCGTCTCGTGAAGGTCACCGGCTCCAGCCTCGTCTTCACCGATGACAACGGATTCGAATACACGAAACCCCTCTGATCCCCCCGTCCGGCTTCCGTCCGATCAGCCCGGAAAGTCCGAAACGCTAAAATGCTGACAATGCCGAAAGGCAGGGTTTCTACTCTTCGTTTTCCGGCTTTCTGGCTCCCCCATGCTGCACCGTCCCAAAATCCCTTTTCGTATCGATCCCGCCCTGCAGGCCTTTCGCGGCGACGCGCGAACTACCGCAAGCCTCCACCCGCTGGAAAAAGCCCTGCTGATAATCGTAGGAGCCCACCTCTGCTTCACTTCGTGGGCTCTTGGGACCGTTTATAATTGGAGTCAGTTCATCAGCCTGGGCTTTGCCGTTACCGGTCTCGCAGTTGCGCTCATCAACCGCCACTATTCGCCCGAGCACGCACGCGAGGGCTCATTCAAGCTCATCATGTGGCCCAAGCTCGTGCGCTTTCCTGTTTTCTGGCTCGGGCTGGCGCTGATGGGCTACATCACCGTGCAGGCGCTTAATCCCTCCTGGGTCTACGCGGTCAATGGCTCCTCCTGGTGGCTGGTGCCGATAGACTATATCACCTGGCTGCCCACGAGTGTCGAAGCCCCCTTCGACAAGATGAACGCATGGCATGCGCTCATGCTGTATGCCACCCCGTGGCTCGTCATGTGCGCCGTGTGGGTCGGCTTCACCCGGCGGATGGCCGTGCAACACCTGTTCACCCTCGTGGTGGCCAACGGTGCCGTGCTCGCCCTCATCGGCATCCTCCAGCGCGCGACCGGCACCTCGAAAATCCTGTGGATGATACAACCCAAGGTCGGGCCGGTCTTTTCCACGATCCTCTACAAGAACCACGCCGGGGCCTATTTCAACCTCGTGTTCATGCTGTGCGTAGCCCTGCTTTACCGGCACTTCGCACGGGGTGAGCGCCGGCTGGAGCGCGCCAATCCCGCCCCTGTTTTTGCGTTTCTCGCCATCGTGCTGGGGATGGGCGTGTTTCTCACCGTATCGCGGGCGGCCATGCTACTGCTTCTCGGCTTCGTCTTGGTTGCCTTCATCGGCTTTATTGTCCGCTGCACCTTCACGCGAGGCGAGGGTCGCAGCCCCTTGGCCGTCGGTTTGCTGTGCGCGGGGTTTGCGCTGTTCATCGGCTTGGGTGCCTTCTTTCTCAACGTTGACCGCTCCTTCTCCCGCCTTGGCAATCTGATCCAAAACGGAGCATCCGATACTTCTGTCAGCAGCCGGGTCATCGCCCGAAAGGCCGCCTTGGAAATGGCGGAGGATCGCCTCGTGACCGGATGGGGGGCGGGCAGCTTCCGCTACATCTTTCCCACCTATCAAAAACAATACCCGGAGATCACCCTTGTCCCCGACAGACCCGGCGTAACGTTGCGCTGGAACCAAGCCCACAACGACTACGTGGAGCTTATGGATCAATTTGGACTGGTCGGAGCGGTCCTGTTGCTCACCGCGCTCGCCTGCGGGGGTTTCCACCTGTGGCGTAACCGTGTCCACCTGCGTCCGCACCTCATGTTCATCGTGCTGGCCCTCGCGGCCACCATGGCCCACGCCTTCGTTGATTTCCCCACGCAACTGCCCGCACTCCTGCTTCTTTGGTGTGTCTCCGCCGCCTTGATCAACCGCTGGGCGGAGCTTGAAAATCAGCGCGGGTAAGATGAGAGACCTGAGACTTGGGGCCTGAAACCTGAGATTTTACAAGCACTCCGATTCTCAGTTTTCAGGTTTTCCGATAACCCCTTCAGGTCTCAGCCTTCAAGTTTCAGGTTTCCATCATCTCCGCCCTTCACACGGAGGCTAATACGCGGACGTCGGAGGAGCCACCACCTGGACCGCTGTCCTTAGGATAATCTGGATATCCAGCGCCAGCGACCAATGGGTGACGTAATAAAGATCCCAATAAACCCGCTGGTGAAGTTTTTCTGGCTCGGTGATCTCTCCGCGAAACCCGCTGATCTGGGCCAGCCCGGTGATGCCCGGCTTGACCAGTGATCGTATGCGATAGGCGCGGTTTATCTGGCTGAAATCCGTGTCGTGCTGGGGCAGGTGCGGACGCGGCCCCACCACGCTCATGTTGCCCATGAGGACGTTGATGAACTGGGGAAACTCGTCGAGGCTGCTGCGCCGAAGAAATTGGCCAAAGGAATAGATCCGGCTGTCGCCCTCGGTGGCCTGCCGGTTGATATCGTGCTCCGCTGAATACATGGAACGAAATTTGAACATGCTGAATTCCTTGCGGTTGAGCCCCCCTCGCGGACGTACAAAGAACACCGGGCCGGGTGCCTGGCACCGCTGCATGAACCACACAAAGATACACAACGGCGGGATGATCAGAACCACCACCGGCAGCGAGATGGCTATGTCCAGCATCCGCTTGGCGAGACGGTTGAACGGGTCTTCCAGCGGCTCGTCCTGCAAGGCGAGGAAGTGCCGGCCTCCCTCCTGCACGGGAATAAGCGGCCGGGCAAACCGCGCATCGAGATTGTTGTGGATCATGAACCGACACCCCTCCTGTTCGCAGAGCACAATGATACGCTCCACCATGGAGACATCCTCCATCCACCCCATCAGCACAACCTGCCGCACATGGTGTTTTTTCAGGGCCTCCTCAAGATTCTCAATCCGACCCAGATAAGGCGCGATGGCCCGCTCCGCACGCGTGGGTTTGTCATCCGATAAAAACCCCACCGGCCGGATACCAAGATGCCCGCGATTGGTGATCCAGTCATCCAGATTCTCCATGTCTCCTGCGCGACCGATGAAGACCGTGGGAGATCGCGTATTTTCCGCAAACAGCACGCGGGCGAGCAACCGCGGGAACTTCGCGTGCAGGAATGTGAGCATCCCCCACAAGAGGATCAGATAGCTGCCAAGAAAAAGCCGGCTGAGCGCCCGATCCTTTGTCGCAAACATCAGGGCAAAGATGCAGGCCGCCACATAGAAAGTCTGCCTGAGCGCAAGCCCCGCACCTCCAAACCAACCGATCAGATGCAGGGTATAGCCCCTCTGTCGCACATCCCCGATACTCGCCGCCATGCCCACCAGCACTGCTATGCAGTAGGACAGCAGATTAACCGGTATGAGAGAGTCCGGATACCTCCAAAGGACAATCTGCGCGAAAAGCAGCAGAAATCCGACCGCCAGACCGTTGACCATGAAGGCATAGACATTGACGAAACCACGTTGCCGGTAGGCGATCATTTTTGATGGAAAACCTGAGGCGAAAAAAGAGGATAAAATCTAGAACCATGGAAAGCTAAAAGACGTAAACTAAAAATCGCCAACCCTTAACCATACCCGCCTAGAAGATGTTGCCTGACTGCAACAATCTTCTGCCAACCGTTGACCGGCTTCCGGCTTCAGGTTTCAGCCCTCAGGTTTTCTGACCGTCCTCCGTCGTTCCGGTCCTCCGTGCGGGCCCCGCCGCTACCGTCCTCCGCGCGTCTTAGCCGCGAGCAAGCTCCGGCAACCGCTCGCGTTGCCGCCAGAGCAACGGCGCCAGTCGCAGCGCCTCCCAGTAGCGACGCCAGAATTTGCGCGGGTTGGAAATCAGGCGCAGCAGCCAGCCGAGGACCAGTCGGTCCGCCCAAGGAGGGATGCTGGCCTGCCCGCCCGTGAGAAAGGCGATCGCCGCGCCCAGACACAGGATACCCGGACGATACGGCAGCTGCGCACGCAAGGTGTAGCCCAGCCGCTCCTGCACTCCGCCGCCGATCGCCAGCATAACCACCCGCGGTCGCCGCGACGCAATGCGTGCCACGAGCACGTCATCCACCAAGTCTCCCGCCGCGGGATATGCCGGTGCCAGATAGATGTCATCCGCCGCCACGGCAAAGCCCTGCGACTCCAGCCATGCTCGGTTGCGCCCCGCCTCAGCCTCCGAAGGCATGACCCAGAATACCGCGCCCAGCCGCTTCAATTCAGGGCAGGCCAGCACCGCCCGCAAAAACTTGAGCCCCGAGTGCCGCGGCAGCCGCTCACCCGTGTAAAGCCGCCACAACAGCACCATGAATCCCGAGTCGGTCAGCACTAGATCGGCGGTTTGCAAGGCCTCGCGGTAGGCCGGCGCCCGCACCAGATCAACCGCCAGCCCCGGCGCGGACGGAGCGACCACGAGTCCGCCGCCCACCGTCCACCGTCCTCCGTCTTCCGTCCCACCAATCGCCCTCTCCACCGCCAGTTCCAGCGGCCCGGTAAAAAAATCAACCCCCAGAATGCGTCGGAACGGGAAGGTAAGGTCGGCTTGGGCTTGATTCACCCCGTTACTCAAGCGCAGCGGCCCCCGACGTCAAACCGTCCCTCCGACGACGCCGAAAACGCTGAAAATATCCAAAGAATAATCACTATATTTTCAGCTTTTCCGATTTTCGGCATCTCAGCTTTTCAGCGTTTGGATTCTAGCTTCTCCCCTTCTCCCTCCGCCTCGCTCATAAACAACAGTCGCGCCTCCACTGGATCGTTCTCCTTTTTAAAAAAGAATCTGAGCTGTACCTCTCGGATACTCTCGGGATGCAGACGGGCGTCGGCACCGCAATGGCCCCAGAAATAAAGGTTAAAATCTTTCAAGTTCAGCCACACGTCCGACGAAGGCCGCACATAATTAATCCCGAAATTTTCCCAGATGGCGAAACGCTGGCCTTTTGTATCCACTAGATCCACGCGCACGCGCACAGTCGGGTTGCTCAGTTGCAGGCGCAGGAATCCCCGGGCGGGCAATCCATCCACCGCCGCCACCGCCTGCGTAGGCAACAACGGATCACGACTGATACTGCCAGCTTGAAAAATTGTCCTGTCGCCCTCCTGCCTTATCTCCAGGCCATTCAAGGGCGTCCACGGACCAACTGCCCCCGTCGCTTTCAACGCCAGCGGCGCTGAAATAAAATCCTCCGCCTCCGGCCACGTCTCCAGCCCAAAGACCACCGGGGAACGGCGTCCGCCCGCCCCCACAAAGGCCGCAGACCACTCATCCCGGAAATATCCCGGTGAAGACGGAATGAACTCCACCGGCAGATCGATGCAGCCGCCGGCCGGCACGGTCAGCTCGCAGGAACTCAATCGCCCGTCACCTGCGGCCACCAACGCCGGCGAGTCGATCTTCACATGCGGCAGCAACCCCGCCTCGATCCGCCCGCCGACCGGTTTCCCTCCAAAATTATACACCCGCAACACGCCGCGCACCGGTCCGTCCGCGCCAAAGCGATAAGTGCCCGCCACCTTGTGCGGCACCGTGGTCGTGTTGTCCGGCATCCATTGCACCACGATGCGGTTTGCATCCATCGTCGCCCGCACCAGCGGGCGTTCCGGCCACGGATGCCCGCGCACATAATCCGCATACGCCTCCCACGCCGGCAGCGGGAAATCAGACCTCACGGTCATCGCATGCGGATCGCCCGCATGCACCAGGATGAAGGGCATGAACACCGCCAAATCCCTCGTCGCCCACGCCACCCCCGCCGTCTCGCGCGCAAACGCCGCCTGCAACGCCCGCCGCTGCGGATTATAAAAATCGTCCGGCGACGCCGCATTGATCCCGCATTCGGTGATCCACATGGGCAACTCAATGCATTCCCGTTGTCTTTCGGGAAACATCACCCCCGGCCGGCCATGACGCGCCGCCAATCCCTTCGGTGGAAACGCCGCCTTCAGCAACGCCCGGTGCGCCGCGATGACTCCGGCCAGGTCGGCTGCATGACCGTAAAAGTGAAAGTTGTAGGCGTCCGTGTAGTCCAGCAACCCGTTGTTCATTGCCCGTTCCAGCCACGGACCGGGCGCCAAACCCAACGCGCCCATCAGCACCACCGTGGAACGTCCGACGGAGGCCGCGCCGTCGTGTAATCCCAAATACAACGCCTTGTTGTAGGCCGCCAGCCGGTCCGGCAGATCGCGGCAATAACCAACGTCCGGCTCGCCCGACATCTCCCAGGCATCCACGAGCCCCGCGGCGTTGCGGCCCTGCCGAAAAGCGTTCGCATAAACCGCCTGCAAGTCCTCAGGCAACTGATTACCAGGCTGCTCGACGCGCAATGCTCCCCCGCCGGCAAACGCCACCACGCGAAGCCCCGCCGCCTGCATCGTCCGCAGCCGGCTGACGAGCTGATTACTGCCGTCGGCCAAGGCGGCTTCGTCGATCCAGGCGCCCCGCTCCCGCACCCAGGTCACTCCGGATTTTTTCAGCAGCCGCACATACGCCTGAAAATCCCCGTCCACAGGCACATGACAGGTCAGGCAACCATCAATCCCCCAGGCTGCCGCAAGGGCTCCATCATTGGCCGACGGTGCCGACTGCGCGGCAAGAACCACGCCCGCCGTCAAAATCAGTGCATAAAAAAAGCGCCGCATGACCCCAAGGTCGGCGACGCCTTCGCATCCCGCAAGCAGTGACTTAAGGACCGCGGAAACCTGAGGTTACGATCTTCCGATCATTGCATCCGCAGACTACGCAGATTTCCGCAGATTTAAAATTCTTCGGAAATCAGTGTTAATCGGTGGATAAAAATCCGATCAGACCTTCGCGGTAACTCTTAGCCCTTCAGGTCTCCAGTTTCAGCCTTCATGTTTTTCGTCCGTCCCGTCGCCTATCGCCCTTGGCCTGTTCGCCTTTTGCCTCCGGCGCTCAGCTCTCCTGTTTCAAGTTTCAGCCTTCAAGTTTCAGGTCTTCCGTCCGCCGCGTCTGCTTCAACTCATACTCCTTCACCACGCACAGCAGCTCGTAGACGGCGTGCAACCAGGCGAAATGATAGCCCGCCCGCCCGTCCAGAAAACCCCGCTGCCAGACATAGACGTAGAGAAACCGGAGCAGAGGCCTGCACGGCAGCTGCTGCGACAGACGCTTGATCTTGCGCCGCATGCCCACGGACTGCGATTGCAGGTGGCCGCTGCCGCCGGTCAGGCAACCCTCGACTGCCACGCGTGCCTCCCAATTCGAGTAACGGTTATGCTTCTCGATGAAAGTGGCCACGTCCGGAAACGCATAGTGATCCATCTCCGACGTCATGCGGGCGGTCGGCCCCTCCACGACCACGTGTTCGTGCACCTCGTTGTCACCGCTCTGGGTGTCGCTGCCGGTGATTTTTTCGTAGGCCCCCAGGCGATGACGGAAAAGCCGCAGGTTCCAATTGGGATAGTAGGCATGCCTGAGCCATGTCCCGAGGAAGCAAAAACGGCGATTGATCCAGTAACCCGCCGGACTGCCCGGATCACCGGACCGACGGTTCACGATGGCCCTCACCTCGGCCTCGGCCTCGGGGGGGAGAACCTCGTCGGCATCTAGGATGAAAACCCACTCGTTGGCGAAGGGCACGTTGCGCAGCGCCCAGTTTTTTTTCTTCGGCCAGGTGCCGTTGAATTTGAACTGCACAACTTTGGCGCCAAGCGCCGCGGCGATCTCTCCGGTGCGATCCGCGCTCGCCGAATCAACCACGACAATCTCATCGGCCCAGGCGATGGCCGCGAGGCAGCGGTCAAGGTTTCGCTCCTCGTTTTTGACCGGAATCAGAAAAGATACGGCGACCTTGTTCATGAGGCGGACAAGTTTTCGGATGGACGCCACACCCGTGGCTTCACCGGTTTGGCGGGATTGCCAACGCATACCATCCAGGCGGGGGTATCTTTCACGACCACGGAGCGGGCGCCCACGACCGCACCCTCTCCAATCACGACTCCCGGCATCACAAAACACTCCGCGCCCAGCCACGCCTCTGCACCCACCGTGATGGGCCGGGTGACGAGAGGGAAGCCCGGCTGCTCGTGATCGTGCGTGCCAGCGCACAGATGCGCGCCTTGCGAAACGACTGCACGCCTGCCCAGCGTGATGAACCCTTGGTTGTAGAGGATCGCCCCGCTTGCGACACCCACGGCGTCGCCGCACTCCAGATTCCAAGGCGCCCAGATACGTACCCCGGGATAAATGTGCGTGCCCTTCCCCATGCGCGCTCCGAAGAGTCGCAGCAAAAACGCCCGCCACGCGTGCAATGGCCGCGGCGAGGGCCGAAAAAGCGTCCAGTAGACAGTCGCCCACAACACCCGTCCGATGCGGTTTCCCCTTGAAAAACTAGGCTGCGTTCTCGCGTCGTGTTTCGGGTCCGCGTTCATTTTTTAACGTCCTCCTCCAAGAGACCCGTCGGCGCAAGCCCGCCGATGATCTCACGCCACAACGGACTCGCCGTCAGCTCCTCCATGGTGCGGTTGGTCGAGATGCGGATGAAGAACTGTTCCCGCTGGCGAAAGCCAAACCAGCTGTTGAGCTGGCTCTCCCACAGCACCGGCACGCGTGCGCGCCAGCGGCTGCTCGGCCCGAGCGCATAGCCCGACAGCTTCCCACCCATGAGATGCCAAAAAACCACTTCCTGATGAACATCTCCGGCCGTGCTGAAATCGCGAAACTGTGCGATCTTCAGGGAATGCCCCTTCCCGTCGTCCAACCGGTTCTCGTAGTCGTGACGCTTCTCGCGCCAGCCGGCGTTGACCCAGCAGAGGTCCGGACTATGCGTCGCCGCGTCGATCGGATCGATCGCGCCCGGTTTCCAATAGGCCACATACACTCCCACTTCCGTGTTGCCCTGCCGGTAGGTGCGAAAAAACGCACCGTCGTAACGGAGGATTTTAATCACTTGCTCGCGGGCCTGCTCGGTTTCACCCAATTCGCGCTCCTGCACGTCCCAGCCGGACACTGCGGCCGGCACCAAGTTGCCCAACGGCTTCGGCGGCGTGAAATACGGCGCACGCTGCTTGGGCACGCATTGAAAGCCGATCGCAACCGCCAGCAAAAACCCGGCGGAAAAGATGAGTCTGCGTTGGGGAATACTCATGATCTAGAACGTGAACCCGATGACTTCCCCACCACCCGAACAAGCGCCTCGCGATAACACCGGTAAGCATCGCTCACCTGGAACTTCTTGCGATAACAATCCAAGGCGTTGCCGCGCATGGCGGCCCACTCCGCCGGCGGCGTTGCCAGCCAGCGGTCCAGCAGACGAGCGCAACCGGGCATATCGTCATTTTCAACATAGCCTGCGCCGTGCGCGCTTACCATGGGATGGATATTAACCTTGTTTGAGATCAACACGGGCGCCCCGCACGCCAGCGCCTCGACCACCGCGATGCAGTAGTTCTCGGTATGCGAGGGGATGACAAAGGTCTCCGCCGCCCGGAATGCGCCCCATTTTTCGTCACCCAGAAGCATTCCGGTCCAAAGTACCCGGTCGCGAATTTTTTCCGGCACAAGCGAACGCAGCACCGGCCCCTCGTCTTTATCATCCGGTCCCACCATCACCAAGGTCACCTCGGGATGGGCAGCCGCCCGCTTCACGAAAGCCTTTATGAGCAGTCGAGCCCCTTTCTTCGGATCGAAGCGGCCGAGAAACAGCAACACGCGGCGCCCGCGCAGGGGTGAAAATCGCTTAAGAAAGGCCTCGCGTTGCGCCACCGGAGCGTCGGGCGGTTGCTCCAGTCCGTTGGGAACGATCTCCGAATGGCGCCAGCGCACCGGCCACATGCCCTGCGGGGCGATCCTCCGCTCTTCCTCGGCAGTGAAGAAGACCGCAGCCGCCGCGCTCAGCACCCAATACTCGGCCAGCCACCAATAGAGCTGCTTTTTGATCTGCTTGATCCGGCTCACCTTGTTGTGCCCCGGATCAAGCATGCCATGCGTATAAATGACGTAAGGCACGCCCAGCGCCGGCAGCACCCGCCACGCCGCCAGACTCTGATACTGCCAGATGCCATGCACAATCACCACGTCGTAATCCCGCGCATGAGCCTGAAGCCACGGCTCAAGCTTGGTGGTGTAACCGTAAAACGTGGCACACGGCCCCAACGCCGTGAGAGGATATTCAAAAGCCCGGGCCCACTCGCTGTCCGGGTCGTCAAACGACACCACATGCAGCTTGTCCCCGTCACGGGACTGATAACGTGCGAATTGCTCCAGCACGACCACCGGGCCGCCTTGCCCGGGGTTGATCGAGGGTATGAGGATCAGAACATTCACAATGCGGGTGAAATCAAAATGGGGAAAAGAAAACGAAAGGTATCACGATTGACCCTTGCAACGAGCAACTGTCCAGCTGCCAGCCTCTTTTTCCGCTTATTTTACCGGTTGGTGACGAAAAGCACCCGGTCAGCGGCGCACAACCGCCAGCAAAGCCTGGCTGTTCAACCACGGCCCGAGCCAGCGAAACGGAGAAAAAATCGTCCGCACCGGGCCCACGTTCAAGTCGAGCAACCGTCGTGTAATTCTCCAGTCATAACCCCGGTGAGAATGCTTGATGTTGTCCGCACGCCGAGGCACCGCACTCCACAACGCGCATGCCAGCAATTCCCCCGTGCTCAAATCCGTCCGGCGGCGGAACAGCAGCATGCGGGCGGCCTCCTTTAATAGAATGACCGGACCAATCACGATCGGCACCGTCACCAGCAAAGTCCCGCCAGGACGCAACACACGCGCCACGCATGCCAGCAATTCATCGGTTTCTCCCTGATCCAAGTGCTCGCAGACCTCCAGAACCACGAGGCAGTCCACCGAACCTGCCGCCACCTGATCGACGGAAGACACGACCTCGACTCCGGGAAAAGCCGGCTGCATGAACGGATCATAGCCCGTGAGTCGCTCGTCCGTGCGCCCCACAGCCTTCAACTCGCCTCGCAAAAGATGAAGAAAACGTCCCTGCCCCGCCCCGTAGTCGAGTAAAACACCCCCGGGAGGCAGTGCGGTCATCGCCTCGCGCAAGGCAAGTCGCAACCGCGCCCGATGGGCATACCGAGCTAGAGGATTGGGATGATCGAGCGTCTGCTCCTCGTAGGAAACGTGTCGCATGAATATTTGTTTTTTGGCAAAAGGCCAAAGGCGATGGGCGAAGTCAGAAATCAGCGCCCTGATTTCCAGCTTTCCAGATCAAACCATGCCGATCCTAGATCCATTTCATCCGCAGATTAAGCCGATTAACGCCGATTAAAAATCATTCTGAAATCTGTGGATAAAAAATCCGTGAGTTGGAGTTCATTTGCAGCTCTCAGTTTTTCAGCATTTGGCCTTGATTGACGAGCTCCGCCAGCCGCTCCGCGTGCGTGCGCCACTCAAGGGACTCCGCAACGTAGGCAGCGACAAATGCCTCCCGTTCGGCGCACACATTGGCATCAAGCCACGCTGGCCAGTCACGCGGCGAGCCATCGGCCCCCGGGGATAAATCAAATGCCAATCCACCGGCATCATGACCCGAGCAGCCCACCGGGCATCCATGCGCGAACAGTGCGGCCAATGTGCAAGACTTGCCCACCTCGTCCTCGGCATAAGCACTCAGCCCCAAATCGGCCCGGGACAACTCGGCGCTTACCCCCGCCTCGTCCATCTCGCCAACCCGACGAACCGCGCCGCCCGCGAGTTCCTTGGCCAGACGCATACCCGCGACCGCAAAACGATGTGTCTCCTCGCCCGCCCCGAGCAGCACCAGCTCCCCGAGACCTCCTCTGGCGACCAGCCAGACTATAAACGCACGATGAGCCCGCAACATTCGCAACCGCGTCTCCGGCAGTCCAAAAATCACCACGCGAAGCTTCTCGCCCTTCGCCTTTCGCCTTTCGCCCTTCGCCTCCCGGGCAGCTCCGCCGCCCGGCTCTATATTCGCTGGCACGGGCAACACCGTGACATTGCACACATCAGCCAGTTGCGCGGCGTGCTTTTCGCAATTGGTCACCACGACATCAGCGGAGCGCGCGAGTTCGCGGGCACACCAACGTGCAAAAGGAGCGACCAACCCGCGCCGCTGCCACGGCGGCCCTTCGAGCCACGTCTCATGAAAAAACACAACAAGACGGCGAGCCTCGTGGCCGTTAGCTATTAGCTGCGAGATGTTAGCTTCCGAATTCTGAGTTCCTAGCTTCTGGCTCTTGGCTCTCAGCTCTAAGCTCTCGGCTTTGCGCCGCCATCGGCGCAATCCGGCCACCAGCCTCCAGGGAATCCCGCCGCCAACGTAGCCGTATTGGGTGTAGTGCACCAGAAGCGTGCCCGAATCCGGCCAGTTTTTGCCGGAAGCATCGACCGGCACAGGTTGCACCGTCCACCGGAGATTCGCACGTGCGGCCTCCTCGGCACCCGCCGCCACCCACCATTCGGTCATGTCGCCCTCCGGCCAGTGCCCCGAAAGCCGCGCGACATGGTTCGCAACTCCACCCATGCAGGGTGGCAGTTCCGGCACGACAGATTGCAGGGGCACCGTCACCTGTCCGCCCTCGTCTTCACAAGCGCGGCATACTGCGTCCAAGTGCTCTCGGCCACGTCTTCGATGCGAAAACGGGCGGCATGAGCTCTTGCCTCTGTGTCGAGTGGCTCGCCGGCAAGAACGCCACGCATAAGCCGGGCGGCGCAAGCCGCCAGCGCCCCCGGGTCGCCAGGCGGCGTCAGCCAATCCTCCGGCAGCTGGTCGCAGACCCCGGGCGCATCATAGGCGGCCACCGGCACGCCCGCATGCAATTGCTCCAGCACCGCGAAAGGAAACCCCTCGTGTCGCGACGGGAAAAGTCCCACCGCCGCCTTGGCCAGCTGGGACGGCAGCTCGCTGTTTTCGAAAGAGGGCACGATCCGCACGGCATCGCGTAAATCCGACGCGAAACGCCGCCTGATCTCATTCCCATCGGCCTTGCCGCCCACACCCAGCAAAGTGAGCCGGGCGGCGGGAAATTCGACCTTCAACCGGGCAAACACCTCCGGCAACACGGGCCCTCCTTTGCGGGAATCAAACGTGCCTACAAAAACAAACTCCGGTTCGGTGCGTTTTCCGGGAATGGCCTCCAGCTCGGCCCTGCGCGTCCGATTTACCGCATAGGGCAGGCACAGGATTCGTTCGGTCGACACGCCCAGTGCCGTAGCTAGGGCAGCGTCGCGTGTATTTGATACATTTATCGCGTCCGTCCGCCGCAGTGACGGCAGAAGTAGGTTCAACGGTGGGATAAGCGGCCTGATACCTTGCCGCAGCACTGCACAGCCAAGCCGCTTGATCTTGCGCCACAGTCCCGCCTCATCATCGGCTGGGAACAGCGATAAGAAAGGTATGAATAGCACGGATCTCGCCACCAGAAGCGGTTTCGCCGACCGCGAATCCTGCATAGGCGGCAGATAATTGTGGTCATAATCCACCATGTCGAACTCGCATCCCGGACCCGCCAGCCAACGCTCAAAGGCTGTCTGCCTGTCAACACCCCCGCCCGCGGCTCGGATCAGGTCCTCCGGTCCAAGCAACTCGCACGTGCGGCCCTGCGCGGCCCACTCTTTAGCCAGCTCAAGCTGGGCGCGCCCTCCGCCGAGTTCACGACAGGGTCGACATGGGGTGATCAAAGCGATGCGCATGGGTTTCTAGGGGCTAGTTTTGTCCTGAAAATCAAATATCCCGCATGCACCACGAGCGTTTGCAAGCCCATCGCCACACCCAGCCAGAGCGCGCCATCGAGGGTGCGGACATTGCCCAGCCACACGGACACCGCCTGGACAGCCACCGCCGAACCGATGCCAAGCACAGGGGACGGCAGCCAACCGCGCCCATAAACCAGTTGCAGCGCCACTCCTCCCATCGTCTGCAAAACCGCCGCCAGTACCGCCAGCCGAAGCGACGATTCCAACCCCGCATACGCTGGCCCCACCAGCCACAACAACCCCGTCGGCCAAACTGCGGCCAACGCCGCCAACGGCAGACATAGCAACAACGCATAGCCCAGCATGCTAAAAAACGCCGCTCGCAACATACCCTCGTCGGCCAGCCGTGCGAAACGCGGCACCCATACCGCCTGGGCCAGCGCGCCCACCACACCCACCAGCAACGCGATCCGGCTCAACGCGCCCCACTGCGCGACGGCCAGCGTAGTTCCTCCCACGCTGAGAAACCACAGCCCCGCCTGCTGCGAAACCACATAGTAAATCCCCCCCGGCAACGCCCGTCTCACCACCTCCATGATCGAAACCCTCACCTCCAGCCTCTCGGCTTCGGTAGCTCCTGCCTCTTCGCCCTTCGCCCTTAGTCTTTCGCCTCCACTGGCTACCAGCTTCTCCCCCGCCCGCGCCAGCCGCCAGTTGCCCCATGCCTGCGGCAAGCCGCCCGCCAGCGCCGCCACCCATCCCACCGGCCACAGGCACACACCCGCCGCGACCGCGCCCAGTCGCAGCATGCTCTGCCCCACCGCCACGCCCTGGGTCACCCGCAACGCCTGGTGCAGCTTGAGCGGCACCTCCAGCAACGAGGTTTGCAGGTTGAGCACAAAAAGCGCGCACACCACCACGACCCATCCCGCGACTTCCCACGCCGCCGCCCCGTGTTGTCGCAACAACCACGCGAGTATCGGCACCGCCAGCCCGCCCGCCCACAGTCCAAAACGCACACGCAACGTCCTCGCCACCTCCATCACCGTTCCCAGCCGGCGGGGATCCCTCCACACCTTGCCGCCCTGCGCCATCGCGCCCATCGTCGTGCCGCTGTCGGCCAACAATGTGATCGCCCCCAGCACCGCCAGAGCCAGCGAATATCGCGCATAAGCCTCGGTGGACAACGCCCGGACCACGAGCAATCCCGCCAGCGCGCCGGCCAGCGTGGTGAACCCTTGCGCCATCAACACGCCCAGCATCACTCCAAAACGTTTCTTAAGGGCCGCGATCCCCTCACCCCATGATGAAATCCATGCCATTTTTTAAAATAAAACTTCTGATTTTACCTCTCGGTTCCGGTCTCCCTCCAGTCATCTGATCCGCTCCGCTCTCACCCTCCGATTCCTGACTTCCAGCTTTCCAGATAAAATTCCCGCCTCTTGGTTGCCAGGCACTAGTGACTGGTTGCCGCATCCTTGGTTGACCGGATCACCCCCGCCAGCAACGCCCCGCCCGCGCGGAAAGCATCTCCAATCCGCCCTTCCAACAAAGCGCGTTTCCCTGCGATCAGCGCCAGCCGCATCACCAGCGGCCCGGTGCGGAAACGCTCCGCCCCCGCGATGCGTGCAGCTTGCTCGGCGGGCAGATCCGTGCGCGTCGTCCACTTGTGATAAAGCCGTTTCTCCTGCCTGATACGCCGCCTCTCATCGGCCGACACCTGCCCCGGATGAAGCCGATAGCCCACCAGCTGCGCCGCCACGTGCCGCACCTCGCTGCGCAAGGCCACCTCGATGTTCAGATTCACGTCCTCGTAGCACTGCCCCAGCTCCGTGTCATACAGTCCCGTCTCCACCAGCACGGACCGGCGATACAACGACAACGACGGCAACACTCCCGCCCCGCAATAGATGCTCTCAAGCGGCGTGACCTCGTCTTCGGTGGCGGGCAGTTCCACCGGCCAGCCGTTGATCAGTGCCCAGCGCGGCATCCATCGGCGCCCCGGAACGTCCCGTCCCTCGGAATCAATCAAACGCGGCTCGCAATGAACCAGTCCCGCCTCGGGATGCGTCTCGAGCACGCCCGCCAGCGTGCTCAGCGTTTCCGGCCCGGGCACATCGTCCTGGTCCAAAAATATCACATACCGCATCGACTCAGGCAGCCTTGCAAACCCCGTGTTCCGGGCCGCGCACACCCCTCCGTTGGGAATGCGCACCAGCGTGATTCGTGGGTCCGCCGCCGCAAACAATTCCGCGATGCCTGCCACGTTGTCCGGACTGCCATCGTCCACCACCACCAGCCGCCAAGCCCTGTGGACCTGCGCCTGCATGCCTGAGAGTGTGGCCGCCAGAGTGCGTTCCCCCTTGTGGCAGGCGACAACCACTCCGATTTCAAAATATTCACCCATGGTTTTCGATTTCTCGATTCTTTAACCGCGAAGAACGCCAAGTCGCGCGAAGTTCCCATCCTTCCGTCTTCCGACGTTCCGCTCACGGTCCTCCGTGCGGCTCCGCCCCCTACACCGTTAGCTCAGATAGATTCTCAGCCTTCACTCTGGCCTTCTGCTCCAGCCAGCGCCGTCGGTTTTCGCTGATCGGCTCCCTCTTCTGCATCACCCCGACCGAACTCAGCGATAATCCGGCGATAAACACCATGAAACCCAAAGTCGTAGGCTGGGCCGTTTGCCCCATGATAAGGTTAACCGCACAGCACCCCATCAACAACCAAGGCAGCGGATCGCTTTGCCCCAACTGCCGCCACGCCAAGTTTAACAGGAAACATGTTAAAACGATGCGGAATCCGATGTAGGTAAAGCCCAAGATCGGCCCAGCCTCCATCACGATACGCTCCCACTCGGCTTCAGCCAAAAGAAACCCCACTCCGCCGGACAACAACTTTGATCCTACATTAGTCCCAACTCCAATGCCATAACCCGCGATCGGAATGCTACCCAAAGAATCGAATGCGCTCAAAAAACTGCTGCCCATGCGATTCGTGATTGCCGCCCGCGAACCATGCCCTTCCCCCTCACTTTCGGCTGCCGAATTCCAACGAGTGGTGAACGACTCCACGGCTTCCCTCCCCACCGGGAGAGCCAGCAAGGCAAGCCCTCCAAAAGCGATCACTGCAGCCCAGATGGCAAATCGAGGAATCAAACTCGGCATTCGCACCAAGACTATCGCGGCCATTACCAATACAATGGCGCATGCCAGAGTTAACCCCCGGCTGCCCGATACTGGTAATACGAGGAAGGTTGCCCCGGCAGCTGTGGCCAATAGCAGCATGGGATAAATACGCGCTTTCATCACTCCATAGATGAGAAACGCCGTCACCAACGGGAAAAATATGGCCGGCCCGGTGATGAATGAAAAGGTGCCCGGCGGTCGGACATGCCCCATCGCGGCCTGAATCTGCGCACCACCATCGCCCGTCGTTGCCTTGTTCAGCCAGTGATCAGTATCCACTTGGTATTGGGCCACCATCAGGAAGGCCATCGGAACGGCCAACAGCAGACACCATTTCCCTACCTTGAGCACATCCTCGCGCTTGAACACATGACCGATGATGAAAATCAGCGGCAAATGCAGGAAAAAAGTTCTGACCCCGAAAAGTGTCACCAAAGCCATCAGGTATGACCCTTCATCAAAAATATGGACACACCCCCAGAAGAAAGTGACCACCCCGAGCCAGATCGTGATTTTGACCAGCCAGTGCTGCGGGAAAAATCCCCCGCGGATCGTCTGAAGGTAGATCAGCAGGACGACCGGATCACGGATGATCAGCAACGGGTCGCTCAACGCCGGCAGCACCCACTTACGCAACGAGCCCTCGAAAATGATTAGCCAGAAATAAACCCAGATGAGCACCTTCACCTGCTTCACCGTCGGCGGGACAAAGGCCATGCGGCGCGAGCCACCGGCGAGTTTCTGTTGGAGTCGGGGAATCATTAAAGAAAAGGGATGAAAGCTGAAACTTGAAACCTGAGGATACGAGTAATCGCAACCTCAGTCTCAAGCTTCAGATTTCAAGTTTCACCTCTCAGGCTTCTCTTTTGCTTTCAGCAAATCGGAAATCGCCGCGACCACCGTGTCGCCATACGCTTCCCACGTATACGTCGCCGCCTTGCTGCGGGCGGCGCGCCCCATCTCCGCCATCTCGGCGCGATGATCCGCACACCACGCAATCGCCTCGGCAATCGCCTCCGGCGAGCGGATAGGAACGAGAAAGCCGGTCGTGCTTCGCCCATAGTTAGCCACTAGCTGCTGGCTATCAGCACTTAGCTCTAAGCTCTTAGCTTCGATCTCGTGTACTTCGCACACGAGATCACTCCCTCCCGTATTCGGCGTGATGATGATCGGCAGGCCTTGGCTCATGGCCTCCTGCATAACAAGGGCGCGGCCCTCGACGATGGATGGCAGACAAAACACATCGCAGGAACGCATCAACTCCAGCACCTGCGCATGGGGGCGCCCCGGCTCGTAGGTGAAATGGGGAAATTCGCTTAGATAAAACTCCATCGGAGCCTGCAAAGAGCCCATCACGACCAGTTCGATATCCGGGCGATTCAGCAACCGCATCGCGGCAAACAGATCCCCCAGCCCCTTGCGCTGCCCCATCGAGCCGGCAAACAACACACGGAATTTTGATGATTTGTTTGAACGTTGGATGTTGGATGTTGGAAGTTGAGTGGTGGATGTTGAGGATGGAGATCCAAACGGCGCGACAATCACACGCTTGGAACGCGCCCATTCGGGCAGCGAGTCTGCAACAAAATGGCTGGGCGTCACAACGAGATCGGCGAGTTCCAGCTCGCGAGTCTTGCGGGCTAGCTTGGCAGGGGAATCCTTCACTCCGCCGCCCAAGGTCGCCGCCCACTGCGGCAACCGTTCGACATCCTCGGACATAAGTCGTCGCCCCGTTTCCCAGTAGGCGATGGGGAGGTCGTAAACCCGAGCCATCCCCAGCTCCTTGGCGCGAGTGAAAATTGCCAGCGCGCCATCCTCGTAGGCATAGACAGCCTGTATTGCCCCATTGGCGCGCAAACCCTTAGCCGCAGCGCGATCTAGCCCCGCATAGACACGATCCACGCAAGCCCAGCCGCGCTCATGGGTGACCATGTTTTCCCATCCCAAACGCATGACAACTAGCCGCACGATCTCGCGCCACGGATGGGCATGCACGATGTCATCGGACAAATCGTAGCGACGCCGCTCCAACTCTCCACGCAAACGCCTTGGAAGCAGCCTTGGCCAACCTGCAGTCCGCCCAAAAGCAATCGTACCATGGAAATATGCCAGTTGGCCGGCCTTACTTAATGCCGCCAGAACCGCGCGCACGTTACGGTTTCCAGTTGGGTGGCTTAAAATGATTTTAGTTTTCCTCATCCGACCGTATGCGCAAGGCCATCATTTTGTTATTCGATGACTGAGTATTGCTTCATTACTTGCAGACGATTTTTTTAAAAAAATCTTGAATGCGCAATAAAGCCATTGATTTAAAAACCAACACATAGCCAATTCCCATCCTTACCAATAAAAAATTACATCTCAAACGCCAGCCATCGCCCAAATTTATCAATTCATTCCTAGTCGCCAGCCCAGCATCCGTGCTATATGTTACCTTATTCATACCTGACACATAGGCAGCTGCCATTCGGCGCCGTATGGTCATCAGAGGACTCAACGACCAATTGCGACGAGAATACGCGGGAATCAGACTTTCCTCAAAAACCCTCCGCATGCCATTAATTTCTGAAATTCTGCGACCTGCGCGATAATTAGCTGCATCCGACCACACACGATAATTCGCTAAAAAATCGGGAATATAGACATTCCCCCACCCCGCATCTGCCAATCTCACCGCAAGATCATAATCATCCCCAAAAGCCATATCAGCTTTCCAAAATCCCACATCCTCCAGTGATTCCCTGCGAAATAGTATTATATTTGCAGAAACCTTATAGCCATTCTTAAGCATTCTCAGCGAATCCTCAGCAGAAATATATTCAGCGTCACGACGCAATTGGCGCGACCTAACACGCGTGCCTACATCATCCACTTGCCATACGGATGCGTGTGCATAGCCAGCACTCGGATACCGTATTAATACTTGCATTAGTCTCTCTATATACTTCGGCTCATAATAATCGTCCGAATCCAATTTGGCTACGAAATCAGACTGTGGCTGTCGCATTAACCAATTGGGATTCCCCCCCATCCCCAAATTCCGCTCCTGCCTGATATACTTGATTGAAGGAAATTGCTCTATGAGTTCTCTCGCAACAGCAGGAGTCTCATCCGTGCTGCAATCGTCACTAATCCAAACCTCATCCGGAATACGTGTCTGACTAAATACCGACCGCACAGCAATCGGCAGATACTTAGCTTGATTAAAAGTAGGAATACAAACAGCCACGGTTCCATTGGGTGTCATAGGGAATTTACTCCACCAACATTGTTTAAGCACTTAAACACTACTTTAATAAAACCGCACCATTAGATTTTCTTGAAAGCCAAAAGTCCTATGTGCGGAGCCCCCAATAAGGAACACCGCCCCGAACCATCTAGATTAACAATTGTGATTTTATCGCACTGCCTTGAAATAAAATCATAATCGTCAAAAACAGAATAGGAATAAGCAACACCATCACCCTCGGTATATTGATATCCTTTCCCTCGCGTCTTGATCCAATTTGCAAGCGGCCACAATCCAACCCTCCAAAGCAAAAACTTGATGTATTTATTAATCAAACAACCTTGCCCGAATCTATTGGAATCCGAAATGAAAATTGCCTTATTGGAAACGCGCAGCATCTCAGCAATGGCAGCACGTGGGTTCGGCATATGATGCAAAACACCCAGTTCACAAACTATATCAAAAGATGAATCCTTGAAGCTTAACTTCATCGCATCGCCATCGATAAGGGAATTTTCAGAAATTCCATTTTGATGACCGATCCGCCTCAATGCCTCAACTGGTTCGACACCTATTACCTTAACACCCGGCAGTGAACGTCCCAAGTTCGCAAGCGCCCTCCCAGTGCCCGATCCAACATCTAAGATCGAGCGAAACCCGTAGTATAACGAAAATGCACTAATGAGCGAACAGGCTAAATCATGCTCGGGATCAGTTCCACTAGCGGTATGCATTCTATCATATTCCGCTGAAGTCCGGCTATAATATTCACGCTGCAGTTGAATTTCCGATTTATCTTTCATTTAATTCCTAATTTAATTTATATTTAAAAATAAATAACCGATGGTCATCCCTCAAATCCAGCGACTCAAAACCCAGCTAATGCCTTATGAATACGACTGGCGTAGTCAGGAGAATCCCAATTACGGCAGGCCGCATGGCCCGCCTTGCACCTGGGAAACGCGCCCCGCTCTAAATGCGGGCAAGGATAACACGGAGCTAACGAAGGGATAACCGGACCTGCAAATGCTGGAGATACCACGCGATGCCTAGGTAACTCGGTGAGCATCACCACGAACCGTGGGGCACAGTATTGCAGAAAATGAGAAGGGAAACTATCAGTCGAAGCGGAAACACGGGCGGCGTTTGCGAGTGCTATCATATCCCCGGGTTCAGTATAAAATTGCACTGTTCGCAATCCAGCTTCACGCCACCGCATTAAGTCTGGATCGCGATAAAAAAACGCGTAAACTGCTTCCGGCAACTGAGCCTTCGCCCACTCCAATGGGATAAACTGATATCCCGTGCCTGTCGGGAAAATGACTGTTTGATCAGCCAGATCGCCGGGGAGTGTGAATTCCGCCGAACGAGGCGCGGAAAGCAGCCGCTCCTTGATGTCTGCATAATCGAGCGCCAATCTCGTCTTGAATTCTTCCGCTGTTATGCCGCGAAGGGCGGGAATAGTGACGACCTCTGAATAGCCTTGGTAGTGATCAAGCGATGACCACGGGGGCGAATGAACCAAGCCAGCTGCATCGGTGAGTGCCAGAGCGAAAGAATTCAAACGATCTTTAACCGTCCAGCGGTTCCAATCATGAATCACCACTCTTCCGTATGGCGAAGCAAAGCGGGAACCGCCTAGAGCCGGCTTTAGCAAATCGCGTAATCCTCTTACCACGAAGGTGATCGCGCCGGGATGATCACCTTCTACTATATCCAGTCGGTCCGCAAAGGCATGCCGCCCCACCCGCACTAGCTTGCCGGGCAATACTAAACGCAGTCTATACTCCGGACGAAGCGCAGCGGCGACGTAAAAGCCTATCAGCCGCATCCAATTATCACCAAGCCCGCCAATGCGGAGGTCCAAGGTAATCGTAGTCTTGCTCATATGAATAAATAATCGCGATCAAGACACGCTCTTTGCCGCATAGAGTTGTGGATTCAAAGTGGGATCGTTATACATTTTAAACTGGCGATAGACCTTGAACCGTCGGCGCCCAGTGGAAAGTTCGGCGAGCAAGATACGCAGCGCATCGCTTAGATC
>FJVV01000292.1_pt1 | contig 43405 bp, 33 predicted proteins | sample 1011911 | NCBI WGS metagenome assembly FJVV01 (sample SAMEA3912450, study PRJEB9761) | metagenome | biome: forest; material: soil | place: USA | collected 2011-06-22 | depth 0.1 m
GCGGACCAATACTTCTTGGAAAACGGCACGTCGACGGCCGGCATCGCCTCGCTGGTTGGTTCCTCGAACTACATCAAGGCTCTGAACACGGTGGCCAACGAGGCCTATCCGGATACTTACACGCAGGGAATCGCGATCACGGTTTTCAGCGTCGCTGGAGCCCGCACGCTTACCTACGCTCAGTAAGACTGGCTTGGATTTGCTTCTTCCAGCCGCCCGCCACAAAGCAGGCGGCTTTTTATTGTCTAAATTACGCCTCCATCCCATTGAAAACGGGGCCATTGGCTCGGTTCAATGGGTTGAAGTCATGACAGATAAAATTTTATTTCCCAAACGAGATATTAATGGTCAATACGATGACTGTTTTTTTCAATAAATTCATTACATGCTGTTTGTTAGATGATTGAGCCATGCTGCATTCGCCCGTTTACTTGGCCTCTCGGAATGCCGCTCATATTTTGAGCCTTAAAATACATATCGGTTGGAGAAATATTGTTATGAAACCGATCAAATCATCCAAGGGCTTTACCCTCGTTGAAATCATGATTGTCATGGTGATCATTGGTCTTCTTGCGGCCATGGCTTTCCCGCATTTCAGGAGGTGCGTGTGGCCTCGCAGGACAAGGCCGTGTTGAACAACATGCGCCAGCTTGGTTCTGCGGCGGACCAATACTCCTTCGAAAACGGCACGTCGACGGCTGTGATCGCTTCGGGTTGGTCCGGGCTCCTCGAATTACGTCAAGGCACTGAACACGGTAGCCAACGAGGCTTGTCCCCAGGCCTACACAGGGGATCGCGATCACCCTTTCAGCGTCGGCCGGTCTGCGGATGCTTAGTTATCAGCAATAAGCTTTTTAACGTTTGATCACGCCTGCCACCCGCATACCTTGCGGGCGACTTTTATGTCACGTCGCTTTCTTCTGCTGATTCTCCTTTGTCTTTTTGCACTGGTTTTTGGGGTCTTCACCTTCACGCCGGTTCGGGCGGTCATTTTAGTGAGGTTTTATGGCTACTGGGTTATCCTGGCGGCCTTTGGCCTTTTTGTGTGGTATCTGGTCAGAAGCTTGAGAGATGTCCGGATATCCGTCCAAACGCTGCGCGAGTGGTGGCCGGCCCTGATGTTGATTCTGGGGGCCACGGCATTCCTGCATTTGCACGAGAAGCATGAGTTCAAGATCGTAGCCGACGAAGTGCTGTTGAGTTCGGCGGCGATGGAGATGCATTTCGAGCGTGAGGCGGCGGTGGTGCTGCGCGGTTATGAATACGCGGGGAATTTTATCCCGATGCAGGTCTTTGTGGATAAACGCCCGTTATTTTTCCCGCTGCTGATCTCGCTGGTTCATGATTTTACCGGTTACCGGGTGGGCAATGTTTTTGTGCTCAACGCCGTGGTCTCCTTGGTGCTGACCACCGGTTTGTTTTTGGTGGGTCGCCGGCTGGGCGGCCCTTGGGCGGGAGCGGCGGCCGTGTTGCTTTTGTGTGGCATACCGTTGGTTGCCCAAAATGCGACCGGAGGCGGCTTCGAGCTGCTGAATATTACGATGATCGTGCTTACGTTCTGGCTGGGTCTGCGTTATGCGGACCGACCTGATGATGATGACCGTTTGAGCGTGTTTGCACTGTCGAGTATTTTGCTGGCCGAAACACGCTACGAATCGGTGCTATTTGTCCTGCCGGTGGCGGCCTCCATTCTTTATCTGTGGTCGAGGCAGCGACGGATCAACCTGCCTTGGCCGTTGTTTGTTGTTCCGCTGCTAATGATCATGTATCCCCTTCAACATAAGGTGTTCGATCTATCCGAGAGCAGTTGGCAAATGGGGGACGTCGCGGGAGCGACGACGCCTTTCGCCCTGAAGTATTTTTACGACAATGTAGGCCATGCGGTGAATTTCTTTTTTAGCTTTGATGGAGTGCAGCCCAGTTCGTGGCTGGTGGGGCTGCTGGGAGTCCCAGCCGTCGGGTTTTTTGTTTTGATGTTCTACAAGGAGCATCGGTCGGTTTTCAGTCGTGAGCCGGCGGTGAGCGTCGCCTATATATTCGTGCTCACGCTCATCATTCACACGGGCATAATGCTGTGTTATTTTTGGGGTCATTGGGATGATCCGATCATCCGCCGGTTGAGTTTGCCGACCCAGATCTTGTTTATTCTGGCGACGGTTTTCGTGCTGCCGAAGCTTGTGAGTCATGCCAAGCGCTGGCGGATGCTGGTCGGAGCGGCGGGTCTTTATATTATTAGTTTTACCGTGCCGGCCTCGGCCATGCATCGGTTTACCCAGGAAAATTTTTCCGCTCTCACCACGAACTGGGTGGCGGGGTATATTCGTGGCTTGGGTGAAAAAAAGGTGCTGGCGATCGACAACAACTCCGGTCTCCAGTGGTTTCTTTATCGTAAGTCCTGTGTGAATCCTCTTTCGCTGATCAACCGCGCCGATGAATTTATATTTCATTTCAAGCTTCACAGTTTTGATGAGGTTCTGGTGGTGCAGCGAGCGGGGTTGGACGTGAAGACCGGAGTGAGGTTCGTGTCGATATCCGATGATCTGGGGCCGGGAATCAAACTGGAATTGATTGAGGAGAGGGCATTTTCTCCGATCTATCTCATGCGGATAAGCCGTGTGGTTTCTGTGGATGAGAAAGCGTTCAAGGCTTGGGCGGCGACCCGTCGCGAGCAGGAAAAAAAGGCGGCCGAGGCCAAACCCTCCACATCGTCGACCGCACCCATGGCAACCATGGATATGTCAGATCCAGCATCCTTGGTGCTGTGGCTTAAAAATCTACCCTAAGGTTGGATCACGGCTTGGGCGGGTTCAACGTATGATCCATCATGTCCGCCAAGGCGGTGAGGGAACCGTCAACTGCCGTGTGAACTTCATCCGGGCTCAGGCGGTAAACCAATATGCTGTAATTGATCATTGCATCGGGCTGACGCAAACGGAGATAGGAGGTAAGCCGGGCGAAGCGCAGGCGGTCCAGAGACCAGACGGCTTGCGTATCGCTGTCACCGGATTGGGTGATGGAGGCCGAACGCTTGCCTGAAGCTATCTCGGCCCGGAGACGTTTGAGCAGCACTTGGTAGGCGTGTTCACGTGCGCCGGTCCAAGCACCGCGCCAAGGGCTGTAGGTGTCCTCGAGCAGGGTCGCACTGATGCAATACAAGCCGGACTGGAGTTCGGTCCAGTTTCTGGGCTGATAATGATCGTAGTAGGGGGAAAGAGTGGTGGCCTTGATGCCTTCGTAGCTCGGACTGCCCATGCCGCAGTAGGAAAGATACACCGGTTCGTCCGGCTTGCGATGGGTGCCAAGCCAGCGTTGCAGGTCGGGTAGGTCCTGGCCCCAGTCCAGCGAGCTGTCGACGAGGTGCCGGTAGCCTTGGGAGGGACCTCCGCAGACGAAGTTGAAATACGCCAGATAGTTGGGGTAGGTATTGAGTGCGGTCACTCCGGCGATGACGCCGACAATGGCTGCGCTCCATTTCCAAGCGGCGGTCGCTGCCGGACGGGCCAGCAGGCCGCAGATGATGAACAGGGGCGGATAGACCGGCAGGATGTGGCGGTGGCCGATGTTGAGGTGGCTGGTCAACGAGAAGGCCCAATAAACAACAAACAACATTAGCAACGGGGCTACGTGGCGCAGATCGGCAAGGATCAGAGGCAGGGCCTTCCTTCGCCAGCTCACCAGCGCCCCGCAGCCGACGAGCGTGACCGCGAGCAGTTCGGCCGGGGAGGTTTTTACGAGAAATGCGTAGGGGAAAAACGAGACCCAGCCGGTGTTGCTATATTCCCCGTTGAGGAAGGCGCTGCGTTCCTGGGCGGCATAAAGCACGTAGGAAAAGCCTTGGAGATAGGCGTCGGGTAGCAGGTGCCAGGTGCGGGCGGTGCCGACGAAGGCGTGCCAGAATCCTTGGGCCGGCATGACTATCTCCCAAGGCAGGTAATACTGGGTGATGGCGGGCAGGCCGGAGCCGGAGGCATCAAAGCGAAAGCCAAAAGCCATCCAGACAACGAACCAAGCCGCGCCCGCGTGAACAGCGGCGGAGGCAAGCATGCAGCCGGCGCGGGCCGACCGCGTTTGCGCAAGCCATGTTCGCCGGCCGAACGAAACGGTGAGCGGGACATTTTCCGCAAGACACCATAGAATCAACAGCCCGTAGACAGGAAGGAGCAGCAGAAATGAAAACTTGGCCACGGCGGCCAGACCGGTGATGGCCAGACTGAGGCTAAGCGAACCCAGACCAAGCCGCCCAAGGTGTCGCCAATAGGCGCCAACGGCGGCGAGCAGCAAAAAAGTCACTGTCATGTCGGAGGTGACGAGCGGGCCGTGCGCCAGTGTGGTGGCGGAAAATACATATAGCACCAACGCCAGAAGGCCGCCGGCGTCTCCCCACAAGCGTCGCGCCCAAAAAAACACGAGCAGCCCGGTGGCGATGCTCCAGGCCATCATCATGGCTCGGGCGGAGGCCAGCATGAAGTCCGTGTTGTTGCCCGACCTAAAAAAAAACGCGTTGCTGATCATCCAAATATCGGAGGCCGACCACCACCGTGGGTGGTCGGCGGGTTCCAATCGCGGCTTTTCGAGCAAAAGGGGCAGGGCAGCCCAGCGTTGCGGCAAATTGCCGTTTTCGGGCTGCAGCCGGTAGTCGTTGAATTTCCAGTAGCTGTAGCCGCCGGCAAGATGGGCGGTTTCGTCGGAGGTCACGCTTTTCTCGAACGTGGCGCTCACGCCCAGCCAGAAATGCAGGGCCAGCAGAGTGGCGACACAGAAGGTGACAAAGGCGGAACGGCGAGGAAAAGGCATGCGGCGTAACGACAAAAACGTGGACAGAGCTTCGTCTTGCTTGGACGCTCGTCAACCCACGAACCGGTCCCATGAACGCCGAACCTGTTTGGCGTGAGCCTGCTTTTGCTGGCGCGGCTGATCAGTGCGCAAAACGCATACGGGAAAGCTCATGACCGTCGTCGGCCTTGAGGATGACGAAGGCATTGTGCGGATTGAGGGAGTTGAAGGCTCCCGTGAACTCTGCCGTGAAGCGCACCAGTCCTTCCGATGGTATGGAGGCAAAAGAGGGATCGCCGGGTGAGATCGTCGTCGTCGTGAATTTTATCGTCGGCCCCGGCTCTATGGTCTGGATGACGAGGGGCGCCATTTCGTAGTTGCGCAGCTCAACGCGGGCGATTTGTTGCGCGTGGGCGGGAACGATGCCCGTCAAAAGCAGGCGTGGCCCAGATCCGATCTGCGTGATCTTTACGATGTTGATAGGTTGAATGGACCGCTGCTTGTGAAAACAAAGGGCGTAACCATCGAGCTTCAGCACAGTTGAGAATTCCTGTCCGAGATAATCGGTGAGGAGGCTCCCAGTCCTGTAGCCGTTCGTTTTCAGAAAATCTATCACGTCGCGTTGCACCACGATACACGCATCGGGATCGGCTTTGAGTCGGTCTATGATGGCCTCTTGCTGGGTGGGCGTGAGCAATGTGAACCAATGGGGTGCATTCGCCAGAGTGGGGGTGGGCTTCCCCGCCCAGAGATTCATGCTGTAGAGCCCGGGAAAGCCGAAGACCGTGTTCGCATGCAGCTGCAGATTTCCGGTGATGATGCGAAGGGTGTCCGTGAAGCCTTCGGATAAGCGGATCCGTTCAATCCCGCGCAATCCCAATGGCTGGCGTTCATGATAGTTGATCGAGCTGGTTTTGCCGACAGTCGCGGTCATCCACGCGAGAGGAATCAGCAGAAGCGCGCCTGTGGTGATAGTGAGCCTTCGTGCAAAGGAGGGCAAAAGAGCCTTGAAATAAACGAGGGCCTCGTAAACGCCCATCGTTAGCGTGGCGGGAAACAGGCAGGTGCCGAAGTTGATCTGACTGCCCGCCACGGGGTAGGCGTGGAGACTTTGGAAAACCAGAACCCAGCCCGCCCACAGGCGGGCCCGATTGAGGTTGGTGATTTCACCGTTGTTCAGGGGGGTGACCAGCAGCCAGATCAAGGGCATGCCATAAAGCAGGCCAAAGTCCCCCATGGACGGGTGGCCTGATAACAGAAAGCCCGCCAAGATAAAAAACCTGAGGCCGGCGATGACCGTGAAAGCTGCGGGCGGCCTTTTTTTTCCGAGGTGAAACCATAGTGCCAATACGAATGAACCGATTGCGATCGGAACCGAGGCGTCGTTCCACACAACAAGCAGTGGAAATACGCCGGGGTGTTTGAGCGGTTCCAGAATTACGCCATCGATGAGCGCCATCACGCTGGTCCCGCGCAGCCAAGTCAGAAGGCCGATGAAAAACGCCAAGGCCGCTCCGACGCCCAGAAGCCAGCCCCATGTTGAGGGTGTGTGTTCGGGCCGCCGACTTTGTTTCAAAACCAGCGCAAGGCTCAGTGCCGACGTCGCCGCGATCATGGCGAACACGCGGACCCAAGGTGCGCTCCACAGCGACTGCATCAGGGAAAACGGCAGCAAAACACATCCCAGGGCGACCAGCCAGGCTGGGGAGAATCGGCTGGCAGGGGAGCGCACGGTATTGACCAGCATCCAACTGCCGATAGCGGTTATAAAAAACACGCCCACATTGATTTTTGTCAGGAGCAATGCCACGCCGAAAAGCGCCCCACCGATAGCAAACGGGACGGGATGTTCGCGTTCTATCGCGATAAAGCCTGATACCGTTCCCAGAGCCACAAGCGCGGTGAGCAGACTGCCCGGGTGCATGGGTTCGCGTTGCATCACCCACAGGAAGAAAAACGTCATGCCGAGCGCGAACAAGGCGTGGATGGTCGAACGGGTGTAACGCCAGGCAAGCAGACTGCTTGCGCCGGCTGTGGCCAGCCAGTTGACCAGCGTGATCCAGCGCCCGCTTGCGTTGTCATACTCCAACGGCAGCACGCGTTGCAGGGCATCGTAGAAATGATAGAAAAAGGGGCCGTATTGGCTGTAAACCTGATCATAGAGCCCGCCATGCACGATGTAGTTGCGCAAAGAGATGAGCACGTAGCCTTCATCGTCATAGACCATGAACGTCGTGAACAGCATCCAGTAGCCGATCACGGCGAGCACCGACCCGCAGCAAAGGAAGAGCGCAAGCGAAGCAAGTGAACGTTTATTCAAGGACAGGCCTCTTTTTCATGATAGATGTGCGAATATCGCTTTGCCTACATTGAAGCTCGGCGTGTAAAGCGCGGGGCGGAACGGCGAGGAAAAGGCATGCGGCGTAACGACAAAAACGTGGACAGAGCTTCGTCTTGCTTGGACGCTCGTCAATCCACGAACCGGTCCCATGAATGCCGAAGAATACGCCAACCTCGAACGGGTCGAGCCCAAGCATTGGTATTACGCGGGCAAGCGCGAGCTGGTGCGCCGCTGGATCAGCCGCGTGCGTCCACCGCTGCGCGGGGACGTGCTGCTCGACTGCGGTGCGGGCACGGGCTTGTTCGCCAAGGAGATGGAGGCCGACTGCCGCGTGATGGTGCTGGACGACCACGAGGAGGCTTTGCGGATCCTGCACACGCGATTCAAACCGGAGCAGATTTTGAGTCTGGCCGGGGACCGGGTGCCGCTGCCGGACGGTTCGCTCGAATACGTGACCGCGCTTGATGTGCTTGAGCACGTGCCCGACGATGCGGCCGTGGTGCAGGGTTTTCACCGTTTGCTCAAGAAGGGCGGGCTCGCGGTGATCACCGTGCCCGCGAGCATGGCGCTGTGGAGCGACTGGGATGAGGCGCTGCATCATTACCGGCGTTATCATCGGGTGCAGCTTCGGGCGCTTTTTGCGGATTCCGATTGGGAGGTCGTTCATGTGAACTATACCAATATCGTCGTTTATCCCGCGGTATGGCTGGTCCGCAAGTGGCGCCGCTGGTTTCCCGTTCGGGATGACCGGGCGCGGTCGGAGGACCAATTGCCCCCGGTTTGGCTGAACGCGCTGCTCCGCAGAATATTTGCGGGGCTGGCGATGTGGCGCGTGCCGTTTCCGTTTGGCGTGAGCCTAGTGCTGGTCGCGCGGCGCCGCTAGGGCGCGGGCGGTACGGCGGCGGGGTCCGCGTGTTTTTCCGAAGGCAGTTCCAAGCTGTCGAACGGGAGGATGCGTGCGGAGGCCACCTTTTGATTGTCCGCGGTGAATAAAATGACCTCGAGAATGTTGATTGGAGGAAGACTTGAAGGCGTTGAAAACGTCAGCGTGATGCGGGCGATCTGATCGTTGGCCCAAGGCCAGTCCGCGGCGCGGGTGGGACCGGAGACAGTGCCGTCGAGATTGAGCGGGGTGATGGAGACTTTGGTTTGCGAGGCATCAAGCGTGAGCTTCCTCCAAGGCTGCCCGACCGTGATCCATAATTCAGTCCGGGCGATTTTGCCCGCGTGCGGTGCCATCGTGAGATTTAACTCGCGCTTATCCGAGACAGGTTCGGAAAGAGTGGCGGTAGACAGAGGGGCGATGGAACGGCCATTGCGCACCCAGAGGGAGTCCCGCTCGATCGCGAAGGACCGGTGAAAGTTTGCCCGCAGGTAGTCCATCAACGGACCCTGCGGGTGAAAATCAGACTTCATCAGGTCCATCAGTATCTTGTGTTGAACGATGAAAACCGGCCGGGTCGAGGCATCAAGACGATGGATGATCGCCTCTTGTTGCGCGTGGGTAAGAAGCGAGAACCAGTGGGTGGCATTCGCCAGGGTGGGGGTGTCCACGCCCGACCAAAGATTGAGACTGTAGGATCCGGGAAGGCTGAACAACACGTCGCCGTGCACCCGGGCGTTTTCGGCAAGGACGCGCAGAGCCGAGCTATAGTTAGCCGGCATGTAGATTTCCTCGGCACCGGGCTGCTCCAAGGGTTCCCCTCCTGATCGTGCAAAATCGGCCAGTTGGACGAAGCTGCGCGTCAAATGGGCGGTGAGGATGACCAGGCAGGCAAACAGGGTGGCGCGCACCCAGCGCCCGACCTTTGGGAGGGGCAGGCAGGCGACGTCCAGAGCTTCTTGAAATCCAAGCGCCATCAGCGGAATCCACAGGAACATGCCCCAGTTCAATTGACTGCCCGCCACAGGAAAGGCGTGCAAACTTTGGAAAACCAGAAGCAGTGCCAGCCAGGCTCGTGCTTGGTTAGCGGGCTGTTTCGGATCAAGCGGCCAAGCGAAAAGACCGGCGAGAGGCAGGCCATAACTCAAACCAAGCGCACTCTGGGTGATGATCGAATTGCGCAGGCCAAACAAGACATAGGCAATTGCCGCCAATATCCTGACCCAAGCAATCAGCTGGGTGAGACGAGCATCCTGCGGTCGACGGCGGGCGAGCAAAAGAAGCACAACCACGCCGAGCGCCATCCAGATTGCCCCGGGATACCAATCAAGTGCGAAGGCGTAGACGCCGGGGTGCTTCAACGGAGCCACGATGACGCCCTGCCAGAGTTCGACCAGATTCGTGTCACGGGGCAGCATCAGGCAGATAACCCCTGCGACTACCGCCAGGCCGGTGCCGGCAAACCAACCCCAGGTGCGCGGCCTGCACGGTTGGAGCTGTGCCGCCGGGGCTGCGGCCAGCACAGCCCCCATGATGGCCAATCCGCCCGACATGGCAAAAATCTGCACCCACCCATCCGCAATCAGGGTGTGCATGAGGGCAAAGGGGAACAGCAATCCCAAGGTTCCTAAGAGCAGATGTCGCTGGCGGACGCGATCCGGAGACAAACTGAGCACGAGCCAAAGCACGGAGCTGAGAATAAGGAAAACACCCACGTTGATTTTGATCAAAGCGAGGAGGGCCCCCGCGATGCCGGTGACGATCGCGAAGCCGTTGATGCGACCGGCCTGCAGCATTTCCCAGCCGAGCCAGGCGGTGGCGGCGACTATCAGTGTGATCGTGCTGCCCGGGTGCATGGGCTCCCGGACCATGACCCAGAGAAAGCTGAAGACTCCGGCGAAAACGTAGAAAACGAGCGGCCAGGATCCGCGAGCGCGTCGCACCAGCAGGGCGCAAAAAAATGCGGTTCCCGTCCAGTTAAATAGCGTGATCCACCGTCCCGTGGTGTTGGTCCAGGCAAAACCCACCAGCTTGTGCAGCGTGTCGTAGATCAGGTAGAAGGCCGGTCCGTATTGTGAAAAAACCTGATTATAGAGCGATCCGTGGAGGCCGAAATCACGCAACGAGATGAGCACATAGCCTTCGTCATCATAGAGCATGAACATGCTGAACAGGAAAAGATGTCCGGCCCAGACCAGCACCCCGCCGAGCAGGGCGCAGACAAGAAAGAGGGAAGTTTTTTTAATCAAAACCGATCCTGCTTTTTACGATGTAGTGGGGCCGGCGTTTCACCTCGTCGTAAATCCGCCCCAGATATTCGCCGAGCACGCCGATGCCGACGAGCTGAACTCCGCCAAGAAAAAGCACGAGGGTAACGAGGGTGGTGAAACCGGTTTGGGCCACCTCTATACCTAAAATGCGCCGGATGATAAAAAAGCCGCCCACAGCGAAGCCCAGTCCCGCGATCAGGATGCCCGCGTAGGTAAGAACGCGAAGCGGCAGGTGCGAAAAGCTGAACACGCCGTCGAGCGCGTAGCGCACGAGTTTGCGCAGGGTGACGGCGGGGGTGCCGGCGGCCCGTTCCTGCCGGTCATAGAAAATCTCCGCGTGGGGAAAGCCGACCCAGGTTCTCAGGCCGGGGAAAAAACGGTGTTTTTCGGAGAGCTGGTTGAAGGCCTCGACCGCCTGTCGGCCGAGCAGGCCGAACGTGCCGGTGTTGGACTCGATAGGGAAGTCGACGAGCCGGCTGAAGATTTTGTGGAAAAAATCAAAGCCCACCCGGCGAAGGCCCGCTTCCTTGCGCGAGCGTCGCACGGCGAGCACGACCTCGGCGCCGTCCTGCCAGGCGGCCACGAGTTCGGGAATCAGCTCGGGCGGATCCTGCAGGTCGGCGTCCATGGTGACCGCCGCGTCGGCATCACCGATGTTGGCCAGTCCGGCGGTGAGGGCGGCCTGATGCCCGAAATTGCGCGAGAAATCGACCAGCTTGAAACGGGGATCGCGCGCAATCTGGGCGGCGATCAGGTCGCGGGTGTGGTCGCGGCTGCCGTCGTTGATGAAGACGACGTGCCAGTTCAGTTCGGGCGCCGAGCCAAACACGGCCTCAAGCCGCCGAAAGAGTTCGGGCAGGACGGGGACTTCGTTGAAGACCGGGATGACAACGGCGATGGTTGGCTTGGGATTCAAGGATGAGGGAGGATGGTCTGGCTTGCGGGGGATAAATCAACGTTTTCGTGGGTGGGGGTGCCGGAGGGTGGCCAAAAATATAAGATCCATGAACCAGCTTTGCAGGAGAGCGCGTTGGGTGGCTGGAGGCTCAACGCGATGCCCCAGTCTACATCCTGCCCGAGCAGGGCGGTCACCGTCCAGTCCGGCGGCAAGTTGGCGTGCGCATGCGCATAGGTCAGCGGGGCGCCCGTGACGAAGCGCACATACATCCCGTCTTCTGCATGATAAAAATGGCCTTCCGAATACCAGGTGATGAGTGGACCCCAGGGAAACCAGATGCGGCCCTTAAGCTGGCGGGCGAACGTATCGGCCTGCTCCAGTTGCGTCGTGATGGGATGAAGCGGGCGGAGCGGGGCGAGGGCGACACGGGTGCCGAGGACGGCCAAAACGAGCAGGGACAGGAGGCCGGCCGTCCGTTGGGGATTCCAGTTTGCGGCGCGGATTTTTTCCAAGCTGGCGAGGGCGAGAGGGGGGAGCAGGTAGTGCAGGCCTTGCAGCGAGTTGAGCGTGCCTCCCAAGGTCATGAATCCGGCGATGCCGGCGGGCAGCACGCAGAGCCACGTTAAGGACGGCAACAGCAGCGGTGCGTCGGCGCGCCAGATGCGTTTACCCGCCCATAGAAGAAAGATCGCAGGGATGACGATATGCGCGGCCAGGAGCGGCCATGGATCGGTGATGCGGCGCACGATTTCGGTGGTGTGAGGCAAATGCGCGGGGATGTTGATCAGGTTGAACCAGACACCCACCGGTCCGAACCATGCCAGCATGCCCGCGATGAGCGCGGCGAGCGCGGTGCCTGCGCGCAGGGCGTGAATGAAGGCGACCCGCGGGCCGAACTTCCATGCGAGCCACACGCATTGGGCGAGAACGAGACCGACGGCGGTTTGTTTGCACATGACCGCACCCGCGACGCCGAGCGCGGCCAGCCAGCTCCGCCGGGCGCCGGGCGCGGTGTTGTTGCCGCGCATGAGCAGGAGGTTGGCGAGCAGTCCGCAGGCGACGGCGTAGTTGTCGGCCTGAATATATTGAAAGCTCGCCGCCGGCCAGAGGGCCGTGCAGGCGGCGCCGGCCAGCAGGCGTTCGCTCCAAGAAAGCGCGGCGGGCCATGCCGCGCAGACGATCGCGATCATGCCGGCGGTGAAAAACAAGTTGATCACACCTGCAGTGAGGAGGGCGGAAGCTGCGTTGTGGGCGAGGGTGGCCGGCCACAGGAGAATCACGGGCAGCGGTCCGTAGATCCAAGTGGTGACGGCTCCCTGGGTTTGAGTGGGGTAAACCGGCAGGCCTTGGGCCAAGAGAAAACTTGGTTCTAGGCGAACATCATTCCAAGTGTGCAGTGGGAAGATGCACAGGCACATCCACAGCCACAGTCCGGCGGCGATTGCGGTGATGAGCACGGCCCAATGGGCTATCAGGAATTTCAGGCAGGAAGTCTTCATGAAGGCTTGGCCTTTTTGAACGCGAGACAGGCCGTCAGTCCAAGCAATGCTGCGAGCAGGCCGCAGACGAGTATGGGTGGCGGCGCAATGTCACCAAGAAACCCCAGGTGGAGGGAGATCTTTGCGAGAAAGTTATTCCAGGTCGCATAGCCATGCAGATCGATGAGCTGCTGGCCGCCGTGGTTGGCGAACAGATGCGGGGAGAAAACGAGATGCTGCACCCAAAAGTGGAGCGCGATTCCCAATATGAAATCCACTGCGAGGCCAACCGAGAGGATGACCTTTAGGGCTCGTCCGAGCGTCGGGAGACCGGCGGCCAGCCATGCCAGCGCGATCAACACGACCGGTTGAAGGCAAACGTGGACGGTGCCCCAGCGGTCCGGACCGGCAATCAGGAGGGTATTGAGCAGCACCGCCGCCAGAATGAATCCACCCCAGAAAACCGAGAGAGCCCTGCGTTGACGCCAGACCAGGGCGCCCATGGCAATCAAGCTTCCGCTGCCGCAGGCGAGCGGCAGGTTGGTCTGGTAGATGTTGAAAAAATAATCGCGCCACCAGCTGAGGGCGCTGGTCTGTTGCACGAAGATATAATCCGCCGGCCGCAGCGGGTGAGGGACGAGTGTTATGAAAAGATTGAGGGCCTTTTGGGCGAGTTGATGGGAAAGCGAGAGGCCTTTGCCGACGGTGACGGTGGTGTTGGAGAGAAACGTGGCGGAGCCGTAGTTCCATGTCGCCCACATGAACCACGTGGAGAGCAGGATGATCGTCACGGCGAGGGGAGGGATGGCTTCACGCCAGAAAGCCTGGCGGGTCCAGCCGGCCCGCCGCCGCCAGCACCAGACTGCTCCTAGAATCACCACATAGGGTCCGGCCGAGTAATGGGTGAGCAGTGCGGCACCCAAGCAGAGTGCCATGCCCAGCGTGCGTTCGTGGCTTTTGGAATCCTCCGCTTTCAGGAAAAGGAACAGGCCGGTCAGTGTGAAAAAAACCGTCTCCATTTTGGTCCAGGAGAAGGTCGTGTTTTCCACGAAAAGGGGGCAGAGCATCAGCAGCAGGGCCAGCGTTGCGGCGGGGTCGCTTCCTGCAGTTTTGCGGAAGCGGCGCGCCAGCATGGCCGCCGGTATAAAGGCAAGGGAGCCGCAAAGGGTCGTGCAAATTTGAAACTGGGCGAAGCCTGGCTTGGTAAGCGCCATCAACGCTCCGATGGTGAGGTTTGCCAGCGGCGGCCGCGCGGGCAGAGGGTATTGCAGCAGGAATACGGTATCCAGCGGCTGGTGCTGCAGAAAAAAGAGGGCGCGCTGATAGTGTTCAAACCAATCGCCGACCCATTCGCCGCCGGAGTAGCTGCGCACCAAGGTCAGCAGTCCCAAGCACCAGGCGGCGACCAGCAGCCAGAGCACGGTGAGTCTGCGCGTGCCCCCGTCGTTGAACAATGCCGCCAAGGCCCGACGCCTTAGCGCGACCGCCACGACGGCCGCAACCGGCAAAATCCAAAAAAAGGCAAGGGGCAGGACGAGCCAGTAGACGATCCACGCGGCCAGATAAACCAGCACGAAACCAATGGCGGCACCCAGGCAAAGCCGTTCGTCCGGTCCAAGGGCCATGGTTGCGGTGACGGGCAGGCCGAGGCCTCCGACCAGCACGATGAAGAGAAGCAAGCCTGTGAAAATCTCGGTCAAAATAGACGGCTGTTATTAGGGCAGACAGGTGCTTCAGCGTGCGCCCTTGTCCGGAGATTCCTCCCGCCAATAGTCGCCGCGGCTGAAATATTTTTCAAGCCACACATACATGCAGATGAAAAAATAGCGGCTGCCCATTTCGTTGATCTTGAGCTTGGCCTCGCCGGTGCGGCGGTTGCGCCAGGTGACGGGCACCACCGTCCAGGTGAAGCCGCGCACGATGGCCTTCAGAGGGAGCTCCACGGTAAGGTTGAAATGCGGCGCGATGAGCGGGCGTGCGCCGTCGATCACCGTGCGCCGGTAGGCCTTGAATGCGTTGGTGGTGTCGTTGAGCGAGAGCTTGAAGATGACGCGGATGAAGGTGTTGAAAACGCGGTTGAGGAGGAGCTTGTAGCGCGGGTAGTCAATCACGCCGCCGCCCTTGATGAAACGGCTGCCAAAGACGCAGTCCCAGCCCTCGTTGAGTTTTTTCCAGTAGATGACGACATCGCGGGCGTCGTCGGAGGCGTCGGCCATGAAGATGACCACGGCGTCGCCCTTGGAGTTGTTGAGGCCGTGGATGACGGCCCGGCCAAAACCGTGCAGTCCGAGGTTCTGGATGGGAGAGAGCTCGGGGATTTTTGCACGGAGATCGGACAGGATATCCCAGGTGCCGTCGCTTGATCCATCGTCCACCACGACGATCTCATGGGGCACGGCGTGCAGGCGCAGTTCCAAGTGGAGATGTTCGACGGTCGCGGCGATGGCGCCCTGCTCGTCACGGGCAGGAATGATGATCGAAAGCAGGCCGAGCGGCTTGTGGGCTGCCGGAGGATTCATCACCGGGATGAGGGTTTTTCAGCGATGACCAGAAATTGGCGGCCGAACAAAAGCCATGCGACCGGCAGTGCGAGATACAGGCGGAGAAACAGCAGCGGATAACGCGATCCGCCCACCATGGTGTAGGGAAGGAAGCGAGGAATGGCCTTTACGATGATGAAACCTTCCAGGCTCAGGGCTTCTGAAAGCGAGGCCTCCGTGAGGGCCACATGATGATCAAGGAAGTCCCAGTAGCGGCCGGGAAGATAGCGGATATTGGGCCCCATCGCGATGAGCCTGCCGCCCGGGCGCAAGGAGCGGAGAGCCTGGCGCAGGGTGGCGCGGAGAGAGTCCTTGTCGGGCAGATGCTCGAAAAAATTGCTGGTTACGACCGCGTCAAGGGATCCGGCGGCAACAGGCCATTCATGGGTGCAGTCCTGTTCGTGAAACACCACGCCGGGGGCGAGGTGTTTGCGGGCATCCGCATTAAGATCCATGGCGTGGCGTTCGGGCGTTGGCAGGGAGTTGATCCATTCGCCATACCCGCAGCCAAGATCAAGCGTGATCCGGTTCGTTTTGGGAAACCAGCGCGCCAAATAGGGGGAGATGACTCCCCACACGCTCGCGCGATAGGTTGCGGTGTCCGAGAAACGCCGAGCGTAAATGGATTTAAGGTCTTGGGCGGTTTCAGCCATGGGAAGGTTAGCGGGGCCAGTTTGGGTGGGCGAGGGAGTGGGCCGCAATCTCCTCAAGGATGGAGGCGAGCGGAGTGCGCGGACGCCATCCCCATGTCTTTTCGGCGGCGGCGCAATCGAGCACAACCCAGGGAAGGTCATAGGGGCGGTCTTTGGGATCAGTCGCAACCTCATGGGGCCCGAGCCGTTCCCGGCACCAGGCGCTGAGCTGGCGCAGCGACATGCATTGGGTGGTGCCGCCGGCGATGTTTAGGGTTCGGGGGACCGTCTTGTTCGGCAGGGTGTCGAGTTGAGCCAGCAACAAGGGGGCAAGGTCGGCGGGGTGTAGGCAGTCACGCACTTGATGACCCTCGCCGCCGAAACCGATGAAACGCAGCGGGCGGCGGACGGCCCATTCGCGAATCCAGTAGGAGAAAATCCCCTGGTCTGCCCGTCCGAACTGGCCCGCTCCGGAGAGCACACCGCAGCGGTTGATCCACACGGGGAAGTTGAAGGCCTCTCCGTATTCCAGGGCCATGGTTTCCGAGGCCCGCTTGGTCGCTCCATAGAGCGAGACCGGCGGTTCGGTGGAAAAGGTTTCGGCAACGCCGTTCACGCTCATGCCGGCCGGCAGCGGCTTTTCCGGATCGGGAGCAAAGCCGCCGTTCCGGACGACGAGGGGGAGCGTGGAGAGCGGCGGGATCGAGTAGACGCGGCTGGTGCTGATCAGGATCAGGGCGGCGCGGTGGCGCTTGCAGTATTCGAGCAGATGAAGGGTGCCGATCAGGTTGTGTTCAACGAGCCGCCGACTGCCGTTCCCCGGGTCGAGGCCGGCGAGCACGCTGGGCTCGGCGGCGCAATCGATGACCGCATCCACGGGCGGCAGGGTCTCGAGGTCGGAGGGACAGCGCAGATCGCCATGGGTGACGCGCACGCCCGCGGCCCGCAGCGGGGTGAGGTTGTGGTGGCTGCCTTCGCGGGAAAGATTGTCGATGCCGGTCAGCTCAAGTCCCGGACGCTCGGCCAGAAGGGCGCGCGCGATCGTCGAGCCCGCAAAGCCGCAGATGCCGGTGATCAGTATTTTCATGGAGTGTCCGGCGAAGATGCACGCCATGCCTAGCGGAAGAGGTTATACTTCATGATCGCATAGAGGGCGCGGAAGCCGTCGCGCCAGCCGATCTTTTTGCCCTCTTTGTAGGTGCGGCCGTAGTAGCTGATGCCGACCTCGTAGATGACTACATCGAGCTTGGAAACTTTGGCGGTGATCTCCGGCTCGAAGCCGAAGCGGTTTTCCTCGACGGTGATTTTTTTGAGGACCTCGCTTTTGAAGACCTTGTAGCATGTCTCCATGTCGGTGACGTTGAGGTTGGTCATCATGTTCGAGAGCAGGGTGAGGCCTTTGTTGCCTACCATGTGCCAGAAATAGACCACGCGGTGCGCCTCGCCGCCGGCGAAACGCGAACCAAAGACCACGTCGGCCTTTCCGTCGATGATTGGCTGGAGGAGTTTGGGATATTCGTTGGGGTCGTATTCGAGATCGGCGTCCTGCACGATGACGACGTCTCCGGTCGTCGCTGCGAAACCGGTGCGAAGGGCGGCGCCTTTGCCTTGGTTGACCTCGTGGTAGATGATCTTGTCCACCAGCGGGGCGATTTCGACGCGTAAAAGGTCACGGGTGCCGTCGTGGGAACAGTCGTCCACGATGATGATTTCCTTGTCCGTCACCGGGGCGTTGCGCACGCGGTCCACGATGTTGCGGATGGTTTTAACCTCGTTGTAGCAGGGGATGACGATGGAGAGTTTCATGTCAAAATGGGGAAGAAACTGAGAGCGGCATAAGCGAAAGATAGACGAAGGTATTCAAGCGGGATGCCGGCTGTCGCGTGAAATTTTGATCGGGGCATCGTCGGAGCGTGACATCGAGGGCTTGCTTGAGGGCGGTTTAATGTGAGGGGGGCGATGGTGGTTGGCTGATGATAAGGGCCCAGTTCCCAAATGTTTCCATGGTGATTGGACCGGTTCGTTGCATGGCGATGGCAACGTTCCAATTCATCTTGTCGCCCCCTTTGAAGCGCATCGCCGTGACCCGCCATTTAGGCGGAAGATACCCGTAAGCCAGCTCGCGCTTTGGCAAAACGCCGCTCACCTGACGAACATAAAGGCCATCCTCGTCGTGATAGTGGCGGCCTTCGCTGTAAAAGGATATCAAGGGGCTCCAAGGAAACCAGATTTCTCCGGGGAACCGCCGGGCGAGAGTTTCGGCCTCGTGGATCGCGGCGACCATGGGCGCATGGGGAAGGCGGGCGGTTTCGGTCCACCGTGGGGAAGCGGCTAGCGCCACCGCGATGATGGCGATGGCAAACCAGAGAGGGCGGGGGAGGCTCAACGTTATTTTTGGCAGGACGATCTTGAGCCATGCCAACAGTTCCAAGAGACAGAATGGAAGCATGAGCGAGTAGCCGTGCAGGGAATTGATCGCGCCGCCGTCGCGCAGCGTTGCGGCCAATCCCAAGGGAAGGGTGCAAAGCCCGGTCAATAATACCAGCATCATGCACTGATCGTTTTTCCGGGCTCGACGCCAGATGAGCAACAGCATGCCGGCATACGCCAGGAGGTAAGGTGCCAGCCGGTAACTCACGCCGGAAATATCATGGCTGAACGGCAGACGGGACGGGATTAAAACCAGCTTCAACCAAGTCGCTTCCAAGCCGAAAAACAGCCCGATCAGGCAACCCGCCCCGATGGCCAGAACCCCGCAGCGCGCGAAGTGTCGGATGGCAGACTTCCTTCCTTCCACGATGCCAATGTGGATGACTTGGGCGGCCAGGACGGCGACGGCCGTTTGTTTGCTGGCGGAGGCGGCTACGCCCATGGCGGCGGCGATCCAGAGCCAGCCAGGGCCTTTCCCTTTTGCCTTATGCAGAGCCAGTATCCCAAGCAGGCTGAATACGATCGCGAGCGAGTCCGCGCTGAGAAATAAAAAAAATACGGGCGGAGTCGCCAGGATGGAGGAAACAAACACCAGCCATCGTTCACGGGCCGTCGATGGATGAGGCCAAAGACCGCAGGCCAAGGCGGGAGTCGCGAGGACAAGCGCCGCATTGATGAATGCGGCGACAAGCAGTGCGCTTGCGGTTGACGTGGCCCAGGTTGCTGGCAGCAGCAAAATGGGTAAAAGCGGCCCATACATCCAAGTGTTGATGGGGCCTCCAGTGGCTCCTTCGTAGATCGTGTTGCCCGTCGCGAGAAGGAAGGAGGGCCGCAGACGAACATTATTCCATTCGATCGAGGGAAAGAGGCACACAAGTCCCCATATCCACGAAGCAACCGCCAAGGTTAAGAGCAGCAGGAGGATAAAACACCACGCATCCCTGCGCTTGGGCGCGTGTTCAATGGCAGTGCTCACGGCGTGCGCCTAGTGGTTGCAGGAAATGACGATGGAGGCTTCATGCCGATTGGGCAGGAGGCTAGGAGCGGCATGGGAGGACGGAAGCCTTTTTCCCAATCGATCCGACGTTTGACGAGGACATTACACCTGCGGGGCCGTGCTTGACGGTGCGGAGCGGGGCGGGGCATCGTTGGCGCATGTCTTCTCCCGAGGATCGTCCTTTTCGCCTGAGTCCGGCGCTGCTGTTGAAGCTCGCGATCATGGGCGTGGCTCTGCTCGGGGTGGTCGTGTTGCTGTTGCAGGGTGTCGATCTCAAGGCGTTGTTTGCGCGGGGCATTGATTTCATTCGCAGTCTGGGGCCGGCGACGTTTTTCACGGCGATGGCCGTGCTGCCGGCGTTTGGGTGTCCGCTCACGGCGTTCACGCTGTCGGCGGGACCGGTATTCGGGGCTCAACTCGGGATGCCGCTCGTCGTCGTCCTGTCATTGGTGAGCATCGCGGTGAATCTGGCGTTTGCCTACTGGTTGTCGCGGTATGCACTGCGTCCGCTGGCCGAGCGGTTGCTGAAGTGGCTGGGCTACACGCTGCCGCAGGTGGCGAAAGAGGACCAGTTGGGGTTGATCGTGCTGGTGCGGGTGACGCCCGGACCGCCTTATCCGCTTCAAAATTTCGTGCTTGGGCTGACGGCCATGCCGTTCGGGCTCTACATGGCGCTTTCTTGGGTGTTCGTGAGCGCCTATTCGCTGGCGTTTATTTTTTTCGGCGACGCGTTAATGCATGGCCGGGGGAAAATGGCATTTCTGGCGGTGAGCTTGTTCATTGCTTTCTCGGTCGGTGTTAAGTTTCTCCGGCGGCATTATCAGCGGCGTCAGGCGAAGACGCCATGAGCGAGACGAGGGAAATAGAACTCGACGGCGGGCCGCGTCCGGAGAGCGTGACGGAGTTCACGCGGCGGGTGAAGACGGTGCTGGAAAAGGAAATCCGGCCGGGCTGGGTGCGCGGCGAGGTTTCCAACCTGCGGGCGCAGGCGAGCGGGCATTTTTATTTTTCGCTGAAGGACGCGGGCGCGCAGGTGTCGGCGGTGATGTTTCGCGGTGATGCGTCGAAGCAGACGGTGAAGCTGCGCGACGGGATGCAGGTCGTCGTTTACGGGGAGATTTCCGTCTACGAGGCGCGCGGCAACTACCAGCTCATCGTGCGGGTTATCATCGAGGACGGCGTGGGGCGGTTGCAGCGGGAGTTTGAGGCGCTGAAGCGCAAGCTGGCCGACGAGGGGCTGTTTGCGGCGGAGAACAAGGTGGCGATTCCCGAGATGCCGCGGACGGTCGGGTTTGTCACATCGCCGGCGGGCGCGGCGGTGCAGGATTTTCTGAGGATTTTGATCCGGCGCGGGTGGCGCGGGCGCGTGGTGGTGTTGCCGGCAAAGGTGCAGGGCGACGGCGCGGCGGCCGAGATGGTCGGAATGCTCGCGGAGGCGGAGCGACTGGGGATTTTCGATCTGCTGGTGATCGGGCGCGGGGGCGGGTCGCTGGAGGATTTGTGGGCGTTCAACGAAGAGCCGCTCGTGCGTACGGTCGCGGCGTGCACGATTCCGATTATCTCGGCGGTGGGGCACGAGATTGATTTTACGCTGTGCGATTTCGCGGCGGATGTGCGCGCGGAGACGCCGAGTGCGGCGGCGGAGTTGATTTCGAGCGGGTTTGTGGCGGCGTTGGAGAAGGCGGCGCGACTGGCCGAGGATTTGGACCACCATGTCCGCGCGGCGCTGGAGACGGCAGGCGAGCGGCTGGATCATGCGCGCTCACGGCTGCGGCTGCTCGCGCCGTCGGCGCAGATCGAGCGCGGATATCTGCGGCTCGACGACATGAGCAACCGGCTGGTGGCGGCGCTGGGCAAGACGGTGCAGGCGCGGCGGCAGCGGTTGAGCGAGGTGCGGTCGTTGCTGCGCGAACGGTCGCCGCAGCGGCGCGTCGAGTCGGAATCGCAGCGGTTGCTGTCGTTGTGGAAGCGGTTGCAGGCGGCGAGTCCGGCGTCGGTGCTGAACCGCGGGTTCGTGATCATGCGCGATGAGACAGGAAAACCCGTGCAGAAAAAAGCCGCCGTCCGGAAGGGACAGCGGCTGGCGGCGGAGTTCGCCGATGGAACGGTGCCGGTGAAGGCGGAGGAGTGAGCGTCTACTTTGCGATCAGGGCGGCGACCGATGAAGTTTCGCGGATACGCTCGGCTTTGATGGCGGCGCCGGCGTATTGGCGGAGATCGGCGGCGTCATCGGCGGAGATGCCCGAGGGCGTGAAGCTGGCGGGCACGCTGTCGGTGTTGAAAACAAACTGATACCAGACGGCGGCGCCGAGGTATTTACCCGCGTTGCTGAGGTGGATGGCATCGAGGGTAAACTTCACTTCGCCGGCCTTGTTCTTCTTCCAAGCCCAGCCGGCGTTCAGGCTGGTGGGTTCGTTGGGGACCTGTCCGGCGGGGGGATTCTTGAAATCGAAATTCTTGTCGGGGGCATAGGTCCAGCGCGGGGTCTGGCGGGCGAGCTCGATGGCGTCGCCGGTGGGCATGACGCGGAAGCCGGTGTCGGCGGCGAGTTGGTGGTAGGTGGCGCGGACGCCCTCATACATTTTCCGCTGGGTGAAGCCGTCGTTCTTCTGGAAAAAAAGGTGATCCTCGCGGTAGGTCCAGGTTTCCTGGATGACGATCTCGGCCTGCGGGGCGTATTTGCGGACGGCGGCGATGAGCTGGTCCACGTAGGGATGGAAGGTCTCGGGCTTGTAGCTGAGCTGGCTCCATTGCTGGATGGTCACGATCTCCCACTTTTCGGCGGCAAGGGCCTCGGGGAGAGTGACGGCGCGGGTCTGGCTGGTTTTGGGATCGACGAAAGTCTTGTAGACGCAGCCGGCGGGGTCGTTGGCCTCGGCTTGGGCGAGATGGCGGGCGTGGCGTTCGAGGGAGCAGCCGCCGAGGTTGGCCTTGCCGAGCACGAGGGTTTTGCCGCCGGCCTTGGCCATGTCGGGGAGAAAGGCGGTGGGGTAATCGACGAAGCTGTTGCCGATGGTGAAGAGCTTGACCGAGGTGCGTTCGCCGGTGGACGCGGCACGGACTTGCGGCGGGATACACAGGGTGATCGCGAGCAGCAGGAAGGAAAGCGCAGGGGCATTTCGCCTAAGGAACGAGGGGAGGACCGACGGGGTAATCTGGCGCATAACTGAGAGGGGAGCGATGACCTTGGGGCAAGCGGGCCGGTGGCGTCAACGCCATCGTGGAAATCAGAAGGCGGACTGCGGCACTTAAAAGTTCCCCGTCAACCAATGGCAATGTTGCCCTGGCGGGACGAAATTTTGCGATGGAAGGTCAGACCTTCGGAAATTTGATTCACTTTGCGCCGGCCTTGGAGGACTTCACGACGGTTTTGATGAAGGCCATGCCGGCGAGGCCTTCGTCTATGTCAGGGAAGTCGTAACCGCCCTTCGGCGCTTTCCGGCCGGAGACCGAATCGGCGATCGCGGTGGCGGCGCTGCGATAGACGTTGGCGAAGGCTTCGATGAAACCCTCGGGATGGGCGAAGGGCGTGCGCGCGGCGTCTTTTGGCCGCATCGGAGAGGTAGCTGTTGCCTTGTCGAGAGATGACCGGCGGAGCGTCGGCCCGCTTGAAGACGAGTTCGTTGGGGTTTTCCTGGTGCCACTCGAGCGAGCCCCTGGTGCCGTAGACGCGGATATTGAGGTTGTTCTCGTCACCGTTGGAGATCTGCGAGGCGAAGAGGATGCCCTTCGCGCCGCCGTCGTCGTCGAGCGGCCGGCCGGGAATGAAGGTCGTGAGCTCTGCGCAGAGTTCGGCGATTTCCAGGCCGGTGAGGTAGCGGACGAGATTGTGTGCGTGCGTGCCGATGTCGCCCATGCAGTTGGAGGCGCCGGAGACGGACGGGTCCATGCGCCAGTTGGAGATGGTGCCGCCGGCCTTCCGGTCGAGCGCGGTGATGGCGTAGCCCTGCGGATATTCTGCGACGACTTTGAGGAGGGTGCCGAGCTTGCCGGCGCGGACCCACTGGCGGACTTCCTTCACTATCGGGTAGCCGGTGCAGTTGTGCGTGAGGGCGAAGATTTTTCCGGATTTGGCCACGAACGAGGCGAGTTTGCGGCCCTCGGCGAGGGAAAAGCAGAGGGGTTTGTCGCAGATGACGTGGAAGCCGGCCTCAAGAAATGTTTTGGCGACATCGTAGTGGGTGTTGTTGCGCGTGACGATCGACACGGCGTCAATGCGCCGGCCGGCAGGAAGGGCGCCTCTTTTTCGGCCATCTCGGCGTAGCTGCCGTAGACGCGGGAGGGATCGAGAAAAAGATCGGCTCCCGAGAGCCTGGATTTTTTTGGATCAGAGGAGAAGCAGCCGGCGACGAGATCGAATTCGCCGTCGAGGCGCGCGGCCGCCGCCGACCATGCCGAGGCGGAGTTTGCGGGGGAGTTTCATGGGGGTTGAAAGCGGGGCTTGAAAACAAGTGCGCCGCGCCGGTGAGGGAGCGGCGCGGGGAGAGCGGCCAAATCGCTTAGAGCGCGACGGGCTTGCCGGTGGCGGCAGACTTGTATGCGCCGTCGATAATCTTCATCAACGAGAGGGCCTGGTCGGGGGTGTTGAGCGGCTTCTCGGCGCCTTCGAGGACGCGGATGAAGTTTACGGCGGAACGCACGCGGCCCATCGTTTCATCGGCAGGGACGATGATGTCGCGGTTCACCTGGCGGCCGTTTTCAACCGAGTAGAGCTGGCAGGCGTCGAGCGCGGTGTCGTCGAGGCCGTCGGTGCCGAAGAGGCGGCGGACGAGACCGCCGGCCTTGGTGCCTTGGAACGTGACGGAGACTTCTTCACGCTGGTTCAGTTCGGCCCAGGAGACTTGGAATGAAAGAGCCTGGCCGGTCTTGAAGGTGACGAAGCCGTGCGCGGCGGCCTCGACGTCGGTCACGCCCTTGGCGACGTCGGGGATGCCCCACGGGCCTTTGAAGGCTTTGTTGTCGATGTGGTCCTTGTAAGTGCGGGCGAGGATGTGGGCGGGTGCGGGGTAGCCCATGAAGTGCATGCCGAGGTCGATCATGTGGAGGAGATCGATGAGCGGGCCGCCGCCGGAGAGAGCCTTGGTGGTGAACCAGCCGCCGAAGCCGGGGATGCCGGCGCGGCGAATCCATTTGGCCTGGCAGGTGTTGATCGTGCCGACGGCGCCTTGCTGGATGTAGTCCATCATCGCGTAGCTCTCGGGGCGGGCGCGGTTGTTGAAGTTGAACATCAGCGTGCGCTTCGCCTTGGCGGCGGCGGCCTTGAGCTGGAGCATCTCGCGGGCGTTGAGCGCCGGGGGCTTTTCGCAGAAAACGTGCTTGCCGGCTTTCAGGGCCTGAAGGGCGAGCGGGGCGTGAAACTTGTTGGGGACGATGATCGAGACGGCGTCGAGCCCGGGCAGGGCGCGCAGCATTTCGGCGACGTCGTCGAAAACCTGCGGGATGCCGTGCTTGGCGGCGGCTTTTTCGGCGGCGACTTTGTTGACGTCGGCAAGGGCGACGATTTCGGCGCCGGCCTGGCGAAAGCCGGTGGCGTGATAGGCGGCCATGCCGCCCGCACCGATGATGGCGATTTTGATGCTCATGGGGGAAGAAGAGGGACTGATTTTTTGCCCATGGAACACACGGAATTCAGAAGTCTGATTCTTCCGTGTATTCGGTGTATTCCGTGGGCAACTGGATTGGGATTATTGGTTCTTCTTGTCGAAGGCGGCGTCGAAGGCGACGGCGCCCGGGGGGAAGTCGAGCTTGCGGACGAAGGCGGAGGCCTCGGTCGCGCCGTGGACGCGGTCCATGCGGATGTCTTCCCATTCGACGGAGAGCGGGCCTTGGTAGCCGACGTCGTTCAGGGCGACGATGATGTCTTCGAATTTAACGTCACCGTGGCCGAGGGAGCGGAAATCCCAGGCACGGCGGGCGTCGCCGAAGTTGGTGTGTCCGCCGAAGACGCCGACGCTGCCGTCGCCGTGGCCCCACCAGACGTCCTTCATGTGGGCGTGATAGATGCGTCCGCCGAAGGTGCGGACGAACTTCACGTAATCGACACCCTGATACGCGAGATGGGAGGGGTCGTAATTGAAGCCGAAGCGCTTGTGGCCTTTGACGGCCTCGATGGCGCGCTGGGCGGTGGCGAGGTCGAAGGCGATCTCGGTGGGGTGGACTTCGAGGGCGAAGTTGACGTTGGCCTTGTCGAAGGCCTCGAGGATGGGGCCGAAGCGTTTGCCGAAGTCGGCAAAGCCGGCGTCCCAGTAAGCCTGCGAAGTGGGCGGGAAGGCGTAGAGGGAGTGCCAGATGGAGGAGCCGGTGAAGCCGTTGACGACGGCGGGGAAGTCGTCGTGTTTGCCGCGGCCGGGCTTCACGTCGAAGAAGGCACGGGCGGCGCGGGCGGCGGTGATCATCTGGCGGGCGGCGCGCTTGCGGACGCCCTCGGGGTCGCCGTCACCCCAGACGTCGGGCGGGAGGATGGACTTGTGGCGTTCGTCGATGCGGTCGCAGATGGCCTGGCCGACGAGGTGGTTTGAAATCGCACAGCAGGTGAGGCCGTGGCTTTTGAGGAGAGCCCATTTGTCGTGGACGTATTTTTTGGACGAGGCGGCGGCCTCGACATCGAAGTGGTCGCCCCAGCAGGCGAGTTCAAGGCCGTCGTAGCCCATCTTCTTGGCGAGGGGCGCGAGTTTTTCGAGGGGGAGGTCGGCCCACTGGCCGGTGAACAGGGTTACGGGTCTAGGCATGGGATGACGGGGTTGAGAGTTGAGAGACGGAGAGATGGTCAGTTATAGATCCAGTATTGGCGGGTCTGCTGCTGGTAAATGCGATCTTTCGCGCGCCAGTCGGCGAGGAAGGACTCCAAGTTGACGCGGGCGCCGTCGCGCTTGAGGGCGTTCCACCACGCGGTCGAGCCGACGTGGATGTTGAAGCTGCGCGCGTCCGCGGCGTTGAGCTTGGCGAAGGGGTTGGGCGGGTCGTAGCGGCAGGCGAGGCGCATGAGCGCGAAGCTGAATTCGGTGGGGTTCCAGGCGTCCCAGTTGGAGACCTCAACGTAGACGCCCTCCTTGGGTTTGCCGGCGGGGTCGGGCGCGGTGATCTTGCGATAGGTGAGGCCGGGCACGCGGAGGGCGTTGAGATCCTGGATGAGTTTGTCGGCGGAGACGTTCTTGAAGCTGATCCCGCGAAACGGATAACTGGCCCCGATGCCGTGCTTGAAGCCGCTGAATTCGCAGCCGAGGCCGACCATGGCGTAGCCGACGACGGCATTGAAATCGCGGACGAGGGGAGAGGTGGGGACATACTTGAGGCCGGTCTCGGGCCAGCGCATGGAGCGTTTCCAGCCGCTCATAGGGATGACAGTGAGGCGGCCTTTGACGCGGACGTTGTCGGCGTTGTTGAACGAGGCGGCGGCCATTTTGGCAAGTTCGCCCATGGTGAGGCCGTGGACGTAGGGGATGCGGAACGCGCCGACGCCGCTCATCCACTCGGGATCGAGCAGGGGACCGTCAACCTTGAGGCCACCGAGGGGGTTGGGGCGGTCGAGGACGATGACCTCGACGTTGTTGGCGAAGCAGGCCTCCATCGTGTAGCGCATCACGACATTGAACGTGTAGGAGCGCACGCCGATGTCCTGGAGGTCGATCACGACCGCATCGAGGCCCTTGAGTTGGGCGGGCGTAGGTGCACGGTTTTTGCCGAAGAGGGAGTAAACGGGGAGGCCGGTGCGTTGGTCGGTGGTGTTATCGATGTTTACCGAGGCCTTTACGTCGCCGTAGAGGCCATGTTCGGGGGAAAAGAGGCAGGCGAGCTTGGCGTTGGGGGCGCGGCGGAGGACGTCGATGGTGCGTTCGCCGCGGCGGTTGACGCCGGCAACGTGGGTGAGGAGGCCGATGCGTTTGCCGGCGACGGCCTTGAAGCCGGTGGCTTCGAGCACGTCGATGCCGAGCATGACGGGAAATTCGATCGTTGGGCGCGGTGTGACGGGGGGCTGCACGCGCGGGGTTGTCACGACGGGGGGCGGAGCGGGCTGCGGCACCGGTTGAGGGTGCGATCTGCAGCCGGTGATGCCGAGGAATCCCGTGACAGAGGCGAACAGGACGATCAGGAAAATGGGGCGGGCGTAACCAAACGTCATCGCGTTCACATTGGGTTCGCGAGGGAGGTCGTCCAGTCGGAAGGCAGGGGTGGTGTCAACTTTCCGCCGGGGCGCGGCTCAGGCCGGGCCGACGTAGGCGAAGCGAGGGACGGTCTGGCCGTCGAAGACGATTGTTTCCATGAACATCGTCCGCGGGCGCACCCACAGGCCGTGGTCATCGTAGAGCAGACGGTAGGTGACGAGTTCCTCTTCGGTCTCGGAATGGCGGGCGACGCCGAGGACGAGGTATTCCTTGCCCTTGTAGTGGCGGTAGCGGCCGGGGAGGGGGCCGGCGGGGTGGACGGGAATGGGCGGGACGGCCGGGGCGGAGGACATGGACGGGAGTTTTCGTGACGACGGGCGGGCGTAAAACAAAAAGGCGCGAAGACTGGAGTCTTCGCGCCTTTGGGGGAATCGATTAAACGACCTGGATGTGATTGCTCTTGTGGCGGGCCATCATCGGTCGTGGAAAACGCCGCAGGTGACGGCGGTCGCCGAAGGAACTTCGGCGGCATGGCCGGCGGGCATGAAAACGGGCGGGACGCGCAGCCGTGCGCGCCCCGCCCGTTTGGGGAACGATTACATGGACTTCGGTTCGGCGGACTCCTCGACTGTGAGGAGCGAGACGACCTGGGTGACGCCATCGGTATCGAGGGCGAGCACGACAGCGCGGCCGATGAGCTCGGGAGACTTTACGGTGCCGGTGAGCGAGACGATGCCTTTGTCGGCATCGACGTTGATCTTGAAGACGGACAGGTCGGCGGCGGCGAGCAGCTTGCCGTTGATAACGGTCACGATGCGGGCATCGCTGATGACTTCGCCGGATTTCTCGCCGGCGGCGACGGACTTTTCGCGGACGACACGGCCGGTTTTTTGGAGGTCGGCCTTGATGTCGGCTGGGGTGAGTTTCCATTCGACGATTTTGTCGGCGACGGCGTCCTTGGCATCGACCGCGGCGGTCTTCACGTCGGAGGCGACTTTTACCGCGGTGTCTTTCACCTGTTCGGCGGTTTCATCGGCTTTTTGCGAGAGGGTGGACGAGTCGGTTTTGGCGGATTTGTCCGAGCAGCCTGCGGCGAGCAGGGCGGTGAGGGAGAGGGCGAGGATCAATGGATTTTTCATAGGGAAGAAGGAAGGTTGGCCCAGACTGACAGCGTCCACGGGAATCGGTTCACGCAGGCAAGGTTGATCTAATGCTGAACCATAGAAGTAAGGAATGTTATACCTGAGCGCGGGGATCCCGATAGGCTTTGACTGAAAGGCGGCTGAAGACGCATCTGGAATTCGCGTTTTTCGCCGGACGGAGTTACCTTCCTCCGTCTGAATTTCCACCTGTTTCCCCCTCGCCATGTCCAGCCATTCGAAGCCTTTTTCCCCGTCCTCGTCCCTCCCTGATTTTCAAATGGCCCCTCCGGTGAGATCGAAAGGCGAGCAGTTGCTCAACCGGGCGATTTCCGCCGACGAGCGCATGGTGCTGAAGCGCGACGGTGCGCGGGCGAAGTTCGACCTCAACAAGATCACCCGCGCCATCGCGTTGGCATTTCACGAGGTGCGGACTGATAACGCTCCGAATCCCTATCGCGACGACCTGCTCGCCTGCTTCGGGCTGGATAGCGACACGTTCATCGAGGTGACGAAGATCGCGGCGAGCGTTTCGCAGATGCTCGAGCTTTACTACCGTGACGGGAAACACCCTTCGATCGACCAGGTGCAGGATGGCGTGGAGAAGGCGATCGCCGCCGCCGGACATTGGGACGTGGCGCGCGCCTACATGCTCTACCGTGCGCTGCACGCCGAACGCCGGCTCGCGCACTACGAGGAGAACGGGCTCGCCGACTACATCGCGATGGCCAAATACGCACGCTACCAGCCGGAGCTGGGCCGCCGGGAAATATTCACCGAGGGCGTGGACCGGGTGCGCGACATGCACCTGACGTTCTTTGCATCGAAGCTGGACGCGAAGACGCCGGACGCGTTGCCTGCCGATGTGGGCGCGCTCGCAGGGGTGAACGCCGGGTTGCTGACGGAAACCCTGGGTGGGGCGAGTCTCGACCGGATGATTCACGAGGCGTTTGCGCAGGTGTCGGCCAAGAAGATTCTGCCGAGCATGCGGTCGATGCAGTTTGGCGGCGAGGCGATCTTGGGGAACCACAGCCGCATGTTTAATTGCAGCTTCTCGAACGTGGACCGCGTCGCATTTTTCCGGGAGTATTTTTTTCTGCTGCTCAGCGGCTGCGGCGTGGGTTTTTCGGTGCAGAAACACCACATCGCGTTGCTGCCGCCGCTGCCGAAGCGTGACGCCGACCACGACCTGCCGGTCTGGCACTACAGCATAGTGGACACGATCGAAGGCTGGGGTGATTCGCTCGATGCCCTGTTCCAGTCGTTCTACGAGGGGAAGAAGATCGAGTTCAGCTACGCGGCCATCCGTCCGCGTGGCGCCGCGTTGCGCACCTCCGGCGGCAAGGCTCCCGGGCATCTCCCGCTCAAGAAGGCGCTGCACCGGGTGGAGCACATTCTTGAGCAGGCGGCGGGTCGCGGTCTGCGGACAATCGAGGTTTACGACATCAACATGTTCATCGCGAAGGCCGTGCTCGCGGGCGGCATCCGCCGCTCGGCCACAATCTGCCTCTTCTCGCCGGACGACGAGGAGATGATGAACGCGAAGACCGGAAACTGGTTCGACAAGCATCCTCAGCGGTCGGCCTCGAACAACTCCGCCGTGCTTAATCGCGGCGAAAAGAACGCCGAGCACTTCCGAAAACTTTTCAAGGCGCAGAAGGAGTTCGGCGAGCCGGGCTTCTACTTCTGCGACCATCCCGAGGCGGGCTGCAATCCGTGCGCGGAGATCAGCCTGATGCCGGTCGTGGACTGGGAGCTTTCGGGCGACGAGCTGTCGCGGTTGTTCAGCGAGGGCTACAAGGGCGAGCTGCCGGGCATGACGCGGCTGTCGGGCTTCCAGCACTGCAATCTCACCACGATCAACGGCGGCGCCGCAACCACCGCGCACGATTTCCATAAGGCGTGCATTTTTGCGACGGTGATCGGCACGCTTCAGGCCGCTTACACGGACATGACGTATCTCGGGCCGGTGACGAAACTCATCAACGAGCACGACTCGCTGCTGGGCGTTTCCATCTGCGGTTTCATGGATAATCCCCGCGTGCTCTTTGACCCGGAAGTGCTGCGTCAGGGTGCGGCGTTGTGCCGTGCGACGAACCGGTTCGTCGCCAAGCTCATCGGCATTCGTCCGGCGGCGCGGCTCACGACGACGAAGCCCGAGGGGACGGCGTCGCTGCTGCTTAACGCGGCCTCCGGCATCCACCCGCACCACGCGCGCCGGTATTTCCGCCGCGTGCAGGCCAATCGCAAGGAGCCGATCTACGTGTTTTTCAAGTCGGTGAATCCGCAGATGACGGCGGTGTCGGTTTACAATCCCGACACGGACGACGTGATCGCGTTTCCCGTGGAGGCGCCAAAGCACGCCATCCTGCGCAAGGATATCAATGCGCGGCAGTTTTTGGAACTGGTGAAGCTCGTGCAGCTCAACTGGGTCGTGCCCGGCGGCGATCCGGCGACGCGTTCGCCCGGACTGCACCACAATGTGTCCAACACCTGCACCGTGCGGCCCGACGAGTGGGACGAGGTCCAGGATTTCATCTGGGCCAACCGCGAACATTTCACGGGCATCTCTTTGCTGCAGGATGCGGGCGACAAGGCCTACCTCCAGGCCCCTCGCGAAGAAGTCTCCACCGAGACGGACGTGGGAGCATGGAACGCATTGCGACCCTTCCGTGTGGACTACACGAAGATGCGTGAGGCGACGGACGAGACCGTGCTCAAGGAAGTTGTGGCCTGCGCGGGTGGCGCGTGCGAGCTGGTCTAAGGACTTGGTCGGCTAGGGATGTGAAAATGCCTCGCCGGGCGGACGCGCGGGCGGCACGCTCCGGCGCGAATGATCTTTACCTGCCAATCCGGATTTGTGGACCTGCTCGCCGGCGAGCTGACGGCGCATGGCTTTACACCGGTCGAGCAGGGGGCTGGCTGGGTTCGGACGGAGGGCAAGCCTGCGGGCGATCTGCCGGATCTATGTTTTCCGCAGATGGTGCTGCTCGATCCGGTCGAGATCATGGGAGATTCGGTGAACGGGCTCGCGGCCAAGATTACGGAGCAATTTCTCACGACCGCGAAAACCGAGCGCTTTGAGGGCGAGTGGCCGTTTCTTTTTGAGGAGGCGGCGGAGCTCGACGGGCTTGGACGTCGCGTGAAGGGTGTCGAAAAGATGGTTCAGGAGAACTTGAAGAAGCGCATGAGCCGCGTGTCCAAGCTGGCCGTGGCCGACAAGCCGCGCGGCGTCGCCCGGTTGCGCGGGCTGTATGTATTTTTTGTGGATTTCAAACGGGCTTACGTTGCCCGCGAGGCGGTGTTCGGCGGGCAACGCCGCATGGCCGACGACGAGCAGGCACCGTCACGCTCTTACCTGAAAATCGAGGAGGCCTACATCGTCCTTGGCCGCGAGCCGGCATTCGAGGAAACCGTGGTCGATCTCGGCGCGGCACCGGGCGGCTGGAGTTACAGTGCGTCGAAGCGCGGCGCGAAGATCGTCGCGGTGGACAACGGTCCGCTCAAGGGCGGCGCGTATAACAACTACAAGATCGAGCACCGCATGGAGGACGCGTTCACCTTTAGGCCTGCGCCGGATCAGGTGTTCGACTGGATGTTTTGCGACCTCGTGGAGGAACCGCACCACGTCCTGGACAACCTGATCGCGCCATGGCTGGAGAACAAGTGGTGCCGACGCTTCGCGGTGAATTTGAAATTCGGACGCGTGGATCCGCTGGCGTTGTTGAAGCAGGTGCGCGCGCCGGAGTCGGTGTTCTCGCGCTGTGCGACGAACGTCCGTGTGCGGCACCTTTATCACGACCGTGAGGAGTTCACGATCGTCGGCGAACTGAAGTGACGCGGACGACGGCTGCAGCGGTGCCTCTTGGGGTGCGCTTCGGCCCCAAACGGATCAAGGCTTAAAGGCGGCGGCTTCCGGGTTCAGCGTTTCCTACGTGACCATCGACATAGAGGTAGTTGGCGGTGTTGCCATGGCGTTTGGGGGCGCCGGTGCTGTAGCCGTCGGGATACGTGGGGGAAGCCACCCAAGGAGCATTTATAAAAAACTCGGCACTGTCTCCGACGAGCACGGTCTTGGCGGTATTATTGGGGGCCGCGGCTCGAAACCGAATGGTATTTTCCAGCCCCCAAGTGGTGCCGGCGCCGCTGTAGTTGACCCCATTCACGTTGAGATTTCCGTTCGCGCCATAGCCGGCGGTTGCTGCCGATGCTGACGCCGGTTTGAGAAGACATTTTAACAGATGTGTTGAAGAAGAGATCGTAAGGCGGACAGTGGGCGATGTTGGCCTGACCGTAGGTATCTTGGACTATCCAAATCTTCGTCTGATCGCGGATGATGTAAGGGCTGATTTCGACCTGCCAGTTCTGGCCTGAAGGGTTAATTCCTGCCGGGGGAGTGGATGAATTGTTCAAGCGGGGCGCGGGATACAGGCCCTTGTCGTCGATGGCGTAGAGTTGGAAGGCCGCGCCGATCTGGCGGAGATTGCTGGCGCATTCGGACCGGCGGGCGGAGTCGCGGATCTTTGAAATTCCGCCTACCAAGAGTGAAGCGAGCACGCCGGTGATGGCGATGACGGCCAGTAATTCAATGAGGGTAAATGCGCGGGAGGTGGAACGCATGGTCGAAATCGGTTGATGGGGATAACTAACTCGGAACCTGCCTTGGCAGTAGCTGCTTTGCTCAGGTTAGAAAGGACGGCTTTGTTCACACAATAGAACAAAGGGCATTGTTCATCGCGCCGCACCCTCGCCCTGACGCCGGTGGATACGGTCACGTGCATGGGTGCCGGGGTTTGCCCTGGTATTCCGAAGCGGTGTAGTTTTTGGATCCGCCAACCGCATGAATTCCCCGTGGATGTGCCAGCCTGCCACGAGGGTGATCGAGCCGAGCACGCAGCAGGTGGTGAACGCGGTGAAGTGGGCCGCGCAGAACCGGACCGGGGCGCCTCTACGGCGGCGGGATCAAGTCGCGCGGTCGTAGATCTCGACCGTGATCTCGTCGGTCAGCGGTTCGCGGTTGAGATACCGGCGGAGGTTGCCAAGCGCGTGATCTCCGCAACGGGGGAAGGCGTCCCACGTAGGGCCGGCGATGTGCGGCGAGAGCAGCAGGCCGGGAATCTTGGCGAGGGGTGAATCCGGGGGGAGCGGCTCCTGATGGAAAACGTCGAGGCCGACGCGGAGGCGTTTCTCGGCGGCAAGGCGGACCAACGCGGTTTCATCCGCGACCATGCCGCGACCCACGTTGACGAACACGGCGTCATACGGGAGGCACGCGAGCACGTCGGCGGTCACGCTGCCGCGACTGTGCGGGGTAAGGCTTTCGCATTCGATCAACACGTCGCTGCGTGCGAACAGTGTTTCGAGATTGGCGCAGGGTTCGACACCGTGCGCCTCGAAGACGGCGCGGGGAACGCCTTGCGAGCACGCGGTGAGTTCAACCTGGAAGGGTTTAAGAAGCGCGATGATTTCACGGGCGATGGCGCCGAAGCCGTGCAGGCCGACGCGTTTACCGCGCAGCGAGCGGGTGCGCAGGATCGGCATGAGCTCGGCACTGTAACTGCCCGACACGGCGGCCGCCGGCCAGGCGGGGGTGTTGCGCAGCAGGGACAGCACCATCAGCAGGGCATGTTCGGCGATGGTGTGATTGATGAGCGTGCCCCAATTCGTCATGCGGACACCGCGTGAAAACAAGATGCGGGGCGCGACGGATTTTACGGAGCCGGTGATGTTGCAGAGATAGCGCAACGTGAAGTCGTCGGATTCGATCCACGAGACGGGGATGGGCGGGGTGTTCCAGGCGGCGACCAGCACGGTGGGCCGGTGCTGGCGCAAGGCTTTCTCCCAGTCACCGGCGGTGATTCCATCGGGATTGATATGAACGCAGGCTTGATCCTGAAAGCGCGTCAGATCGGCTTGCGGAAGGAACAGGTTTTTTTCCTTGGGGCCGAGGGAGAACAGAATGCGTTCATCGCACGCGCGAGGAGCTGCGGGCGATTTGGTTTCGAGCAGTGAATTCATGGAGAGTGAGGCGTGGCGGTGCGTCCGAGACGGCGGCTCAGTTGATCAAGATAAAGGGAGCGCGGCTGGAGCGAGTCGCCCAGGCCGATGCCTTCGACGAAGTCATCGGAGTCCACGTCGTGGGCGAGGCCGCGCGTGCCGATGACGTAGCCGTCGCCGAATTGGTGCGAGTAAACGAGAGCGGGCGAGCCGCCGATGTGTTTGGCGGCGTAGCGCAGGCCGCGGGTGTTCCAGAAAACGGACTGCGTGGTGGTTATGCCATGAATGGGCCCTCCCCACGGGCGGAGTGCGCGGGCTTCGATGAAGTCGCCTTCACACGTGAGGTTGTCGATGAGGTTGGCCAGCGAAAGATACATGTGGAAATCGGACGCGAGGTCGCCGTCCTTGGCCGTGCAATCGAGGATGACGTTGCCGCTGGCGGCCATGGTGCCGAAGTCGTAATTATGCCGGCCGCCTTCGGCGCGGCAGTCGCGGATGAGGTTGTCCTGCGCGTTCAGACAGTAGAGGTATCCGTTGCCGCCGCCACCGCGGTATTGGGGGAATTTGAAATCGCAGTCGGAGGCGGTGACCAGGCGCGTGTTCCAGAGCCGGAGGGCGTTGGAGAGGATGTGGATTTTCCGATCGTTGCCTTCGGGGGCGTAGGTGCGGATGCGCCGGACCCAGGAGTTTTCGACGAAGGAGAGTGAGAGCGCGATCGAGCCGTGGACATCATAGGCGGCGGTGCCGGGTTTGTCGAAGGCGTCGTCGGCGAGGGCGGAGCCGGGATGTTGGATCATGCCGATGGAGAAATCTTCCAGGCCGACCTCGGAGAGCATCCGGCCGGAGGTCTTTACGACGCGGGCGCGGTCGGTGGCGTAAAGGAGCCCGCGTGTGGGAATATCGACCGTCAGGGTTTTGTTTTTCGTGTCGATCGAAACGATGCGCCGGCAGTAGGCCAGTGGACGGTTGGAGGGATTGCCCGCCTGCCATTTTCCGGTCATGCCGAGCCGGTCGATGTAGGATTGGGTGAGGGTATTGCGGATGGCAACGAGTTCGCCGACGGCGAACGGGGTGACGTCGGTTACAGGAATGATTGAGGAGGGCCCGGGCAGGTCGCCGGACAGGGCGATTCCCGGCGGTTCGCCGGAGCCGGTGTTCCACCACGCACGGGTGCGCGGCTCGAGGCTGATCACCTGTTTGCCGCGCATCTTCACGGCTGTGTTAAAGAGAAAGGTGCGATCAGATCCGGCTCCGCGCAGGATCACATGATCATCACGAATCCTCAGGGCGGAGGTGTCGTCGCCTTGCGGCGAAATCCGATAGAAACCTGGAGGCAGATAGACGATGCCGCCGCCGGAGAGACCCACGGCATCGAGGGCTTTTTGGATGGCACGGGTGGTGTCGGTTTTTCCGGAAGCGTCCGCATTGTAGGGCGGACGGGTGACATCGGTTACCGGAGCTGCGATATCGGGGATGGCGGCGTCTCCCGAGTGATAACCCGCCAGTGAAAAATCGTGGAGAAACCGGCCTGCTTCGTCGGCGTAACCGGGCTTCCAGTTGTCCGGGTAGAGCGTGGAACGCCAAGGTGCTTCCGCATGCAGGCCGCCGGCGAGCAGGAAGATGACGATGACGGGTGCTTTCCAGCGGGACATTTAGGCGTGGGTTCTACGACGGTTCAGGACGGCAATGCCGAGCGCGGCAACCCCAAGGAGTGCGGCCAAGGTGGAAGGTTCGGGGATGGCAGAGAGGCTTACGGTGAGAATGCCGTTGGTGTCCAAGACGCCGGAGTAGGCCGGATTAAGGCCGGTGACGGTGAGGCTGGACACGGAGCCGGAGGTGAAGCCGTTGAAGAGCTGGTAGGTGCCGGCAACGGAGGTGAGGCCGCTGAGGGCGAGGGTGGTGCCGGTAAGACTGAAGGTGCCGGAGCCCGAGCCGATGATCTGGTCAAAGCTCGAAGAAGAGACCAGGTCGAAGTTGAGCGTGCCGCCGGTGGTGGTGAAGGTTTGGTTGGCGGCAAGCGTGAAGGTTCCGGCCGTGCCGACGCCTCGCGGCGTGATGGCACCGGAACCCATGGAGGTGCCGCCGAGTCCGAGGTTCACGTTGGCGATTGTGCTGGTGAGCGTGCCGCCGCTGACGGTGACGGAACTGGTGCCGGTGAGATTGGAGCCGAGACTGAGCGTGCCGCCGGAGACGGTGGTGGTGCCGCGATAGGAGTTTGTGCCGCTCAAGGTGAGCGAACCGCCCGAGTTAATGAAATTGAGCCGAACGGCGGCTGAGCCGTCGCTGAGCGTGCCGGCAAACGTGCCCGAGCCTGCGGTGACCGTGAAATTGGAGGTGCCCGAGGTGGAACGCACGGTGGTGCCCGACGTTCCAGTCAACCCTGCGACGCTTTGATTTTTCCCCACCAAACTTAAAAAGGAGCTGCCGGTCATGGCAAGGGAGGCGTTCACGGACAGCCCATTGTCGATGTCGTTGGTGACCTGGCCGGCGCTGATTTTGGTTACGCCGGTGTAGGTGCCTCCTCCTCCGACGCCGATGCGCAGGATGCCGGCGCCCGTCTTTTCAAAACCGGCGGTGCCTTGGATAACGGCATTGAGGCTGAGCTGCGCGCCGGTGACGGCGATCAGCGGTGCAGAGCCGGTCAACGTGACTGATCCCGTGCCCGAAAGCACAGCATTCATCGTCGAAACGTCCGAAAGGCCGCCGGCGTAAACCGCGGTATTCAGGGTGATCGTATAGACCGAGCCGGAGTTGGAGAAAACCGCGATGTCGGGATTGGTGGTGCTGGTGCTCCACACTTGGTCGTTGGTGCCGTCGCTCCACTGGGCGGCGCTGGTGTTCCAAGTGCCGTTTCCGCCGACGGGCGAGGTCGGCGCTCCGGTGGGATCCCAAGTGAGCGTGGTGGAACGGGCGAGGGGCGCGGAAACGGACACCAATAGCGCAAAGACGCTGATGGTGGCGAAACGAAGGCTGGCAGTGGATGAGGTTTTCATGGAAGGCTGGAAAGCGAGACGTGTTCAGGGCTTGTTGACCGTGGTGTTCAATTCGGACGGGGTGACTACGGGGATGCGGTTCTCCTGCAGAAAATCGACGAGCTTCACGAACTCGGGCCAGCGGGCGTCGTCCCATTGCGCGGGATGGCCTTGGGCCACGTAGAAGCTGCGGCCCTTCGCGTATCGCGCGTAGCCCTCGATGAACTTCGTGGAGTTGGGCACGAAGAGTGGGTTTTCAATATTCACCGCCCAGACACGGTCGAGGATGCGAACCTTGCCGGCGGCCTGAAGTCTGCTTCCGCGTTCGTCGAGCGGTTTTGGATAAAGCCACCACTTCATCTCCGGATCATCGGCCATCACGCGAACGGTGGCGTCGAGGTCGGCATCGGATGGGGCGACATTGCCGCCGCCGGGCGGGCCGAAGGTGTGAAAAGGAACGCCGAGTTTTTCGGTCGCGAGTTTTTGGGACAGGTCGAAACGTCGCTTTTGTTCTTCGTAGGGCTGGCCGGCGAACTCGATAGGATCCTTGCCATTTTCCCTGCGGGTGCGGTGGTCATAGCCGTGGAACCAGAACTCGAAGAGGCCGGTTGCCTGCAGGCTCTTGATCCACGCAAAATATAGGGGCTTTTCTCCCTCGAGTGAGTTGGCGATGACGCCGATGGAGAGCTTGATTTTGCGCTCGATGGCGAAATCGGTGATGCGTTTCCAGCGCTCGGGCACGCCTCCGGCGCCTGTGCTTATGAGATCGTCAACCTTGAGAATAACAGGGATGGGCGGATCAGGCAGAGAGGGAAGGGCCGCCGCGGTCGTAACGACGCTCCTGGCGACAGAGGCGGGCGGAGCCGCGCCGCCGGATGCATCACTGTCTTCGAGAATAAAATCATCCAGGTCCCACGAACCGACGGTCTTTCCGTAGGAGTGTATCCAGATTTCAACCATGAGCGAACCGGCAGGGGCGAGTGCAGTGATTTCTATCTGGTCCCATGCGGTGTTTCCCGATCGGGAAACATCGGAGGTAGCGGCGCCGGCCAGCGTTTTTCCGAGACTGTCGCGGAAGCAAAGATACACGCCGCAACTGACGCTCTGATCCAGCGACCGCGCCCAAAAAGTAAGCCGATAGTGGCGTCCCGGCACGACGGGGAGGGGGACGCTGGTAATACTTGAACCGTTTACCGGATCCGCGTCGGTGATGCGCAAGCCGGCTTTGCCCTCATGGGCCGCCAGGGCTTCGGCCCGGCTCATGGAAGTGACATTCTCGGAAACGGTCCATCCGGCCAGGCCTTGCTCAAAGCCGGGGTTGGCCAGCGGCAGCCGTGTGTCGGGGGCGGGCGTGGCCGCAAACGCGGAGACGGTCAGCGTGAGGACGAAAAAGAACGGGTGAAAAGCCTTTGGAAGGCGCTGGGTATTCATGCGGAGGAGCAGGGCGGAGGGTTAGGGGTGCGTCGCCAGGACAGGGAGGGCTGCGGTCGGGGTGAGGGCGGACACATGGCCATCGCAGAAAAGATAGTTGGCAGTTTGGCCATGGCGGGTGGGCGCGCCCGAGTAGTAGCCCTCGCTCCCATCCGTGACCGGGACCAAGGTCCATGCTCCGCTTACGTCGAGGTGATAGTTGCCGCTGTCTCCCACGAGAACGGTGGTGGCGGGATAGGGTATCGCTATGGCGGGGAAGCGAGTGTCGTAGATCGTATTGCCATCAGTCACCTTGTTTCCCATCCCGGATACGTTGAGATGGTAATTCATGCCATAACCGGCGCTGGCCGTGGCCGCGTTGACCATTGCCTGCTGGGTTGAGAAAAGCAGATCCCAAGAGGGGCAGTGGGTGATGTTGGATTGCGCACCGGCCTTTTTGAGGCTGGCCAAATCGGTCTCCAGATAAACGTATGGGCTGATTTCCACCATCCAGTTGTTCTTGCTTGGATTCGGGTTCGGGACCTTTTCCGCGTAGGCAGTGTGGTAACTTAAAGCTGGATACAGCCCGCGGTTGTCGGCGGCGTAGAGCCGATAAGCGGCTCCGATCTGACGCAGATTTGATGAACACGCGGTCCTGCGGGCAGATTCACGAATGCGCCCGAGGCCTGTCAGGGTGAGACCCACGAGCACGCCGATGATGGCGATGACGCAGAGCAGTTCGATGAGGGTAAACGCACGACGGCTGACGCGAGGGGACTTCCATGGGGTATGGACAAGCATGGGAGCAAGCTGCCCGCCTCGCGCGGCCTTTGAAAGTGCATTGAAATCCAAACAATTGGATTTTGCCCTTCACGGCTGGTTTCCCTGCTACGAACGGGACAGGTCGGGTGCAGTGGATCGCACACTTTTCCCGGGCTGCCAGACACCGTCGACTTGGGTGTAAATGAGAGTCATGGGCAGGCCCTGCTCGTTGCGCTGCAGCATGCCGATCACGAGATCCGCGGCGGTAGCGCCGATCAGGCGGTCATTTTGATAGATGCCGGAGATGTCGGGTTTGTCGGGATGGGTGCTCAAGTCCACGATGCCGACGTCACGCGGCACCTGAAGACGAAGAGGTTTCAACCAGTTGGCCACTTCGGGATAGAGTCCTTGCGTGATGATGACCTCAGGGCGGGTGCGGGCGAACCAGTCCTTGAATTGGGCGGCGATGATTTCTTCCGCGACCGACTCGCTGCCTTTATAGAGATAGGCGGGTATGCAATCTTTCGCGGGCAGATTTTTTTGCGCGGAAAAAAATCCGGTGCTGTATCCTTCGTTCACCTTCTTGTCCCAATCGGCGTAGAGGTAGAGGGCGATACGGCGGTAGCCCAGGCTGCGAAGTTTTTTAACAACCAGCGTGATGGAGAGGAACTGATGGTTGGTGACGACATGCAGCAGGGCCGGCCTCAGGCTGTAGCCGAGGGCGACGGCTGAAAAATGAGTGAAATCGAAATCGAATTCAGCGCCGTCGTACTGTTGAGGCGGAACGATGATGCCTTGGATGTTTCGCGCCCGAAGAATAGCGGCCATGCGGGCGGGCGTCATGCCTTTCTCATGCAGGAAGAATTCTTCCACTTTGTAGCCAAACCGGGTGGCTCGCTCGGTGGCTCCGAGGAAATACTCGTTGAACGACTGGATCTCCCTCATGCCGCCACGCACGGGCCAGTTGTCCAGCCATGCGAGGGTTGATTGATAGGACGAGGCCTGCACGCCCTTCCGGTAGGCCACCAGCGCCGACATGGCCGGATCTGGTATGTAGCCGAGGTCGGACGCGATTTTTTGGAGGTGGGCGCGGGTCGCCGAGTGCACGCTGGGGCTGTTACGCAGAGCCCGGCTTACGGTGGAAATATCCACATCGGCCTTGATGGCGATGTCGCGGAGAGTGATGCGGCGGGGCATGGGCGATGGCGAACGACCGGGCTTTACGTAGTTGGGGCGGGGTGACTCAAACCGGTGGCTACTGAAAGAGTGCTCGTGCGCGGAATGCAAGGACCGAGCGGGAACGGCGGATCCGGATTACAATAATTTGGATCGCGCCTTGGTTGGCGGAGAACTGGCGCTCCGTCATGGCAGGGGCGGCCGCTCGAATGATTTATTCATTGGGTGGCCGCTTTACCCCAAACCCCATAGCCCCATGAAAACAGCCACTGTCTGGCGCACGCTTTGCGCGTGCGGTTTACTCCTATCCGTCCTCACTTCGTTTTCCCGTGCCGCCGCGATCACCAATGCGGCCCAGTGGGATGCGGCAATGCTCGGCTACTACGGCGCGAACTTTGTCCCCATCAAGTCGCAGAGTTTATTGCCCGACGACGATTGGTTTGCCTGGACCGGTTATATGTGGATCGAGGCCTACGTCGCGCTGGCCCAGAGCACCGGTGACGCAAAATACATGGCGACCGCAAAAGAGCTAATCGATTACGAAATCTCCATGCGCGACGACATCCGCTTCGCCACGGCGACGCTTACACCGGCCTATTGGTCCGCGCCCACCTATTACATGTATCACACCGGCGTTCCGGCCAAGGGATGGCGGCGGATCATCAGCGGCAAAAGCGAAGTGAATCCCCTGATCGACGGACGCATCTGCGAGAGCATCGTCCTGTGGTGCGAGATGGCGCGGCGCGGCTTTCCCCAATACGAGGCGACCATCACGAGTTACCTCGCCAAGGTGAAGGAGACACTCGACATGCACCTGGTATCGCCGGCGGGGATGAACACGATTCCGGCAACGCAGGCGATTCCCGCGGGGCATATTTATACGCCCACGCTCACGGCGAAGGCGTTGAAATACTGGAAGGACGGCAGCGCGACCTTCACAAGCGACACGGCGCAAACCTGGAGCGCTTATATGGCGATGAACCATAACTGCACATTTGCCCGCGCGATGATGGGCTATGACAACCTGAAGGGGACAACGGACTACCACGAACGGGTTCAGGGCGTAGTTAATTTTTATCTCAACGCTCTCGATTCAGCCCGTCCGACGAAGGCAATCTGGCAATACAGCCCGTTGGACGCAGCCTTGGCCAATATCGAGGATGTGAACCATGCCACGGTCACGCTTTCGCTGATTGAGGAAGTGTATAGAATCGGTGGATATGGAGTAGACGGCTCGCATGTCGCCCGCCTCGTGGCCACTTTTAATGCTTTCTATAATACGACGACCAAGGGAGTCAGTTATTTCATCGACGGTTCGGGTTCGCAGGAGGGACGCACGGCGCAGACCGGCTCGATCGCGATGAAACCATGGCTTTGGCTGTCCCAGTTCGATCCAACGGTCGCGACCAAGGTGCGAGATACTTACAACCTGTATTTCACCACGACCAACGGAACCCAGGCTCTAGCGGGTTGGGCCGATCTCGTTTATTGGGACAGCCTTATTGCGGGCACGGCGGCCTATGACGATGCCTCGATCGCTTCGACGCGCCCGCTTTATAACGACACCGTAAACCGGTTGCTCTGGCCCTACTGCATCCAGAGCACCTCGACGGAAGTGACGACGGGTTCGCCGCCGGAAGGCACGAAGCAAAACCAGATTAATTACACCATCACCAACGCGGCGCTGCTGACCTCGGTGGTATACACGTTCTCGCCGGCGGAGGATGGACTGGTGTGGGGCGGCATCCGACTGACCTACAAGAATACGGGGCCTGCCGTGTGTTCATTGATGCTCATGGATGGGACGAACAACATGACGGCGGCTCTGCCGGCGCAGGCCAGCTATGCGGCACGGACCCTGCGCTGGAGCGATTTCACCAATCAGGCGGCAGTGAACAAATCTGCGCTGACCAAGCTGAGAATCATCTCCAATGGGGCTCCCGCTGGTAGCACCGGCCAGGTGTTTTTTGATGACGTGAAATTTGTGCCGTAATCGCATCAAGAATGCCGGTGGCGAGGGGTTCGCTCGACAATGGGCGAACCTCTTCGTCAGCATCGGCGAAGTGAAATCTTCCGAGCTCAATCTTTGCGGTCTGGTCGCTGTGCGGTCGCGGTTCGAGCGCGAGCCGGCGTCAATCAAGAGGTTGTTCTTTGATGAGGCGACCGGTCGGAAGATCGGTGTGATCTGCAAGGCGCTCGCGGCGGCGCGCAAAGTCTACCGCTGCGTGCCGGCGGCGGAATTGGAGAAGATTGCGGGGAGCGTCCATCATGGCGGCATCGTCGCGGTGATCGACGCGCCGAAACTGCGCGCGCCGGATGCAGCGATGATCGGGCGGTGGGCGGCGCAACGCACGCCGCTCGTGCTGCTCGACCGGATCGGCAACGCGCACAATCTTGGCGCGATCGCGCGGACGGCGGCTTTTTTTGGCGTGGAGCATATTATCATCCCGGCTCATCCGCAGGCGGCGCTGCCGGGGGAGGCGGCGTTTCGGGTGTCGGAGGGCGGGCTTGAGCAGGTGACGGTGTGGCTCGTGCCGGACCTCGCGGCGTTGGCGAAGCAGCTGGTGAAGGCCGGTTATGATGTGGCGGGCGCGGCGGCGCGCGG
>FJVV01000411.1_pt1 | contig 37612 bp, 28 predicted proteins | sample 1011911 | NCBI WGS metagenome assembly FJVV01 (sample SAMEA3912450, study PRJEB9761) | metagenome | biome: forest; material: soil | place: USA | collected 2011-06-22 | depth 0.1 m
GGGCGGCTGATGCCGCCGGGGATTCAATGCCGGGAGATCTGCGCTCATATGCGTGATCTTGCGGTCAATCCTCATCCTGAGGGGGTGGACTTTGACGAAAAAAAGGCTGCCCGCCGCAGCCGTGCCGCCCGTGAAGGGAGGTGGGTTGCGACGGACAGCCAGGGCTGTTCCTGCTGGAGGGCTCTTTGGATTAGAGGCCGCGGGTGCCGGTGATGGTTACGTTATCGATCACGGCGGTGGCTGCGGCTGCCGTGGAGTTGGCGGATACCGCCAGTCCCACTTTGACCTGCTGACCCATCGTAACGGTTTGCGAACCCACGGTGGTCCAGGCAACTCCGTCCGCAGAGTAAGCGCCCGTGAATACGTTGCCCACGCGAGTCAGGCGCATCCAGCACGGGGGGTGAATGGTGGCGCCTACCGTGTAGGTGACCGCAGTATCGAGGGCGGTTCGCGTCGCCAGTTTCGCGGTGGCGAGCTTGGGGATCCCGAACGAGGCGCTTACCGCGCCCCATTTGGTGCCGGTCATGTCATCGCGGATCATGACGGAGGCCACGGAACCGTAGTCGGGGAAGACGGTGAAGCTGTTCACTCTGGCCGTGATGGTGCCGTCGCCAATCAGGGTCTGGCTCAGGTAGCGGCAGCCATCGGAGATTCCACTGTTGCCCAGCCCTGCGCCCGAGATGGTGTAGGTGCCCGATGAGAGGGAATCGCTTCCCGGCACCACGAGCGATCCGATGGTCTGGCTGACGAGCTGGGGGTCCAGCTTGACGTTGCTGAAGTTCGCGGTGGCCAGTGCCGAGTTGTTATGCGAGGTGGCGGCCAACCCCACGGAAATCGTCGGGCCCATCGCAATGGTCTGCGATCCCACCTGCGTCCAGATGATCCCGTCCGGGGAGTAATAGCCGGTGAAGACATTCCCCGTGCGATTGAGCTTCACCCAGTTCGGAGGACTGATGTCGGCGGCCATGCCGTCGCCGACGCGGACATCATCGATGATGATCGGGGATGGCAGGGTGGCCCCCGTCAAACTGATCGCGAATTGATCGAAGGTGTAGGTGACGGGGGCGCTGTCGGTGCCGGTGGCCGCCGCCAGATTGTCTATGCTGGTGGAAACCACCAGGGTCGAACCCGACCGGGTGATCGTGATCGCAGAGGAGTGCTTGGTGGTGCCGGCGCTGACGGAGGCTCCTGCCGTGCCAAGGCCGCTCCAGTCCGTGCCGCCCAAGACTCCCGGCGAACCGCCGGTTTCCCGCTTGAGGCTGGTATTGGAGCCAGCCGCACCGGGGTTGGTCATGACGAAGTAACCCTTGGAAATGTCCGATTGCGTGGTGCCGTCGGCCGTGGTGGGCGTGCCGTTGGAGGAGTGGATGCCATAGCGCAGGCTGTTGGCCTGGTTGAGGCCGACGGTGCCCGCGAAACGCCAGTTGACGGTGAGGGTGATGCTGTCGCCGTCGGCGAGAGTGCGGGCGGGAAAGCCGGCGATAATGCCGCGACCGGTGCTCGTGGGGGTGAGTTGGAGGGCGTTGCCCGAACCAATGCCGGCGGTGTCGTCCACGATGGAAACGGTGGGCGTTCCCATGGTATACCAAGCGGCATCGGCCGCATCGGTTCCATTGGTGCGGGCTCCGTCGGTGAAACCATCGTTCAGGGCCCAGCTGTCACCGAGGTCGATGATGCCGGTGGTGGCTCCTGCGGCGGTGCGATATTGAAACCCTGCCTGGGCGAGCGCCGGGATGAACATGAACGCATTGGTGGCCCCCGGGGCATTGGCATCCATGCTGGTATCCCGCATCATCACCCCGGCTTTTGCCCAGTCATCGGTGTGGGTGAGGCTGTCAACGCGGGCCGTAATCGTGCAATCCCCGGTAACGAGGCGGGGAGCGTAATGAAACGCGTCGGCGGTGCCGCCGACGTCGGCCCCGCTGGCGGTCAGCGTGTAGATGCCGCTGGTGTTGGCGCTGTCACTGCCGGTGAGGGCCACGGCTCCGATGTCGCCTCCCGAAGAGGACCTCAGATAAACGCGGCTGTAGTCATATTCATAATATTTCCCGACCAGATCGGAGGCCGCGACCGAACCACCCTTCATGCCGGGGATGGTATTGCTGCCCCAGCAGCCATCGATCAGGAAGCTCATGTTGCTCGGCGTTCCACCCGCGACGCCGCCTACGGTCCAATTGACATAGCCGTCCTGGACCTGGATGCCATCCACATAGGCGGTGAAGGTGTTGTCTTTACGGTAAAGCCAGGTCCAGGTGTGATACTGGGTCGGGTCATACGTGGTGATTCCGTATTCCGCCATGTGCTGCCGCCAGCTGCCGGTCAGGTAGTTGGTGGACTCCGTATGGCCGACTACGTCGGTGTGCCAGGATGCGCCGTCATAGTTGTTGGTGGAGCCGTTGTTCACGCCGAAGGTTTCGATGAGGTCCATCTCGGCGCCACCAGGAACTCCTCCGGCAGGGTTGGAGGCATTCCACGGATAGCCGCAGGTCCAGAGCGCGAAATAAAAGTAGGGAAGCGGGACATACCGGACGCGGGTTTCCCAAATCACATCCTGCCCCAGGAGAGCCCCCCCGTTGGGCAGAGTCCATTTGGGCATGATGGAACCGGTGCCGCAAACGATGGGGGTGGAGGTGATGGTGGTCGCGCCGTTGAGCGGCTTGTAGTAGGTTTTCATCGAGTCGGTGAAAAACTCGCGGACCGGGCCGGTTGTATTCACGCCTTCGATGGGCTGGTTGGTGAGCGCATTGGCGGCGTCAGGCGAGACCGTGGAAGAGCTTACGTTGGGGTTATGGAACTGGCCGAAATTATCGTGGTAATAGAAATTCGCACTCAGATCGGTGTAGGTTTTGATGGTGCCGTTGGTGCCGAAATTCCAATTCTTGACGGGCACGAAGCCCATCCCGCCGATGCCATAGGCCGGGGACGGTGCGACGGCGGGGCTGGCGATGGTTCCACCGCCAATGGTTTCGACTTGCGCATGGGCAAGGCCGGTGAGGAACAAGGATCCGCCGACAAGGAGGAGCGGCCGGAGCCTGTCCTGCCTGACTCCCGCGAGTTGTTTTACTGTTGGATATTTCATGGGGTGTATGGGTTTTTCTTTGCCTGCCCCGGCAAAATCATGCCGGGGAAAATCGTTGGCTGGTCATGCTGAAAGCGGTCATCTGTGATCAAGCCTGCCGAAAGGACGTCGGGCGGCGGCAGTCTCAATACTGCGGGAAAAGAAGCTGTAATTGATTTTTGGTTATGCTTTGGCCGGCCCGTGACAAAAGCCTCAGGCTTTCGCTTGGGCGGCAGCTTTCAGCCAAGACCGCTGACAATCTTAATGGGGTGGTAACGTCTCGAAGGGGCACGGGAATGAGACCGTTACAGCCATGCTGCGGCGACCACGCCGTCGGTTTATAGTTAACCGTTATCCTTACTTGGGAGGTGGACTCTGGCATTTCATTCGGCACGGCTTGGACTTAGACGAGAAAAAGCTGTCCGATGCATCGGCGCCGCCCGCGAAGAAGGGATGGATTGCGACGGGCAGCCGCGCTGTCGCCGAGCCGGAAGGGCAGCAGGGTGTCTTTCGGGAGCGGACGACATGGGTTTTAATGGGAACGCGGAATGGGGCGACTTGCCTTGGCGGGCGTTTGGGTGTGTTTAAGGGGCGTATGTTTGCTTTCCTGATCAAGAACTCCCCCGTCCGGATCGAAGCGCTGTGCGTGCTGGCTCTTTTGTCCGGTTGCGCAAACAAGCCGCCCGCGGCAACCGTGCCTGCGGCACCGGTGACTGCGGTTGCCTACTCCGAATTGTGGGGGACCGAAGGCGAACGGTGGCTGCCGGCCGGGCGGTTGCCGGACTTTTCCTATGCGGGGTATCGCAACGGCGAGCGGGCGATCCCCGACTATCCGCCCTCGATCAACGTGGCGGCGTATGGTGCGCGAGGCGACGACGATGTGGATGATACGGCGGCGTTTCAAAAGGCGCTGGCGGCGGCGGAGTCGGGTGCGGTTCTCGTGCCGCCCGGGCGCTACATCATCAGTGACATCCTGCGCATTACCAAATCCGGTGTGGTGCTGCGGGGGGCCGGCGCGGAGAGCACGATCCTGTATTTTCCGAAGCCGCTGGAGACGATCTCGCCGAACGACGGTGCGACCACCTCGGGGCGGCCCACGTCAAATTATTCCTGGTCGGGTGGAATGATCCGGCTGGAGGGAAACCTCGGCTCCGTCCCGCTGACACTCATAACGGCTCCGGCGGCGCGTGGCGACAAGGTCATCGTCGTGGGGAAAGCGCAGTCGCTGTCCGTGGGGCAGTGGATCGAGGTGTTCATGACGGATACGCCGGACAACAGTCTTGCCACCCAGCTTTATTCGAATGATCCCGGTGACATTTCGATGCTCAAGGGATCGACCAAGGCGTCGCTGGTCACGCGCATCACGAAGATCGAGGGCAACCGCGTGGAGTTGGAGCGGACGCTGCGCTTCGACGTGCGCCCCGAGTGGCGACCGGTGGTAAGGACGTTCCGCCCCACGGTGGAGGACGCGGGCGTGGAGGATCTGACGTTCGAGTTTCCGGTGACGCCCTACGCCGGCCATTTCACCGAGGTTGGATTTAATCCCGTCGCCTTCGAGGGCGTGGCGAATTGCTGGGCGCGGCGGGTGAAGTTCATCAACCCCGACAGCGGCCCGATGGTGGGCGGAGTGTTCAACACGGTGTCGGACGCGGTCTTCGAGTCTCAGCGTCCGCCCGACATCGCAGGCAACCAGGGTCACCATGGCATCAATCTGCATGGCGGCGGCGACCACCTGTTCACGCGTTTTGATATCCGCATGAAGTTCGTGCACGACATCTCGGTGAGCGGGACGGCGGGCGTGGTGGTTTCACAGGGGAAAGGTTTGGACCTGTGCTTCGATCATCACAAACGCGCGCCTTACGAGATATTGTTCACGGATATAGATCTGGGGCTGGGGACGCGTCCGTGGAAGAGCGGGGGGGGCGCGGGATTGGGCAAAGATGCCGGTGCGCGGGTGACGTTCTGGAATCTGCGCGCCGCCGGGCCGCTGCCGGAGCCGGCCAAGGATTTTGCGCCTTGGTCGATAAATCTGGTGGGCGTTGATGTCGGGCGTCCGCAGTTGCTGGACCCGACCGGAGTGTGGCGTGAAATCATGCCGACGGAGCAGTTGCAGCCGGCCGATCTTCATGAGGCGCAGCTGGCGGCCCGTTTGCACAACCAGTAGAGGCAAAATCCAAGCTTTGCCTGAGGCTTGTTCATAGTCTTCGTGTTTTGCGTGGTTAAACTCTTTCATCGTGATCTTGGCGGAGCGGGCAATCCGCCGATGGTGGTTTTGCACGGGCTGCTCGGGTCGTCGCGCAACTGGCTGACGACCGGAGGCGATCTTGCGGCGCAGTATCACGTGATGGCGCTCGATCTGCGCAACCACGGCAAATCGCCCCATGCAGACGAGACCCACTACGACGCGATGATGGCCGACGTGCTGGCCTGGATGGATGAGCATCACCTGAAACGGGTCACACTCATGGGACACAGCATGGGTGGGAAAATCGCGATGCTGCTGGCGTGCCGCCATCCGGAGCGGGTGGAGCGGCTCATCGTCGTGGACATCGCGCCGAAGGATTATCTTTCCAATGCGCACCGGGCGGAATTCGCGGCGATGAACGAGCTGCGGCTTGACAGCCTCCAGTCGCGCGGCGAGGCCGAGTTGCGTTTCGAGGCGCGCGTGGACGACTGGGCGATGCGGAAATTTCTCGTGACCAATCTGGAACGGGACGAAGCGGGCGGTTGGAAATGGCAGATCAACCTGCCGGCGCTCACGGGGGCGCTGCCAGAGCTCGAAAAAACGCCGCTCAAGCCGGAGGATCAGTTTTTTGGCCCGACGCTTTTCATCACCGGCGGGAAGTCACGTTACGTGGGGACAGAAGATCGAGCGGTGATCGAGAAGCATTTCCCGGGGGCGCGAGTCGAGGTGGTGGCCGGGTCGGGGCACAATCCGCATATGGAAACACGGGCGGCGTTCGTGGCGGTCGTGCTGGGGAAAGCGTAAATCCGGATTTTTAATCACGGAAACACGGAAGCACGGAAACGGCGGGGAAGGCCGGAATTCCGTGATTCCGTGATTATTTTTCCGCTTTAGCGGCGGGCGGACCAGAGTCGCAGCGAGCCGAGGAGGAAATCCTCGAGGGCGGCGGATTCGTTCAGGTTCAGGCGCAGCAGGCCGACGTCGTGCTCAAGTTTGTCGATGGCGGCGGTGAGGGCGCGGCGCGTGGGTTCGTCGCCTTGACGCAGGCGGGCGAGGGCGAAGGTGCGCGTGGCGTGCTCGATGTCGGCGAAGAGACGGGCGCGGAGGCCGTTGGAGATACCGGTTTCGATGGCGACCTGTTCGTCGTCATCGAGGTCGGGCGGGAGTTTGGTCTTTTGAAGTTTCCAAGCTTCGCCAGTGGCGAAGTCGAGCACGGCGGAGAAGCGGGCGACGAGGCCGTAGGCGCCGAAGACGGAATCGGCCACGGTTTTTTTGTCGGAGACGCCTTCGGAGAGGCGGCCCAGCCACGTCTGGTAATCGGAGATCCAAGTGCTCCAGCCGTCGGGCGTGAAGGCGGCGTTCAAGCCGGGAAAGCGAAAGTTGAGGCAACGGCTGCGGATGGTCGTGAGCAGCGCGTAGGGGCGCGTGGTGAGCAGGAGCAGCGTGGTGTTGGCGGGCGGCTCTTCGAGAGTCTTCAGGAAAATGTTGGCCGCGCTGAGATTCATGCGGTCGCATTCGTGGATGATGGCGACCTTGCGCGTGGCGACGGTGGCGGAGACCTGGACCTTGCCGATGAGTTCGCGGGTGGAGTCGGCGGAGATCTGGCGCATCTTGCCGGCGGGCCGCAAGGCGAAGCAATCGGGGTGGGCTTCGGGCGGGAAGGGCGCGCTCGACTGCGGTGTGTTCAACAACCGGTCAGCGATGGCATGGGCGACGGCGAGGAGCGTGTCGTGGTCGTCGCCGGTGATGAGCAGGCTGTGCGAGAGGCGCCTGCGCTCGATGGCGCGCTCAATGACGGCGACGGCGGGCGTGCCGGCGAGCGCGGAGGGCCAGGGAGCGGGGGCGGCGGGAGACGGCAAGGGGAGAGATCGGTTATGGGCTATTGGTTATTGCAGATTTTTTATTGGCCGGAGGGCAACCGCATGGGAGGGGGCGGGTTGACGGCTGACTTGGCCAAATACGAAATAAGCGATCCCCAATAGCCGATGTTCAGACCAGGATTTTTTGCAGGCCGTGCCAGATGTCGTGCTCGACGGCGTCTTCGGACTTGGAACCGTCGATGACGAGGAAACGTTTGGGCATGCTCTTCGCGAGGAGCAGGTAGCCTTCGCGGACCTTTTCGTAGAAATCGATATTTTCGCGCTCCATGCGGTCGGGCAGGTCGGAGGCGCGCTGGCGGATGCGCTTCATGCCGAGCTCGGTGGGCACGTCGATGATCACGGTCAGGTGGGGCATGACGTTGCCGACGGCGAACTGGTTGATGAGGTTGACCGGGTCCATGCCGAGATTGCGGGCGACGCCCTGGTAAACCGTGGTCGAGTCAAGGAAACGGTCGCTGAGGACGATGGTGCCGGCGAGCAGGGCGGGGGCGATGACCTCGCGGACGAGCTGGGCGCGGGCGGCGGTGAAGAGCAGGAGTTCGGTCTCGGCGCACATCTCGTCGCCCTTGGAATTATGGACGATGATGTTGCGGATCTGTTCGCCGATCTCGGTGCCGCCGGGTTCACGGGTCGTGATGACTTCGCGTCCGAGGAGCTGAAAGTGCTTCACGAGGCGGGCGATCTGGGTGGATTTTCCGCTGCCTTCGGAGCCTTCGAAGGAAATGAGTTTGCCGGTATGATGTTGTTTCAGAGGCATGGGATGAGAGTGTTTCAATGCGCCGGAGGGGGCAACGTTTTCCAGATTACTTCCAGGTTTTTAGGAAATTTTGAAGATCGGCCGACGACGGGCTCTGGCCGGTGCGCACATAGTGGCCGGAGGTGCAGACGCCGACGGTGAGGCAGGCTTCGGGATCGAGCCCGAGGAGCTGGCCGTGGGAGAAGCCGGCGTTGAAATGATCACCCGCGCCCGTGGTGATGAGCGGCTTTTGCGTGTAAGGGCCGGGAATCCACGCGGTGCCCGTGGCGGTGGAGCAGGCGGCGGATTCCTTGGGGTGGACGACGACGGAGGAGAGGCCGAGACGGGCGCGGATGTCGGCGGCCATCTTGCGGAGGCCGGCCTCGTCTTCCTTGATGATGGAATAATCGAGCGCGGCCCAGACTTGCTGGGCCTCCTTGAGATTTAGCCCGAGGGTGACGCGGCCGAATTTTTCGAATTTGCCGATGACGTCGAGGACGGTGAGCAGGTCTTCGCGGGAGCGTTTCTCGGGGTCGGCGAGGTCGAAGAAGAAGAGGCGGTCGCGCGCGGGGAGTTTGGGCAGCACGGTTTCAACGAGGGCGTTGAAGATGGCCGTCATGTTGGGGATCATCGTCCAGTTCACGAGGGCGATGAGGTCGGCGCCGGCGAAGGCCTGGATCAGGGCGGGCTCGCCCATTTTTTCGACGATGCGGGCGAAGGTGATTTCATCGAGGCTGCGCATCTGGCCGAGCATCAGCTTGCCGTCGGTGAACTCCACGGCGGTGGTGGCGGCGGGGTCGCAGAGCGAGACGACGTCGGCCTTGCCGGCGAACTCCTGGAAAACCGGATGAATGGCGGCGCGGCCGAGGGCGCCGATGTATTTCAAGTGGCTGCCGGCGGCGTGGAGGGCATTGGCCATGATGGGGCCGTTGCCGCCGAGCTTGTCCATGCGCGGGTAGAACTCGATATTGGTGCTCTTGCCGGCGGCGCCCTGGATGCGCTGGGCGAATTCCGTGATCGTCGTGATCGGGGTGAACGCCTCGCCTTGGGCGGTGCGCAGGGCGACCGGGGTGACGATCGTGTCGACAAAGCCGTCGAAGCCGACGATGGAGAGTTTTTTGTTCAAAGCGCCGTCGTGCGATTGCAGGGCGGCGAGCGTGCGGGTCTTGAAATCCATAGGGTTAGAGCTGGGTTGAGGAGCGAAGATTCCGGTCTGCGCTCCCGCAACCAGATTCGCGTGCGTAAATCATCGTGATTTCCGTTGAACGGCCTTGGCAAACCCTCCAACGCTTATCGCTCGTTGCACGTCCATTTTCGATGACCCTTCTCTTCGCCACCGCCAACCTCTTCAAAATTTTCAGTGATACCGACATTGTCGGTCAGGTGCTCACGGCCGGACTGGCCGTGTTCAGCCTCATCACTTGGACCATCATGCTGGGCAAGCACATGGAGCTAAAGCGCCTGCGCGAGCTCAACTTCGCCTTCGAGCAACGCCTGCGCGACGAACGCACGCTCCTCGACCTGCCGGAGACGCTGCGCAACAAGCGCGCGATTCCCTACGCCGATCTTTTCGCCGACGCCGTCGAGGCCTATTGGCGCGCGGCCTCCATCCAGAAGGAAAAGGGCGGCGACTCGAGCCGTTCGCGTCTTGAACATGCGGAGAATGCGATCCAGCGCGCCATCGCCCGGCAGGTTTTACGATACGAATCGAGCATGATTTTTCTGGCCTCAATCGTGACGGGAGCGCCGTTCCTCGGACTGCTTGGCACGGTGTGGGGCGTGATGGTGGCGTTCAGCGCGGTCTCCGGCCAGCAGACCGCCAGCATCCAGACTCTGGCGCCCGGTGTTTGTGCCGCGCTCCTCACGACCATCGCCGGCCTCGTCGTCGCCATTCCCTCGGTCTTCGGGTACAATTTTCTGCTAGGCAAGACCAAGCAGCTGGTCACCGAGATCGAAAACTACGCCAGCTCGCTTGCCGACCGCATCGAGTTGGAGTCTAAATAACGGAGCCCTGCGACCACCACCATGGCCCGGACTTTCAGACAACGCCGCCAGATGCACGCCGTCGCGGAGTTGAACGTGACCAATCTCGTGGATTTAGCGTTCACCCTCCTGATCATCTTCATGCTCGCGACTCCGCTCATGCAGCAGGAGCAGACCATCCCGGTGAACCTGCCGCTCGAGTCGAAAAATCCGCAGGACAAGCCCGATCCCGACACGAAATTCGAGTCCGTCACCATCGACCGGCAGGGCCGCTACTCCGTCGGCAACACCCAGGTGAGCTTCAGTGAATTGCAGTCCCGGCTCCGGGAGTTTTCCGCCCGTTCGAAACAGCCGGTCATCCGCATCCGCGCGGACCTTTCGCTGCAGTGGCAGGAAGTCGTCAAACTCATGGACGAGCTTAAGAAAACGAATCTCTCCAAGATCACGTTCGACACCCAGACGCCCGGTTAAGGCCGTCACTTCATGTCCACCGCCGGCGTCATGAACAACCGCGCCCCCAGCGCCTTTTTACTCTCGGCCATTTTGCACGGCCTGGTGGTGGCGCTGCTGCTTTTCCTGAGCTACGCCATGAAGGAGAGCGAGCCGGAGACTCCCAAGATTTTCGAACTGGTTGCGGGTGCGGGGGACAATTACGGCGCGCTGGAGGCCCCGGCGCTCGGTTCTCCGACGGGCGTCAAGTTTGACGCGCCCGAGGCTCCGGTGGCACCTCCGTCACCAACGCCCGAGCCTGAGCCTTCGCCGATCACGCCGACGCCACCCGAGCCGGCTCCCACGCCTGTCGCGCCGGCCCCGACGCCGGTGAAGCCGACGCAGGTCGTCAAACCGAAGCCGGTGCCCAAGCCGGTTGACATGGCCAAGCTGGTCACGCGCATCACCCAGAAGCGCGCCGACAACATCAAAAAGAAAATCGAGAAGGATCAAAAGGCTGCCGAGGACCGCGCCGCCAAGGAAGCCGCGCTCGACGCCAAGCGCATGACGAAGGCGGAATTTGACCGCATGAATCGCGGCTCCGCAGCCAGGCCCGGCCCGACGAAGATCGACGCCGAAGGCATCGCCGGCGGAGTAACGGGTGGCTCCACCAACAACAAATCGGGCGGGGCCGGGGGAAAAGCGCTGACCCGGGAGCAGATGGATTTATCCGACGCCTACATCGCCATGCTCATCCAGCGCCTTCGGCAGGCGCACCAAAAACCCGACGGGCTCAGCGACCTGTTGCAGACCAAGGTTTCTTTCCGTCTGAATGCGGACGGTTCCGTCAGCGACGTGCGGATCGTCCGTTCCTCGGGTAACAACGATTACGACAATTCCGTGCTGGCGGCCTTTCGCAAAGTGCGCCTCCCCACGCCCCCAGCCAACTTGAAGACCGATGTTTACAGCGTTACTTTCAAGATGAAGGAGGACGAATGAACAAAACCTCAAGAAACCGCTTGCCTTCATCGGGCAAAACCTGATTTTCCAACCCTCTTGTTAGGTTACGGGCTCTTAGCTCAGTTGGTAGAGCGCCTCAATGGCATTGAGGAGGTCAGCGGTTCGAGACCGCTAGGGTCCACCATTTTAGGAAAAACCCCATCCCGCACAGGGATGGGGTTTTTTTTGCCCGAAACGCTCGGGCGACGTGGCACGTTCTTCGTGATAACACGGGGCCGGCACGATTACCTAGAACACCCCACTGCGCGGCGTCCGCGATTGAGGTGGTCTGCGGGTCGTGAAATTAACCATGCCTGTTTTTCTGTCACCGCCGGTCTCTGTTCGCGCGATAGCGCTCACGCCTGTTCTGGCGTCCCTTGGCCTTTCTCGCCGGTTGCGCTTCCGGGCCGGATTCCCTGTGGTTTCCTCGCCGCCTCCGGCTGCGCCGACCAGCACGATGACCGCAAACGACCACCGTGGTGACCACGGGTGTTGCGACTGCCGCTCCGGTCGCGAGCATCATCAGAAGGCTTGGCGATTACACGCGCCTGAGGTGCCAGAGGCAGCTCTGGAAATCCTGCTTGAGCGCGGTGAGCGGCAGGCCGAGTTCCATCAGCACGTCGCCGGTCCATTCGCCGGCGGGACCGTGGACGCCGCGATAGAGCGCCTTCGGATCAAGGCCGCGCAGTCGGAGGGGTTGCAGGCGCCAGTTGGGTTCGGCCAGGGCGAGCACGGCGGTGACCATGGCTTCGCCTTGGTCGGGCGCGACGAGCATCCACGCGGCCACGTTGCCCGTGTTGGGATCGAGCAGGCGGTGATGATCGCCGGAGCGCAGGAGGTGGCGGGTGCGTTTGGCGAGCGCGGTGAGATCCTTTGCCTCGGCCAGGTCGGTTGCGTCGAGATCGATGAGGTCCAGCTCGAAGCCGAACTGGCCGGCCAGCGCGACGTGGCCGCGCGTGCGCAAGGGCGTGGTGCGGTGGAGCTGGTGGTTGGGCACTGCGGAGACGTGCGCGCCCATGGTGCAAGGCGGATAAACGATGCTGGTGCCATGCTGGATGCGCAGGCGGGCGATGGCATCGGTGTTGTCCGAGCACCAGACTTGCGGGGTGTAATAGAGCATGCCGGGGTCGTAACGCCCGCCGCCGCCCGAGCAGCCTTCGACGAGGATCTCGGGGAATTCGGTAACGAGCCGTTCGGCGAAGGCATACACGCCGAGGATGTGGCGGTGAAACACCTCGCCCTGGCGTTCGGCGGGGAGCGAGGCCGAGCCAACCTCGGTGAGGTGGCGGTTCATGTCCCACTTGACGTAGCCGATGGGGGCCTCGCGGAGAATCTTGGCGACCATTGCGTAGACGGCGTCGACAACCTCCGGACGGGAGAAGTCGAGCACCAGCTGATTGCGGCCTTCGGTGCGGGCGCGGCCGGGGATGTGAAGGCACCAGTCGGGATGGGCGCGATACAGGTCGCTTTCGGTCGAGATCATCTCGGGCTCGAACCAAAGTCCGAAGCGCAGGCCCTCGGCCTGGATACGGTGCCCGACGTCGCCGAGGCCGGCGGGGAGCTTGGCAGCGTCGGTAAACCAGTCGCCGAGCGAGCTGGTGTCGTCGTTGCGCCGGCCGAACCAGCCGTCGTCCAAGACGAAGAGCTCCACGCCGATCGCGCCGGCGCTCTTGGCGATGGCGGCCAGTTTGTCGGCGGTGAAGTCGAAGTAGGTGGCCTCCCAGTTGTTGATCAGGATGGGGCGCTCGCGGTCACGCCAGACGCCGCGCACAAGGCGTTCGCGGTAAAGGCGGTGATATTGCGCGGAGAGTCCGCCGAGACCGGCCTGCGAATAGGCGAGGACGACCTCGGGGGTCTGGAAGGTTTCTCCGGGAGCGAGGTGCCAGGTAAAACCGTCCGGATGGATGCCGAGCAGGGCGCGGGTATTGAACATCTGGTCAACCTCGGCGCCGCCTTGGTGGTTGCCGCTGTAAACGAGACTGAAGCCGCGCACTTCGCCTTGGGTTTCGCCGGCGGTGGGCGCGAGCAGGGCGAAAAAGGGATGGTCCTGATGACTGCTGGCACCGCGCCGCGATCCGGTGAACTGGGTGCCCGAGCGCAGGGGGCCGCGCTCGACCCAGCGTTCGCGGGCCCAGGCACCGGGCAGCGTGAGGAGGTCGAACCGGTTGCCCGGCAGATCGACGGAGGCGCTCAGTGCGCGGGTGAGGGTGACGGGGGCGGTGCCGTGGTTGGTGATGCGGGTGGAGCGGACAATCACGTCGCGACCGGCGAAGACGGTGTAGCTGAGAGTTACGATCAGTCCGCCGCCAGCGGAGGATTCCCGCGCGTCACGCAGATCGATCTCAAGTGTCTCGGCTTCGGCGGCGGTCTCGGCGTAGGTGGCGGGCAGGCCTGTGAGCGCGGGTTTTCCGGCGATGACTCGATGGGCGGAGTAAAGTAAACGCAGGCCGTGCGTGCCGTCTGCGTGGAGAATATCGAGCGCGGGCTCACGGAAATCACCGGTGTTGGCGACGGGGTATTCGTAGCTCAGAACGTCGTGACCGGACTTCCCGACGGCTGGTTGAGGGCGACGGTGCTCCGGGCTGAAGGCGAGAACATCCTTGTCCAGCCGCCCCGCCAGCGAGGCATTCGGAGCAATGGAATTGCCCCAGTGCAGGTGGCACAACAGTCCGTTCTGATGAACGCCGCAGGCGTAAGTGGATGCAGCCCCGCGCAGGAAGAACAGGGGCTGGTTTATGCCGGGCGTGAGAACGGTTATAAGGACCATGCGTGGTGGTAGGGGCAGAAGATCGCCTCTTGATTCAGCGAGATCATCGCCGAATCAAAAGACGATGTCAGAGATACTTGTCAGTCACGGCGCCTTCGGAGGCAGTGCTGACGAGTTTGGCGTATTTGGCTAGGACGCCGCGGGTTTCCTTGGGCGGGAGGGGCTTGAAGGCCTTCATGCGCGCGGTGTATTCAGCGTCGGGGATAAGGACACTGATGGTGTTCTTCACCGCGTCGATTTCGATGAGGTCGCCGTTTTTCACGATGCCGATGGGGCCGCCCTTGGCGGCTTCTGGCGTGATGTGGCCGACGTCGAAGCCGTGCGAGCCACCGGAGAAACGGCCGTCGGTGATGAGCGCAACTTCCTTGATGAGGCCGCGTCCGGCGACGGCGCTGGTGGGTGAAAGCATCTCGCGCATGCCGGGGCCGCCGACGGGGCCTTCGTTGCGGATGACGACGACGTCGCCTTTGACCACGTCACCGCGGAGGATGCCTTGGAGCGCGTCTTCCTCGCCTTCGTAAACCTTGGCCACGCCCTTGAAGTAGAGGCCTTCCTTGCCGGTGATCTTGCCGACGGCGCCGCCGGGGGCGAGATTGCCATGGAGGACGCGGAGGTGGGTTTCCTTTTTGATGGGCTGGTCCCAAGGGCGGATGATGTCCTGCTCGGCCGGATAGGCGGGGTAGGGCTTAACGTCCTTGAGGGATTCGGCGACGGTCTCGCCGGAGACGGTGAGGCACTCGCCGTGGAGGAGGCCGCGGTCGAGGAGGATCTTCATCATCGGGCGGATGCCGCCGATGCGGATGAGGTGGCTCATGCCGTATTTGCCGAAGGGCTTCACGTCGGCGAGGAGAGGGATTTTTTCGCCGATGACCTTGAAGTCTTGGAGCGTGAGCGGAACCTCGGCGGAGTGCGCGATGGCGAGGAGGTGAAGGATGAGGTTGGTCGAACCGCCGAGGGCGAGGCACACCATGATGGCATTTTCGAAGGCGTGGCGCGTGAGGATATCACGAGGCTTCACGCCCTTCCTGAGCATTTCCATGACGGCGGCGCCGGCGCGTTCGCAATCGTCGCGTTTCTCTTTGCCGACGGCGAGCTGGGCGCTGCTGTTGGGCAGGCTCATGCCGAGGGCCTCGATGGCGGAGGCCATGGTGTTGGCGGTATACATGCCACCGCAGGAGCCGGGGCCGGGGATGGCGCCGGCCTCGACTTCGCGAAGGCCGGCGTCGTCGAGTTCGCCCTTGGCGTGTTTGCCGACGGCTTCGAAGACGGAAACGATGTCGAGGGGCTTCTTGTGGTCGCAGTCGCTGGCGGCGAAGCCGGGAAGGATGGTTCCGCCGTAGATGAAGACGGCGGGGCGGTTGAGGCGGGCGATCGCCATCATGCAACCGGGCATGTTTTTATCGCAGCCACCGATGGCGACGAGGCCGTCAAAACCCTCGGCGGCGACGGCCGTCTCGATGGAGTCGGCGATGACGTCGCGGGAAACGAGGGAGTAGCGCATGCCCTGCGTGCCCATGCTGATGCCGTCTGTGACGGTGATGGTGTTGAAATAGATGGCCTTGCCGCCGGCGGCGTTGATGCCCTTTTGCGCATGTTCGCTGAGGTCGCCGAGGTGGACGTTGCAGGGCGTCATGTTGCTGGCGGACGCGGCGACGGCGATCTGGGGTTTTTTGAAATCCTCGTCGGTGAAACCGACGGCGCGCAGCATGGAGCGGGCGGCGGCGCGGTCGTTGCCGTCAACAACGACGGCGGAGTGGGGGCGTGGCGTGGCGTTCGAGGGCGTGGAGCACATGGGTGAAACCGAGGATTACAACGACTCGGGGGCGGCGCGGGCAAGTCTCATGTCTCGGGGTAATTTCCAGAGTTGCATCAACCCATGGCTGCCGCATCACTCTCGGGCTTTCTTCCGCATGGCTTTCAACCTCAAAAAAGTGCTCAAGGCGCTGCTCTTCTCATCGAGCCAGCCTCTCTCGGTCAAAGACATCCAGGCGACCTTTGCGCGCTTCCACGACCAGCCCACGCTGCCGCTGGTCAACGCCGAGGCGCAGACCGTCGATGGTGAAACCGTTGTCGCCGGCGAGCCGGCGGAAGCCCCCACCGAGGAAACACCCGTGCCCTCCAACGACGGCGCCGAGGTCATCGTGGCCGCGCCCACCGAGACCGACGAAGAGCTTTATCTGGACGTGCCTTCGCTCATCACCGCTGCGCAGATCCGCGAGGCGATGGACGAACTCGCCGCCGAACTCCGCGCCGCCAACGATATTTATCTGCTGATCGACGGCGCCAACGGTTACCGTCTCGTCACGCATCCGCGTTTCGCCCGCTGGATTCGCATCCTGCGCGACGAGCCTGCGCCGGTGAAACTCACCCAGTCGGCTCTCGAAACGCTCGCCATCGTCGCCTACCGCCAGCCGGTCACGCGCACCGAAATCGAAACCATCCGCGGCGTCTCCGCCGAGGCCGGCCTTAACAAGCTCATGGAGCGCGAACTCGTCTACATCGTGGGTCGCGCCGATTTGCCCGGACGCCCGCTCCAATACGGTTCGACCGACAAGTTCTTGGAATTCGTCGGTGTGAAATCCCTCGTCGAGCTGCCCGCCTCCGACGTGCTCTCGCCGCGCCAGATCGACGAGTGGCTTAAGAATGCCACCAACGCCACTCCCCCGGCCGACGCCGAAATGGGCCTGCCGTTGGAAGAAGGCGAGGGCGACTCCCCGAATCTCGAACCTGTCGAGGTCGAGCATCCCGCGCACGAAGCCGCCGCTCCTGAATCCGTGGTCGCGTTGCCTGACACCGTCACGCCCGACGACAAAACTTCCGCCTCCGCCTGACCATGTCCGATCCGCTTCAACCCATCCGGGAAAAGATCGATGCGCACGACAAGCAGCTCGTCGAGCTGCTCAACAGCCGCCTCGCGCTCGCCGCCGAGATAGGGAAACTCAAGCGCAGTTCCGGCGGACAAATCTACGTGCCCGAGCGTGAAGACGCCGTGTTCCGCAAGGTCACTGCGCTGAACCACGGCCCGATCAAGAACGAGGCGTTGCAGGCCATCTACCGCGAGATCATGTCGGCGGCCATCGCGCTCGAAAAACCGCTGCTCATCGCCTACCTCGGACCCGAGGCAACCTACACACACGCCGCCGCCATCAAGAAATTCGGCGCGAGCGTGGACTACTCGGCCATCGCGACCATCGCCGACATCTTCACCGCCGTTGAAAAAGGCGAGGCCGACTACGGCATCATTCCCATCGAAAACTCCACCGAGGGTTCCGTGCGCGAGGCGTTGGACAGCTTTGTCGAGAGCGACCTGAAGGTCGTCGCCCAGATTTATCTGCCGATCAATCACGTCCTGATTTCGGCCACGCCCCTCGACAAGGTGGACAAGGTCTACTCCAAGGATCAAGCGATCGCGCAATGCCGCCACTGGTTGCAGCGTCATCTTCCGCACGCCCAACTCGTCGAGACCGCCAGCACTGCGAAGGCCGTGGAGATCGCGAAAAACACGCCGGGTGCCGCCGCCATCGCCGCCGAGCTCGCTGCGCAAGTGCAGGCTGTTCCGGTGATCGCCCGTGGCATTCAAGACAAGTCCGACAACACGACGCGCTTTTTTGTCATCGGTAAAAAAGCCTCCGGTCCGGTCGGCGGCGGACGTGACATGACCAGCCTTCTGATTTCCCTCGGAGACGAGGCGGCGGCGCACTCGGGCGCACTGCTGAAGATGCTCCTGCCTTTCGGTGAGCGCGGCATCAACCTTTCGAAGATCGAGTCGCGTCCGAGCAAGAAGCGCTCGTGGGATTATTTCTTCTTCGTCGATGTCACCGGCCATCACGACGACGTTGCCATGAAGGAAGCCATCTCGGAGCTGAAGAAATTCTGTCCGATGGTGAAGTGGCTGGGCAGCTATCCGGCTGTAACGCCCTAGGTGGTGGGACGGATTTTATCGCGGAACCGCGGAAGGGCGGAAAATACAGGGAATCGGACTTTTGGATTTTGATTCTGATCGATTCAACCCTTCCGTGCTTCCGCGATTACGGTTTGGATTTTTAAGAACAAAAAGGCCTCACACGAGGTGAGGCCTTGGGCGGTGCGATGACGATGATCGCGCTTACCGCGCGATGAGCTTCAGGAACTCGTCGTTGTTCTTCGTCTTCGAGAGGCGGGCGATCATCGTGTCGGTCGCTTCCTCGATCTTCTGCGAGACGAGCGCACGGCGGAAGAAGTGGATCGCGTCGAGCTTCTTGGCGTCGATGAGCAGCTCTTCCTTGCGGGTGCCGGAGGACTGGATGTTCATCGCCGGCCAGAGGCGCATCTCGGCGCACTTGCGGTCGAGCACGAGGTCGCTGTTGCCGGTGCCTTTGAACTCTTGGAAAATGACGTCGTCCATGCGGCTGCCGGTCTCGACGAGCACGGATGCCACGATGGTGAGTGAGCCGCCTTCCTCCAGATTGCGGGCGGAGGCGAAGAGCTGGCGGGGTTTTTCGAGGGCGCGCACGTCGAGACCGCCGGAGCCGGTGCGGCCGGAGTTCTTCATGGTGTTGTGCGCGCGGGCGAGGCGGGTGATCGAGTCGATGAAGAGCACGACATCCTTGCCGACCTCGATGAGGCGGCGGGCTCGCTCGATCGCCATGTCCGCGATGCGCACGTGGCTGTCCACGTTTTCATCGTTGGAGGAGGCCCAGATCTCGGCGGGAACGCTGCGGCGGAAGTCGGTGACCTCCTCGGGGCGCTCGTCCACGAGCAGGATCATGACGTGGCACTCGGGATGGTTTTGCAGGACGCCGAGCGCCATGTCGCGGAGCAGGGTGGTTTTGCCGGTGCGGGGCGGGGCGACGATGAGGCCGCGGGTTCCCTTGCCGATGGGGCAGAACAGATCGACGGCGCGGGTGGTCATGCGGCCGTCCTTGAGCTCCATCTTGAGCTGCTTGTCGGGCGACATGCTGGTGAGCGCGGTGAAATCGGGACGGTCTTTGCGCTCTTCGATGGTGAGGCCGTCAACGGCCTCGATGAACTTCATCTTGGGATTCGGAAAACGACCTTCGGCGGGCCAGGCGGTGCCGGCGATGTGACTGCCGGTGCGGAGCTTGAAGCGGCGGATAAGTTCCTTCGGCACGAACGTGTCCGACGGCCGGCGTTTGCCGTAGCGGGCGGTGTCGAGGAGCTGGCCGTTGCCGCCATGCTGGACATCGATATCGAGGATGCCCTGGACTTGAATGAGGTTTTCAGGCGGACGCTCGTATTGCTGGGGGGCGGGAGCGAGGACAGGGGACGGCGCAGACGTCGGAGCAGTCTCCGTGGACGGGGCGTTGGCCGGTGTATTGGCGGGGTTGTTAACCATGGATGATAGTAGCGATAAGTAAAAATTACGGTGCGGACGCTTGACGCGGCAAATCCGTGACGGGATAAGAGCCTGAGCGTCGTAGCGCGCGACTTGCGTGTGCGACGAACAACCCAAAATAGCCCCTAACGTGACGAAAAAAAAGACTGCCTCAGTAACTCGCGAAAAACAGCTTTTTAAGCCTTCAGCGGAGTTTCAACGCCAAGCGAACCTTGGGAGTTATGCGGCTTATAAGAAGCTGTATAACGAATCTGTCAACACCCCAGAAAAATTCTGGGAGCGGCAGGCCAAGGAACTCCTCGTGTGGCGCAAGCCATTTAAAAAGGTCCTGCAGTGGGACGCTCCGCACGCGAAGTGGTTCACCGGCGGGAAGCTCAACGTCTCCGAGAACTGCCTCGACCGGCACCTCGGCACCGCCCGCGAAAACAAGGCCGCGCTCATCTTCGAAGGCGAACCGGGCGACGTGCGCACAATCACTTACAAGCAGCTGCATTTCCATGTGTGCCGCCTGGCGCACATCTTTGAAAACATGGGCATCGTGGCCGGCGATCGCGTCGCGCTCTATCTGCCCATGATTCCCGAAGCGGTCATCGCCATGCTGGCTTGCGCCCGCGTCGGCGCGATCCACACGGTGATCTTCGGCGGCTTCAGCGCCGAGGCCATCAAAGACCGGCTCAACGACTGCAAGGCCAAGCTCGTCATCACCGCCGACGGCGGCTGGCGTCGCGGCAAGGTCATCGAGCTCAAGACCAACGTAGACAAGGCGCTCAACGACGCCCCGAGCGTCCAGTCCGTCATTGTCGTCAAGCGCACCGGCACGCCCGTTACCATGGTCGAAGGCCGCGATGTCTGGTGGAAGGAAGCCTGGGATGGCGCGCCCAACACCCATGCGGCAAAAGCCTTCGATTCCGAGCACCCGCTCTTCATTCTCTATACCTCCGGCTCCACTGGAAAACCCAAGGGCGTGCTCCACACGAGCGCGGGCTATCTCCTCGGCGCCAAGCTGAGCAGCCACTACGTTTTTGACATCAAGGAGACGGACCGTTACTTCTGCACCGCCGACATCGGCTGGATCACCGGCCATAGCTACGTTGTTTACGGCCTCCTCTCGAACGGCTCGACCATTTTCCTCTACGAAGGTGCTCCCAACCAGCCCGAACCCGACCGTTTCTGGCAGATGATCGACCGCCACGGCATCACCATCCTCTACACCGCGCCGACCGCGATCCGTGCGTTCATGCGCTGGGGCGACAACTACGTCCTCCGTCACCGTCTCGACTCGCTCCGACTGCTGGGCTCCGTCGGCGAACCCATCAGCCCTGAAGCGTGGAAATGGTTCCATAAGATGATTGGCAAGGGCCGTTGTCCCATCGTGGACACGTGGTGGCAGACAGAAACCGGCTCCATCATGATCGTGCCGCTTCCCGGCTCGACGCCCATGAAGCCCGGTTCCGCCTCGCTCCCGTTCTTCGGCGTCGTGCCAAAGGTCGTGGACGAGAAGGGCAAGGAGGTTCCTCGCGGCACCGAGGGCAAACTCATCATCTCCAAACCGTGGCCCTCCATGCTTCGCACCCTCTGGGGCGATGACGAGCGCTTTGAGAAAACCTACTTCAGCGACTATCCCGGCATCTACTTCACCGGCGACGGCGCGAAGCAGGACAAGGACGGCTACTTCTGGATCATCGGTCGCGTGGACGACGTGCTCAACATTTCCGGCCACCGTATCGGCACCGCCGAGGTCGAGGCCGCGCTTGCGACGCATCCCGCCGTGGCGGAAGCCGCCGCCGTGGGCCGCCCTGACGAACTCAAAGGCCAGGCGCTCGTCGTGTTTGTCACGCTCAAGACCGGGCTCACCTCCAGCGATAAGCTCAAGGACGAGTTGCGCGCCCATGTGGGCCGCGAGATCGGTGCCCACGCCAAGCCTGATACCGTGCGGATCGCCGCAGGCCTGCCCAAGACCCGCTCCGGAAAAATCATGCGCCGCATCCTCAAGGAAATCGCCGCCGGCCGCGAGGTGAAGGGCGACACCAGCACGCTGGAGGATTTCGCGGTCATCGCCGCGCTCCAGGCGCAGGAGGACTGAGGCTCTCTCTCGACCGCTGGACGGAGCCGGCCTCCGTCCAGCCGGTCTCTTTGCGCAAAAAATACGCGTTTGTGAGGGGCTGAAGGATACACCGTAGGCGTTCTCTTTTGGGAACGCCTTTACTTTTGCGTTGAAGAAACAAAAAGCGTGGATTGGTTGGGGGAAGCTCCCCTATGTCTCATACCCTTGCACGTCCCCTCGTGCGTGACCTTCACCTGCTCCGGCAGGAGTCCAAACGCGCCTTTACCCTGATCGAGCTGCTCGCCGTCATCGCGATCATCGCTCTGCTCTCGGCCATCACTTTTGGCGTCATCAAGGGTGTTCAGGAACGCGCCGCTATCGGCCAAGCCAAGGCGGAACTGTCCGTGCTGGCTCAGGCACTGGAGGAGTATAAGCGGCAGTATGGGGATTACCCTCAGACCGGTGGGAAAAATCCGGCTGCGGCAACACTATCCACGGTAATCGCCGCGACCGATGCTCAGGCATGTTTCTTCAGCGCTCTTATGGGAGTTGGACCAAAACTGGATGCTTTCGCCGGAAAAAACTTCGTTGATTTAAGCAAATTCACCTTGGAGGCAGCCATAACCGTCGTGCCAACGTCCACAACTTGGCCTGTTGCCAACTGTTTCCTCGATCCTTGGGGGCGGAGGTATATGTATTATTATAAAACAGTCGGCTCTGCGACATGGACAAACGCCAGCTATGTCTTGTTTTCGACCGGTCCGGATGGTCTGAAAACAGACCCTTTGCCCAGTGGGGATCCTCAACTTAGCAGCGCCAACAATTTGGACAACATTTACGCCAACAGGAATTGATACTATGCCTACCAAATCAAAAAACGGGTTTACCCTGATCGAGTTGCTGACGGTCATCGCAATCATCGGCATTCTGGCAGCCATCCTTATTCCCACAGTGGGTGCGGCTCGCACGTCTGCGCTCAAAGCGAAGACCAAGGTTCAATTTAACCAGTGGGCGACGTCCATGAATCTGTTCAAGCAGGATTACGGCTATTACCCGGCGATAGCGTCGAGTAACAGACTGGCACCGGATGTATTTTTTGCCGCACTGACCGGTAAAACTTATTCGGGCGGCACTCCATCCGACTATAAAGGGAACACCAAGCATCTTTCATTCTACTCGGCGTCCGATAGTGAAATAAGCTTAATATCCAAGGGTGATCTGGTTGATGGTTCGCTTAAGGATGCCTTTGGTAATACGGATATCGCTGTTTTTTACGATAAAGATGGTGACGGTATCATCAATGCAACGGATGGTCTTACTTCTATCACGGTCACTCCGGTTGGCGGCACCGCGCTGACGCCCGCGACCGGTAAAATCGACACTACCAACGGTGTCCGCGCCAGTGTCATTTTCTATTCCGCGGGCAAAGGGACGACTGCCTCGGACATCGTCTACAGCTGGCAATGATGATGGTGGCGCCTATTAAAAATCTTTTTCCTATTTGCCCGTGATCTCCCAATCTTACCGCCGCACGGTCGCTTTTACGCTGATAGAACTCCTCGTGGTCATTGGCATCATTGGCCTGCTCGCCGGGGTGATCGGCATGGCGTTGGGTGGTGGTGATTCAGGAACCGCTTTGCGGGCGTCCCAATCCACCGTCTTCAGTCTGGTGGCGAGCGCCCGAGGGCAGGCGATTTTAAACCAAGGCACTGCAAGGTTGGTCGTTTACGCAGATACGACAAAGTCTCCCACCACTAACAACCTTCGTTATTTGCAGGTGATCTCCACGCCGGATGCGACGCCGACTGCGGCGAGTGTATGGACTGCCACAGGCGATGGAGTCACTTTGGGTGGCGGTGTCTATGTCGTGCCGCCGACTGCTGCGGGCACGATGAACCTGATACAAGGGACAACGCCCTATGCTTCAAATTTGAGATCTCTTTTACTTCCCGGACCAGCGACATTTACGGTTTCGGGGACGGATATCGGTAAGACTTATTATATTGAATTTAGCCAGCTCGGAACACCCACCGAGGTGACCGCCGGTAGCTCTGTTTATGGAACATTTGTCCTTTCAACGGCGTCGCCTGATCCGACAAATCCTGCTGTTCCTCAGTTCAACAATCCGCTAAATGTTAGGGGATTATTAATCAGAAAGCTGGGATCTTCGACACTCCTGAACTCAGCGGACGATTTCTAACAAAGACGTTTACCATCTGTCATGAAGTCACTATTTAAAAGAATTCAGCATCCGTTTATAGCGGCTACCGTAAAAGCGCGGCGCATCCCCGCTTTCTCCTTGGTGGAGGTGGTTGTCGCCGTCGGAATTTTTGCCATCGGCATTGTGGGCGTGCTCGGCTTGCTCTCGCCCTCGATAAAGTCCGTATCCGAGGTGGGCGATACCGCCGTGGCAAACCGCCTCGCGGATAATATTCAGGTTGAGCTTGAACGGCTTGGATTCACAGCTGTTACCACGGCGCTTCCTAATAGTGGTGCATTGATTACTCTTGTGGCGAATCGGGATGGTTCCCGTGTATTGCTTTCAACCGTTGCCGACAATGATGTGGCGGCAACCGACAGGCCTCCGGGTATTTTGCACCGTGACCGTTATTACGGGATCACCGTCCAGCAGTTGTCCTCGCTTCCTTATGTTGCGGCCAACTCGCCTGGATTTATTGCACTGAGCGTTCGGGTGGTCTGGCCCTATCAAATTCCCGTGGGGCCTGCGGGAGCTACGACCAGTCCGGCTGCCGAAACATCAACCACTTATACCCCAGTGGCACCTGCCACCGGGTCCGTGCCAGTATCCCAGCAGAGTGTCATGCTGCTCAACATGGCTATTCGTCCGTAAGCGTCTATGAACAACCAACGGCATTCTATCGCGCGCGGCTTTACCATCATCGAGCTGCTAGTAGCGACCGCCATCACGGCGTTGCTCATGACGCTCATGGTCACAATAATCACCGGGGTCACCAAGAGCTGGAGCTCTTCTTCCGGTAAATTGACATCCGGCGGACAAGCTCGCCTGATTTTGGATCAGATTACGAAAGACCTGCAGGGTGCTATCATACGTTCAGACGGAAATACGTGGATGGCCGCAACCGTGCTCTCGGATAAAACTACGTGGGCTTCCGGGAGTGCCAAGCCTCTCACCAATAGCGATACGACTGATAATTATTCCGTGGATCTTGCGGCTGTTAATGGACAAGCGGTGGCCAGTAATAATAAGGGGGCAATCGCGCAGGCGCGTTTTGGCGTTTCCGGCGTCTGGCTTCGCTTTTTTACCACCCAACCAGGAACAAACACAACCGGTCAATTGGATACGCTATCCGCACCGGTCGCGGTTAGTTACCGTTTGATGTATGGTAACGTAACACCCTCGGCATCGTCGGCTAAACGTTACATGCTCTATCGTGGCCAAGTCACCCCAACCGCGACGTTTGCCGCAGGCTACAACCTTGATCCCACTTCGACTACATTGGCGTATCCTGTTCAATCAACGCAGCCTGCGGATACAGATAGTGGAACTGTTAAAACCATTTTTTGGCCGGCTCGAAGCGATGTATTGGCTGAAAATGTGGTCGATTTCGGAGTTCGAATGTATGTGAAGGAAACGGTGGGTGGCACAACCAATTTACGATTAGTGTTCCCGGCTGAAGCGGTGCCTGCCCAGAATGGCGGAAGTGCGGTCGGGAAACCTTATGGAACCACAGTTGCGGTCTCTAACATATCAGCTACAGATCCACAGACCTATCATTATTCCAAAAGCGGCACGACTTCGGCCACGGATTACTACGCCAATACTTTTCCTGATGTCATCGAGGTCATGGTCCGTGTACTGACAAGCGATGGTGTGCAAAAACTGGAGTTGTTGGAGAATCCTCCTGCAGGCTACACGCCTCCTGAAACTTGGTGGCAGATCGTCGAGGCCAATTCGACGGTTTACACTCGGCGTATCCAGATCAACGCCAAGGCGTTTTAAGCTCCGGTGTAGTGTAGTGGTCGTCGGGGTCCCTTTGGAAATCCGCGATTTCAGCAGCCCGACCAGCGGCCGGGCCTACATGTTTTTTAATCCATGGGACGCTGAGCGCGAACGGGTGGCGAAAGGACCGCGTAAATCTTCGTAGAAATGTAACCCAGTGGGTTTGTCGCGAGGCGCGGTTTTTGCTTAGCGTGACTCATGCATGGAACTCATGGCGCCAAAATGGCGAGCGGGCGGCGGGAGCGGGGCTTTGCCCTGCTGATCACCGTGACGCTGCTGGCGTTTCTCGTGCTGTTGCTGGTGTCGCTGGCAGCCTTGACACGGGTGGAAACCCAAGTGGCTGGCAATCATCAGAATTTGGAGCAGGCGCGTCAGAATGCGCTCATGGCGCTGAATATCGCCATCGGCCAGTTGCAGAAATACGCCGGGCCGGATGCGCGGGTAACGGCCGAGTCTGCGATTACCTCCACGGTTCCGATCATCAATCCGCATTACGCGGGGGTTTGGATCGTGAAGCCCGACGGAACGGTCAACCCGGCATCGGACATGTGGCTGGTGAGCGGTAGCGAGCAAAGCACCGCGACTGCTGCTGGTCTGCTCTCGGCGGGACTTGATCCGAGCAACGATACCGTGGCAGCCGATCAGGTGTTTTTGGTGGGAGATCACAGTGTTGCTCTGAATGCAGCCAGTTCCACCGCCCCGGAGAAGGCCGGGCGAGTGAAGCTCACTAAGCAGGACATCAAGGCGGTTGCGGGATCGGTGCCGGGATTGGGAGCCGCGGCCACGCCAGTCGTGGGCCGTTACGCGTGGTGGGTGGGGGATCAGGGTGTGAAAGCGTCGCTGGCCCTGCCGGATCGGGCGGACGAGGTGAAATATGCGCCGTGGTATGATGGCTCACTAATGACAGGCTACGATCAACGTGCCCGCATCCGCCAGCAGATCGGATCGGGGGCCAATTATTTCCGGGATAATACTGCAACCACGGCATACCAAATAGGTGGTTTCGATCCCTTGACGGTAGGGCAGCTAGCCAATGTGAAGCTGGAGACGCAGGTAGGACTTTGGGACGACACCGGAGCCGTCACTACTTACTGGCATGGGCACTACCATGATTTTACAACCTCCGCCAATGCGGTGCTGGCTAACACTCTGCCTTTGGGAAATGCCAACGCTGGGTTGATGCACGACTTATCCCTGAAGCCGGATGAGTTGGGGGATGCGTTCAAAGCCTATGCGAATTACGCGAGCTACATGGAAACGCCGGGGCAGGTGAACACCGATTACCCGGTGTCGCCAGCGATCAGCGATGTAAGTTCGCCTCGGCGGCGTTACAACATAAGCATACCCGTCGAATCTAAGTCTACGGATGTGATCCCGAATCTCGCTTTTGATGTGGCACCGGTGGTTACGGAGCTGATGGTTCAATTCAGCGTCGAATATGCTACCGGGTCATTATACAAGGTGGGGACAAAGATTTATACGGGACTATGGAATCCCTATACCTCTGCGATCATTCCGCCGTCCGATCTGTTTATAACGATTTCTGGGTTTCCTGAAATTACGATATTTAATCATGCGGGCACCAGTTCGGCTTTGGTGGATTTACAAGGAGCGATGCCCGCGATGATCAAGGATACTGGCTCTGGTGGAATGCGCCTCTATCTCCCTTTTATGGCGGGTCCCCAAGCGGACACGACGTCATGGTTTCCTGGGAGAATCTATGGATGGACCACGAAAAGTAGTTCGGATGGGGTCATCGACAATCAACTTAAATTTTATAACAAAACGATGACGAGCGTTCAGCGTTGGTATTACGATACCGGGCCGATGCCGGGGGGCTCTTCTGGCGTTGGAGTTACGGTGCCTGCGATGGCGGGCCTGACGATTGAGTTAAGGAATTCAAAGGGGGTTTTGGCTACCTATACGACTCCGTCTTTTTCCGGATTTACGATTCCCGCCGATCCGACTCCCGGCACGAAGTGGTTTGCTTATGCATGTCGGCTGAGGCAGGCATCGAATGCAGATAAGGACCGAACTTGGTTAAAGAAATTTGATCCTCGCTCAAATACATTGGCGGCGTCCTCTTTTGGGCCGTTTGACCCCACTCTCGATACGTCTCCTACCACACTGACGCCGTCCGTGTATAATATCAGCGGGCAAAATACGGTGCAGTCAGGTTTTTTAATTTATCGTATTCAGGGGCACTCTGATGCTGCGGACTTTTCCAGTTATAACGACGCTCCTCTTTTCGAGCTACCGCGTCTGCCTTTGCTATCCGTGGGTGAACTCCAGCATATGCAGATCACTGGTAGCCGACCATTTGCGATTGGCAATTCATGGGGGGGCGATGCTAATTCCATTTTTGATCGATTCTTCTTTTCAGGGCTTTCTGCCGCTATTCCCGCTGGCGCGCCAGATCTGAGTGCAAATCAGCCGCTACCCAATTGGAACCTGAAGATCATGAATGCAAATGACATGACCACCGTCAAGACGGCGGCCGCATTGTCGTCCCAATACCTGCTTCAGGCGGGAGGGTTTAATATTAACTCTACGAGTGTGGCGGCTTGGCGTGCAGTCCTTTCCAGTGTGCGTTTTAAGCAAAGCGGAGAGTTTCAGGGGGCGGACATTGATAATACGACGAGTCCTTCCGTTGCGGGAACGCAAAAGCCCGCCAATGCTACCATAGCGGAACGCTTCAACAGCGATGCAACTTTGGGAGTAAATGTGGCCGCTCCGGCATTTTTCCGATTTCCCCAGTCCGCGCAGGAAACCTATTTCTGGCAGGCGCCTGCTCCACCGACAAGTAACGTCCGCATGTTCGACACGTATGGCTTTCGCTTGGGCGTGCGCGGCAACAATCTCTCCACGTCCTCAGTGGCAAGCACGGTGATGGCCCAGCGGCTCACCACGGATCAAATCGAAGCGGTGGCCACTGAAATTGTGGGCCAACTCCGCCAACGTGCGACGATCAAAGGGCCATTCCGAAGCATGTTGGAGTTTCTCAAACCTCTGTCGGGCGCTGACGATGGCACGCCCAGTCTGTTGGAAACGGCCATCTCGAATAGCGGGCTGAATCCGGCGGCGGTACAGCCCCTCGACACGGTCGCTTCGCTGAACGATTTTGGTTTGTGTTCACTGACCCTTACCCAAGCGGACATTGTGGCGGCCTTGGCACCTTTCCTGCGTGCAAGATCCGATACTTTTACGGTTCGCAGTTACGGGGAAATTATCAATCCCGTCACCGCCGAGGTGGCTGGAAGGGCTTGGCTGGAGGCTACGGTGCAGCGTGTTCCTGAAACGGTTGATGGTGGCGATATTCAAAAAGCAGCAGGGACCTTTGGACGGCGTTTCAAAATAATTTCATTTCGATGGCTATCTCCTTCAGATATTTAATCCTGATCATCGTCTTCTCTGGTTTGGCGTTTTCTGCCCAGGGTCAGACACAGCCTGCGGACAAGCCCAAAGAGGTTAGTCTCCAGTTCACGGTTTTCACCTTGGGAGACTTGGAGAATCTCAGCTATGTGCCGAAGGCAAAGGCGTCGCCGACTGTGCTCAAGTTTTACAGCGCTTATAGATCCCCTGATTATGCATATCGAGGCGGCGTAGAGCTTTGTTTTTTTGACAGCAAAGAGCCCGGGGGAAATCCTCAGCCAGTTGCGATCTATACCGTCCCGGATGGAGCAAGAAAAATGCTCCTATTATTTTTCCCCAAGGCGGGTGCGACTGGTGCTGGTTTAAAGTATGATGTTTACGGAGTTGATGACCGGGTTGAAAAGATACCCGCTGGTTCTTTCTCCATCATCAATATATCAGGACGTGAATATCTGGCCCAATACGGAGATTCCCGCTTTAATATTCCAAAGGGAGTCGGGGAGACTCATGCAGCCAAGGGACGAATATCTCTTCGGCTGGCGACCCAAGCTGAGGGGGGCTGGAAACCTTCGGGGCGACACGATTTTAGCATGACCAGCCAAGATCGGGTAACTCTCATTTTTTATCCGCCTTCGAGCGGCACAGGCATTTACCCCATCATTCGCCGACTCGTTGATACTTTACCTCCGACCGAAAAGAAGCCCGGTGACTATGCGCAGTATAACGTCTCGGGGGGCGATTTATGAGAGCGGCCTTGGTTGATTGCACGCAGCCTATTTATCTCGAAACGCTTCGGATGTCTTAATCGATCCGATCACTATCGTAAAGTGGTGCCAGAGGGCGGGATTGAACCGCCGACCAAGGGCTTATGAGTCCCCTGCTCTACCACTGAGCTACTCTGGCGTGGTAAGGTCGGGTAGGAAAAGCACCGGCTCCGTCGAAGTCAAGAGCTGCGCCTGCATAGAATCGCAAAGGTGAGCAGTTAGCGGCCGACGACGGCCTCTGGCTTGCGGTTTTCCGCCACGAACTTTTCCAATTCCTCGATGGCGCGGGCGGGGCCGTTTTCGGTGAGGAGCTGGGCGCGGGCGTCGGCGGCCTTTTGCGCGTGCGCCGGGTTGGCTGCGAGGCGGCTGAGGGCGTCGGCTAGTTGCTCGGGCCAGACTTTTTTGCCCAGACGGAAGCCGCAGCCGAGGCGTTCCACCTCCATGCCGAAGAAGGTCTGGTCGCCGATGTGCGGGACCACGATCTGGGGCTTGCCGGCGTAAAGCGCGCTGGCGGTCGTGCCGGCGCCGCCGTGGTGGATGACCGCGCTGGCGTGGCGGAAGAGCTGGTCGTGCGAAACCTTGCCGATGACCTTGATGTTGGACTCATCGCCCAGCTGGGGGAACTGTGCCCAGCCGCGTTGCACGATGATCTTCCGGTCGCGGGGCCAGGCGCGCACGAAGCGCTCCATCACCGCGCCGGGATTGTCGTAGACCATGCTTCCAAAGGTGAGCACGGGCACGGGCTTGCCTCCGGTGAAGGCGGCCAACTCGGCTTCCAGTATGGAGTTTTCGGAGGACTGCCAGCGGCAGTAGCCGGTAAAGCGAAAGCGATTGTCGAGCTCGGCGCCGGGCGGGCGGAGGAGTTTTTCGGAGACGGCCACGAGCACGCGGTCGGCGGGCGCGGAGAAAAAATTACGGACCTTGGGCAGGCGGGCGGCGCGGAGTTCGCTCGCGACGGTGGTGTTGATGACTCGGTCAACGATGGCGTTGGCGATTTTCCAGAGCCAGCGGTTCCAGGCGCGGCGGGTTTTGTTGCCCAGCCAGCGGGGGGAGGGCAGGCTTTCCGGCGGATAGTCGGGCGAGGGGATGACGTGCGGGGCAAAGGCGAAGGTGGCGAAGGGCACGCCGTGTTTTTCCGCGATGCCTCGGTTCATGGGGAAGAGGTAGCTCGATACGAGCACATCGGTCTCGGGCATGATGGCGTCCATGCGCCGAAGCATCTCGGGAATGTGGTGTTTCGCGCCGACGTAGATTTCGCGGAGCTGGTAGATGGGGGTGCGGATTTTTTGGAGGCGGCCCATCCAGTAGCTGAGATCGGCCTGTTCCCAGTTGGGACAGAGTGGGTAGAACTCCACGCCGGCCGCCTCGACGTCGTCTTTGTAGTGGGGGATGGTGGCGAAGCGCACTTGGTGGCCGGCCTTTTGAAGGGCGACGGCGAGGGCGATGACCGGATAGATGTCACCCGTGGACCCGTGCGATGTAAGAATGACGCGCATGGGGGAGCGTTGAGAGGAAACAGCTTCCGGAGCGAGAAAGGATGGGTGACTTTTCGGTGACGGAGGGCTTTGACCTGGGGAGCGAGCTTGTTCGCGATGTTTTAGCAGGACTTGCGCCCGAATCGCGAGCAAGCTCGCTTCCACGTCGAGCCGGCCGATCCTACAACGTCGCCAGCAGGCTGCGGAGCTCGGCTTCGGGATCTTCGTGGTCTTGAGAGATGGCGAGGCTGAGTGCTTCTTCGAGCCAAGGACGGGCTTCGGCGCGGCGACCGAGATGCAGCAGGGTTTTTCCGAGGAGAATGCGCGGCATCATCCAATCGGGCTTTTTTTGGGCGCAAACCTGAAGGTGCTCGACGGCGTCGGCCTGACGGTTCTCGGCGAGGAAGGCCTGCGCGAGGCTGAAGCGGAACAGTTCGTTGTCCGGCTGCTTGGCCACCAACGCGGCAAAATGAGGGGAACGCGCCGGCGTGGTCATCACGCTTAGTCGGCAATCACCAGGACGCTGGTGACGTTGTCGTAACCGCCGCGTTCAAGGGCGACGTCAATGAGGGTCTTCACGATCGCCTCGGGCTGGGCATCGACAGCGATGAACTTGGCGAGTTCTTCGTCGGTGATCATTCGCGTGATTCCGTCGGTCGCGAACAGATACCGGTCGCCGGGAAGGACGGGGATGGTTGTCAGGTCCACCGCAGGCAGGCCGGGCTGGCCAATGCAGCGGGTGAGGGCCTGGCCGTTGAGGCCTGAAGGCTGAACAGGTTCGCCTCGCGCACGATGATGACGGGCTTCAGTTTCAACATTGTGATCCTCGGTGATGGGCTGGAGCTGACCGTCGCGGAGGAGATAGGCGCGGGAATCACCCACATGGGAAAGATGCAGTTTGCCGTTCTTGAAGAGTCCGAAGGTGAGGGTGGTGCCGATGCCGTAGATTGGGTTCAGCTGCTGGCCGAGCTCCATCACCGCTTCGCTCGCGGCGAGCGTGAGGGCGTTCAGGTCGGTAACACCGGCTTTGATGCCGGCTTTGACGAAACCGACCGCACATGATGACGCCTCAGCTCCCGCAGGCAGACCACCGATGCCATCGGCGATTCCATAGATACCCAAGGTTTCCTCGCGGAGGAAGCGGTCTTCGTTTTCTGAACGGACTTTGCCGATGTCGGTAAGTGCGGCGGAGCGGAGTTTCATGAGCACAGGAAAGAGTGACCGTAAAAGCTGCTTGTTCAAACGAAAGGCTGAAATCGTTCGATTCGGTTTTCACGATTCATTTTCACGTGATTTTGCTTGGGCAGGCATTCGAGGAAAAGGCGTCCGTAGGCTTTTTGGGTGACGCGGGAGTCGAGGAGGGTGATCACTCCGCGGTCCTTGGCGGTGCGGATGAGGCGGCCGATGCCCTGACGGAACTTGATGAGGGCGTCGGGCAACGTGAGTTCGTTGAAGGGATTGCCGCCGCGTTCGCGGATCCACTCGGTGCGCGCCTCCAGGATGGGATGCGTGGGAACCTCGAAGGGCAGGCGGGTGATGATGACCTGGGAGAGTGCGTCTCCAGGCACGTCGATACCCGTCCAGAAGCTGTCGGTCCCGAAGAGAATGCCGTTGCCGGCCTCGCGTAGCTGGCGAGCAAGCTCCGTGCGCGAGTAGTCGCGACCTTGCATGAAGAACGGGCGGCGGGCGCCTTGGTAGATCGGCTCCAGCGCCTCGGCGACGCGCTTCATGTCGAAGTAACTGGTGAAGAGGACGAGGGTGCCGCCTTTGGTGCGGCGTGTGCAGAAATCAATGTAGTCTATCAGCACATCGAGCGCGAGGCGGGCTTCCTTCGGCGTGGGCAGCGGGATGTCGGCTGCGACGAAGACGCGCATGTTTTTCTCAAAATCGAAGGGCGAGTGCTCGACGGCGGTCTTGACGTTTTCCGCGCCGACGCGGGCTTGGAACGGTTCGATGCGGCCACCCATGGCAAGCGTGGCGCTGGTGAACAGCACCGAGGTCTCGCGGCGAAGGAGTTCGTCGCGGATGAACGGTGCTACGTCGATGGGCGCGGTACGCAGGGTGACGATGGTCTGGCGCTTGCCGGAGCGCTCGACCCAGTAGACGGTCTTGTCGGCGTCAGCGATGGCGAGGAACTGCCGAAGGCTTGTCTGATAGGTTTTGAGTCTGCCGGCCTGCTCGAGGAGTTCGTCGCGTTCACGTCCGTCGTCCATGTGGTCGGCGCGAGTGCGCACGGCCTTGTGTATGGCGCCGAGCGGACCGTCGAGCCACGGTTCGGCGAACCCCTCTGAGCGCACGCGGAAGATGGCTTGGTTGGAGAGAAGGCGTTCGTCGATGAAGGCAAAGAACTGGTGGGCGGCTTCGAGGGCGTCCACGACGAGCTGGCGGTCCACGGCGTCGCCGTGTTTTTGGAGGAGTCCGCGCCGGGTTTTCGGATTGTAGAGATACTTCAGCATCCGATCAGTGCCGTAACTGCTCAGTCGTAGGCCACAGTGATCGGTGGCGACTTCGGGCACGGTGTGGGCCTCGTCGAGCACGACGAAATCGTCTGGAAACAACACACCGCGCGAGCCGCCTTTTTCGGCGGCGCCGCCGGCGTTGATATGGGCGAAAAGGAGAGAGTGGTTGACGATGATGACATGCGCCGAGCGGATGCGTGCGCGGGCGCGCTGATAGGGGCATTTTTCCGGGTCGCAGTATTTGCGGGCGCAACCGGAAGATTCGGCGCTGACCATTTCCCAGACTTCGTGGAGCGGGGCGGGATTGAGCTCGTGGCGGAGACCTTCGGCGGTTGTCTCGGCCCAAGTGGCGATGCGCTGGAGTTCTTCGTGTTCGGGCGTGGCGAAGAGTTCGTTTTTATCGCGCAAGGCGGTGGCGAGCCGGGTGGTGCAAAGGTAGTTGCCCTTGCCCACGAGCACAGCGGATTTGAAAGCGACGTAGGGCTTGGTCTCTTCGGTGGCGTTGAATACGCGACGGCACAGCGGGAGGTCCTTTTGGTCGAGCTGTTCTTGAAGCGCGATCGTGTGGGTGGAGACGATCATCTGGCGGCTCTGGTCCATCGCGTGGATGATGCCGGGCAGGAGGTAGGCGAGGGACTTGCCGACGCCCGTGCCTGCCTCGAAGAGCAGAGACTCGTCGGCCTTCATGGCGGCGGCGGTGGCGCGGGCCATTTTCTCCTGCTGGGGGCGATGTTCGAGCCCGAGACTCGTCTGCAACCAGCCGCCGGTGGCGAACAGCTTCGCGGTCAGCTCGGGCGCGCGCGAGGGCGGCGGAAGAGGGGCTGCATCTGGGTGTTCGTTGAGGCCGATCATTTGAGACTGAGTCCGGTAACCATTGGATGCGGATTTTCAGGCGCAAATGTATTTGCGAACGAGAGAAGAAGGAGGACGGTGGGCGCGTTATGCATAACGTCGCGAAGTCGGACAACTGGACGGAAGAGCTCGCTCAATTTTTGCGCACCCAGCCGGGCGTGCAGGCGGTGAGGATCGATGCGAACGCCAGGACGGTCTCGGTGGCGACGTTGGGCATGGTGGATGTGACGCAGCTGGAGGCGGCGCTCGCTCAAACTCTGTCGGCGGTCGAGGAGTCGCTGGGCACAAAGGCGCGCAAGCAGGCGGGATTTACTTTGAAGCAGGAAGGTTCGGTCACCGAGATGGCGGCTCCGAGTTGCGAGACCGCGCCGACGTTCTGGAAATGGCGCGACGTGAAATGGCCGGAGCTGGAACCGGCGGTCGATCCGCATGGCGAGCATGAGTCGGAGTGGCGCGAATTGGCGATGTTCGCGAGTGTATGCGCGGTCTTCGGGCTGGCGGGTTTTGTCGTAGATAGACTGGGTGTCGGTCCGGCCTGGCTGCACACAGGCCTGTATGCGATTGCGCTGATCGCGGGCGGCTGGGATGCGGCGGTCGATTCGTGGGCAAACATCACGAAGGAACGGAAGGTGGATATTCATTTTCTGATGCTGGCGGTCGCCATCGGAGCGGTGTGCATCGGTGCGTGGAGCGAGGCGGTGCTGTTATTGTTTTTATTCTCATCATCGGGGGCGATGGAGGAATTCGCGATGGATCGCACGAACCGTGAGGTGAACGCGTTGCTCAAATCCGCCCCGAAGAAGGCAACGCTGCTGGTGCCCGGTGGTGGCGAGCGTGAGGTGCCGGTGGAGGAAATCGGCATCGGCGATCATTTGTTGGTGAAGCCGGGCGAGGCCTTCGCGGCCGACGGCACGGTTTTTAAAGGCAAGAGTGCGAGCGACGAGTCGGCGCTCACCGGCGAAGCGGTTCCTGTCGAGAAAGGCGTAGGCGATCCTGTCTTTAGCGGAACGATCAATCTATGGGGTGCGGTCGAGTTTCAGGTCACGCGTCTGCCGGACGAGAGCACGCTCCAGAAAATCATCCGTCTCATCAAAACCGCGCAAAAATTGCGCGCGCCGAGCGAGCGGTTTACGGATAAATTTGGCGGCACCTACACGCTCGCGGTGCTCGGCGCATGCGCTGTGATGTTCTTTGTGTGGTGGCTGGGCTTCAAGCTGCCGCCTTTCGACAACGTGGATGGCGTGAAGTCCGCGTTTTACCGCGCGATGACGCTGCTCGTGGTGACGAGTCCGTGCGCGCTGGTGCTCTCCATCCCGTCGGCGATTCTGGCGGCCATCGCGTGGGGCGCGAAGCACGGCGTGCTATTCCGCGGCGGCGCGGCGATTGAAAAACTCGCCGACATCAACGTGGTCGCGATGGACAAGACCGGCACGCTGACGACCGGTGAGCTAGCCGTCGTGGGCTATGAAAGTTTCCCGCCGGGACGCGAACCCGAGATCATGGAACTTGCCTTTGCGATGGAGGCGAATTCGCAGCATCCGCTCGCCCGCGCCATTGTGCGCGACGCAAAGGCACGTGGCGTGAAGGAACTGGGGGTGGAGGAATTTCAATCGATCACGGGGCAGGGAATCAGCGGGCGCCTAGGCGGTGTGCAGGTGATGCTGGGCCGTCGCGAGTTGCTGGAAAAAGGTCCGCTGGCCGAGTGGGCGCGCAAGTTGCCGGCGGCTCCCGCCGAGCTCGCCGAGGTGTGGGTGGTCGGCAAGGACGTGATCGGGCGCGTGCTGTTGCGCGACGAGATCCGCGCCGAGTCGAAGGGCGTGCTCGCCGAGTTAAAACGGCTCAGGATCACGACCGTCATGCTGACCGGCGACCGACGCCAGACGGCGGAATCGGTCGCGGTTGAACTCGGGCTCGACGAGGTGAGGGCGGGGCTCACGCCGGAGCAAAAGGTCGAGGCGATCCAGGAGTTTAAAAGACACGGCAAGAAAATCGCGATGGTGGGCGACGGCGTGAACGACGCGCCTTGTCTCGCTGCGTCCGATGTGAGCGTGGCGATGGGCGCACGTGGCAGCGATGCCGCGTTGGAGCAGGCCGAAGTGATCCTGATGGATGATCGCATTGAGAATTTTCTATCGGCGTTTCGCCTCAGCAAACGCGCCAAGGCGATCATTCTTCAAAATCTCGTCATCTCCCTCGGCGTGGTCGTATTGATGGCGATCGCCGCCATCTTCGGGATCATTCCTCTGGCGGTCGGTGTCGCGGCCCATGAAGGCAGCACGGTCGTAGTGTGCCTGAATTCACTGCGGCTGCTGTTCGGGAAGAACCAGTAAAGTGGCGCGAGGCGGACGCTCTCCGGTTCATTCAATCCACACGAGGTCGCCCGTGCGCACCTCTTCGTAAAGCTCCACGATCTCACGGTTGCCCATGAGCACGCAGCCGGCGCTCTGCGGCGTTCCTAGGCGGTCTTCGTGGTTGGTGCCGTGGATGTAGACGTAGCGCTCGTAGGTATCGACGGCGCCGCCCGCGTTTACTCCCGGCTCCAGCCCGCGCAGCCAGAGGATGCGACTCGTGATGAGATTGGGGTGCTGGTCGGCGTCAGGCAGTTCAGAAAAGCGCTTTCCGGTGGGCACGCGCGCCTTGAAAACCATGCCGGGCGGCTGGCCGGCGCCGATGCGCTCGGCGATGACGTGCAGGCCGCACGGGGTGCCAAGCGAGTCTTTCACGTTGGAGGGCGGGCGTTTGGATGTTGAGACGACGTGGCTTTTGACGAGTTCCCCGCTTCGGTAGAACTGCAGCGTCTGCGTTTCTATGCGCACGACAAGGATCCGGTCTGCGGGCTTGATGCCGAGCCGGATGCATGTTTGGTTAACCCACTCCCAAGGAGATTTCATCGTGAACAAGCCTAACTACGTTGTCGGTATCGTCGGAGCGACCGGTGCGGTCGGTCAAGAGCTCGTGCGTCTGATGCACGAGCGCAACTTCCCTTTGAGCTCGCTGCGGCTTTTCGCCTCGGCCCGCTCGGCGGGCAAGACCGTGGAGCGCTTTGGCCAGAAGTTCGTCATCGAGGAGGCAAAGCCCGGTGTCTTTGCAGACGTTGACGTGGCGTTTTTCGCCGCCGGCGGCTCCGTGACGCGCGCCCTTGCCGCCGACGCGGTCAAGGCTGGCTGTCTCGTGATTGACAAGAGTTCTGCGCTCCGCATGGAACCGAATGTTCCTCTCGTAATCCCCGAGATCAACCCCGAGAAGCTCCGCAACCACGACGGCATCATCGCCAATCCCAACTGCTCTACCG
>FJVV01000214.1_pt1 | contig 36798 bp, 27 predicted proteins | sample 1011911 | NCBI WGS metagenome assembly FJVV01 (sample SAMEA3912450, study PRJEB9761) | metagenome | biome: forest; material: soil | place: USA | collected 2011-06-22 | depth 0.1 m
ACGGCGTTCCAGTTGTTGGTGATCGTGATGAAGACGGCGTCCGGGTTGGCGAGGCCGGGCTCGAGACCGAGATGGATGAGCGCATCTTCCAGCTCGATGCGTTCGGCGGCGGTGAGCGCCTCGTGCAGCCAGTCCAGACCAAGCGCGAAGGCGCAGCTCATCTCGGCCGTATCGAGAAAATGCGAAGGATTCCAGTTCACGAACCGCGCGGCGGACTGAAGATCGAGGATGGCGCGGCGCGCATGGCGTTCGTCCCCGTGGACCTGGAAGGACAGGCCGCAATTGATGACGCAGCGAAGCACGTTGCGTGAAACATGCAGCAGGCGAAAGCCCTCCATCTCACGGGTGGCGACGGGCTCTTCGAGCTCGCGATCAGCAAGCCGGCGCACGAAGTCGGCGAGATCGCGCATGATCCCGGGCTGGCGGGCGGCCTCGCGGATGCGGGCGAATTCAGAAGGGCCGGCGAGAAGACCGGGGGGGACAAAAACAGAGGATGCCATGGGGGGAAACAGAACTGAATTCGACAGGACAGGCCTCAGGACACGAGCCTGACGTTGCCTGTTTTCAAGCCAGTGACATCCTTGAACATCAGCGCGGGCCTGCGCTCGGCGGCAGGCGCCGTGACGGTCAAGCCGGTCAACTCCAGCCCGTCCACATGCCGGCAGTAAAAGCCATGCGCAGGCAGAAATCTCCATACCTCCACGGGTGGAAACTCGGCCTCAAGGTCAGGCACGTCGGCCATTACGAGCGAGGGAGCAACCGCGACGTCGAACTCCAGCGTCACCTGCCGCAGCGCAACATCCTTCAAGGGATGCCCCGCCAGGCCGGCGATCAGACAGTTTCCAAACGCACGCAGGATGGTAATGCGCTCCAGCGTGAGACCGCTGATCTCGCCGGGCGTGCGCACCGCCTGCCCGCGACCGGAGTTTCCAAGGCGAAGCTGGATGGGGGCAATGGAGTCGGAAATCGTGACATTTTCGATGTGCACGCCGCGGATGGCCGCGCCATCGAGAATGCTCAGGCCGATGCCCGTAAGCGTGCGCCACTCGCCAGATTTCTCGATGCTCGAGTCAGTGAGCGTGATGTCCTCGAAATCCGCCTGCGTCTCCGTGCCGATGGTGAAACCGTGCGTCGTCGAGGCCAGCCTGCAGCGGCGCGCGGTGATGCGGCGCGACGGGCGGCGCAGCCCCCAGGTGTTGGTATTCTTGAGACACAGGGCGTCGTCCCCCGTCTCGATGTCGCAATCCTCCATGAGCACGTCGCTGCACCCGTCAAGGTCGACGCCGTCGGTGTTGCTGCCGTGAACGGCCCCGCGAAGCGTCATCCTGCGGATGACCACCTGGGTGCAGGCGAGCAGATGGAGCGTCCACGCAGGCGAGCCGCGCAAGGTCACACCCTCGATGCGCACCTCGTCGCACTCCACGAGGAGCACGAGCGCACGCGGACGCGGCCCTGTCTTGGTGCCAAAACCGGGGATCCACATGCCGATCGGTTTCCTCGACTCCATCCAATCGGGAGGCGAATCGTTCTTTTCCCAAAACGTCTGGCCGTTGCCGTCGATCACGCCCTCGCCGGTGATGCCGATGCGGCCGGACTTCTCGGCGAAGATAAGCGCGGTGGCCACGCCGTTGTTGACGCGGGCGCCCCCCTCGAAGGACCGGCTCAGATCGTAATCCTTTATGTCGGCGCTGCCCATGAGCACCGCGCCTCTTTCCAGATGCAACGTGACGCCGCTGCGCAGGAAGATCGTGCCGCTGCGGTAAACGCCCGCACACAGCACCACCCTTCCGCCGCCCTGCTCCGCACAGGCATCGATCGACTGCTGGATCCGGCGCGTGTTGAGACCGGGCGTCGCGGATGGAACCATGAAATCGGACAGGACGGACGCAGGGAGAACCGGGGTTCCGGCGGGGCTTGGAGGCATGCCTTCAACCTAAACCCATTCAGCCGTTGCACCACCCTGCCGGTGGTTAACCGTAAACCTACCGGAACGTCGCAGGCGCGCGGTTCATAAGGTTCTCCTTTCGCCTCGCATGACCCCGACTCTTTCCATCGCCCCAGCCGACCCGCGCCTTCTTTGGCCCGGCACCCTCTCGCTCCAAACGCTGGCCAACGGCCATGTCGTGGCGTGGCGCCTGCCGCACACGCAGTTTTCTCTTTTTCCATCTTACGAGCCGTGGGGCGATCTCTCCTACGTGTCGGGACTCATGACGGGCGTGCGCATCGTGTTCACGAGCGATACGCGTTCGCTCGCGGTGCGCCAGGCCGTCGTCGAAAAACCGGCCCCGATGGATGTGTGCTGCAACGGAGAACTGGTCGCCACGGCCAAGCCGGACACCGATGGCTGGTTCCGCTTCGACGACCTGCCTCGGGGGGAAAAGTGCATCGAACTATGGCTGCCGCAAGGCGTGCGTTTTGAACTGTGCGAACTGCTCCTCTCGTCAGGCGCCAGCCTGGGTCGCGCGCCCGACTCCCGTCCGCGCTGGCTAACCTACGGCAGCTCCATCACGCAGGCGGCCGGCTCGGCTTCGCCCACGCAGACATGGGCCGCCATCGTCGCGCGCACGCACGATGTTAACCTGACCAATCTCGGTTTCTCGGGGCACTGCCAGATGGAGCCGATGATCGCCCGCCTCATTCGCGACCGCCCGCTGGACGCGCTCTCGATCTGCGCCGGCGCCAACGCCTACACCGGCGCGCTCACGATCCGCACGTTTCGCGCGGCGGTCATCGGCTTCGTGCAAATCGTGCGGGAAAAACATCCCGACATTCCCATCGCGCTGATTTCCCCCATCTTTTCACCGCCCAGCGAGACCGAGCCCAACGCCGCCGGCTGGACGTTCCCGCGGCTGCGCACAGAAGTCGCCGCCGCCGCGCAGGCCCTGCAGGAACACGGCGACGAAAACTTGTTTTATGTGAGTGGTCTTGACCTGCTTGGGCCGACCGACACCGACCTGCTGGCCGACAAGGTCCATCCCGGTGCCGAAGGATACCGGCAGATCGGCCAACGGTTCAACGAACTCGTCGCACCGCGCCTGTTCGCCAAGCTGCACCGCTCTCAGAAGCCGGCCAAGAAATCCGCGAGTGCTTGTTCGGTGTAGCCCGGAGCGCAAGCTCAGGGTCACGTGGCTCGGCTCAGGAGAGGGAGAGCTTCCCTGAAAACCTTATTGAGGCTGGACCACGATTTCATCCGCACCGGGCAGCACGTCGAAGCGAACTTCACCTCCGGCGGCCATCGCCTGCCACGTCTTGGCACCTTGGGTGATTTTGCATTCCTTCCATGAAGCCGGGACCTCGACCGCGACAGTCAGGGGCAAATCATAATAAGCCGGATCCGACGAACACGTCAGGCCAATCCGAACCTGCGAAGCGTCCGATTGCAGCACCTTGAGTTGGGACTTTTTCCGTTCCTCCTGGTATTGAAACCAAGACACCGTATCGGTGATCCAAAGTTGGTCCCTGTGCTCGTCCAGTTTGCCCAGAAGCGCGACAAACCATTCCACCGGGCTGGAATTGCCATCGCCGCCAATCCCGTGGAAATCCACAAAGCCAGTTTCACCTTTGGCCAGAGCCCTGTCGACCGTGGCAAGGACCGGCGGAAGGCTCTTCATGGTCAAAGGAGGGCCATCAAGCCAAGGCCGGTTCACCATGTGATGCTTGGCCAACACGGTATCCCGCTCTTTCGCGCTGACCTTCCAAGGCACGCCCCCCGGCGTCCTGAAGACAATGATGCGGGGATTTTTAAGCTGGGGCGTCAGTGCATAGATGACCGCATTGGTTTTCACCACATCCTGTTCCAACTCTTCCACGGATTGGGTGCCCAAATGAAGGAAAGTGTGATCACAGAGGACGACATAGGGATTTTTGGCGGCTTCCTCCCACTCCGGCAGATGTTTCTTCCACTGAGGACTGCCCGGGTTGACGTAGAAACTGCCGACCATTTTGCGTTTCTGGAGCTCGGGAATGACGGTGGTAAGGTGGGTGACGCCGCAGTCGTCAAACCCGAGCAAGAAGGCGGCTTGTTTTCCGCCTTTCCACTTGAGAATGCGCGTGCCGGTTTTCTTCTCCTCTGGAATTCCCGTCAGCTGTCCCCACTTTTGACGATCCTCCGCCGGCTTGGGTGCCCCAGTTTGGGCGATCGGGGCTGAAACCGGGGCGGCGGCGATAGCAGCATTTGGTAACGCAACCTCACCGGACGTTTCGCTTATTTTGATGCTGAGATTTTGCGTGCCCGCCGGGAAGGGCAGCCAACATTGCCAATAATACGCCTTCACCTGAAACCTCCGCAAATCCTGCAATTGCTGGAAGGCCGATGCCGGAAGGGACAAAACCACGCTGGGCCCGACCGGAGAAACCATGGAGAAACTCTTGGCATTCCCCTGATATATCTGGCCCGCGGTTTCTTGGACCGGAAAAATCCCCGACGCGGAGTCGAATTGCCATTGCCCGTTCACAACCGGAGCGACGTCCACCTTCACCGTGAAAAAGAGGGTCCAGGTATCCGCCGGCATGCCGGAAGCCTTCATGGAAATTTCCCCGTTTTGTATGCCCAGATCGATCTGGCCTCCGCCTTCATATTTGAGGGTCACGCCCGTTTCAGAAATGGTTTTCTCCAGGATTTTCTCCTTCGCCTTCGCCTCATTGACAGGCACAGGGAACGCGAGACTGCACTTCACCGCGCCATTTGTGATCAGCACGCCTTGTTCTCCTATTTTAAGGTCTGGCGTGGCCGAGAGCCTTTTTTCCGCACTGATGAAGATCAACATCAGGGCTGCACAAAATACTTTTAAACGATGGAGGGTCATACGAATGGAAGGGGGTTGGATTTAGTTCGTCACCAGACGTGCGCGGCCCCAGGCGCCGCGGTGGGTGGAGTTGTCCTGCGCGCCGTTCCACATGAGCTGCTGGATGCGCAGGTGGCCGTCGTCGGTGTTGTTTATCGCAAGATCGAAGAGGAACTCGCGGCCGTCCTCGGGCTTCACCCCGAAGATGGACCACGGCAGCGCCGCGACCATCACGTAACCGGCCCCCGAGACGTCTTTGATGACGGTCACCTTGCAATCTTGCGCGAGGCGAATGCCATCGGCATCGCTGCCGGCGTGCGCGACAAACACCTTGGCCGTCTCACCCGCGCCGAGGAGCACCTGACGGTCGTCATACAGGATGCCGGAAGTCGTGGCGGTGTCCTTGCCGCCGACAAACAATTCCACGCCGTCGCCGCTCCAGAGCGAGCTGTTCGCTCCTTCGTTGCGCATCGGCGTGGGATCCTTGACCTGCACATGAACGTAGAGGAATTTCTCGTCCCAGCAGAGGCGGAAATCGCCGCGCAACGCGGGATTCGGCAGGCCGCCGACGAGACGCGCGGGATCAACCGGCTCGGCCGGGACGCCCGGCCAGTTACCGGTGGAACCGTCGAGCGAGATACCCGCAGGAGCGCGTTGCACGCGCACGATGCGGCCGGCGCCGGACGATTTTTTGCCCGTGAAGCGCGGATCGTCGAAGACGAAAGGCTCGGCCTTTTTGAGCATCAGATCGTAGATGCGGTCGTTGGTGAGCTTGGCCGCATTGACGAGGTCGATGTAGGGCCGGTCGGTCACGTCAACGAAGCCGGTGTTGCCGCCCTCGCCGTTGAAGCCGGAAAACCAGCGTCCGGTGATGGACTGGTCGGCGTAGATGAACCACTCGGACCCGACGATGAAGGGCAGCGAGGCGGATTGCTCGACGTAGTTGCGGTAGGCGCGTCCGCGGTCGGCGAGGGTCTTCACCTCGACGGCCGCACCGCCGAGGCCGTTAGCGATCGAGCCGTAGTGCCATTCGCTCAGGATGATCGGACGTCCGCCGCTCCACTCGTGGGCCTTCGTCAGGAAGTCCTTGTCGATGCCGTGGGTGTAATAATTGATGCTGACCACATCGAGGTATTTGCCCCCGATGCGCACGACATCCTCATTGCCCGCGGTGGCCGGAGTCCAGCGGCTGCCGATGAGCATGTGGTTGGTGTCGTATTTTTTGAAGGTGTCGCGAACGAGCGCATAGTAGGTTTCGAGATACAGCTTCTGGAACGCGTTCATGTCGGCCGCCCCGGCGTCGGTGCGAACGAAGAGCGACGCATCCTTGAGAGCATCGAAATCGGCGAACGGCGTGGACGGATTCCAAGCGGCGTTGAAGGCTGCGATGTCGCCGTATTTCTCCTGCAGCAACCGCACGAGGCGGAGCTTCGCGGCAACGTTGGACTTATAGGTCGGAATGAGGCGCGGCAGAATCTCGAAGTGCTGCTCGTTTCCGAGGAAGAAGCCGATGATGAGCGGATTGGCCGCCTGCGCGGGGAGGCGTTCTCCAAAAGCCTTGTCGAGCGCGGCGACCGTCTCGGGCGCGAAGGGATCGATGAGCTTGGACGCGCCGATCTGGTCGGGGAGGACTTTCGCACCCTTCGCGCTCTCAATGGGCAGGCCGCCGGTATAAGGAACCGCCAGACCTCGGATCGTATCGTTGATCTGCGAGAAAGCGCCCAGACTGTTAAAACCCCAGGCGTGCAGACGGGTGATGGCTTGCGTGAGCCATTCGTTCTGGTCGTAGGGCTTGCCAAATTTGCGGATCCAGTTGGCGACCTGGAACGAGAGCACGCCGGGAATTTGCGGGCGCCACGCCGTCGCGAACTCGCCTGTGGTGTCGGGCAGCCATTCGTAGGTGCTCTCACGTCCTTTCACCAAAGTGTAGTCGTCGGTGTTGGTGAGTCCGCAGACGGCGACGTGGAAAAATACGTTGCCGTCGGGCGTCACCAGCACCTGTCGGTCGCCGGCCTGGCCAACGTGGAAGAAACCCGTTTTTTTCAGGCCGTAGGTTTCACCGCTTCCGGCAAGACCGCCGAAAGCGTCCTTCGCCGGACCACCGGACGCGGGCAAGGCGGCGCGCTGTATTTCGATGTCTTGGCGCAACTCGTCATCGCTCTTCACCTTGCCGGGATAATCCTTGCGCGCGCTCTGGCCGTAGCGGTCGACCAGGAATTTACGCGGCTCGCCGACCTTCGCCGTCACGGCGGCCATCGAGGGTTGAACCACAAACGTCAGCACGCCCTCGGACTTCCCCTTGATGTCGGCGTAGAGCATGTAGACGTAGGACGAGCCCCAGCCTTTCGCACGGTTGTCCTGCAGTTGATGAAGGCCGAAGGGCGTGTTGAGGGTGAAGCCCGCGTCGAGCGGATCTAGCATCGTGAACGAAGTGCCTGAGGCCTGGCCGTCGATCTGCGCCGCCGGCTCGACGGGAAACGGCTTGAGCTTCGCGGGGGAGAATCCGTAGCGCCCGCCTTGGTTGAACTTGATCGGCAGACCCATCGTGAATTTCAGGCTGGTGGAGTTGGCGGATCCGCCGGCAAAACGCACCGTCAACTTTCCACCGCCGGCCTCCACGCCATAGGTCAGGGTCATGCCCGACGGATAAGTCGCCTTGGCCGTGCCGTCACCGGCCAGCGCATACGACGGGCGCTCGTCTTTGGCGCCGGCCACGGACAACGTGGGGGCCTCCAGCGTGAATCGCCCGGCGCCCGCCACGTTGATGGCGGCGCCCTTCTCGGCCAACACAAAGGCCGGTGGCGCGGACTGCGCGAACAACGGCGCGCTCAGAACGGATAGAAACAGACAAAGACAAGGAAACTTCATGGGGTTCGGAAGGGTATGCTGATGAGGGAACAACGGCGCTGTCAGAACAAGACGGGGCTAACTACGGGAAGTCGCCACCGTCATCCCTCGTGCCACCCGACGCGAGGCTACAGGTGGTTAACCGTAAACCATCCATGCGTTCGCTTCGAGGCCTTCGTGGTATTTTTCTATTTTTGTTTTTCGCCCTACCCTCACCCCAAATGTGTCTTTTTTCATACAATAGACTCTTCGTGTGCGCCCTTCTTGGCGTGCTGATTTCCTGCTCCACTTCCCGTGCTGCCCCTCCGACGATCGGCGGCGGCACCATTGACGCCCCCGCCATCGGCCCCGCGCCCGCCTACGCTATCGGCGGCCCCGGCTTCACCCTCGTGAAAAACTGGGATTTCGGCGTCAACGGAACCATCAGGAACATCGCAGACCTGAATGAGAACTTCCAATACCACGATCAGTTCAAGCAGATCGCCAACCCCAACTACGGCGCCGTGATCGTCGCCCCCGACGAGGCCACCAAGATCGGCAAACAGCCCGTCGAAGGCGTCAACACCGCCACGCCCGTCCGCCAGTTTTTCGCCGACTCGATGAAGACCTACCTCGTGCCGCTCGACGGCGCGACGACCATCACGGGCAAGCCCCGCAACTCCGGCAGCGGCTCCTTCATGGCCAAGTGGCGCCTGCCCAACGGCGGCGCGATCCTCAACCAGGACCTCGTGTGGGAAACCCGCGTCCGCTACGTCACGCCACCCTACTTCTGGTTCGCCATCTGGACCGCCGGCAACGCCTGGAACCACGGTGCCGAGATGGACGTGATCGAAAGCTTCGGCTTCGACAACGGCGGCACCAACACCAACTACGATGGACGCCTCTGGCATTCCGATGTCGTCGGCGGGACCTCGACGACCCACTACCACAGCAGCTGGCCCAAAGGCATGAAATCGCGTGGCATCGCCGCGTTCGACGCCAGCCAGTGGCACACGTGGACCTGGCTCTACCGCAAGGACAACACCTTCGTCGCCTACGTGGACGGCATCGCCGTGCAGGATGGCACCCTTTACTGGACCTACGGCGCCAAGGCCGACGGCAAGCCGATCGACATGAGCTTCCTCTTCGATGGCACCTGGGGCAGCACCAACGTCTCCGGCGTCGCCAAGAAAAGCCTCCCCGCCTCCGCCCTCGCCGGCAAATACTACGAGTGGGACTACAGCCGTGTGTATTTGAGAAACTGACCGTTTCCGCACGTTGCAGATCATTACAGAAAACGTGGCCCGCACCGTAAAAGCACCCCACCACCAGATGTGAATTCAGTTAACTGAAAACTTGGAATACGGTGGTCAGGAGAAGAACCAGCGCACACCGTTTCGGCATATTCCCATGGTTATGCCGCGTCCTCTCCCCAAGGATTGCCGATCTGGTTTTGCGCTGCTCATCACGATCACGCTGCTCGCCTTTCTCGTGCTCCTCCTCGTCTCGCTCGCCTCGCTCACGCGCATCGAGACACAAGTCGCAGCCAACAGCCAGCAGCTCTCACAAGCCCGCCAAAACGCCCTCATGGCGATCAATATCGCGCTCGGCCGCCTTCAGTCCCTTGCCGGCCCCGACCAACGGATCACCGCCACCGCCGACTTGATCGCCGGCGTGGACAACACCAAGCGCAGATGGACGGGCGTATGGAATACCACCGCCGCCACCCCCAGCCCAGAGTGGCTGGTTTCGACCGCTTCCGGCACCGCACCCACGGGCACAACCACAAGCATCAATACCGCCATTGTCGCCACCGGAACGGTTCCGCTCGTCGGAGACAAATCCACCGATACCAGTGTTCCGGGAAATGCCGTCACCGTCGAAACCCAACCGATCACCGCCACCGTGCCCGGATTACCCGGCCCGCAGACCATTGGAAACTTCGCCTACTGGGTCGGCGACGAAGGCGTTAAGGCCAAGGTGAACCTGAACGATCCCGGCGCCGCCTCCACCGCCACCGCCGCCGAAAAAACCTACCGCTTCATCAACGCCCAGCGCATCGGTATCGAAGGCGTGGATTCAGCCGCCGCCGGGACTCCGCTCTCCACCGGCTACCCGGCCAACGCGACCGACCTGCCCAAGATCCTCGAGCTCAAACAGCTCTCCATGCTAAGCACCGGGGGCCAGGCCGCGCTCACTACTGCGGCGAAAAATCGCTTCCACGATCTCACCGCGACTTCCTGCTCCGTGCTCGCCGATGTCTCCAAAGGTGGCCTCAAGAAAGACCTCACCGCGTGGATCTTCGATCCCGCCGCGCCCTCCAACCCGGTGTCAGCAAACGCCGCCGACGACTACATCACGCCAGGCGACACGACCGACACAGGAAAATACGGTCTGCCCAAGTGGGCGTTGATCCGCAGTTACGCGACCACGTATGGATATGCAGGCATGCCCACCGCCCTCGCCCCGCGGCAACAGACCGATTCGCAGCAAGGCGTCTCTCCCGTGATCACCTACGTCAGGATGGGCTACAACTATACCTGCCCAGCCGGCGGCGGCATCTATAAAATCAACATCATGCCCGTCTTGGCGTTGTGGAATCCCTATAACGTCCCACTCCCCAAGAGCACCAATGCGTCCAATAGCTATGAAGTTTGCTTCAGTTATACTCCCAACATTGCCGGCAGTGCTGGTTGCCGGCTTAAAACGGTCATCTACGCCAGCGGCTCCAACCCCGGCACCGAATACTTTAACCTGAGCACGATCCAGATGCAGCTTGTTAATTATGGCTCATCCGGAGCGACCATCGGCCAATTTTGGCGCTTCAAAGTGACACTATCCAAGCCCCTGGATCCGGGGGAAAGCCGTCTGTTCACGATCAGCAACACCTCCAACGATACCATCTATAACGCGAACGGATTATCGGAGATGAGCGATGACGTGCTCGGGGTCGCCAATGCCGTTTATATCCCAAGCGCCATCGCGCTGACTCCGGATCAGATGGCCGGCCACATCTTCTGGAACACCGAGACCGGCAGCCTGACCGCACTGACGCAAATTCTCCTTACTCAGCCGGGCTTGACGACAGACCAAGATCGTCGCGATAAGGCCTACCAGAAGATCCTGGGAAATGGATTCAATTGGAGTCACGAAACCAATCCCTACGTCAATCCGACCGTCACCAATAACGGTGATCCGATTGTCTGCGATCGTGTCGAACTGGTCATGTCCAATACCGGTCCTGCGGCCGGTCCGGTCGGCGCCAACACCAATTCGGGCACTCCTCGATGGCTGGCGGAGTTAAATCCCCATGCCGCCGTCTCGCTGCGCCTGCCGGTCGCCAGCGGATCCAGCGTCACGCCCTCCTACGTAAGAGAGCACTATATCCGGAGCACTCCCAACGGTTATCCCTCCGCCCCCCCGGCCATACCCAACGCCAATGGCACCAACGTCTCCGCCGGCCCAAAAATAGAAACCACGAGCACCGATCAAAGAATGGTGTTACGCGAGTTTCAACGAGACCCCACCACGCTTATCTCCCTCGGCCAGCTGCAGCATGTGAACGCTTCGTTGATCAATCTCAACCCTGCCTTCCCCATCGGCAATTCGCTCCCCAATCTCTACGTCCCCCGCACCGCCACCCAATCCGCGCTGCTTCCAGCCGATGCCTACCCCGGCTTTCCCACCAACACGCAGTTCCAGCACGTCTACGATCTTTCCTACCTGCTGAACAAGACACTGTGGGACGGTTATTTTTTCTCCACCGTGCCGCAAACCGTGGCGGCCACCGGACAAACCGCTCTGAGCACCGCCCAGGCCAAAGACCCCGATTACCATCTGCCGAATGCCCGGCACCGCTTCTACTGGAAAACCGGGAGCGCCAACGACACGGAGGTGGACGAGTTTAAGGCCGTAAACCAAGGCGCGACCAAAGCCGCCGCCCATCTGCTCCTTAGCGGAGGATTTAATGTCAACTCCACCTCCGAGCAGGCGTGGCGCGCCCTCCTCTACAGCCATAACGGCATCGCCAACGACACCGCCGACACCACGGGAAAGACGAAGCATCCTTACTCGCGTTTGGCCGTGCCGGTGGACACTACGCAGCCCAACACCACCTGGCTCGGCTACCGCATTCTGTCCGACGATCAGATCACCACGCTTGCCACCGCCATCGTTGCCGAGGTTCGCAAACGCGGCCCGTTCCTGTCGCTGGCGGACTTCGTCAACCGACGCCTTGTCGCCGACGCAACCGGCCTCAAGGGACCGTTGCAGGCGGCCATTGACGCCACCACCACCGGCGCCAATTCCATCAATGGCGGCGCCCCCTTCAATTTCAGCACGATGCCCGTGACCGATTATCCCGCTGACATAGTCGGCGACACCGAGCAAAAAGCCATCTACCTAGGCGGCACCGACTCCGCGCTTCCTTCCGCCTCCCGCGCCACTTCCGCCCCCGGTTCCTTCACTCAAGCCGATCTGCTCAACGCCCTCGGGCCGTCACTGACCGCCCGCTCGGATACGTTTCGTATTCGCGCTTACGGTGACGTGATAAACCCCGTCAACGGCGGTACCACACCCGAAGCCCGCGCCTGGTGTGAAGCCATCGTTCAGCGTCTGCCCGACTACGTCGAAACATCCGTCAACGCCTCGGCCATTCCTTCGTCTGGCAGCCTCAGCGAGACCTTCGGCCGTCGCTTCAAAATTGTCTCCTTCCGCTGGCTCTCCTCCAATGACATCTAAACGCCACCTTGCCTGCATCACGCTCGCGGCCCTTGGCCTGCTGACCTGTACCGCTCCCGTCCGCGCCGTTCAATTCCGCCTAGTCGCCTGGGATACGCAGGACTCGAATCTGCAATTTGACGCCCACGGGGCGCCAACCGAGGTCCAAGCCTCCACCAACGTCTTGTCACCCCAATATGAATCCAAAGGCTCAGGCCCCATCATTCTCTATAAACGGGTGGAACATGAGGGTAAGCCCCGTAAACAGGTCGCCTGCACCGTCGACATTCCCGCCGGACTGGAGCAAGGCCTGCTGCTGCTCATCCCGGGCGACGATTCGAAAACCGTTGATCGCAAGGTGCTCCCCGACAGCCTGGGGTTCATCTCCCCCGGCGCACCGCTGATTTACGACTATGTCTGGCTGGATGACTCACCCAGCGCGCATCCGCCCGGCACCATTGAGTTTCGCAATATGGCAAGCCTCCCCATCGCGTTTAAAATCGAACAGCAGCAATGCATGCTCGCCCCGAAAGACAAGATACAGGTCCCGCTGATCACGGGTGCGAGGCAGATGTCTTTCCGTGCGGCGGCGGCCATGATTGACGGAAAATGGAAGGTTTTCGCCTGCAACCCGCTCGCCACAAACGGCCCTGAACGCATGCTGGTTATTATCCGAGACGGACCCGCCGCCAAAAACGTAAGCGGTGAGCCGAACATCAGTGTGGTCCGGCTCTACGACTGGCCCGCGCCTCCCAAACCCGCGCCCGCCGATCTCGCGTCATCAACCCGCTAGCCTCGGGAAAGTTGCAATTCTGATAAGCCCCCGCTCCGGGCCGACGTGACGAGCCAACCGGCGATCCCCACACACCGTTTACCGGTTTGGGCCCTCGCAAGCGTGTTCGGAAATCGTTTCTCATCTCGATTTGCCGCCAATGTTGACGGCTCTCCTTCGCATGTGCGAAACGGACATGCCAAGAGCGATATGGCCATGTTTCCCCGTGTAGAAACGGTATAAAATGAGGCAATGCCCTATCGCGCCCTCACCGAGACAGACGATTTTGCCTTGCCGGTTTGACTGTCAACTTGACCCGCACTGGCGATCCGCAAATCTTGCCCTAACTCTACGGTATTACCCCTATGCCGCCCCCGCGTCCCCTCCCCAAGGATCGCCGATCTGGTTTCGCGCTGCTCATCACGATCACGCTGCTTGCCTTTCTCGTGCTCCTGCTGGTCTCGCTCGCCTCGCTCACGCGCGTCGAGACGCAGGTCGCGTCCAACACCCAGCAGCTTTCCAAGGCCCGCCAAAACGCCCTCATGGCGCTCAACGTCGCGCTCGGTCAACTCCAGCTCATGCTGGGGCCCGACCAACGCGTGACCGCCCCGGCCGCACAGCAAGGCGACGGCACGGTTTCTTACGCATCCGCAGATGTGGACAATAACGCCAACTGGGTCGGCGTTTACCGTCAGGACCCAACGACCACCACCCGCAGCCCCCAGCTCTTAAACTGGCTGGTGAGCGGAAACCAAACCCTCACGGTCCCTGTATCCGGCGCCAACACGCCCTCTGTGGTGCCCAATTCCATTGTGACCGGCATTTCCTCAACCACGACTGTGGCGACCCCAGTTACCGTGGGAGGGAAGGATGCCGTCCTGCTGGTGGGGCCGGCATCCGTCACCTCATCGAACTCCGATCGTTTTGTCGTCGCCCCGCTCCAAAACATCCAGGTGCCGGAGAAAACACTGCCAGGCCTCGATCCCACCTCGTCAACACTCACCACCATCGGCCGCTACGCCTACTGGGGCGGCGACGAGGGCGTGAAGGCCAAGGTTTCGCTCAGCGACCCATGGGCCGCATCCGCCAACGCCGACGAAAAATCCTACCGACTCAAGGGCGCCCAACGTTCGGGCATCGAGTCGGTTGACAAAGACGACACGACCATCCCCGCGACGAGCCGCAAACTCGACACCGCCTATCCGGCCAACACGGACACCCTGCCAAAGATTCTCGATCTGAAACAACTGCCCATGGCCAACGCCGCCGGCCAGACCGCACTCACCAATGCGACTCAGAATCGCTTCCACGACCTCACCGCAGCCTCCTACTCCGTCCTCGCCGACGTCGCTCTAGGCGGCCTCAAGAAAGATCTCACCGCGTGGCTTGCGTATCCCACAGCATCACTCGCGACAGGTGCTCCGGCCGACGCCGACCCCATCTTTGCTCAAAATGCCAGCGATACTACCGGCTACGGACTCCCCAAATGGGGCATCATCCGGTCCTATGCCGGACTTCAGGGCGGCACGACCAACCCGCTTGCCGCACAGACGCAGACCGACCAACGCCAAGGCTTCGGTCCTGTCGTCACCTATTTCCGCTTGGGCTTTTCAGCCTATTCGCCCACGCCAACCCCGGCGACCGCCGAATCGCAGCTGATCGTCCAGGCATTCCCCGTCCTCGTCCTTTGGAATCCTTACAATACACCCATCGCAGCCAACCCTTCCTATGAATTCGTCTTCGGCTTCCGGTGGAACGATCAACTCATAAAATTCTCCGCCGGAAACCCACCCACCACCTTTAAGGGCAGCCTGGTTCTTTCATCCTCCCCTAGGTTGATAACAGGCATACAAGATCCGACTACCCTCTCATCGAACGGATCAAATACGACTAGGAAGTTTATGCGCTTTACAGTGAACAGCCCCCAGATCGCCCCCGGGGAAAGTCTGGTTTTCACGCTCGATAGCTCGGGTGATTATGTTGCACCGGGGCAACCTGGAGCAATTGAGTTGAGCAGTGGAAACGTTGTCACCGGCACGAACGTTGCGGCGACGGACCGTTCGGTGTATTTCCGCAATCCGCTCGTTACATTGACCCCCGCACAGCGAGCGCAAAAAATCAGGGTGTTCATCAATGGGAGCAACAGCAGCATCCAATCGGGCCCGTGGCTGCAAATGGGACTTTATCCAGGCCAAACAGCGGGCAGCGATCCGACCGTTCAAGATATGGTCAACCAAGACCCATACATGCTGCTTTTGTCTATCAAACCGGGATCCTTCCCTCCCGGCAGCGATATCAACGTTCTCCCAGCACCTGCAACCAATCCCAGCGGCTACGTGTGGATGCGCAGTCAGATGCCCGGCTATGACACGAGCACGGCGAATCAATACTACACCAATACTCGCTGGCTGGCGCAGCTTAATCCCCGGGCCCCCTATCATTACACGATGAGCCCGGGAGCTGGCACGGGAGGGACGCTATCCATGATAGGCGACAACTCACAGAGTAACGCCAATGGCGTCCCGATCGATAAATTCGACGGGAATAAGGCCTCGGCCGGCCCCACGATAAACGCTTCTCTTTCCTCCACCCCCACTACCACGAACCTGCAAATCGCAGAGCTCACATCTCCCTCCCTCCAACCGGAATCACGTTTTTTCTCCCTCGCTCAACTCCAACACGCGAACCTCTCGCTCATGGCTCAAACCCCGGGCAATGCGGTCGGCAATTCCGAAGTCAACCCCATCACCAAGGATCAAACCGTCACGGGAATCGTTGTGACATTGCCGCCGACCACACCTTCCAATGACCAAGCCTTTCCAGCGAATCAGGTAAAATGGTTTTACGACACATCATACCTACTCAATCAGGCTCTCTGGGACCATTACTTCTTCTCGACCGTCCCTCATAGTCCTCCACTGCCTCCAAAACCAGAACCAACATTCTATTCCCCCGAATTTCACCTGCCCAACGCCCGCCACGTCTTTTACGAGAAGGACGGAGTTACGCCAACTACCGCATTGCTCGCCACAGACAAAGAGGCCTTCAACACCGCCGCCGCCGGACTGCTCGTAAACGGCGGCTTCAACGTCAACTCCACTTCAGAACAGGCTTGGCGCGCCCTACTCGCCAGCCACAACGGCCTGGACAGCGCGAACGCCGGCGTCTCTACCCACCCCTACTCCCGCTTTTCCTCCACCAAAGCGGGCGATCCCGCCAACACCACAGACTGGACCAGCGGCTATCGCATTCTCTCCAATGCGCAGATCAATCTGCTTGCCCAAAAAATCGTGACGGAAGTGAAGACCCGCGGCCCTTTCCTTTCTCTGGCCGATTTTGTGAACCGGCGCCTGAAGGCCGATGCGACCGGGCTAAAAGGCGCTCTTCAAGCTGCCATCGACGCCACCGACAGCGATGCCACCACCCTTAATCGCATCAACGACGTCGCGCCTTTTAACAGCTCGACCTATCGGGTAAATGCGCAGGCCTATTATCCGACTACCGCCCCCTCGCTCCTGCAAAAGCAGTTGTTTCTGGCCGACTTTGCCGCTGATAACACCCGGCCTGCATCCTCCCGCGCAGCCTTTGCCCCGGGTTTCCTGACTCAGGCAGATCTACTCAATTCCCTCGGCCCTGTTTTAACCGCGCGCTCGGACACGTTTCGCATCCGCGCTTACGGCGACGTGCAAAACCCAACGACCACGAACATCGAAGGCAAAGCGTGGTGCGAGGCCATCGTCCAGCGCGTGCCCGACTACGTCGAAAACACCGTGGATGCTTGGACTACGCCAGGAGTCGGCACCCCGAGCGCAACCTTCGGCCGTCGTTTCAAAATCGTCTCCTTCCGCTGGCTTAGCCCCAACGATATCTAACCACTCCCTTGCATGAACCTGCGTTTGATTGTATGCTTTATTCTCGCCCTGAGTTGCTGCGCACTCCCTCTGCGGGCCCTTGAGTTTTGCTTGATCAGTTGGGAAGGTGAAATCCAAGGGCTACAATATGCCAACGGCACAACGAAGGTCGCGATTGATGCGAATGAAGGGGCTCTCTCGTCCCCCTATCGTTTTGAAGGCGCAGGCCCGTTGGTTTTATTTCGGGAAGTCAAAGTGGATGACAAAACCGTCCGTGTCCCCGTGGCAACCCTCACCGTCCCCTCCGGACTCACACAGGCCATCATCCTGTTGGCCTATGCCGACGCCACGCACACAACCTACACCGGCAGCTGGATCAACAATTCCGTGGATGTTCGCCCACCACAAACCGTCACATACCGAAACTTCTCAAGTTACGCGGTCGCCGTCAAAATGGGAACGGAAGAGCATGTCATTCCACCCAAGGAAGGACTTACACTGACCACGGGCACCACAGTCGAACGGGTTGTATTCAAGGCCGCCGCGCAAACCCAGTCGGGTTGGGAAGTGGTGGCAAGCACTGTGCAACCGGTGCGCCCCGGCTTGCGCACTTTGGTGATCATGCGCAACGGCCGCCCTGACTACACGGGCCACAAGGAAATACTCGATATGCTCATGTTCAACGACTACCCGCCGCCTCCCGCGCCCGCCGGCACCCCGTCGCCAGCCGCTGACCACCCTCCTGCTTAGAGATTTCCGCCTGAGCCTTCAGGTCTCAGGTCTCAAATTTTCAGGTTTTCCCGACCGGCTCCCCTTCCCATGCCCAATTCCGCCCTCCGAACCTTCGCGCTCTTCGCGTCTCTTTGCGCCTTTGCGTTAAAAGCCCTCGCCGATGTCACGCCGGCACTCCCCTTCCAAAGCCACGCCGTCCTCCAGCAGGGCCGTGCGCTTCCCGTGTGGGGCACCGCCGATGCTGGCGAAAAAATCACCGTCACCTACGCCGTCGGCACCACCACCCGCACCGCCTCGGACACCGCCGGCGCCGACGGCCGCTGGCGCACCGAACTACCCTCGCTCACCGCCTCCGCCGAGCCCGCCACCCTCACCTTTACCGGGAAAAACACCGTCACGCTCACCGACATCCTCGTCGGCGAAGTCTGGCTCGCCTCCGGCCAGTCCAACATGGAATACGCCCTCGCCTGGGGCAATATCATCGCCAACGCCAAGGCGGAGATCGCCAACGCCGATCATCCCCTCATCCGCGAGATCAAGATCAAGCCCCTCGCCGCCGACACCCCGCAGGACACGGCGCCCGGCAACTGGCGCGTTTGCAGTCCAACCACGGTCGGCGGCTTCAGCGCCGCCGCCTACTTCTTCGCCCGTGAGCTCCAGCAAAAACTCAACGTCCCTGTCGGCATCATCAACGCCTCGTGGGGCGGCTCGCTCATCGAGCCGTTCATGACGCCCGCCTCCCTCGCCGCCGACGCCAACGGCCCCGCCATCCTCGCCGCGTGGAAGACCAAGACTGCCGACTATCCCGCCAAAAAAGCCCGCTACGACGCGGACAAGGCCGCCTGGTCCTCCGCCAAAGCCGCCGCCGCCAAGGCCGGTGAAAAGTTCACCCAGAAGGCCCCCGCCCTCCCTCCCGGCCCCGGTCATCAGGCCACGCCGGCCGGCTCCTACAACGCCATGATTTATCCTCTCGTGCCCTGCGCCATCCGCGGCGTCATCTGGTATCAGGGTGAGAGCAACGCCGGCCGCCATGTCGAATACCGCACGTTCTTTCCCTCGCTAATCGCCGGCTGGCGCGAAGTTTTCAAACAGCCCGACATGCCGTTCTACTGGGTGCAGCTCGCCGCCTACGGTGCCAATGGCGACCCCGATGGCGTCGGCTTCCCGTGGCTGCGTGATGCGCAGGACCGCACGCTCTCCGTCGCCCACACCGGCCAGGCCCTCACCATCGACATCGGCGACTCCGCCAACATCCATCCCGCCAACAAACAGGATGTCGGCCACCGCCTCGCCCTCCTCGCCCTTCACCGCATCTACGGTCAAAAAGACGTGATCGATTCCGGCCCCACCTTCGCCAAGGCCGAGTTCAACGCTGGCGCGCCCAACCGCATTCGCATCAAATTCGACAACATCGCCGCCGGTCTCAAAAACACGAACACCGCCGCACCCGCCGCCGTCCTCGGCTTCGACGTCGCCGGAGCCGACAAGAACTTCCGCCCCGCCACCGCGAGCATCGAGAACGCCGCCACCGGCCTGATGCTCATCACCGCGCCCGGTAAAGTTCCTTCGCCGCTCTACGTCCGCTACGCTTGGCACAACGATCCAAAGAACACCCTCGCCAACAGCGAGAGCCTCCCGGCCGCTCCGTTTCGCACCGACCCCTGAGCGAAGGCTGCCGCAAACCGGCGTCGCTTGACTGTCAAACGACCCATGACTGGCGAAGCCCCGACTCGTATCCGATGGTGTGGGCATGCCTCAACCCCGCAATCATCCCGGCTTCGTCCCTTCTTCGCCCCGTGGATTTACCCTGCTGGAGCTTCTCACCGTGATCGCGATCATCGGCATCCTCGCCGCCATCCTCTTTCCCGTCCTCGGGAGCATCCGCAGGTCCGCGCGCGCCACGCAAGATGCCGCGATCCTGCGCACGCTTGGGCAGTCCATGCTCCAGTATGCCTCCGAACACCAAGGAAAAATCAATTTCTGGGGCCCGGAATATGGCGCCCTGTCCGGCACGCCCGAATCCATCGGTTTTTGGGCGCGGGCTTGGCCCTACCTTGAGAGCAAGCAGTATACCGGTGCCAACCTGAAACAGATGGCCAATGACTTCATCTCACCAACCATCAACACCGAACGCCCCGACCTCATCGGCAACAATGAAGGCGTCAACTATACCTTGGCCATCAATCTCGATCTGGCCGATGGCGTCACCACTACCTCGCCTAGACAATATGTTTTACAACGGCTGCAAAACGTCCCCCGGCCTTCCGCCGCCCCTTACATGACGATTGGCATATGGGGATTCTACGATCTCAATCCCTATCCACTGCCGGCGACCAGAGGCCAGCAGGATGTCTACTGGCTGCAAAATGGCGGCAAGGCGACTCCCGCCGTCATGCTCGACGGCTCCGTCAGGCTTTGGACGGAAAAACTCACCAATTCCGAGCTTTGGAATCGCAGCCGTCAATAGGTTCGCGGCTGCTCTCGACGTCCGGGAGTATTCTCATGTCCATACCCGTCACCCCAAAAAGCGCCCACCCTCGTCGCATCGCGCCGGGCCATGCCCGATTATAATGAGCAGCGATCCCCGCACAGACTCCGTGTCAAAACCCCGCAGCCCGTGAACTCCCCCTCCGAACCCCGCTGCATCGTCTCGCTGACTTACGACGACGCGTTGCCCTGCCATTTCGAGAGCGTCGCCCCGCTCCTCGAAGAGCACGGCCTGCACGGCACCTTCTACGTCCCGTGCAGCCAGGGTTTTTTTGACAACGCGGAATCCTGGCGCGAAGTCGCCACCCAGGGACACGAGCTGGGCAACCACTCCGTCTTCCACCCCTGCCACGACCAGGCATGGCTCGACGAGGCATATAATCTGCGCCACTACAGCGCCCGCCGCTGGAGCGACGAGGTCCGCCTCGCCAACAGCATCCTCACCCTCGTCGACGGTCGCACCGTGCGCTCATTCGGCAACACCTGTCATCACAACATCATCGGCTCCGGCGCAACCGCCAGCACCGTGGAAAAACTCGCCCCGGAATTCTTTGCCGCCGTCCGAGGTGAACACACCCGCAAAGCCGTCGACCTGAAAAAAATCAACTGGTTCAACCTCGGCACGCGCGGCGCCGACCAATCCACCTTCGAGGAACTCCGCACCGAAATCGAACGCATGTGCCTGCGCGGCGGCTGGCTTATTCTCACCATGCACGGCGTCGGCCCCCGCGATCACAAGCTCTGCATCGAAGAGGACGAACACACCCGCCTCGTGGAATGGCTCGCCGCCCGCCAGGATGCCATCTGGACCGCCCCCGTCCGCATGGTGGCCGAAGCCCTCAAGCCATCGCGCCGCGCCCTCGCCCAAGCCGCCCGCTGAGTTGCGCCGGCTGCCAGCCTCCGATGCGCCCCTCCCTCGCTTCCTATCTCCGCACTATGGAACCATTGTTCGACGCGGACGCCGGTCTGCCTGTGACTATTTGGAAAGGCCCCGGCTATCACACGCGCGTTCCCGCCGGCACGCCCGTGCACGAGGTGCGCATCGCCCTCGACTACGCTTTTGCCCTCTTCGAGGAAAACTCTCCCATCTCTGTCTCGCGCGCCCTCACCATCCTTGATCGCGTGCTCCCGCTGCAGGACCTCGACCCGACAAATCCCACCTACGGCATCTGGCCCTGGTTGCTCGAAGAACCCCTTGCCGCGATGAGCCCTCCCGACTGGAACTGGGCCGACTTCTGCGGGGTGCGCCTCTCCCACATACTGGGCGTTTACAAAGATCGCCTGCCACCGGCGTCCCTCGTCGCCGTGCAACGCGCCCTGCATGCCGCCGCACGCTCGATCTACCGCCGCAACGTCGGCCCCGGTTACACTAACATCTGTTTCAAGGGCGCCGTCGTCTGCGGCGCGGCCGGCGAGTTGCTCGATGACGCCTTCCTGCGCGACTACGCCCTCATCCGCCTCGAACGCTTCATCGTCTTCGTCCGCGCCAACGGCGGTTTCACCGAATATTCCAGCCCGCCCTATACGTTCATCGTGCTCCACGAAGCCGAACGAGCCCTGCTCACGTTGCGCTCGCCAGCCCTTCGCGACGCCATCTCCACCGTCCTCCAACTCTGCTGGGACGATCTTGTCACCGCCCTTCACCTTCCCACCGGCCAGCTTTGCGGTCCGCTCAGCCGCACCTATGCGGACCTGCTTCAACCGCACGTCGTCCACGACTTGGAAGAACGCCTCGGTCTGCCGCTTTTCCATCCCACAGGTGCAGCCTCTGCCACAGTCTCACAGGTGCCGACCTACCCTATCCCTTCGCTACCGTGCCCCGACGAGTTGCGCCGTACGCTGCTCGACCGGCCCGCAGAATCGTTCACCCGCCGCCGCTACGTGTTTTCCGAAACCGAACCAAAACGCGAGCGCACCGCCTCCCGCTGGTTCGGCCCAGACGCCTGCCTCGGCTCCGCCAACTACGAAAACCTCTGGACCCAGCGCCGCCCACTCCTGGGCTTCTGGCGCGTTGCCGATACTCTCGCCGTTCTCCGCGCCAGCATCCGCCACGACGGAGACCGCGACTTTTGCTCCGGCGCGCTCCGCGTCCATCAGGAAGGCCGCTCGCTGCTCGCCCTCGCGTCGCTCGTGACGGAACGCGGTGATTTCCACGACGTGCTCGACCGTCCCGCCGACGGCGTTTTCCGCCTCTCCGACCTGCACCTATCCATCCAGCTCCGCAGTCCCGGCGCCACCATCCGCGAAACCACGCCCGGCGTCTTCACTCTCGCCTGCGGCCCCTGGCAGGCAGTCGTCCGTCCCGCGTTCGAAATATTCGACGGCCACACGGTTTCCTGGCGTGCCGGACAGCATCACGACGAAGCCCTCCTGCGCGCCGTGATTGACGACGGCGCACCGCTCACGCTCGAGCCTGCCGCCGTATCCGCGTTTGCCATCGGCTTCACGCTCGCCCTGCAGCCCGCCGGCACACCCGTGGCTTTCCCCGCCGAATCGATGCGCGACGCAAACACCCTTACGTTGCACGCCGTCTCGCCACACGGCCCGCTCAGTCTTTCCGCCCCTCTCAAACCCGAAACGCTCTGATCATCCCCTGATGAAAAACACCTCCGTCGCTTTCACCGGCGCCAATCTCGTCGAACTGCACGACCTGCCCGTGCCTGCTCCTGTCGCAGGAGAGGTTCTCATCGAGACGCGCCGCACTCTCATCAGCACCGGCACCGAGCTCACCTGTCTCGGCCGACGCTTCGAACCCGGCAGCCATTGGGACCAATGGGTGAAATATCCCTTCTATCCCGGCTACAGCAACGCGGGCGTCGTCACCCAAATCGGCTCCGGCGTCACTCGCTTCAAGGCCGGCGACCGCGTCGCCAGCCGCACCGCCCACCAGCGTTTCGTCATCGCCCGCGAGACCGACCTCGTCGCCATTCCGGACAACGTTTCCGACGACGAAGCCGTGTGGTTCGGCATCGCCTGCATCGTGCAAAACGGCATCCGTCGCGCCGAACACCAGCTGGGCGACGCCGTTGTCATCATCGGCCTCGGCCTGCTCGGACAACTCGCCGTGCAATTCGCCCGCCTGTCCGGCGCGCGCGAGATCATCGCCATCGACACCGCCCCAAAACGCCTCGAATTCGCCCGTGCGCACGGCGCGACCGTTCTCCTTCAAAAACCCGTTGCCGATGTCCGCGCCGACATTCTTGCCGCTACGGACGGACGTCTCGCCGATGTCGTTTATGACATCACCGGGCATCCCGCCGTCCTCGCCTCCGCGCTCACCCTTGCCCGCGACCTCGGCAAAGTGATTCTCCTCGGCGACGCCGGCAGCCCCACGCAACAACACATCACCGGCGACCTCATCAGTCGCGGCCTCCGCCTCATCGGAGCGCACGACAACAATCCGCCAAAGACCGCCAACCAACACGCTTGGTGGACGCGCAACCACATGGCCGATCTCTTCATGACCTACCTTGGCCGCCGCCAGATGCAGGTCGACGATCTCGTCGCCCACCGCTTCAAGCCCGCCGATGCAGCCGCCGCCTACGCCCGCCTCGTCGAGGATCGCGCCACCGCCATGGCCGTCGTGTTCGAGTGGTGACACCTGATCCATCCATCATGCTCCCACTCCGAACCCTCGCGCTCTTCGCGTCTGTTTACGTTCTTGCGTTAAACACTCCGGCCGCCGCCAACGTCACGCTCGCGCCTCCCTTCACCGACCACGCCGTCCTTCAGCAAGGATGTTCCGTTCCCGTCTGGGGCAAGGCATCACCGGGTGAGGCGGTAACCGTGACCTTCGGTGTGCAGACTCTCTCCACCAAAGCCGCCGCCAACGGCCGCTGGCGCGTCGATCTCGCTCCACTGACCGCATCCGCCACATCCGCCAATCTCGTCATCGCCGGAAAAAATACGATCACCCTCACGGACATTCTGGTCGGCGAAGTCTGGCTCTGCTCCGGTCAGTCCAACATGGCCTACTTCGTAAAATGGGCCGCCAACGCAAAGCAGGAAATCGCCGATGCCAACCATCCCCTCATCCGCCACTTCGGCGTGGAGAAAGCCTCGCTGTCCCAGCCCTCCGACACCCTCAAGGGCACCTGGGAAGTTTGCACACCCGCCAACGTCGGTGGATTCTCCGCCGTCGCCTACTACTTCGCCCGCGAGCTTCAGCAAAAACTCGGTGTGCCCGTCGGACTTGTGAACAGCTCCTACGGCGGCACTCCCGTCGAATCCTGGATGAGCGAGATCACGCTCAAATCCGACCCGGCGTTCAAGTTCGTCTTCGACCGCATGGCCAAGATCGCCGCCGAGTGGCCCGTCACCCTCGCCAAATATCGCGCCGATACCGAAGCCTGGAAACAGGCCGGGACCGCCGCCAAGACCGCCGACGAAAAATTCACCACCCCCGCCCCCCGCCAGCCCGTCGGCCCCGGCCATCCTTACTCTCCCATGGTCGAATATAATGCCATGCTTCATCCCCTCGTGCCCTACGCATTGCGCGGCGCCATCTGGTATCAGGGCGAGGCCAACGTTTCCCGCGCCTCTGAATATCGCGTCCTCTTCTCCGGACTCATCACCCAGTGGAGACGCGAATGGGCGCAGGGAGACTTCCCTTTTTATTTCGCCCAGCTCGCCAACTACCAGGCCGACGATCCGCAAGGCACCGACTGGGCCTTCCTTCGTGAAGCCCAGACACAAACGCTGGCCGTGCCCAACACCGGCATGGCAGTAACCATCGACATCGGCGACGTCACCAACATCCACCCCGCCAACAAACAGGACGCCGGACGCCGTCTAGCGCGCATCGCCCTCGCCCGCACCTATGGACAAAAAGACCTGGTCGATTCCGGTCCCGTCTTCGCCTCGGCCGATTTCAAGACCGCCGCTCCGTCCGTGCGCGTGAAATTTAAAAAAGCCTCCGCTTCTTTGGAAAATACCAACCCGGCCGCTCCCGCCGCCGTGCTCGGCTTCGAACTCGCCGGAACCGACCGTGTCTTCCACCCCGCCGACGCCCGCATCGAGGCCGACGGCCAAAGCCTGCTCGTCAAAACGGACTCCGTTCCCGCTCCCGTCGCCCTGCGCTACGCCTGGCGCAACGCACCCGACGCCACCCTGCACAACACCGCCGGCCTGCCCGCGATTCCTTTTCGCTCGGACAACTGGTAACCAACCCATAAATTCCAGCACGCCTACTCTCCCATTACCATCACCACCACGCGACGCGTGTGCGAGTGGCGGCGATGCTCCCACAGAAAGATTCCCTGCCAGGTCCCCAGCAGCAGTCGGCCGCCGGAAAACGGCACCGTTTCACTCGTGCGCGTGAGCGCCATCTTGATGTGACTCGGCATGTCATCCGCCCCTTCGAGTGTGTGTTCAAAGTGCGGATCGTTCTCAGGCACCAGCCGATCAAGCCACGCCTCCAGATCGCGTCGCGCGCTCGGATCGGCGTTCTCCATGATGACGAGCGAGCAACTCGTGTGCTGGCAAAATACCGTGACCACGCCGGTCTCCAACCCACTGCGCGTCACTTCGCGCGCGATGGCCTCGGTGATCTCATGCGTGCCCGGCCCGCGTGATTCGATGGAGAGAGTAACTTGGTGAATCATGGCCTTTAACCACCGCCAGCCAGCGAGCTTTCCCCCGGTCGCGTCATGCTGAGCGGCTCCAACGCTCGATCCAAGTCGCCAGCGGTCATCAAACCTTTCGCAAGCACGACCTCCCTGAGCGTCTTCCCTGTCTCCAACGCCTCTTTCGCCACGGAGGCGGCCGCATCGTAGCCAATGTGGGGGTTGAGCGCGGTCACAAGCATGAGCGAACGGTCCACCAACTCACGACACCGCGCCTCGTCGGCCTCGATGCCTTCGACACATGCATCGGCAAACTGCCGCGCCCCGTTGGCGAGCACATGGATCGCCTCGTGCAGCGAATACGCGATGAGCGGAATGGTAACGTTGAGTTCAAAGTGCCCGTCTCGCCCGCACATTACGACCATCTGCGAAAGCCCCTGCGTGTAGATGCACACCTGCACGAGCATTTCGCTCATCACCGGATTCACCTTGCCCGGCATGATCGACGAACCCGGCTGCGTGGTGGGCAGCCGTATCTCCCCGAGCCCGCTGCGCGGACCGGAACCGAGCAGCCGAATGTCATTGGCGATCTTGGTGAGGCTCGCCGCGATGGTCGCAAGCTGTCCGGCGACCTCGACGGCGTCGTCGCGCGCCCCCTGCGCCTCGAAGTGATTAAGCGCCTCGATAAACTCGAGGCCGGTTTCTCCATTTAGAAGGCGGATCACCTTCCCGGAAAACTCCGGATGGCAATTGATGCCCGTGCCCACGGCGGTGCCGCCGACGGCAAGTTCGCGCAGCGCGGCGATCGCACGGTCGGTGCGCTCGATGGCCTTGGCCGCCTGCGCAGCGTAACCCGAAAACTCCTGCCCCAGCGTAAGCGGGGTCGCATCCATCAGATGCGTGCGCCCGATTTTCACGATTTGCACAAACGACTGCGCCTTGTCCGCAAGCGCAGCTTCGAGATGCGCGAGCGCAGGACGCAGATTGCTTTTCAGGGCAAGCGCCACGCTCACGTGCAGCGCGGTGGGAATGATATCATTGGACGACTGGCCGAGGTTGACGTCGTCATTGGGGTGAACGGGCTTTTTTGAGCCGATGGCTTCGCCGGCGAACTGGCTCACGCGGTTGGCGATGACCTCGTTGGCGTTCATGTTGGTCGAGGTGCCGGAGCCGGTCTGGAACACATCGACAGGGAAATGCCCGTCGAGTTTTCCGTCGGCCACTTCGCGAGCGGCCTGTTGGATGAGGCGGCTTTTTTCGGGTGTGAGTTTACCGAGTTCCTCGTTGGCGCGGGCGCAGGCGAGTTTTACCAAGCCGAGACCGTGAATGAACGCCGCGGGCATCGGCCGGCCGCTGATCGGGAAGTTGAGCACCGCACGCTGCGTGGACGCACCATAAAGCGCATCATCAGGCACGGGCATTTCGCCCATGGAGTCTTTTTCCGTTCTCATGATTGGCAAACGTATCCCTTTCCACCGCCAAAAGCAAAAAAACCGCACGAGGACTTCGTGCGGTTTAAATCAAAACAAGGAAAACGAATCTTCGCTTAGAATTTAAGCGTGAAACGGTCCCCCCCCACGCCAAGGCGGTGGACGGAATCGTAGAGCTGGGCCTCGCTGAGATCGTTGGCGGCAACATCCCGGCCATGAATCGCACGAGCGTAGTCCGAGCTTTCGGCATTGTCCGCCAGCACGAGCCCGGCGAGAACTTTTGCCCGGCGAACCTCGCGGGGAGATGAGGCTTGTGCCACGGCGGGTTTCGCTTCCGCCACCTGCGGACGGGACGCCTGAATCTGATCTTCATCAGCGCCCGCATTTCCAAGCAGGGAAGTGACGGACAAATTCGAAATCGATTCAGCCTGAACACCGGTATCCAACAGACGAGCCGAAGCGGGGACTTCTTCTGCTTGGGCCACGCCCCAGGGAATCATCGCCGTCAACTCGCTCGGTTGAGAAGAGAGCGCGGTTGAATTGACCATCATCACGGTCCGGGCAGGAGCGCTGGACGTCACCATCTTGGGTCCGGAAGCCACCGCCAGCGCCTCTGTTGAACGTGGAGCGACCACGACAGGGGAAAAAGCATTCGTTTTAGGCGTCTCCACTGACTTCACAGCCCCTTGCATGACCGGTGCCGAAACGTCCGGACCGGTGCGTTCCGCCGGAGTCGCGACCGGATGATATTGATTCACCATGACAAAACTGAGCACGAGGATCGCCGCAGTCCCCACAAGAACTTGAAACCTAGAAATCGCCCGGGCCGCCTGAGGAAGGTGCAGCGCATGCCACCAAGGACGTTTTTCAATGATGGCCGCAAGCTGCTTGGCACGGAGGTCCTGCTCGAAGCGTGTCCAAAACTCGGGGGACGGACGCTCGGCACGCTTAAGGCACAGCAAATCCTCAATCGTTACCTTTTCGGGAGCGCGGTCAGGGATCATCATGGGCGGACGTAAGACTGGAGTTCGGCTTGCAAAAGTTGTTTCGCGTAGTGGAGACGCGAGCGGACGGTGCCTACCGAGCAGGTCATCACCTCTGCGATTTCCTCATGGCTGAGGCCGTCTATTTCGAACAAAGTTACCACAGTTCTATGGGGGATAGACAATTTTTGCAGTGCTTCGTTCAATTTCTCCTGAAGCTCATTCACAAAAACATCACGCTCGACATCCTTTTTGTCGGTCAGACGGTTGATGACCTCCGAAACCCCAGCATCTTCATGCACCTTATCGAAGCTAAAAAATGTCCGTAACTTATTCTTCCTAATATGGGTAAGTGAAGAATTGACCGCGATTCGGTATAGCCAGGTGAAGAACGATGACTGCCCTTGGAAGCGGTTGATCGACTGGAAGGCTTTGATGAACGAATCCTGGGTTAAATCCGCCGCATCCTCGCGGTTGGAGGTCATGTTGTAGATCATCGCGTAGACGCGCTCCCGGTATTTGAGGATGAGTTGGTCGAACGAGGCCACATCCCCGGCCTGCACGCGCTGCACGATCATCCAGTCCGAATCAGCCTCCTGCTGCCGCTCGGGCGAAGCCACGAGCGTTTTGGTCAGCGCTTTGGAGACGGCGTTCATCGGAAAACAAGGCTAGCACAGCCTTGCAACCGAGCAAATCGAAAGTCGCTACATTCACGTGACGACCCGATCTACACGCATTTCAAAACACTCCGTCAGACGCCCGGAGCAGCTCGAAGACTCCCGACCTGATAACGCAGCGTATCGCATAACTGCATGAGGAGCGACACCGGCGCCAGCCCGACATGCGGCGCCAGCGCAGCTTCGGCCTTCAACAACTCGGCCTGCACTTCCTCGGCAACCACCGCGAAAACATCCATCTCTCCCATCTGCCGCAGGCGTTTCTGCATGTCCGGCGTGCGCTGGCCTAAAATTTCTTCGATCAAACTGGCTCGCTCGTCAGCCGACAGACGGTCCATGAGCGCGAGCAACGGCAAGGTGACCTTGCCGCTTAGAAGATCCGTGCCGAGTGTCTTGCCGATGGCCTTTTCCTGACCAAAAAAGTCCGCAAGATCGTCGTAGATTTGATAGGCGATACCAAGGTGCTGTCCAAACCGGCTTGCCGCCTCCACAAACGCCTCTGGAAATCCCCCGAGACGGCTCCCAAGGAAACACGAGATGCGAAACAACTCGGCGGTCTTCAGATCGATCACCCGGAAGTAATCCTCCCTCGTGATGTTGATGGTGCCACGACGCAGCGTTTGCACGATTTCACCAGCGCAGACCTTGCGGGTGGAGTCCGACACGGCCAGACAGACCTCCGTCGTGGGAAACTGGGCCGCGAGGTGAAGCGCGTGAGCAAAAAGAGCATCCCCCAACAACACCGCGGCCTCAGGCCCATACTGACGGGAAGCCGTTTGCCGGCTGCGGCGCAAATCCGCCTCGTCCATGATGTCATCGTGAACGAGCGTCGCCAAATGGATGAGCTCCACCACGGCCGACACCCGCACAAGATCCGGCAATGGCACGTCTCCTTTCCAACCACTGAGAAACACCAGCGCCGGGCGGATGCGTTTGCCCGAGGTGTCTATGCAGTAGTCCGCCATATCGCGGATCTCCGGCTCGAACGCCGTGAGTTGCTTGCGCAAAAATACGTCGAGCTCGGCCATGTGCGGCTTGAGACGCGCGAAAACCGTGGCGAAATCCTGCGCCGGGGCGCGGTCGGAAGGTCGTATGGTCATGACAGACATAAACTGCTTTCACGCTAGGCATGGACGGCCAAATGGCTAATCAATAGTCATTCTATCCGCCAAATGACGCACGATCCGCTGTTCCTGATCCTCATGATCGCCGCCAGTCTTTATATGGTCCATCTGTGGCGATCGGACTATCGTGCCGGTCTGGCAGGCCGCGCCGAACCACGGGCCCTGCCTGGCGCCACTCCCGCCTCTCTGGTCGCCTGCGTGATCGCCGCCATCGGCGCTCTGGTCATCCTCGCCGCCGAAACCATCGGGGAAATTCAACTCGGACTCAGCGCGCAGCAATCCTCGATCACCGTGCTGTTTGGAATCTACACGCTGGTCGCGGCGTTCATTGAAGAACTCATATTCCGAGGCTTTATCGTCATAGAAGGACGTGGCTCCAAGCTGCGCTGGATCGGCATCGTGGCCGCCTCGGTGCTTTTCGCCTCCCTTCATCCGTTCCTGTGGGAATGGCAAGGCGGCTGGCTTTGGGCCGACGGCCGGCTAGAACTCACCCTGACTGAAAAAGGCTGGTTCAGCACCATCACGGTATTCGTCAGCTCACTGTGGTTTTACACCGTACGCTTCGCGTCCTTCAATCCACGGCATTCCCTGCTGCCTTGTTTCACCGCCCATGCCACGAAAAACTTGGGCGTCTTTGCGATCAAGGCTGTGCAAGGTTTCGTCTCGGGCATTTGGTAACAAAAAGCCGCCCGTTGATTAACGGGCGGCTGTAATAAGAACGGGACTGCGAGCGCACCGGGCTCTGCCAGACGAAAATCACTTCTTCGTTGTCGTAGCCGCCTCAGGAGGGAACGGATTGGAATTGTCCCGATAACCAGGAATGTCCGATGGCTTCACTTGAGCCTCACGGATCACACGCGGATCCAACACATCCGTGATCTTTGCACTCTCTGAACTGACAATTCTTGCCGTGATAAAAATCAGCAGATTGGTACGCTTGCGCAGGGAATCATCATGCTGAAAAAACTTCCCCAAGTAAGGAATCGAGCCAAGGATCGGGAGACTGTTCACCGTTTTTGTAGAGGTCTCGTTGATCAGACCGCCGATCGCCAACGTGTTGCCATCCTTCAGGGAAACCTGCGATTTGGTCTTACGAGTATCAATGATCGGAATAGTCGCACTATCAAAGGTCACACTTGAGGTGGTGGAGCTGATTTCCGGCTCAAGGGACAGCTTGATGAAGCCCTGAGCGTTGATCTGAGGCGTCACTTTCAGGATCGTGCCGATCGGCTTATACTCGAAACCGCTGATGGCAAATGATCCCGTCTGACTGTTGTAGGTATAGCTAGGAATAGGATACTCCTGACCGACGTTAATAAACGCCTCGGTATTATTGAGCGTCACCACAGTCGGATTATTGACCAGTTTGCCGGTGCCGTTGATTTGAATCCAATCCAAGGTGGACTTCAATTCTATGGACGAGAGCACCGAGGTAGCATAGTTCCAACTACCCTTGACGTGACTGGTATTTACATTGGACGCATCAAGACCGGCCTTCGCCGCTCCGATTCCATCGATGCCTCCTGAAACGATCCAGTCCAGACCGATGGTCTTGCTGTCCGACGTGTTCAATTCCACAAACTTGGACTCGATCATCACCTGTTCAGTCGCTTTATCCAACTTTTCAATGATCGGCCGGATTCTGACCATGCGAGAGGGACGCTCCGAGATCACCAAGGCGTTGCTGCGGGCATCAATAACCAGTTTGCCGCCGGCCGCAGAATCAATCAAAGGCAGGATTGAAGTTTGAATATCAGCCGCCTTGGCATAATTGATGATAAAAACTTCGGTTACAACGGGTTCCAGCGCCAAGCTATCCTGACTGACGACCTTGATAATATTGCCATCCTCAACAAAGGTATAGCCGACGGGCGATAGCACGACTTGGAAAATCTGCCGCCATGTGACGTCGCGCAATTTGAGAGATGTGCGGCCTTGCAATGTGTCTGGAATAACGAGGTTGAGTTCGAAAAGATCAGCGACGTTCCGCAGGATGGTGCGGATTTCCTCGTCGGGGAAATCGACCGAGAGTGTATCTTTGCTCTTCGTGACCGAGGATGCAGACGGGGATGAGCCCACCACAATCACTGCATCCGGCGCGGGTGCGGGAGGAGGTGCGGGTGCAACCGTATCAACGGGAGCAGTCGTAGCAGGAGCAGTCGATGGAGCCTGCTGAGCCAACAAGGGGGCGGTGGCGGCGAGCATGGCCAGCAGTAATGTGCGCGTTCTCATGGCTTGGTTACGGGCTTTGTGACAGATTTGATGGGCCTGGTGATTTCCACTCCATTTAGACGGAGGGTGAAACTGGTACTTTGGATGTCGACGATTTCTAACTCATATGACCTTCCTTCAAAGACAATTGGAAGGTGATCGCCGACTTTAAATCTTTTTTGACCAAATAGTAAAAGCGACTCGGCTCCGATTCTCACCGCGCCAGTCGGATTGATATTGGGCGCGATTTGAGCCAATTGAAGATTTTCACCACTTGGCGCCGACACACCACCTTCAGTAGACGAGGAGGACGATGGAGGCGGTGGTGCCTCAACTGGATTGAAAGGGTCTTTCAACGACGCCTGATCGGCAGGCGGCACAGTTTCCGACTGGGTCGCGAGAAGGTTTTTTGCAAACTTGACCGTGTCCAGACGCTGTGGAGCAGGAGGCATGTCGGCCAGAGGCTCCCCCCACGCGGATGTCACGGCGACACCGATCATCAACAGAAAAAAGCTGGGTTGTTTCGTCATGGCTTGCCGAGTAAATCAATATTGAGGATGACCAGCGTCGTCCCCCCCGTTTCAGAAGCCGTCATCGAATTGAGACGATAGAAATGCGCCCCGTGCTCAAGATTTCTCAAAAAGGTGATTATTTGTGAAAAACCACCAGACACACTCATCGTATAATTGACCGGAATATAAATCGAAGCACTCCCGGAACCGACTTGCCGCAAATCAATGAATTTGACGCCCGTTTCCGCCTCAATGCGGTAAAAATACTGAAGGTTTTTAGCCAGATCAGACGGATTGATCGCACGCTGACGGACCATGCGGTTTGCCTCGGCCACCGCCTGCAACTCATCGGGTAATTGGACCGAATTCGTGAGATTAGCGTGGTATCGCTTTCCTTCGGCGGCTTTTTGGTCGAGCTCCAGTTGCTGCCCTTCACCAAAGCCCGACCTCGCATAAATGGTAACGGCAAGCCCCAAGCCGACCACAATACATGCTGCCAAGGTCGGATTTTTCGTAACAAGGGACACGAGTGCTTTGGTATCAAAGCTCATTTTTTCACCCCTTTCTGATCTTTCTTATCGGACTTCAATTTCAACAGAATCTCGAAACTGATTCCGCTCGTAGTCGGATTACGGGTGATGCCGGTAAGGGAAATGCTTTCAAACTTCCCCGTAAAGGCCGGGTGTTTCCCAAGAACAATCAAATAGGCTGACGCATCACCACTGGCCTCATCAGGAGAGCCCGCAATAGAACCGCGCAACACAATACCGGCCCCGCGGTAGTCCACCGAGGATAAAGTGATGCGGGGAGGCAGACTTTCCCCGAGTTCGAGAAGAAACTCCGACCCAACGATCTTTGAGGCCAGAAACTGCTTTAGCTCCATCAATGTCTTTTCCTCGTCCTGAAATTGCTTAAACTGAGCCACGGCCTTGTCGCTGCCAGGTTTCTCGTTGTTAATCTGCTGTTGCCAGTTGGCCGTCTGGTCACGAAGGGAATGCAGCCCAAGCTCGCTCTGAATCAGGTAAAGACTCAGAACGATCACCACTAGGATCGCGGCGCCGTTGACGAAAAAGGCCGTGCGGACCACCTTAACGTCGGGCAATAACTCGGCATTGCGAAAATTCGGATGCCAAGCAGGCATCAGCGAGGCCGCGGCTTTCTCGTTGGGTTTTTTAAGAATTGGGAGCATGGTTGCCATATTGGGCCATCAAGCCGAAAAGACCTAAACGACGGGCATCTTGGGAGGCAACGGGCAGCGAATCCGCCAGAGTTATCTGCCGTGTCTGCAACCAAGCCGGGACATCCGTCTTTAAAACCGAAACACTCAATTGCGCGGCAATCGTTTCCTCGATCCAACCAAGCTTGGACGGCAAGACCGTGCAAATAATCTGCCCGATCGACTGTCCTGTCTGGACCTCGTAAAATCCGATGAACGACTGTAACTCCCTGACGAGTTTCTTGATCAAAGCGGGCCCCATACCTGTGAAATCGAACGCATTGGACAAAAATAGCTTACGGGCAGATTCCGCATCCTTCAAGCCAAGCTCCGTTTGCACCACTGGGATCATCGCTTCAAGCCCTTGGGAAATAGGCCGGGATGCTTCGAGCCCAGCCGATGTAACGATGAAAGAGTGCGTCGCATCGGCATCAATTTCCAGCATCAACACCGGAGTCTTTACTTGAGCGAAAACAAGATAATCAACCAACGCACCCACCGAAGCCACGGTCCCCAGCTCAAGGCGCTCAGGATAGATTCCGCCAGTCAGCAGTCGCTCTTGAAAGGCATTGATATCTGCCATCGGTAACCCGCAAAAAATCGCGTCTTTTTGCGCTGCTTTAACCGTGTCATATTCAGTGCCATCCAGAGGATTAAGCAGCGCCATGGTGAACTTCTCTGGATCGATGCGCAATTGCTGCGCCGCCACTTCAGTAAGGTAGGTCGGCTCCTTCAGGCGCTTGGTCTCGAGGGGAATCTTCCGCATCACCCGTTTAGAGGTGTAAATCGAACAGTTCGCATGGGTCAGGCCACCGGGATTTTTCTGGGACTGAAGTGTCCTCAGCGCCTCCGCCAATGCCATCTCGTCGCCCGGCAGGCACTCACGAATATCTTCCACTACAAAAGGGGCTATCTCGGACGAAGTCCTTGCGACCAGCACAACGTGATCCCCAAAATCTATGAAGATTTTTTTTGTTTTGGCGGATAAAAACATGAGGTCTTCGACATGGCCCTAAAAAGGCCGGTGTTATATAAATCGCTGACGTTTAATAAACGAGTGAATCAAAAGTGTCGTTTTTGAAAGGACGGACAAGCTCCTAGCAGGAAGCATGCAACTCAAGCCTATTTCTCTCAATCATCTGCCGAGAAAGGGTATTCACAATTCTTTCATGGCACAAAAAAACCTGCCTCGCAACGAAGCAGGTCGTGATGAAAATCAGTGTAACTCCTCGCATGCGCGAGATTACTTCTGCCAGGTGCGCTTTTTGTGGCGGTTGGCCTTCAAGCGCTTTTTGCGCTTGTGCTTGTTCATCTGGAGACGGCGTTTCTTTTTGAGGTTACCCATGAGGAGTCAGGTTTGAATTGAAAGGTTCGTGTAGAAACAGACGGTCAAACAGTCTGAGCCCCGCGCTGTAAAGCTCAATCTGCCCTGCCCACCGCCACCTCGACCGCCCCGGGCAACGCCGTGAGCACCAGAACACACCTAACCAGCATCTCCGGCAAGCCGGCCAAACGCGCCGCCGCCTGACGGTAAATCCCCATCTGACCGGCATAACGCGTCGCGATCTGCGACGCCTCATCCGGGGTCGTCCGGTCCGTTTTGAAATCGTATACAATCGCCTCAACGACCTTCCCCGCCTCGTCGCGCACCAGGACCACGCGATCAAACACCCCCGTGATCCACTCGCCTGCGATGACTATCTCGAACATCCGCTCGCGCCACACCTCCGCCCCGGGCCGGCGTGCAAACACCTCGGCCAGCCCACGCGCTTCCAGGCATGCGGTCGCCTCCGCGATGATTGGCTCNCCCANCCCCGCCGCTTTCCAATCCGCGAGCAGCTCCGGCGTCACTCCACCCCACTCCACTGCCGCGAACGCCCGGTGAACCGCCGTGCCGAAATTCGCCGCGCCCGAACTCGCCGAGCCAAACAACGCCGCGCCCGTAACCACACCGGCCTTGGTGCCCGACGGCGTGCGCGCCGGATGCCGCTCCGCCGCCACAACCTCCGTCAATGGCGAGAGCTTGGCCGGACCCGACGAGTCCTGCTCTGCATCGTCCTGGCACGTGATCGCTTCAAACCACACCGCATCACCTTCGGAGAAAACCGCGTCGCACGCCCACGAACCGATGCACGCCGCGCCCGCGCAACCGGCGGAGCCGAGCGTCTCGGTCAGCAATCGCGAAAAGTTGTCGGAGGTCGATTTCTCACCGACCGGCTTGGTGATGAGATACATCGCCCGCTTGGCGCGCGTCGTCGCGACATAAAACAAACACAACTTCTCGTAAGCCGCGTCGGCCTCCGCCTCCGCCACATGTGCCGCCAGAACTTCATCATGCTCATGAAACAGCTTCGGCGGCATATCCAGCACCCAGTCCACCGCACGCTTCGCCGTGCGTTGCACCGCCAGTCCGTCGCGCCGACGCGTCGCCAGCGAATTCCCCTCCAGATCGGGCAGCACCACCACGTCGAAACCGAGGCCCTTCGACTTGTGAATCGTCATCACGCGCACCACCGCCGCCGTCTCCGCGTCGCGCACCACATGCCGTTCGGCGAATTGCACAAACTCCGCCACGTCACGACTGCCCGTCGCGTCAAAACGCTGCGCCGCTTCCGTCAACTGCCGCGCGCGCTCCCGGCTAAACGCATCGTCCGCGCCCACCGCCGGCTCCAGCTGCCGCAGCCACGTCTCCACCGTGCGCGCAAAGCCGTCCTCATTCACCTGCCGCAGCACGTCACGCGTGAGCCCCTCCCCGCTTTCCAGCAAACCGGCCAGCGGCGTCATGCGCACATGCTCCCACGCAAACCGGTCGCCCGGGTGCGCCGCCGCCCTCAACAACGCCAGCACTGCCGTCGTCAGCGGATTATCCATGCATACGTGCAAATCCGACGCCGCCACCGCCGGCAGCCC
>FJVV01000409.1_pt1 | contig 36477 bp, 34 predicted proteins | sample 1011911 | NCBI WGS metagenome assembly FJVV01 (sample SAMEA3912450, study PRJEB9761) | metagenome | biome: forest; material: soil | place: USA | collected 2011-06-22 | depth 0.1 m
CGCCGCCGCCTTGCTCGCCCTCACCTCCTGCTCCAAGAAAACCGAACCCACCGCCGCCGGCGCGCCCGCCCAGCGCACCGTGCTCATCGGCTTTCTCGGCAAGAGCCAGACCAACGACGTCTTCCAAGCCGCCCACGCCGGCGCCCGCGACGCCGCCGCCGAACTCGGCGCCAAATACGGCGTGAAAATAGAAATCGAGATCCGCACTCCCAACGACGAGGACGCCACCAAGCAGGCCGAGGCTATCGAGGCCCTCACCCGCCGCGGCGCCGACGGCATCGCCGTCTCCTGCTCCGAGGCCAACACCGTGACGCCCTCCATCGACAAGGCCGTCGCCAAGGGCATCCCCGTTATCTGCTTCGACTCCGACGCGCCCGACAGCAAACGCTTCGCCTTTTACGGCACCGACGATGTCGCCTGCGGCGCCCGCATCGTCGACGAACTCGCCCGTGTCATGGGCGAGAAGGGCACGATCGCCATCCTCGGCGGAAACCAGAGCGCCCCCAACCTCCAGAAGCGCGTTCAAGGTGCCAAGGATGCCCTCGCCAAATACCCGAACATGAAGCTCAACGCGCCCGCCGCGTTCTACCACGTCGAGACCCCTGAAAAGGCCGCCGAAGCCGTCACCAACGCGCAGAATGCCAACCCCGGCATCCAAGGCTGGGCCATGATCGGCGGCTGGCCGCTATTCACCGCCGACGCCCTCAAATGGGCTCCCGGTTCCGTCAAGGTCGTCGCCTGCGACGCCCTTCCCGCCCAACTAAACTACCTCCGCAGCGGCCACGTTGATACTCTCTTCGCCCAGGACTGCTACGGCTGGGGCTACAAGTCCGTCGAAATCCTCCTCGAAAAGATCATCAACGGCAAATCCCCCGAACCCGCCCGCGTCGTCGATCCCCTCACCCAAGTCACCAAGGCCAATGTCGATGCCTTCGGCAAAAACTGGGAAAAGTGGCTCGCCAAGTAACCCATCGCCCTTAGCCCTTCGCCCGTTCTACCCATGACCGCCGACTTCGTCCAGTTCCGCGACATCACCAAGACCTTCGGCGGCGTCACCGCGCTCTCCGGCGTCTCGCTCTCGCTGACCCGCGGCGAGTGCCACGGACTCATGGGCGAAAACGGCGCGGGCAAGTCCACCCTCGGCAAGGTCCTCGCCGGCATCCACAAACCGGATTCAGGCGAGCTCATCATCGACGGCAAGGTCCACGGCTTCTGCTCACCCCGCGACGCCCTCGCGGCCGGCGTCGCCATGGTCCATCAGGAGCTCGCCTTCTGCCCCGACCTCAGTGTCGCGGAAAATCTCAGCCTCGGCCGCTACCCGCGCCGCGCCGGCGGATTCCTCCTCGACCACGCGCTCATGAACTGCCGCGCCGACGAACTCCTCTCCGCCATCGGCGTCTCCCTCGACGTCACCCGGCCCATGAGCGAACTCTCCACCGCCCAAGAGCAACTCGTGCAGATCGCCGCCGCCATCGGCACAAACCCGCGGATCCTCGTCTTCGACGAACCCACCAGCTCCCTCTCCGCCACCGACGCCGAGTCTCTGTTCGAGCTGATAGAGAACCTCAAGAAACGCGGCCTCACCTTGATCTACGTCTCGCACCGCATGCCGGAACTCTTCCGTCTCTGCGACCGCATGAGCATCCTTCGCGACGGCCGCTACGTCGGCACGCTCACGAAAGCCGAGATGACCCACGACGCCGTCGTGCAGATGATGATCGGTCGCAGCGTCACCGAGTATTTCCCGCAACACCCCGGCACCGCCGCCGGCGCCACCATCCTGTCCGTCAACGGCCTCGCATCCCCTGGGAAATTCCATGACGTCACCTTCTCCATCCGCGCCGGCGAAATCGTCGGCTTCGCCGGCCTCGTCGGTTCCGGCCGCAGCGAGATCGCCCAGGCCATCTTCGGCCTCGATAGATGCGCCACCGGCACCGTCATCCTCGACGGTAAAACCCTCGCCCTCGGCTCTGTCAAAGCCTCCCTCGCCGCCGGCGTCGGCCTCGTGCCCGAGGACCGCAAACGCCAGGGCTGCGTCCTGGGCATGCCCTGCGGCGCCAACATCAGCATGGCGATCCTCGACCGTATGCGCCGCCTCAGCGTGCTCCTCGATCGCACGAAGGAAAAAGCCGTCGCCACCGATTATTTCCAACGCCTGAAGGTCAAGGCAGCCTCCCTCGATGCGCCCGTCAACTCCCTCTCCGGCGGCAATCAGCAGAAGGTCGTCCTCGCCAAGTGGCTCGCCCGCGGTGGCCGCCTCCTCATCGTCGACGAACCCACCCGCGGCGTCGACGTCGGTGCCAAGGCCGCCATCCACGAACTCATCGACGAGCTCGCCCGCCAGGGCCTCGCCGTGATGCTGATCTCTTCCGAACTCCCCGAGGTCATCAATCTTTCCACCCGCATTCTCGTCATGCGCGAAGGCCGTATCGCCGGCGAACTCCCCCTCGCCAACGCCACTCAAGACTCAGTCCTCCGTCTCATGACCGGCGTCGCCCGCGCCGCTTGAGCCCATCTGGCGGGCATCATCCGGCGGAGACTAAACCCTCCGTGAACCTGCTCCAGATCCGGTCTTATTCCTCAACCAAACAGGCAAATACCATCTTGCCTGAAGAGGACGGCAGGACGCTGGTGATTTCCACTGGGACAATCCGTCCTATATGCAGGCGGCCTCCGCTGACGATCACCATCGAGTTGTCGTCGAGATAACCGATCGCCTGCCCATCCTCCTTGCCCGGCTTGACCAGCTCCACCTCGATCACCTCGCCGATCACCAACTCGGGTCGCATCGCCTTGCCGAGGAGATTGAGATTGAGCCACGACACACCGTGAAATTCGGCCAGCTTGGAAAGATTATAATCGGTGGTAAGCAGTTTCGCCCGCATTGACTGGGCCAGAAACACTAGCTTCGCGTCGATATCCTGACGCTTGGCCACCTCGCTCTCGTGAATGCGCAGATCGAGGTTTTTGATTTTCTTTAATTCGCCCAGCATTTCAAGGCCCCGGCGTCCGCGCGTTTGTTTTTTCGGATCATGCGAATCCGCGATGCTTTGCAATTCAGTCAGCACAAAACGCGGGACAACCAGCGCCGCGCTCAAAAACCCGGTCTGGCATATCCGCAGGATGCGCCCGTCGATGAGCGCGCTTGTGTCGAGCACCACCAAGGGAACCTCCACCTCGTGCGGCACAAATCTGACGTAAGGGATGACCAGATTGAACTCATCCTTACCGCGCAGCGCGATCACCGTGCTCAGATAGGTCACGGTGATGAACAGGCCCAATTGCACCAGATAGATGATCTGCGGATCACCCTCCTTGAGCAGCGGTGACTGGCTGATCATGTAGGAAACGAGCGTGCCTGCAGCCAAACCAAACGTGATGGCCGACAGGCCGCGCAGCGAGAAGCCCCTCAACAGGATGTCCACGAGAACCACGAGTATTCCGATGCCCAGACCGATGAACACCGCCAGCACGCGATGACCATCCCAGTCACGGATCGAATAGCACACCAACCAGCCTGCCGCCGCGCAGAGGAAGACGAAAACAAGCCGTATGGGGAAAAGGGTCTTATTCATGAACAAACCACGTTAAGTCAGCGTGAAATACATAACCACGGGCAGCAGGATGCCAACCACGATGCATATTTTAATTATCCGAAGGTCGCGGCGGGCTTTTGCCTTTTCAGCATCGCTCAGCTCCATGTATTCAAAGTGCATCTCTCATCCCTGACATGACAATCCAATACTGGCTGGTTAAGACCGAACCCGAGGCCTACTCGTGGGAAACCTTCGTAAAAGACAAACGCACCGATTGGACCGGGGTGCGAAACTACCAGGCCCGAAACCACCTGAAGGCCATGCGCAAGGGCGACCGCGTGTTCTTCTACGCCAGCGTGACCACCAAGGCCGTCCTCGGGTTGGCTGAAGTGACCAAGCCCGCATTTGCCGACGCCACCGCCGACGAAGCCGGTTGGGTTGCAGTGGAACTCAAGGCCGTCGCCTCTCTTCCCCGGCCGGTCTCGCTCACGCAGATCAAGGCCGAGCCGTCGCTCAAGGACATCTCGCTCCTTCGTCAAAGCCGTCTCTCCGTCATGCCACTCACTGCCGCCGAATTTAAAAAAATCGCCGCGCTGGGCGGAGCGTAAAAAAACACCCGCGGATACTCACGGAGAGGCCAGATCAACCACGATACGAAAGCCGACATGTCGGGCGCGGTCGCCTTTCAAGCGCGCTTCAGTGAGTATCTTCGAGCTGCTCTCCTGCGTGTCCAGATAGCTGCCGCCAAAGACAACCGCCTTGTCGTCGTCCTCGGTGCCCGTCCACTCCGCGAGGTTGCCTACCAGATTGTAGAATCCCGTGCCGTTGGGCTGCCCGCGGACGACCTCCTGACTGTGGCCGTCGCTGTTGGTCTGATTCCACGACACTGTTTGACCGTCGCCCAGCGCCACCCGAAATTCGTCCGTCGTCGGGAGGCGCACTGGCATGCCAAGCAGCCAGCTAAGTCTCATGCAAAATTCACGGGCATCACTCCAGCTTACCGAATCCACCGGAAATTCGCGCCCGGGGTTGCGGCTGGGATTGGTATTCATGACCAGCACGTAGAGCGACTGCGGAACCTCGGTTTTCAGGAGCAAGCGATCAGATGCCCCGGGCAACGGCAGCAGGCGGTCGTAAACATCATCCTGCAGGGCCCTAATGTCGGGTCGCTTCAGCGCGAGATAGGCAATCTTGAGCTTCAGTGCGCCGTCAATGCGCCGGCTCTTCGGGTATTTTGAAAATAGTGTGCCCACCACGCCGACCGCCTCCACAATTTTTTGATCGGCGAGGATGACCTGACGTTTGCGGAGGTGCTCACCAATGGCCTTGTCCAACGCGGCCAGCGCTTCCGCCGTGGGGGCGGAAAGAGCCGTTTGTCTTTTGATCTCCAAATTTTCGACACGATCCGAGGAAATGAAACGGCTCCGGGGAAACTTCTGATTGACCTCCATCTGAAGCGTGCCGGCGGCGCCATAATACGCCGCAGCCTGCAGCGGTTTTCCGTCGGAGCCTGCATCGTCACCCTGTTTTTCCTTGGCATCAATATCGGCGGCGATGCCGGCCGCATTCAGTGATTCGATTTCGGAGTCGAGAGTGTCGATCACGGACAAGTCGGCGAAAATGGTTCGCCCGTATTCCCGGTTGATGCGGTCCTGCAAGTCGCGCGCCGTCATGTAGCCGGCAAGCGCGTCCGCCCAACGCTTCTCACCCGTCGCCTGGCGGGCGGCGGCGACCGCCGCCTTCATCTGCTTTACGAGAGGAGCGGCTTCCAATCGCGCCAACTGCTGGGTCAGTGAGGTCTCACGCACGTAGTTTTTGTAGCGGGAATCGGCCGAGCTCGAATTGATCTCTCGCTGCATCCGCAGCGCCTCGGTGAACTTCGTCGCGGCCAGATCCGCGTCGCCGTTCGCGATGGCATCGGCGCCATCTTTCTCAAGGCGGTCGATCTGCACCATTTTAAGTTTTGCGGCTGCGCTGCCCAGTTCGGTTTCGAGCCTTGTCAGGCGGGTGGATTGATCCAAGCCCGCATTTGGGTAGAGGCGAACCAGCGCCCGTTGCTTGTCCAGCGCCAGCGCCAGCTTGTCGATCGACTCCTGCGTGACCGCACCGGCATCGGCCGCCGTCTGATAGATTTTCTCCAGATCGGTTATTTCGGTGGAAATTTTCGCCACCGTCGGATCGTCGGGGGTCTGAACCTGCGCGGGTGTTTTTCCGATCCGGCGCGGACCGATTGTCGTCAAAAAATAAAAGAAATATCCAAGTCCGCCAACGCCCACGCCGATGAGAAGCCACAGGCGTGCTGCGCGCAAAAAGGGAATGAAACGACGACTTCTCCGAGGGTCCGGCATTGGGGTAAATGGGCAATGAAAAGGCCTGCCGGACAAAATGCAATGCGATCCCTGCCGCCACACACCGATAAACTCGACATTTCCGGGTTGTTGACGTTTTCACAACGTGTGCTCGAAAACCTCGTCATCCTCGCACCCGGCCTGCTTGGCGGTTCGGTCGCCAAGGCCGCCCATGCCCGCGGCCTCGCCCGGCGCATCACCGTGTGGGCCCGCCGTCCCGAAGCCCGGCTGAAACTGCGCGAACAGTTCTGGTGCTCCGACGTGGCCGAAACGCCCGAAGAGTCCGTGCGCGACGCCTCGCTTGTCGTGCTCGCAGCCCCCGTCGATAAAATCATCGAGCTTGCCCGCCAGATCGCGCCGGACCTGCCCGCCGGAGCGATCGTCACCGATGTCGGCAGTGTCAAAGGCGACCTCTGCCGCGCCTGCCACGCCGCCCTGCCCGCCGGCCGCCACTTCGTCGGCGCCCATCCGATGGCCGGCAGTGAGAAGACCGGCTGGGAAAACGCCAGCGACTCTCTCTTTGACCGCCGCGTGTGCTTCGTCACTCCCATGGAAACGACGGATGCCACCGCCACCAGCACCGTCGTGCGCTTCTGGCATGATCTCGGCGGCGAGGTCACCACCGTCACGCCGGACCAGCACGACGAGATCGTCGCGCATATCAGTCACCTCCCGCAGGCGATTGCCACCACGCTCGCCACTTTCCTCGCCGGCAAAAACCCGGGCTGGCGCAATCTCTCGGGCAACGGTCTCCGCGACACCACGCGCATCGCCGCAAGCGACGCCACCATGTGGATCGAAATTTTCCAGCAAAACCACGACGAGGTCCTGCGCGCCTTGCGCCAGTTCGAGGATGAACTGCATGGTTTCAAAACCGCCCTCGCCAACCGCGACTGGCTTGAAGTCCGCGCCCGTCTCGAACGAGGAAAGGCCTGGCGCGACGGATTCCGCCCCTGATCGGTTTTCAAAATCGCCTTGGCGGCTTCATGTCTTTGCATGACCGTCATCCTTTTCATGTCGCCGTCGCTTCCCTCTGTCCTTCCCATCCGACCCTTCACCTGCCCCGTGCGCGGCGAAGTCACGCTGCCCGGCTCGAAAAGCCTCACCAATCGCGCTCTGCTCCTCGCCGCGCTTTGCGATCTTCCCGTCACACTCACCGGCGCGCTCTTCAGCGAAGACACGCACTTGATGGTAGAGGCGCTTCGCACGCTAGGAGTCACCGTCAACCCTTCGTCCGACAAGACCGCGATCGAGGTTTCGGGCCAGCAAAACGCATTTAAAAGCGAGCAACCTCTCAACTTGTTTGTCGGCCTCGCCGGCACCGCTGCCCGGTTTCTCACTGCACTCTGCGCCGCCGCCCCACGCGGCATCTACCGCATCGACGGCATCCCCCAGATGCGCAAACGCCCGATGAAAGGCCTGATTGACGCGCTTCGCGCTCTAGGTGCCGACATCCGTTGCACGAACGAGGAAGGATTTTTCCCAATCGAAATCCATGCTCGAGGCCTGCGCGGTGGTCTTGTTTCAATTGATGCCCGCGAAAGCAGCCAAATGCTCTCCGCTCTGCTAATGATCGCTCCGCTCGCCGACGAGACGATCGACGTCACTGCAGTAGGCGGTGTCCGCTGGCCGTTCGTCCAAATGACTGCGCTCATCATGGATGCATTTATAGTCGAGTCGGCGCCATCCGTCACCCGTCTCGGCGAAAACAGCTTCCGCATCGCCCGCGTGCGCTACTCTACCGCTGGCACGTATGCCATCGAACCGGACGCGACCGCCGCCAGTTACTTCGCCGCGCTGCCCCTTGTAACTGCAGGCAAACTTCTTCTTCTCCACCTACATCCCGGACTGCAAGGTGACACCCAGTTTATCGATGTGCTAAAACGCGTCGGCTTGATCGCAACAAAAACCGGCGTGGGCTTGGATGTCTCGTCCCCCCCTCTCTCTCCTCGCATGGGCGTGGACCAGAACTTCAACGAATTCTCCGACACCTTCCTCACCCTCGCCGCGATTGCTCCCCTGCTCTCGGGCCCGACGCGTATCACCGGCATCGCCCACTCCCGCAAACAGGAAACTGATCGCGTTTCCGGCATGGCCCGCGAGCTCATCAAGCTCGGCCAGGACGTCGTAGAAACCGAGGACTCGCTCACCATCACGCCACGTCCTCTCAAATCCGGCGTCGAGATCGAGACCTACGGCGACCACCGTTTTGCCATGAGCTTCGGTATTCTCGGCTGCCACGATCTTCACGGCAACGGCCAGCCCTGGCTCTCCGTCAAAGATCCTGCATGCTGCGCAAAGACATTCCCCAATTTTTTCGAGCTGCTGGAAACCCTGCGTCTCAACTCCCTCAAGCCCTCCTCCGTCTAATGGCCTCCTTTCTTATCGTAGCCATCGACGGCGGGGCCGCCTCCGGCAAGTCCTCCACCTCTCGCGCGCTCAGCGAGCGGTTCAACTTCCTGCACGTGGACACCGGTTCCTATTACCGGGCGATCACCGCCGAGCTTCTTCGCCGCGGCCTGCGAACCGACCAGATCGACGCGGTCAAAGCCGCCCTGCCCTCCATCACGCTTGGCACGCAGGTGGATGGCCGCGCCGCCCGCATGGAAATTGGCGGACGCGTGATTCCAGAGACCGAGATTCGCGGCGCCGAGGTAACCGCATCCGTTTCCCATTTCGCGGCGATCCCCGAGGTGCGCACCGCCCTCCTCACCTATCAACGCGGCCAGGCCGATGTCGCCCGCTCCCACGGTTTTCACGGACTCATAATGGAAGGCCGCGACATCGGCTCCGTGATTTTCCCCAACGCCGACCTGCGTTTTTTTCTCCACGCAGATCCCGTGGCCCGCGCCAAACGCCGCGAACTCGAAGGCCGCGCCGACGCGGTGGCCGAACGCGACCGTCTCGACACCACCCGTAAAACCGCCCCGCTCATGCTCGCCTCGGGCGCCATCGATGTAGATAGCACCTTTCTCACCTTGGAGCAGGTCGTTGAAAAACTCGCCGGCATTATCGCCGCCAAACTCTCCTGACACGAACCCGATGAATCGTCGCTACGACCATGCCTCGATGGATTGGCTCTACGGACTCTGCCACTACACCATCATCGGGCTTTATGACTCTCTTTTTCGCGGTGAGGTCTCCGGCTTGGAGCACATTCCCCGCAGTGGTCCGTTTCTGATCGCCGCCAACCACGCCAGCCACCTCGATCCGCCCATCATCGGATCGCAGGTTTCGAGGCAGATCGCCTTTTTCGCCCGCAAGAGTCTTTGGAAACCGGGCTTCGCAAGCTGGTGGATGGACAGCGTAGGCTGCATTCCCGTGGACCGTGACAGCACAGATCTCACGGCGATCAAACGCGTGTTGCAGACGTTGAAAACCGGCAAGGCCATCATTCTTTTCCCCGAGGGCACGCGCTCGCCCGACGGCAATCTCCAGCCGCCGAAGGGTGGCGTGGGCTTCATTGTGGCCAAGACACAGGTTCCCGTGATTCCCGTCCGCATATTCAACTCGCACGTCGCCTTTGGCCGTGGCGGCGGGTTGCGCATCGGCACGCCCGTCTCGGTGACTTTCGGCCCGCCCCTCTATCCGTCCGAATACGACTTTTCCGAGGCCGGCAAGGATCGCTACCAGCGCACCTCGGAAAAGATCATGACCGCCATCGCCGCGCTCAAGGAGTCCCCGACGACGGTGGTTTGATTCTAGGCGGGCGGACTACGCCAATCCGCTCGCCCGGCGTGCGCGACCGAGGACATCGGCTGCAGTAACCCGCGCCCGCGCCGCGCCGTCGCGCAACACGCCGTGCACGTAGTCGAGATTGGCGGCCAGTTCCGCACGCTTGGTGCGATACGGTGCGAAGAACGTCCAGTAGTGCTCGAAGAGCGCCTTCTTGAGGTCGCCATAGCCGAGGCCACCGGCGCGCAGGCGGTTTTCGTAGTCGCTTGAGACATCGGCCGGCGCGACCAGCTTGAGGAGTTGGATGGCGAGGTTCTTCTCCGCGTCGGGCTTCGGTTCGGCGGGGGNGCGCGAATCCATCACGATGCCCATGATTTTTTTGCGCGTCGCCTTTTCGTCGCCGAAAATCTCCAGCGTGTTGCCGTAGCTCTTGCTCATCTTCTGGCCGTCGAGTCCGGGAACCACGGCGGTCTCGTCACGGATTTCCGGCTCGGGCACGACGAATGTCTCGCCGTAGGTGTGGTTGAACTTGATGGCGATGTCGCGCGTCATCTCGACGTGCTGCTTCTGGTCTCGACCGACAGGAACGATGTTGGAATCGTAGAGCAGAATGTCGGCGGCCATGAGCACCGGATAGGCAAAGAGGCCGAAGTTGGGCGAGATGCCCTTGGCGGTCTTGTCCTTGTAGCTGTGGGCGCGCTCCAACAAGCCCATCGGGGTGAGAGTGCCGAGCATCCACATAAGCTCGCACACCTCGGACACGTCACTCTGGCGGAAGAGCACGTTCTTCTGAGGGTCCAGTCCGCAGGCGAGCCAGTCCAGGGCGACGTCAAGGGTGTTCTTGCGGCGCGCGTCGGCGTCGGTGAGCGACGTCATCGAATGGTAATCGGCGATGAAATAGGTGCAATCGCCCCGCGACTGAAGATCCACGGCGGGTTTGATCGCGCCGAAGTAGTTGCCGATGTGAAGCTGCCCGGAGGGCTGGATGCCGGTGAGGATGCGCATGTCTGGACTTAAGTGTGAATCGTTCTCGTGCTTCGTTTTTTTACTCGTTCTAGAAATCCCCAAGGAGAACGAGAACGAGTAAGAGAACGAGAACGATTTTTCATTGCGCCGCCCCTGGCCCGAGGGTGCGCACCAGCACGAGCAGCAACCGGTGGTGATGAATGACGATGGCCTTGGCGCTGACTTGCACGGCAAGACGGCTGCCGGCCACCTCGATTTCCGTCGTGATGTTGGCGGCCGGATCGGGCGCATCCGGCCTCAGCGCGCTCAGCCGGTCGAGGGCGGCCTTGGGCAGGAACTGGCCGAGACGCATGCCCATGATCGCCGCCCGGTCACGGGCCAGAAGGCGTTCGCCCTGGATATTGGTGTCCATGATGCGAAGCGCCGTGGCGTTGCACAGATAGGCTGCATCAAACAGATGATCGAAGAGGCAGCGGTATTTGAACTCGGACTCGCGCAGCTCTTCCTCCGCGCGACGGGCCGCGGCACGCAATTTTTTCTGCTCCAAGGCGTGCTCGACGGCCGGCCCAAGACGGCCCAGCCGGTCTTTGAGCAGATAATCCTCCGCGCCGAGCTTCATCAACTCAACTGCGGTTTCCTCGCCGATCGATCCCGAAATGATGATGACCGGCACATCCACCGCTTGCTGCTTCACCAGTGTCAGCACTTCCACAGCGCTGAAATTGGGCATGTTGTAATCGCAAAGAATGATGTCCGGGGCCAACGCCAGCTGCTGTAAAAATTCCTCGCGGGTATCGACCCGGGCGGACAACGCCGCCGTGTGGCCGCCGCGGCGCAACGCGGCTAGCACGAGTTCCGCATCGGTCGGACTGTCTTCTACAAGCAGCACGCGCAAAGACGGAATGTTGGACAGAGGGGAAGTCACAGGGGGGACGGGTTCCACATGGACGGGACAACTGGCGTCGCCTAGGGTTCGCCGAAAACCTGCGAAGTAACGCCTGCAAACGCCCCTGCGGGAGAGGTTGCAATCAACTATCGAAAATCTCCCGCCGAGGTCAATCCCTGCGGGGGATCTGCGTAAGCGTGCCGCGGATGCGGGCGATGGTGTTGGCGGGCAGATAACCGGTGAAGGCGACCGTGGGCATGACGAGAGCGCGCTTGCCGAGCAGCGTGCCGGGGTTGAGCACGGCGTTGCAGCCGACCTCGGCCTTGTCGCCGAGGATCGCGCCGAACTTGCGCAGGCCGGTCTCGATCAGCTTGCCGTCGAGGCGCAGGGTCACCGGCTGTTGATCAAGGCGCAGGTTGGAACAGATCACACCCGCGCCGAGGTGCGCGCCGTTGCCGAGAATGGAGTCGCCCACGTAGTTGAAATGTGGCACCTGCACGCCGTCCATGAGCAGGCAGTTCTTGAACTCGCAGGAGTTGCCCAGCACGCAGCCGGCGCCGACGATGACATTGCCGCGAATGAACGCGCCCGGACGAATCTCCGTGCCTGGCCCGATCCATGCCGGTCCGATGATGGTGGCGTAGGCGGGCAGCTTGACCGTGGGATCGATCCAGACCTTGCCCTCAATATGCACACCCGGTGGCACGTGGCGTTCGCCAGAGCTGATGTCCGCCAACGCCACGCTGATCCGCGACAACCACGACCAAGGGGCTGCCTCCGATGGAAAATGAGGCGCAAACACCCCGAGAGAAGGCGGCAGGGTAAAGAAATCGGCGGCTGTCATGCCGTTCAGAGAGCACAAAAAAGCCGCTGGTGGAACAGCGGCTTTGAAAAAATTAATCCCCCTGACGCTCGCCAAGCAGTTCCAGTGCGGCGGCCATCACGGGAATGCGACCGTCGGCCACGGCATGTTCCATCGCCGCTAAGCGTGAGCCGACCGCCGGCGGAGGCGTAAAACCGCGCGCGCAACCACTCGGCGATCAGCGCGTGCAGCGACGAAAAAGGCTCACCGTTAAGCGGTCGTCACGCGTGCCGTCATTGGAAAACCTGTCCAAGCATCTCCTCGTGTCGCTTGAAGCGGACGGTAAAGCTGACGCCACCCTGATCGTGTATCTTCTCCGTCCGATACCAGCATACCTATGAGCACACTTGCAGGGGGCTTTCTCAGTCAGCAACAGACAATAGCTGACACTAACTGTCGCAATACGCCGATTTCTGAACTCCTTGTGGATGATATCTCTGGACACAAAAAAACGCCTCGGGTCACCCCGAGGCGCTTATCTAAAATGGAGCAGGCGAAGAGACTCGAACTCTCGACGTCCACCTTGGCAAGGTGGTGCTCTACCAACTGAGCTACGCCTGCGTGAGAGAGGTGGAGAACAAGCCGCCATCACCTCTTCGTCAACAGCTTTTTTACAGAACTTCCAAATCAAAGATCTGCTGGTTGCGCGCCTGAATGGTCAGCGGCATGAGCCTCGCGCCTTTCCAGAGGGGAACCGCCTCTTCACTCAACAAAAACCGAAGCGCCAACTGGAGCTTCTTGGCTGAACTTTTCTTGAATACAAAATACACCGGCATGCGAATCGGGTAATCGCCGGATTGGATATTCTCCGCCGTCGGACCGAAGGCAACGTCGGTGGACTTGCGGGCCACCGCCAGCACCTTGAGCTCCCGTTGCTTTTCTGGAAGCAGGGCCATGATCGCGATTCCCCCTTCATCCCCAAGCATGCGTTGCAGGGTTGCTTCCGCACTGTCCTGCTGGGCGACCGTCGGTTTCAGACTGGGCGTGCGCATCACGGTGTAACGGAAAAGATCGTAACTCAACCCGCCGCCCGGGCCCGTGATGTTGGGCAGGATGCCGCGATTTTCCCAGCCGCCGGTCACGCCCAGGTCACCCCAGCGTTTGATTGAGGAATCAGCCGCATCGGCGTAGATCGCGTTGAGCTGGTCAAAGGAAATCTGGGTGATCGGCACCGATGCCGGCACGGCGACAATGCAAGTCTGATAAGCGGCGGCGATCACCACAAAGGCATCCTCCGGCTTTTTCGCTTCGGGTGATAAAAAGATGATCCCGAGGTCGGCCGTGCCCATCCGCAGTTGCTCCAGCCCGGTCTCGCTTCCTGCAAGGTCGAGCCTGATGCCGAGATCGTTGCGGCGTGAATAGGCGTTCAGTGCGTCGGAGAAATCCTTGCCCAAAAGATCACATCCCACCACGCGCACTTCCGCCCGGACAAATGAAAGCGACAGGGTGACCGCCAGAAAAAACAGGGTGACAAAACGCATGGGATATTCCTTCCAGCAAACGCCACCCCGACGGTGAGGCAACCCCTAAGCTTCTTCAGCGGTCGATCACATCAAGCTCGGCCCATTGCGCCAGCTTGCGGTGCAAGGTGCGACGGCTGATGCCCATGAGCTGAGCGGCCTTCGTGCGGTTGCCGCGGGACTTGATCAACGCCTCCCGCAACAGGCGTTTTTCGTTTTCCTCAACCGAAAGCGAGCCGCTCGATACAACCGCCGGCTGCGACTGGCCACCCTGTCCGTTTCCATCCGCCGACGTCACTCCTGCGCCCGATGGCAGGGACGGCACGTCGCCGCGAAACCGAGGCTCGAGATCGTATTCGGTCAGCTTGCCGCTTCGGTGCATGACGACTGCATTTTCGGCAAAGTTGCGCAGTTCGCGGATATTTCCGGGCCAGCGGTAAGCTTGGAGATAACGCAACGCTCCCGGCTCAACGGCTAGCGGAGCCAAGCCGTTTTCCTTGGCGAAAACCTGGATGTAGTGCGCCAACAGCAACGGAATGTCCTCCGTGCGGTCACGCAGCGGCGGCAGGGTAATGCGCACGACGTTCAGGCGGAAGAACAGGTCCTCGCGAAACTTGCCCTCGCGCACGAGTTTTTCGAGATCGCGATTGGTCGCGGCGACGAGACGAACATCGAGCTCGATGGGCTTGGATCCGCCTACACGTTCGATGGATTTTGTCTCCAGAAAGCGAAGCAGCTTCACCTGCGTCGACGAGGATATCTCGCCGATCTCGTCTAGAAAAAGCGTGCCGGTGTCCGCCGCCTCGAAGCGGCCGATGCGCTTTTCCATCGCGCCGGTAAATGCGCCGCGCTCGTGACCGAAGATTTCACTTTCGAGCAGGCTCTCCGACAGTGCCGCGCAATGCACCGCGATGAACGGAGCGCGTGCCCTCGGGCTCGACTGGTGGATCGCCTGTGCGATCAGTTCCTTGCCGGTGCCGGATTCGCCATCGATGAGGATGGTGGCCCTGGACGGCGCCACAAGTTTCACGCGATCGATCACTTCCTGAAGCCTGCCGGAATGGCCGACGATGCCGTTGAAATTAAATTTGTCGTCCAGCCGCTCGTGAAGCTGCTTCACCTCGACCTCGAGCGTCTTGGTTTTCAGCGCACGCCGGATGAGCACCTCGAGACGCTCGATATTGACGGGCTTGGTGAGGAAATCGACTGCGCCGCGCTTCATCGCCTCGACGGCGGAATCGATGCTGCCGTAGGCCGTCATCATGATCACGGCGGGTTTACTTGGCAGAGAGAGAGCCTTGTCGATGACCTTGAGTCCGGATTTTCCGGGCATCCTCAAGTCTGTTAAAATAACATCAAATTCCTGCGATTCGAGCTGGTTGAACGCCTCCTCGGCATTGGCCGCCACGGACACGTCATAGTCATCCTCGAGCGCCTGGCGAAGGCCGTCGCGGGTGTGTTTCTCGTCGTCAACGATCAGCACGCTAGAAAGCATGCCTCCATAAACGCGAGGAACCGCCCGTTGGTCAAGGCGGGGGCTGACGGCATGGCGGGAGAGCAAAAGTTTTTTATCGCAGGAACAGGGTGAAAAAGCTGAATTGCTGGTGATGCGTTTTTTTACCCCTGCGTCACTCGCGTGCGTTTTCCTGAGTTTGATTGTCCCGGCACAGGCTTTGGCCCGTGTGGGCGAAACCCAGGAAGAGTTGGAACGACGCATCCTTCAACCCGCCATCGGAAAGTTCATCCCCCGCGAGAAAACCCCCGATCCGGCCAAGGAGGAGGAAGCCATGCGCCAGCAGCCGTTCAACGATGTTCGCGGGCATTTTCCCGACGGCGCGCGCGAGCGCAAATACTGGAAATCAGCCGTGCCCAACGTGCTCAGCAACGACAACGGCTGGCGCATGCATGTGTTTTTTCAGAACAACCACTCCCTGCTGGAGGCCTACCAACGCGTCGGCGACACGTTGAGCGAATTCGAGATCCAGAACATCCTTCGCGCCAATCAGGGAACTTCCGAGTGGCGCAAGGTCGAGTCGGACTCCGACGAGTCAAGGGCCTCGTCCATCGGATGCGATTACCAGCTAGCCGACGGCAGCCTGCGCGCCAAAATCGTCGGCAACTGGGTCATGGTTTATTCCGTGAAACTGGATTCCTACGTGAAGGACCAGCTCCGGTTGATCGACGAAAACCGCGCGAGCCAGCAGGCGGAACGCGTGCGGCAGCAGCAGCTCAACGCTCCGGGCAGCACTTCAGGTTTTTGATCCGGCCGATGCTCACCTGAGCATCTTCACACGACGGTTTTTCTGGGGGAACTGCAAGGTCACCAGCGTGCCCACGCCTTCCTTGCTCTCGATGCCCACTTGCCCGCCGTGCTCGCGCAGGATGCGCTGCACGATCATAAGCCCGAGGCCATGGCCACCCGTCTTCGTCGTGTGGTAAGGTTGGAAAAGTTTTACCAAGTCCTCCTGCTTGATGCCGGCTCCGGTGTCGCCAAACAGCAGGTAGACGTTGTCGTCGTCCGACCGCGTGCGGATGCGCAATTTCCCTCCAGGTCGCATGGCCTCCATGGCATTTTTCGTGATGTTGAAAAACACCTGTTTGAGCTGATTGCGGTCGGCCATGATCACGGGCAGATCGGACGGCGTCTCGGCTTCGACCTCAATGCCGCGGTCGGCCAGTTCACTCTGCTGGAAGCTTAACACCTCCGTCAGCACTTCGGATAGATTCGTCTCCGCGAGGTCGGGTGGACGCGGGCGGATGGCGCCGAGAAAATTAGTGATTATGCCGTCGAGGCGGGAAACCTCCTCTTGGCATACGCGGATTGATTCGGCGAGCGAGGCAGACTCCCTGTCTTTGACGGCCTTCAGTTTCTTGAGCTTTCGCTCTATGAGCTGCAGATGAATGGTCAGTGAGTTGAGAGGGTTGCCCAGTTCGTGCGCCACGCCGGCGGCCAGTAGCAGGATGGAAGATGTGCGCTCGCTTTCGATGCGATCCTCCGTGCTTTGTTTCTCACTGGTGATGTCGGTCAGGATGACGGCAAAGCGACGCTCGGCTCCGATTCCCTCTCCCTTGAATGGGACCATGTAGAGGCGCACGATGCGCGGCTCGGGATAAGTGAGCTCGAACTCGCGGGCTACGACCGGCAGAACGGGCGCGGCCTCGTCAAGCGCGGCCTCCAGCGACGGACGTAAACCCGGGACCAAGCGCCAGAGCACGGAGCCGGTAAGATCGTCTGTCTTCAATCCGATAAGCCGGTGAGCCGAGGCGTTGGCATACTCGATCTCTCCGTCGGCTCTAATGACCAGAATACCCTCTTGAAGCGTGTTGAAGATGTCTTCGAACAACCCGTGTTCACGGACGAGACGTTGGACAAGGTTGGCCATATTGACCGGGTCGAGCGAGTCGAGCCGCCCGAGGACGCGGTCGAGCGAGGTATGTTTCTTGCCAGCCATGGTGTTTACAAAGCGGAGCTGCGGGCAGGTGGCAATCCGGCGTTCATTCCCCTTCTCCGCCGAGAAAGTCCATCTGGGTGGGATCGATGCGGCCGGAAAGAAGTTTTCTTAGAAACAACTCACGATGTTGCGGACAGCGTCCGATACGAAGCACGGCGTCGCGATGCTCTTCGGTGCCATAGCCCTTGTGCTGGGCGAAGCCGTAGCCGGGGAAATGCGCGTCGAGATCGTTCATGAGGCGGTCACGCGTCACCTTGGCGATGATCGAAGCCATGGCGATGCAGAGGGAACGCCCGTCGCCCTTCACCACGCCGGTGTGCGGATAGGGAAAGTGCCGCAGCGCGAGACCGTCCACGAGAACTTTGCACGACACTTGGGACTGAAACGCGGCGATCTCTTCCGGTGACGCGAACAGATCGGGCTCGGTCGCCGGCTTTGCGAACGCGCCGGGCGGATGAATCCCCTCCAGTGCGCGTCTCATGGCCAGCTTGGTCGCGCCGAGGATGTTGAGCTGTTCGATCTCCGTCACGTCGGCGACGCCGAAGGTCGCGTGGATCTGCCCTTCGGAGACGAGAGCCTCGAAATCGAGCCAGAGGGCATCGCGCTCGGCCGACGTGAGCTGCTTGGAATCGTTTATACGGCTGGCGTTTGTGTTTGCCCAACGCCCGTCAAGAAACGCGCGCGTGACCAAAACCGCGCCCGCCACGACCGGACCGGCCAGCGCGCCGCGTCCCGCCTCATCGACACCGATGAGTTCGAAAACACCTTCGATCTGCTTGAGATCAAAACCGCGAAGCTGACGGCGCTTGGAAGTGGCCATGCGGACGATAAAAATCAGTCGCGACCGAAGCCGAAACGCTCTTTCGGCTCGGGCAACGGGAGTTCGTCGAGTTTTCCGGCCTCCTTCACGACCTCGTAGGCGGTGCGGAAGTGGAGCTTGGCGTAGTCTTTGAGCGCATGAACGCCGAGCTTGGTAATGATGGCGTGGGCCTGTGCCCTCACCAGCGGTCCGGCGCCCTTCTGGAGTTTTTCGCCAAACTGCTTGGAGAGCTGGTTCATCTGGCGCACGAATTCGGCGCGGGCGACGATGGAGGCGGCCGCCACGACCGGATCGGACTCGGCCTTGGTGCGCATGCGCAATTCGAAGTTTTCGACCTTCTTTTTGGCGAGTTCGCGCTGCACGAGCGGTTGCTCGGTGAACTGGTCGAGCAGACCCCACTTCACGGGCTTTTCGGCGAGCGCCTGCGAGAGCGCCGTGGCGTGCTGCCAGGCGAGCAGCAGGTTCAAGTTGGCGCGCGGACGAGCCATGAGCTCGTTGTATTTCTGCATGCCGCAGAAACACACCTTCACGACGACGCCGTGCGTGTTGCGGATGATGTGGTCGAGTTCGATGATCTTGGCCTCGGACATTTTTTTCGAGTCCTGTGCGCCCGCCTTGCGCCAGGCCTCGATCATGGATTTCTGGCCGATCACGGTGGCGGCAATCACCGGTCCAAAAAAATCACCTTTGCCGCTTTCGTCGAGGCCGGCATGCGTTTCGAACCAATCAGGATGCAGAACCTCGTCGTAACCAAATTTTGCGGCCTTGGTCACCTCAGGCTCGAGCACGTCGCGCACGAAGTCCTCCGTGCCTTTGCCGGCGATGACGACCTTGCCGCTCGTGTAGGCGGACAGGTTGATCTTGGCCGCCTCGGCCTTGTAGGCGAATCGCGTGTAGGCTACCTCGAAAGGGTCCCAGTGGCGCGCCTTGCAGACCGCGTGCAACGCCTCCATCTGGCTGTCGTCGAGCTTGATGGTGTAGATACTGAGCTTCTTGGGTTGGTCGGAGTCGTCGTCCGGCTTTTTCGGCATGACGTCATTGGCCACAAAAAGCACGGAAAGCACAAAAAGAATCTTCATTGGCTTCGCCGGAGAATTGGCGCCTTGTGTGGGTTTCCTGTGGCCAAATCGCTCATCGCCCAAAAGACCGCTTTTCAAGACGCCCTGCTCGCGTGGTATCGCACGCATCAGCGCACGTTGCCCTGGCGCACAGCGCCCTCGCTCTACAAGACAGTCGTCAGCGAGCTCATGCTTCAGCAGACGCAGGTAAAAACCGTTCTCCCTTACTTCGCCCGCTGGCAGGAAACGTTTCCCGATTTCAAATCCCTCGCCGCCGCCTCCGAAGACCACGTGCTCAAGCTTTGGGAAGGCCTCGGCTACTACTCTCGCGCCCGCAATCTCCACAAACNCGCCAAGGCCGTCGCCGCCATGCCCGCTCCGCCCGACACGCCCGCCGGCTGGCAAGAATTGCCCGGGATCGGCCCTTACACGGCGGCGGCGATCACCAGTATCTCGTTCGGCACGCAAGCGGCGGTCGTTGATGGCAACGTCGTGCGCGTGCTCACCCGGCTCACAGCCGACGCCACGCCGTTCAAAGACAGCACCAGCGCAGTCAAAACGCTCACTCCGCTCGCCAATGCTGTGCTCAATCCTGACAATCCCGGTGACCACAACCAAGCGATGATGGAACTCGGTGCGACGGTGTGCCACCGGCAGAATCCGCTTTGCACGGTCTGTCCGGTGCTCGTGTTTTGCGTCGGGGCGAAACGCGGCGAACCGGAGGCGTTTCCCGTACTTACGCCAAAGATCATCGAGCAACGCGCCGTCACCCGCGTCTGGTGCCTGCGTGACGAAGAACTGCTGCTTCACCGCACGGCAGCCGGCGCCAAACGCCTCGCCAATCTGCACGAACTGCCAACGGCCGAACACCTCGGGCTTGAGCCGGCCGCGTTCAATAAAGCCACTCTCCTCGCCAAGAAGAAACGCGGCATCACGCGCTTCGCCATCACCGAATCCATCCACCGCGTGGACTCACCGCGCGGACGTCTCGCCGAAGGCCTGGTGTGGGTCTCCGTGGCGGAAATCGAGACGCTGACGCTATCCGGTCCGCACCGTCGCTGGGTGACGGAACTTTTGGCGGTCAAGCGATGATTAACCGTGGCATCGGCCGCGAGGTCAGTCGCGTACCGGCGGCGACGGGAAACCCGCGCAAAAACTCACCGGTCGACAGCATTTTTCCACCGGGACGTTGAAGACGTAAAAAACGCACGACGCCCGCGCCTGTCGCCACGCGCAGGCCTTGATCATCAGCTCCGAGGACTTCGCCGGGGGAGCCCGAACCGTCCGTGACATCGGCGAGACCGACTTTCACTGGCTGACCGCCAATCTCAACGCTGCAGGCCGGCCACGGAAAAAGACCGTTGATGCGTGCGGCCAAGACTGCGGCCGGCTCGTCGAAATTCAGCACGCCGTCTTCTTTGATCAGCTTGCGGCAAAACGTCGCAGCGGTGTGCTCCTGCTCGACGAAAACCAGGTTGCCTGTGGCAAACTTCGGCAACGCCCGTGCCAGCAGAGGAACGCAGGCGATTGAAAGTTTCGCCTCGATCTCCAACGCGGTGTCTAGCGCTCCGATGGTCACGCGCTCGGCGTCCGCCACCGGACCAGCGTCGAGTTGTTTCACGATGCGCATGAGGGACACGCCCGTTTCATGTTCACCGTTGGCGACGGCGGTTTGGATGGGCGAAGCGCCTCGATACTTCGGCAACAGCGATGTGTGCAGGTTGAGCGTACCGAGACGCGGCGTGTCGATAAACGCCTGCTTAAAAATATGCCCGTAGGCCATGATGAGACCTACGTCGGCCGACAGCGCGGCCAGTTGCAGGCGCACGTCCTCGGTGAGCTTTTCAGGCTGATAAACGGGCATCCCTCGGGCGAGCGCCCAAGTCTTGATGCCGTTGGGCGTGATTTTTTGTCCGCGTCCGACCGGACGATCCGGTTGCGTGAAAACCGCTGTCACCCGGCCCACCGAAGCGCCTTCGCCTGCCAGCCATTCCAGCAGTGGCAGGGCGATTGGGTCGGAACCGAAGAAGACGATGTTCAGCGGTTCAGGCACTTCATTTCAGCGTTTTGATCCACTTGCCGACGGCAGCGGACAGAGCGGCGAACGCCGCATCAGTCGAGGGCTTTTCAAGTCCGTCGAGGACGGCCCAGTGTTCGGTGTGAAAAACGGTCTCGCCAGGGGCGAGCTTCACCAGCGGGCTCAAGGTCTCGAACTCGATCATCTCGCCGTTGGTGAACGTCTCGAAAGCGCATCCCAAATCAGGATAGGGGGAGCCCTTGATGACCGGGGCGTATTTAACGAACGTCACGCCGTCCACCCAATAGGCCGACCAGCCGGGATAGTTGGTGATGCCAAATTTCTGGGCGGCTTTGGCTTTCGGCACGTCGATGCCGATGAAGTCGCGGTGCAGGTTCCACACGGGCAGCGAAAGGTCGGTGTAGGTCCAGGGCACAAACGAATAGCCGGGGAGCAGGTCGCCGTCGGCATGGTTGCCCTTGGGCAGAAGCGGAAGCACGCCGTAGCCACCACCGCGCAGCATGGTGAGAGCCCACGCCGCCGTCTCAACCGTCCAGAGGCCGTGATTGGTAAGCGCGTGCGTGACCTTCACGGTGCGTTCGCCGAGCAGCTCGATCTTCATGGCCTTCTGCAGGCCGGTTTTTTCCTCGGTGGGCTGCGCGAGGGCGACGCCGTTCTTGAGGGGTTTTACCGCGAGCGGTTCGTCGTCGGGCTGATAGGTGCGAACGATGTCCTCGGGCGAGTGCCAGAGACGGTGACCGCCACGCAGGTAATAACCGTGGTAGCGTTTTTCATCGGCGGGGAGCTGCAGGAACAGGTTGCCCGCCTTCGCACCGGCCTTGGAGCGCAGCGAAACAATGCGCGGGCCGACCTGCTGGGTAACGACGAGTTCGAGCGCCTTGGTGGAGAACGCGAGGGCTTCGCCGCCGCGATAATCAGTCTTCGAGGGTTTCATGTTTGGAGTCTTCGTCGTAGGCTGCCTCTTCGCCTTCCTTCCACTTGGGGACGTGGGCCTCGGGGAGTTCGAGGCGGGCTTTTTCAAGCGCAACGCGCTTGGCCTTGCCGGAATAAGGAGTGCCTTCCTCGTGCTTCTCTTTGCCCACGAGTTCAAAATACATCGGGCAGCCGTTGAGTTCGAACGCATCAACGAGTCCCGACTCCAGGTAGCGGCGATACTGCTCGGTGAGCTTTTCCTCGCGGTTGCAAAAAATCTTGATGCGGAAGGGGCGGTTGCCGGTCTGCGTGGCGTAGTAGACACGGAAGCGTTTCCCTCCGATGGCAGGTGGAGGCGTGCGCTCGGTGAGGTAATTGATGACCTTGTTGAGCTTGGCCGTGGGCAGCTTGATATCGAGGATACGATTCAGCTTCACGGCGGCATTGAGCATGCGGTCCACTTCGTAGCCGCTCATGGCGGACACGAAGATCAATGGCGCGCCGGGTGTGAAAAACAGATTTGCGAGAATGGCGCGCTCGTATTTGAGGCGGTATTCACGCTCGGTCTTGTAGTCGTGCAGGCCCCACTCGGGCGCGCAGTCGGGGTCGAGGCGCGCCTTGAAGGCATCCTTCACGATGTCCCACTTGTTGATGACGATGACGATGGGCTTGCGCTCTTTGATGGCCTCGCCGGCGATGGCCTTGTCCTGCTGGGTGACGCCATCGATGGCGTCGAGCACGAGGAAAACCACGTCGGTTTCCTTGATCGAATCAAGCGAACGCAAGCGGGAGAAATATTCGACCGGCGACGCGAGCTTGGTGGCAGCCTTGATACCCGCGGTGTCGATCAGCTTGAACGGGTAATACTTTCCGTCGCGGCCCTTGAAATCGAATGGCAGCGAAATGGCATCGCGCGTGGTGCCGGGGACGTCGCTCACGATGAGGCGGTCGCTCTGGAGGAGACGGTTGCTCAACGAGGATTTGCCCACGTTCGGACGGCCGATGAAGCACACGCAGAGCGGGTCGGCAGCGGTTTTCTCGCCCTTTTCTTCAACTTCGGGCGCGGGGCCGAGACGCTTGATGATCTCTTCGCGGAGATAAGATTCGCCCGTGCCGTGTTCGGCGGAGACGAGAAACGGTTCGCCCAGACCGAGACGGTAGGCCTCGGCGCGATCAACCTTGGAGTCGTCGAAATCAGCTTTGTTGATGACGAGGAGCACGTTCTTCTTCGACTTGCGCAGCATCTGGCCGATGCGGGTATCGAGCGAGGTGAGCCCTTCGAGTCCGTCGATCACGAAGAGGATGAGCTGGGCGGCATCGATGGCGAAGCCAACCTGCAGTTCGGAGGCGGCGGTCAACGCGGCGGGCGTGACGTTGCCATCGGTGAAACCGAGGCCGCCGGTGTCCATGAGCGTGAAGGCGCCGTCTTCGATGTCCGCAGAGATGACGTCGCGAGTGACGCCCGGCTGGTCATGCACGATGGAGATACGCTTCTTCGCCAGCCTGTTAAAGAGGCGGCTTTTGCCGACATTGGGACGGCCTACGATGGCGACGGAGCGGTTCATGGTGTTGGTGATATAGGAGGAATCGGCGAGAACGGAGAAAAAACTCCGTTTTCTCCGTTCCTCTGCCGAAAGACTAGCGTTTGGCGCCTTCAACGAACCGCTCGATGCGGTCGCAGGCGATGATGAGTTGCTCGTAGCTGGTCGCGAAGCACGCACGCACGTGGCCGGTGCCGTTGACGCCGAACGCCGTGCCTGGGACGACCGCGACCTTCTGCTCCTTGAGGAGCCCGACCGCGAAATCCTTCTCAGTCATGCCGATGCCCTGCGTGCTCGGAAATGCATAGAAGCTGCCGCGCGGCGAATGGCAGGTGAGGCCAATCTCATTGAAACGACGGACGATCAAGTCGCGTCGGCGGTGATACTGGTCCCGCATCTCGCAGACGTTTTCCCAACCGTTGTTGAGGGCTTCGAGCGCGGCTTCCTGCGAGATAATCGAGGCGCACATCATGGAGTATTGGTGCACCTTCATCATTGCGTCGATGAGCACCTCGGGTCCGCACGCATAACCGATGCGCCATCCGGTCATCGCGAACGCCTTCGAGAACCCGTGCAGAAAGATCGTGCGTTCCTGCATGCCGGGCAGGCTCGCGATGCTGGTGTGCGTGCCGTCGAACGTGAGCTCGGAGTAGATTTCATCGCTCAACACGAGGAGGTCTTTCTCGCGGCAAAACGCGGCGATGGCCTCAAGTTGCGTGCGGTCGCACGTGCCGCCCGTGGGATTGCACGGGAGGTTGAGCATGAGAATCTTGCAGCCCGGCACCCACGCGGCGCGCAGGGCCTCGGCGGTCAGGGCGAAATTGTCCTTTGCGTAGGTCGGCACCGCCACACCCTCGGCGTGCACGAGCGTGATGCTCGGGTGGTAGGAGACGTAGCAGGGCTGGTGAAACATCACCTTGTCGCCCGGATTGCAAAAGGCGCGGAACGCCAGATCGAGCGCCTCCGAGACGCCGACCGTGATGATGATCTGGTCCTCGGGACGGTAGTTCACGCCGAAGTGCTCGGTCACGTAGGTCGCCACTGCACGTCGCAGCTCAATCATGCCAAGATTCGACGTGTAGTAGGTCTTGCCCTCTTCGAGCGCGGTGATGGCGGCTTTGCGCACATGCCACGGCGTCACAAAATCGGGTTCGCCCACGCCGAGCGAGATCACGTCCTGGCCCTTCATCTTAGCGACGAGTTCGAAGAAATCACGAATGCCGCTCCTTGGTAGCGTAGCCACATGGCCCGCCACCCAGCGATTGCTGGTGGTGCTCATTGGGTATTTCCTCTCAGGGGCTGACGTTGAGACGATCACTCGCGCCCTCGCCGCTTTCCAAGAGGAAGCCGCCTTCCTTGTAAGAACGCAGCAGGAAGTGGGTGCTCGTGGAGAGCACGCCGCCGAGGGTGGAAAGTTTTTCCGACACAAAGGACGCGGCCTTCTGGAGCGTCGGGGCGTTGACGAAGACCAGCAGATCGTAGCCGCCCGACATCAAATAGCAGGATTCCACTTCCTCGAATTTCGCGAGGCGTTCGGCCAAGCGGTTGAACCCGCCGCCGCGCTCGGGCGTGAGCTTGACCTCAATGACCGCCCGAACGGCTGCACCTGCCGCTGCCTCGCGGGAAAGATCGAGCACCGGACGCCAGCCGAGGAAGATTTTATCTTTTTTCAGCTGTTCCAGGTGCTGTTCGACTTCGGCAACGGAGAAGCCCGCGACTTGCGCCATCTGCGCGGTCGTGAGTCTGCCACCTTCGAGCAACAGCTTGAGAACAGGGTTCATGGGAGGGGAAGATTCACAGAAGACGAAACCACTAATCCACACTAATTTTCAGGAATGCTCACGAATCCTCATCCGGGCCCCCTCATGCATTCCTCGAAAATTTGTGTTCATTAGTGCCCATTAGTGGTTTCACTCCGGTTCCCTTTCCCATGTTCGAGTCCCTCACAGACAAACTTTCCTCCGCACTCCGCAACCTCCGTGGTGTCGGCAAACTCGCCGAAGACAACATGGCCGACGCCCTCAAGGAGGTGCGCTCCGCCCTGCTCTCGGCCGACGTCCATTTCAAGGTCGTCCGCGAATTCATCGAGCGTGTGCAAACCGCCTGCGTCGGCCAGGAAGTCCTCAAGGGCGTCGCCCCCGGCCAGCAGATCGTCAAAATCATTAACGACGAACTCGTCCGCCTCCTCGGTGAAGGCACCACCGATCTTTCGCCCGCCCGCCCGCTCAAGATCCTGATGGTCGGCCTCCACGGTTCCGGCAAAACCACCTCGACCGCCAAGCTCGGCAAGCTCCTCAAAAAACGCGGCTACCGTCCGTTCGTCATTGGTTGCGACGTCTACCGCCCCGCCGCCATCGACCAGCTCGAAATCCTCGCGAAGCAGGAAGAACTCGGCTTCTACGGCGACCGCGTTTCCAAGGACGTGCCCGCCATCGGGGCCGCCGGTCTCGCCGCCGCCCAAGCCGCGGGCGCCGACGCCATTCTCTTCGACACCGCCGGCCGTCTCCAGATCGACGCCGACCTCATCGAGGAGATCAAAAAACTCAACGATCGCATCAAGCCCGACGAAATCCTCCTCGTCGCCGACGGCGCCCTCGGCCAGGAAGCGGTCAACGTCGCCAAGGCCTTTCACGACGCGCTCGGCCTCACGGGTCTCATCCTCACCAAGCTCGATGGCGACGCTCGCGGCGGCGCGGCCCTCTCCATCAAGTCGATCACCGGCGTCCCGATCAAATTCGTCGGCACCGGCGAAAAGACCGCCGACTTTGACACGTTTTATCCCGACCGTCTCGCCTCCCGCATCCTCGGCATGGGCGACGTCGTTTCCCTCGTTGAGCGCGCCCAGGAAAACATCGACCAAGTCGAAGCCGAGAAGATGGCCGAGAAGATGCGCAAGGCCGACTTCAACCTCGAAGACTTCCTCGCCCAGCTCCAGCAGATCAAAAAACTCGGCTCGATGCAGAGCATCATGGGCATGATGCCCGGCATGAGCGGCATGCAGCTCCCCGACGACTCCGAGAAACAAATGGCCCGCACCGAGGCCATCATCAAGTCGATGACCCTTCAGGAGCGCCGCAAACCCGAGGTCCTCAACGGAAACCGCCGCCTCCGCATCGCCAACGGTGCCGGCGTGAAGGTCCTCGAAGTCAACCAACTCCTGAAGCAATTCCAACAGATGCAGAAAATGATGAAAATGCTGAAGGGCGGCGGTGCGAAAAAAATGATGCGCCAGATGGAAGCGATGAAAGGCAAAGGCGGCCCCGGTGGATTCCCTGGTTTCTAAGGCCTCCTTTATTCTCCTCCGCTCGATGGCCTCCGTCTTCTCCTTTGTGAATCTTCGCGTCTTTTCCAGCGCCTCGTTTGTTGCAATCGCCTGCTCACTGCCGGCTCACGCCAAGCCATCAAGCCCCTTCGGCACACGTGAACAGCCCGTGCTCGCCGCCAAGGAAATCAACGACCTCGTCATCACCCCGGTGCCCATTGAAAAGCTCGCGACGAAAACCTTGCGATTCGGCCATATCGGCGAACCAGGGCAGCCCAAACGCGAAGAACTGCTGGCCGCATTCACCGCTTTTCAAACGCAATATACCTTGGGCACCGACGGTAAAATCACCGAGGCAGCTCCATGGAAAGACAACGGATTGGCGGAAATCTCCGTCACTCTCCGGCAAGAGTCAGCCGCCGGTTTTTATATGCTCGGAGGGGACGCCGCCCATTGCATCCTCCTGAAAGCTCCCGACACATCCACCTGGGCCGTCGGACAAAAAATCCATCTCATCGCCTACATGACGGGCATGCAGGAATGGACCGACACCACCGGCACCGTTCAAAAAGCGCCCATTTACGAAGCGGTTGTTCTTCCACTTCCCTACTCCCTGCCCGACGCTCCCACCCGCAAGCAGTTGATCACCGCCCTGCGCGCCGGACAAAGCTTCGACGTCATCATGCAACCAACCGGATCGATCGTCGAAGATAGCAGGCCGGTCGTGCAACAGCTCGTGTGGTGATCCGGCCTGAATTGCACCGGAATAATCCGGACGACGCGCCGCCTGGAGTGTGCTAGATTGATCGTATGCGCATGAACCCGACCCAACTCTACGCCCGCGTCCTCGCCGGCGACACGAGTGACAACGGCCGGTTCTTCTTCGGCGTCACGACCACCGGCATCTATTGCCTGCCCTCCTGCAAAGCCCGCAAGCCGAAGCCCGAAAACACCCGCTTCTTTCCCACTGCGGAGGCCGCCCGCGCCGCCGGCCTCCGCGCCTGCAAGAAATGTCACCCCGACGACTTCGCACGCGGCGCCGATCCCGTGCTCGAAACCATCGAGCAACTCGTCGCCGAGATTCGCGCAAATCCTGCCGCCTTCAAAGACGCGCGCGCCATCGTAAAACGCTCCGGCTTCGGCCCCACGCGCCTCTTCGAGCTCTTTCGCCAACACTACCACGCCACGCCCGCCGCCGTGTTGCTCGCCGCCCGCCTCGCTACGGCGAAGCACTTCCTGTTTTCCACGCGCGACGTCTTGGCTGACATTGCTCTCGCCGCCGGCTTCGAATCGCTCTCGGTTTTTCACGAGCATTTCCGTGCCTTCAACGGCCTTACTCCAACCGCCTATCGTGACCTCGACACGGCACGCAGCTTTGAAGTCACTCTCCCCGCCGGCTATTCCGTCGCCTATCTGAAACGCTCGCTCGGCCGCGATGCGCAAAGCCTGACCGAACGACTCAACGGCGACGTTTACAGCACCATCGCCCGCCTCGGTCCCGACGACACGCCCGTCCTGCTTCAACTTCACCTGTCCGATACCGGCGTCCGCGTCGAAGTCAGAGCGCCGCACGCGCCCGCCGCCCACGCGCTTATCGTCGCGCTCCTCGGCCTCGATCAAGACGCCGCCGCCTTCACCCGTCTCGCCCGCAAGCTCGGTCTCATCCGTCTCGTCACTGGACGGACAGAACTGCGCCTCGTCCAAACGCCCTCCGTTTTCTCCGGCTTGCTCTGGGCGATCATCGGCCAGCAGATCAACCTGCCTTTCGCGTTTCAGCTGCAACGCCGTCTCATCGAGCGGGCCAGCCGTCCTTTCGCCGAAGGGCTCTACGCGCCACCCACTCCAGCCGAAGTCGCCGCGCTCACTCCGACCGACTTGCAACCGCTCCAGTTCTCCCGCTCCAAAGCCGCCTACCTCATCGACACCGCACGCCTCATCAGCAGCGGCCAACTCGATCTAGCCGCGCTCCGCACCATGAGTGCCACCCGCGCCGAGCGCACGCTCCTCGCCATTCGCGGACTCGGTCCGTGGTCGGTGAATTACCTCATGATGCGCTCCCTTGGTCTCGCCGACTGCGTTCCCCTCGGCGACACCGGTGTGACCAGCGGACTCGAAGCCCTTTTCAAACTCGACGAACGCCCCGACATCGAGGCCACCAAGCGCCTCATGACCGTCTTCTCACCTTACCGCAGTCTCGCCACCGCGCACCTCTGGCAATTCAACCGCCCTGTTTTATGATGATCACCGACGAAACTCTCCACGCCACCACCTTCCCAACGCCCTGCGGCCCCTTCTCCGTCGCCGTCAACGCCAGCGGAGCCGTCGTGGCCACCGCCTTCGGCAACCTTGCCCGCCTGCGCGAACGCCTCCCGATAAAGTGTCACCTAATAGGTGACACTTTTCCGAAACTCACTGCGGTTCAAAAACAAGTGTCCGCCTACTTCGCGGGCAAGCGACGCACCTTCGATCTTCCGCTTGCCGCGCACGGCACGGAGTTTCAGCAACGCGTCTGGGCCGCACTCGTAGCGATTCCTTTTGGCGAGACCCGCAGCTACGGACAACTCGCCGCCGACATCGACAAGCCCGGTGCCGCGCGCGCCATCGGCCGGGCCAACGCCACCAACCCCATCTGCCTCATCGTTCCCTGTCACCGCGTGATCGGTGCCGACGGCTCGCTCACCGGCTTCGCTTTCGGCGAGGACATCAAGCACCAGCTTCTCGCCGTCGAAGGCGCGCTGCCGGCGCAATTACTCTAGAAACTGGTGTGGGCTTAAGCCTTTGTCCGCGCGCGATGAATCGTCACGACGAGCTGCCGCACCTTGTCGTGATCCTTCACGCCCGGCACGGCTTCCACGCCACTGTTTACGTCAACGAACTTCGCGCCACTCTCCGTCAGCGCGGCAGTGATGTTTTCCGGGGTAAGTCCGCCCGCGAGAATCCATGTTTTTTCCGGATGCGCCGCCTGCTGGCGCGCGAAGCCCGCCCAGTCGCCCGTGCGGCCCGTGCCGCCGAAGCTGTCCGGGTGAAAAGTGTCGATAAGGAACGTATCGGCCAACGGCAGGAGCTCGCCGCCTACTTCCCCACCGGGCGGAAGCTTAGGCGCCAGCCAGAGACGTTTCGGGCCAACTGCCTGCGACCACGCAGCCACGGTCGCAACCGGCACCTTGACTGGATTGAAATGAATCTGAAAACAATCGAAGCCTGCGGCCAGTGCTTCCGCCAGTTCGGCATCCGTTGGCTCAACCATCACGGCGACGCGCTTGCGTCCCTCGGGCAGGCGCGGAGCCATCGCCTTGTATTGCAGAAGCGAAATGTAACGCGGCGACTTCGGATAAAGAATAAAGCCCAGCGCATCCGCCCCCGCGCGATCGACAAACTCAGCGTCCACCAAAGTGGTCAGCCCGCAGATTTTGAGTCGGATGCCGTCGATCATGGGAAACGGGCTTTTAACCTGTGAATGAATTGATCGACGCGATCACATGGTCGACCTGCGCATCCGTCAGCTCGGGGAAGATCGGCAGGCTCACGCACGTGGCCGCGGCCTTCTCCGCCACCGGGATCGAGCCGGGCTTGTAGCCGAGCGACGCATAGCACGCCTGCTGGTGCAGCGGCACGGGATAGATCAGGTCAGTCCCGATCTCGTGCTTCGTCAGGTGCTCGCGCAACGCATCGCGGCGCGGATGGCGGATGGTGAATTGATGATAAACGCTCGCGCCGTAGTCCACCGTCGCGGGCAGGATCACGTCGGCCAGCTTGATGCCTGCGAGATACTTCGCGGCAACCGCCTGACGGCGAGCCGTCCACGTTGCCAGATGCGGCAGCTTCACGTTGAGCAGCGCACCCTGGAAACCATCCATGCGGAAATTGAAACCCACTTGATCGTGGTAATAGCGGCGACCCATGCCGTGCACGCGCAGGAGCTTCGCTCGCTCGAAGTGCGCGTCGTGCTTAGAGACGAGCGCGCCACCCTCGCCGCAGCCGCCGAGATTCTTAGTCGGATAGAAACTGAACGTGCCGACATCGCCCAGCAGGCCGACCGGCGTGCCTTTGTATTTGGCCTCGACGGCCTGCGCGCAGTCTTCGACCACGAAGAGATTGTGCTTTTTGGCGATGGCGAGCAGCGCGTCCATCGGCGCGGGTTGGCCGAAGAGGTGGACGATCACTATGCCCTTGGTCTTCGGCGTGATGGCAGCTTCCACCGCGACCGGATCAAGATTGAATGTCTTGGCGTCGATATCGACGAACTTGGGCGTCGCGCCCACGTAGCTCACGCCCCACGCCGACGAGATAAAGGTAAACGCCGGAACGATGACCTCGTCACCGGGACCCCATCCGGCGATCACCGCGGCAAGATGGAGCGGCGAGGTGCCGCTGTTGACGCCGAGGGTGCGCGGGTAGCCGAGCATCTTCGAGAAATTCTCCTCAAATGTGTCCACGTCCTTGCCAAGGCAGAAACGAGTGGCGTCGTAGGTCGCCGCGAGAGCGGCGAGCGCCTGCTCGCGGATGGCCTTGTGCTGAATCGAAAGATCGAGAAACGGGACTTTCATGGGTGAAGGACACCAAAACCAAGAACCCCGCGAAAACCAAACCTGTTTTGCGAAGACAACGCGCCAACAATTCTCAACGCTTGGCTTTGAGATTCTTGATCAACGCTTCGATCAGGGAATCGAGGCTGGGCTTCTTTGCTTCGAAGGCGATGGCCATGCCTACTTTCTTCATCGTTTCGGTCGTCTGCGGGCCGATGCTGCCGGCGAGCGGGAATTTGGCGTCTTTCGCCAATGCCAGCGCCGCGGCCTGTTCGTTGAAGGATTGCACGGCGGAGGAACTCGCAAAGAGGATGACGTCAGCGCCTTTTTCACGGAAGTCGTCGGCGATCGGGTCGTGGGTGAGGTCGGTCTTCTCCGTCTTGTAGAGGAGGAGGCGGTCAACAATCGCGCCGCCGGCCTCCATTTTTCGGACGAGCACGTCGCGGTTGAGGTTGCCGGTGACGACGATGACCTTGGCGCTGTCGAGGCTGCCAGTGGCGATGAGGGCATCGGCCAGCGACTCGCCGGTGGCGGTGTCGGGCATGCACTCAACTTTGAGGTGATAGCTCTCGATCTCGCGGGCGGTGGCCTTGCCCACGCAGGCGAAGCGGAGCAAGCCGAGCGCACGGATGTCGGGGAAGCCTTTGAGGAAATCCTCGAAGAAGAAGCGCACGCCGTTGGCGCTGGTGAAGACGATCCAGTCATAGCCGCCGAGCTCGGCGAGGATTTCGACGAAACCGAGGCGGTCGGTATCCTTGGTAATGGAGATGAGTGGGAGTTCGAGGACTTCGGCGCCGAGGGTTTCGAGTTTTTCGCGGAGTTCGCTGTTTTGATCGCGGGTGCGGGTGATCGCCACGCGGCGGCCGAAGAGCGGCAAATGCTCGAACCAGTCGATGGCTTCGTGGTCACGCACGACTTCGCCGACGAAGATGATGGCGGGCGCGGCGAGGCCGGATTTTCCAACGAGCGCGGCGAGGGTTGTCACGGTGCCGGCAACGCTGCGCTGGCGGCCGAGCGATGCCCATTGCACGACGGCGGCGGGAGTCTTGGAGTCGAGTCCGCCGGCGATGAGTTCGGCGAAGATGAACGGGAGGTTCCCCATGCCCATGTAGATCGCGAGCGTGGTATTCTTGAGCGCGCCGTAGCTGCGCCAGTCGAGCTGGGGACTCGTCTTATTAGGATCTTCGTGACCAGTGAGCAGGACGAGCGAGGTGCTGGTGTTGCGATAGGTAAGCGGGATGCCGGCGTAGGCTCCGGCGGCGAGCGCGGCGGTGACGCCGGGGACGACTTCAAAGGGGATCTTGTCCTTGGCGAGCGTGCGGGCTTCTTCGCCGCCGCGACCGAAGATGTAGGGGTCGCCGCCCTTGAGGCGCACGACCTTCTTGCCGTCCTTGGCGTGTTTCACGAGGAGCGCCTCGATCTCTTCCTGCGGGACGGAGTGGAAGCCGGCTTTTTTTCCAACGTAAACGATCTCGCACTCGGGGCGGCACCATTTCACGAGCTCGGGGTGGACGAGGTAGTCGTAGACGAGGACGTCGGCCGTGGAAATGAGTTCCTTGGCGCGGAAGGTGACAAGGCCAAGGTCACCAGGACCGGCGCCAACGAGATAAACGATACCTGTAGAAGACATAACGGAAAGTTGGGAGGTTAGAGCTGAGAGCTCAGGAAATGATTCGGAATCGGAGTTGGAGCACAGAGTGCACAGAGCCCGGACAAGAGTTCACGGAGGCCTTAAAGTAAGCGGAAAGATAGTAAGCGAATGTAGCTTGGTTTGGACAACAGTGAATCGGAACTCTGTGTTCTCGTGTCGGAGCTCTGTGTCCTCTGTGACTAAATCTGAAATCCGAAGTGCTTGAGGAGGCGGCGGGCGGTTTCGGCGGGGGCGAGGAAATCTTCGGGTGAGAGCGGGAGGCTGCGGAGGCCGATTTCTTCGTGGAAGAACCAGAGGGTGTCGTCGGTCGCGTGGGCACCGAACGCGGTGTGGCAGCCACCACCAAGCGCGGACTGAAACGCGCGCTCCAGCGTGACATCGCGGGCGGTGGCGGCATCGAAGTGCGGGGCAAACTTCGCGGCATCACCGGAGCGGCACTGAATGGCGATGGCCCCTTGCCCCACGGCGGGCACCATGTGTTCGCAGCCGAGCACATGAAACTCCACGCCAGGCCAGCTGCCAATGCCGAGGCGACGAAGGCCGGCGGCGGCGAGGATGGTGGCATCGGCCACGCCATCGGTGCCGATCTTGCGCAGGCGGGTGTCCACGTTGCCGCGGATCTCGGTGAATTGCGCGTCGGGGAAAAGCATGCCGATCTGCAAGCGGCGGCGCGGGCTGCCGGTGGCGATGGTCGCAGGCGACTCGATGCCGGAGCGAAGGACAAGGACGTCGCGCGGGTCTTCGCGGCGCAGGTAGCCACCGATGGCGAGACCGGCGGGCATGTCGCCGGGGAGATCCTTGGTGCTGTGGACGGCGATGTCGGCGTGGCCGTTAAGGACGGCCTGCTCGAGCTCGGACGTGAAGAGACCTTTGCCGCCTTTTTTCTCCAGGGACCACTCGGCCTGCTTGTCGCCGGTGGTGACGATCTTGAGCAGCTCGATCTCGACGCCGAGGGTCGCGTGGAGGTGCGCGGCGACCTGGCCCGTTTGCGCGAGGGCAAGCGGGCTTTTTCGGGTGGCGATGGTGAGCTTGGTGGACACGGAAGATGTCGGTAGTCAGAGATCAGATGTCAGAAAAGCTATCAGAAAAAAGGCCGGGGACAACAAGTGCCCTCGGCCTTTCTGAATTCTGACGGCTGACTTCTTTCAGCACCTTACTTACGAGACGTAGGCGCCTTGGACGCCGCCGATGTTGCGCTTGGGCATCCAAGGCATGAGGCCGCGGAGGCGTTCGCCGGTCTTCTCGATCTGGTGCTTTTCGCCATCCTTGAGAAGCTTGTTGTAGTTCTTCAAGCCGCCCTTGTATTCGGCGACCCACTGCTTGACGAACTTGCCGCTCTGGATCTCGGCGAGGATCTTCTTCATTTCCTTCTTCGTGTTCTTGTTGATCACGCGGGGGCCACGGGTGATGTCGCCATACTTGGCGGTCTCGGAGATGGAGAAGCGCATGCCGGAGATGCCCTTTTCATACATGAGGTCACAGATGAGCTTCAGCTCGTGGAGACACTCGAAATAGGCCATCTCGGGCTGGTAACCAGCCTCGACGAGGGTCTCGAAACCGGCCTGCACGAGGGCGGAAGCGCCACCGCAAAGGACGGCCTGTTCGCCGAAGAGATCGGTCTCGGTCTCTTCCTTGAAGGAGGTCTCGAGCACGCCGGCGCGGGTGGAGCCGATGCCCTTGGCCCAGGCGAGGGCGTTCTTCTTGCCCTTCTTGGAAGGGCTCTGGGCGACGGCGACGAGGGCCGGCATGCCTTTGCCTTCAACGTAGAGGCGGCGGACCATGTGGCCGGGGCCCTTGGGGGCGACCATGATGACGTCAACGTCGGCCGGGACCTTGATGAGGCCGAAGTGGATCGCGAGGCCGTGCGAGAAGACGAGGGTCTTGCCCTTCTTCAGGTTGGGGGCGATGTCGTTCGTGTAGACATCGGCCTGCTTCATGTCGGGAAGACCGACGAGGATGATGTCGGCCTGCTTCACCGCCTCGGCGGTGGAGACAACCGTGAAACCGTGCTTCTCGGCGACGGGCTTCGACTTGGAACCTTCGTAGAGGCCGATGATGACCTTTACGCCGGAGTCCTTGAGGTTGAGGGCGTGCGCGTGGCCTTGGGAGCCGTAGCCGAGCACGGCGATGGTCTTGTCTTTGAAGAGGCCGAGATCGGCATCTTTGTCGGTGTATACTTTGGCGGGCATGGTGGTTTGGGAAAAGTTGGGAGAGTGAGTTGGCTAAGAGCCGAGAGGCTAGAGCTGAGAGCAAGAATCGGAATCGGCGTTTCTGGCTCTGGACTAGGCGCTTCGCGCCTCAGCGCTTCTGCGCGAGGGCGCCGGTGCGGGCGAGTTCGAGGATGCCGAAGGGCTCGACGAGCTTGAGGAAGGCGCTGATTTTGCCCTCGTCGCCGGTGAGTTCTATGATGACCGAGTCGTGGGACACGTTGACGATCTTGGCGCGGAAGATGTCGCAGATCTGCATGATCTCAGAACGCGACTTGGCGTCGGCCTTGACCTTGAGGAGCACGAGCTCGCGGATGACGGCCTGGCCCTCGGTGAAGTCCACGACATCGACCACGTTGACGAGCTTGCGCAGCTGTTTGATGCAGAGATCGAGCGAAGAGTCGTCGCCCATGAGGACGGCGGTGATTCGCGAGAGCGCGGCGTCGTGCGTGGGGGCGACGTTGAGGGAATCGATGTTGAAGCCGCGGCCGGAGAACATGCCGGCCACGCGGGCTAGAACGCCGAACTTGTTCTCAACGAGGACGGAGATCGTGTGTCGCATGCGGGTTTTTGTGGTGAATAAATTATCTGGTGGACGCTGAGGGGCTCGAACCCCCGACCCTCTCGGTGTAAACGAGATGCTCTAACCAACTGAGCTAAGCGTCCGAGCCAAAGTTGAGAGATAAGCGGGCGGGTATGGGGGCTGACAAGGATTTATTAACCGAGTCAGCCCGAGAGTCTCAGACAGCGGCGAGCGCAGCCTTGGGCTTGAGGATGCCTTCGCGAATCATCAGCTCGGCATTTTGGACGGCGTTGAGCGCGGCACCCTTCCAAAGATTGTCGCCGCTGACCCAGAACGAAAGGCCGTTTTCCCAAGCCGTGTCGATGCGCAGGCGGCCGACGCCACACTTCACCTTTTCGGCGAAATCGAGCGGCGTGGGATACTTGCGCGAGGCGGGATCGTCCACGAGTTCAGCGCCGGGGAACGCGGCGATCGCCGCACGGGCCTTGGCGAGATCAACGGGACGCTCAAACTCGGCGCTGACCGAGATCGAATGGGCGCGCACGACGGGCACGCGCACGGTGGTGGCGGAGACCTTGAGGTCGGGCAGGCCCATGATCTTGCGGCTTTCCTGCGCCATCTTCGTCTCTTCGCCGGTGTAGCCGTTGGCGTCGAACGAATCGATCTGCGGGATGCAGTTGAAGGCGATCTGGTAGGGATAGACCTTGTGCGCGATGGGGCGGCCGGCGACGTAGGCCTGCACCTGGTCTTCGAG
>FJVV01000281.1_pt1 | contig 36206 bp, 35 predicted proteins | sample 1011911 | NCBI WGS metagenome assembly FJVV01 (sample SAMEA3912450, study PRJEB9761) | metagenome | biome: forest; material: soil | place: USA | collected 2011-06-22 | depth 0.1 m
GCACATCACCTACTGGAACCGCGGAGCGGAGCGGATTTACGGATGGACGGCGGAGGAGGTGTTGGGCCGGCGCGCCGTGGAATTACTCTACAAGGAGGATACGTCGGCGCTGCTGGCCATACGCCGGACGGTGTTGGAAAAAGGCGAGTGGTCGGGCGAGCTGCGCCAGTTGGACAAGAACGGCCGCGAGGTGATCGTCATGGCCCGTCGCAACCTGCTTCGCGACGGCCAGGGCCGGCCCGTTTCCATTCTGAACATCAACACCGACGTCACCGAGCATCGCAAACTCGAGACCCAGCTCCTGCGCACCCAGCGAATGGAGAGCATCGGCACGCTTACCGGCGGCATCGCGCACGATCTCAACAATGTGCTTTCGCCGATCCTCATGGGCGCGGAGTTGCTCAATTTCTCGAAGCTGGACGATTCGGCGCGCAAAACCGTCGGAGCCATCGCTAACAGCGCGCAGCATGGTGCGTCATTGGTCCGCCAGTTGCTGGCCTTTGCTCGCGGCACCGAGGGCGAGCGCGCGGTCGTGCAGATGCGCCCGCTGCTCGCCGACCTCGAAATCCTCTTGCGCCAGACCCTGCCCAATTCGATCGAGCTTGGCCTTGCCTGCGCGCCGGACTGCCGTCCGGTGCTCGCCGATGCCACGCAACTCAAGCAGGTCGTGCTTAATCTCTGCATCAATGCCCGTGATGCCATGCCCGCCGGCGGGGCCATCACTATCACCACGGAAGACGTGCTCGTGGACGCCGCGCTCGCCCGCAGCCTTCCCGAAGGTCGTCCGGGCGAGCATCTGCGCATCAGCGTGGCCGATACGGGGACCGGCATGCCCCCGGAGGTCATCGAGAAAATATTCGATCCGTTTTTCACAACCAAGGAGGTGGGCAAGGGCACCGGCCTCGGCCTTTCGACCGTGCGTGGAATCGCCAAGGGCCATGGTGGATTCCTTCAGGTGGAGAGCGAGGTGGGGAACGGCACTACCTTCCATCTTTATCTGCCCGCGCTTATGGTTGCGCCCGCGCCGGCCGGGCCCGCGTCGGGCGCGGCGGAAATCCCCGGTGGCCGCGGCGAGATCATTTTGGTGGTCGATGACGATTCCGGGGTCTGCGAGATGATGAAGTCGCTTTTGGAGTATCACGGGTATCGGGTGATTACGGCATGCGACGGGCGGGAGGGCCTCGAACGGTTCCGGAATTGCTCCGGCCGGATTGCGGTGGTGATCACCGATCTGCTCATGCCGGTGATGAACGGCGTCGAGGTGATCGCGGCGGTGCGGACTCTCGACTCGGCGGTGCCAATCATTGCCATCAGCAGCTTGAGTGTGGTCGGAAAACGGATGCCGGACTTCGATCAACGGACGGTATCGGCCGCGATAGACAAGCCGATCAACACATCCTTGCTGCTGGGAATTCTTCGCCGGGTCATCACCCACCCGCATCACCCTCATTCCTCGCCACGACACTCTTGATCCTCCTGATTGAGGACAATGTTCCATTCGGGGAAATGCTGGCCGCCATGCTTGGCCATGCGGGGCATCAGGTTCTTCAGGCGGGAAACGGCAAACAGGCGATGGACCATCTGCGGAGTGTGCCGGTCGATTTGGTGATCACCGACATCGTGATGCCGGATAGGGATGGCATCGAGACGATCATGCAGTTGCGCAAAACCAACCCAGGCCTGCCGGTGATCGCGATGTCCGGCGACGCCCGACCAATGCGCCGCTGTATCTTTCGATTGCCGACCGGCCGGGCGCGGCGAAAACGTTGCTCAGCCGTTTTCATCCGAAGCGCTGTTGGCGGCGATCAACGAGGCGATGGCTAAGGACACTTCTGATCGCGCATGACGCGCGGTGTCGCAGGATCAAAGCTTCAGCTCGACCTGTATAACCGAAGGGGCGATGCGGGCCTGGTGGCTGAAGTAGTGGTCGCTGAGCAGCGGGTGGAGCGCGTAGAGGCGGTTGAGCAGCGCGGCCAACGTGTCGCCGAGCTTGGCGTCTTGGTCGTTGATGGTGTCGTCGCCGTTGAAGTAGCGGGCGAGTTTTACCGAGGCGAGGAAACGCAAAGCTTCGTCCACGGACTCGTGCGTCGGGTCCGGCTCGTTCTCGTGGGTATTGAGGCGGATGGCGCGCAGGCTGGTTTTGATCTGATGAAGGTTGTGGAAGATGCTTCGAGGCGCATCGGGTTGCTGGAGGAAGAGTTCGGCGACGAAGCGCGGCTGGCTGCGAGTCTGGTAGAGGCGGCGGTAGGCGTCCTGCGAGCCGAGCATGCGGAGAAGGGCGGAGAGCTCGGGGTTGTCGCGGTAGAGGAGCTGGGAGGGTGCACTGGCGGCGGCGGTGTCGAGCGCGCCGAGCAGGTGGCGCAGGGCGCTGCACGTCATGGTGGCGCGTTCGAGGTGAAGACCCATGCGCAGGAAGTGCCAGCCGGCGTCCTGGAGCATGGTGCGTTCGGCGATGCCGAGGAGGGCGTTGACGTCGGTCAACACGGCCTGGACCGCGCGGGCCGGAAGCGATGGGCCGCGGACGACGCGGGCTTTTGACTTCGACGCGGGCCGGAGTTTTTGAAGGTCGGCGAGGCGGGTGAGCAGTCGGCTGAGGGTGACCCAGACCTCGGGGCTGACGTAGTCACGAAGCTGGCGGGCGTTTTCCACCGCCGATTCGATGGAACAGAAAATCGAGCTGGAGTTGGCGGCATCCATGGACATGTGCCACATGAGGTCGACCGAAAGGGTGGCCTGCGGATTGGCGCGCGCGGTGATCTTGTGGTCGGTGTGGCCGGTGGCCTCAAGCAGGCCGCGCCATACGGGAAGCCACCGGCGGCGTTCGCGCGCGGGGATCTCCTCCAGCGTCACGTCTTCCAGGATGGACAACATGCGCGCGGTGGCCTCGGCGCGCTCCAGGTAGCGACCGAGCCAGAAGAGATTTTCGGCGGCGCGGGAGCCGAGGGTGTGTGTCTGCACGCCGCTGGCGACGGTCGCCTCCTGGTCGGCGATGGACTTGGTGTTGACGTCGGTATTTACCAGCACGACGGCGTCGGCGGTCGTGCCCACGCGGTCGATGTGGGGTTCTGGCGTGCCGATGCGGACGAGGCCGCCGGGGAAGACCGAGAAGCGGCGGCCCTGGCAAAGGACGAAGGCGCTGAGGCGGAAGGGCGCGGACTGGCGTGAGAGGGGATTGACCGTGAGGAGCGAGAGCTCCGGCTGGGCGACGTAGGCGTGGGGATTTTCACGCACGGCTTGGGCGAGGCCATTGGGGCTGATCAGGGTGGGAGCGGGGGGGCGGGCGACGTTGGTGGAAGTCCAGTCGCCGATGCGGGGGTCGTGCGCGGGGCGAATGCGCATGTGTTCGCGGTTTTCGAGGATGTAGTCGAGGTGATCGGTGTCGCCGCAGGTGTAGGTGGGGATCGAGGGGATCAGCGGCTTCTCGCCGAGATAGAACCGCATGAGTTGCGGGGTGTAGGCGTTGAGCGTGCGGTTTTCGGCGATGCCGGTGCCGATGGAGTTGGCGATGACGACGGTGCCGGCGCGGATGCACTGGAGAAGGCCGGGGATGCCGGCGGTCTCGCGGTCGGTCGAGAAGACGACGGGATCGATGTAGGCGTCGTTGAGGCGCCGATACAGGACGTCCACGCGCTCGAGGCCGGCGACGGTCTTGAAGTAGACGCGGTTGTCGAGGACGAGAAGGTCGTCACCGCGGGCGAGGGGCAGACCCATCTTGCGGGCGAGAAAACTGTGCTCGGAGTAAAATGGATCGTGGGGGCCGGCGGTGAGCACGACGATGGACGGTGCGCGCCCGGTGTCGGGCGCGAGGGCTCGCAGGGAATCGAGCAGCTCGAGGGGGAAGTTGATAACGCTATGGTAGTCGGGGAACGACCGGTAGAGTTCGGCGGCCTCCTGCGTCATGAAGCGGCGGTTCTGGACCGCGTAGCTGAGGCCGATGGGGGTGTTGGCGCGGGTGTCGGTGAAGAGCCAGCCCTCGGCGGTCTTGATGAGATCGAAGCGGAGAAGGGTGGCGGGGCTGGCGCGGCCGGGCTCCAAACCGAGGCAGGGGCGGCGATAATACGGGTCGCAGAGGACCATTTCGGGCGAGAGCAGTCTTTGGGTGAGCGCCTGCTGGCCGGAGTAGAGATCAACGAGGAGGGCGTTGACGAAGTGGGCGCGTTGCTTGAGCGCGGCTTCAAGCAGGTTCCACTCGCCCGAGTCGATCACGAGCGGCGTGGGCTCGAGTTCCCAGAAGGGCAGTTCGCCGGGAACCGGGGTGTGGTTCAGGTCCGTCAGACCGGCGTCGCGAATGGAAAGACGAAGACGGTTGCGCAACGGGCGAAGTTGCGAGGGATGTAGCGTCGGAAGGTGCGGCGAACGGGCAGACATCAAAGGGGTAATCAACGGAGCTGCGGGCCGCGGGGGCAAGCTTGGCGTGCGGATCAAATGAGTCTCTTCTCCGCTTGCTTCGTTGACTTGTGCGGACGGGTTTGGGGTGAATGACGCATGCGTCTTTCCTGCGCCGCCAGAATCGGAGGGCTTGTGCTGGGTCTGCTGTGGCTTGGCCCGTGGATGCGCTCCGAGGAAAAGCCGTCCGACTGGGGGCAGGTGAGGTCCGCCACCTTCGACATGGTGTGGTCCACGGTAAATGATTGTTACTATGATCCCGCTTTTGGAGGTTTGGACTGGAAGGCGGTGCGGGGGAAATACGAGGTCCGCTTAAAGGATGCGGACGACAACCATGCCTTGCGCAGATTGCTGCAGCAGATGCTGGACGAGTTAAAGCAAACACACTTCGCGATCGTGCCCGACGAGGTCGCCGTGTTCACGCCGAAGGATCGTGCGAAGATCGGCACGGTGGGAACCGAGCTGGTGGCGGCAAAGGGCGCCGTGGTGGTCGCCGATGTCACGCCGGGCTCGGCGGCGGCCGCCGCCGGTTTGCGGCCGGGCGACACCATCCGCAGCGTCAACGGCACCAGCGTGGAGCGTGTCGGCGAGATGTATGCCGAAGCGGGGGTGACGGCGGCGCGCCGGGATTTCAATATAACCCAATTCGTGAGCGGCCCCCTGCACGGTCCGGTGGGCAGCGAGGTGCCGGTCGAGGTTGAGGGAACGGACGGGAAGCTGAGGACCGTCAACTTGAAGAGCGAAGCGAACACGGGGGACTGGTCCGAGCCGATGGGGAACTTTCCGTCGATGCCGATCGAGTTTGAGGCGAGGCGGGATGCCGCGGGGATCGGTTACCTGAAGTTCAGCACCTTTTCGCCGAAGCTCATGAAGGGAATCCGCACCTTCATCCGCGGGCTCGGCGCCAACGACGGCCTGGTTATCGATCTGCGCGGCAATCCGGGCGGGCTGAGCATCATGGCCGCCGGCATCTCCGGCTGGCTCTCGAACAAGGAGTTTTCGCTTGGGAAAATGCAGATGAGAATGGGGGTGTATAGTTTTGATGTTTTCCCCCAGGAGCGCGCGTTTGCCGGACCGGTGGCGGTGTTGATCGACAGCGGGTCGGCGTCCACCAGCGAGATTTTGGCGGCGGGCCTTCAGGAGGAGGGCCGGGCACGCATTTTTGGTGAGACGAGCGCAGGGGCGGCCCTGCCGTCGGCGATCCAGAAGCTGCCCACCGGGGATCTTTTCCAATATGCCATCGCCGACCTGACCACCCCGCATGGAGTCACCTTGGAGGGGGCCGGCGTCAAACCGGACGAACGGATCGCCCGCACCCGTGAGGATATCGTGGACGCGAAAGATCCCGTTTATGCGGCCGCCTGCGCATGGATCGATCAGGGGCGCCATGTCGAGCCGGCCAAATAACATCCCAACCCCGTTCCGTTTTACTGCATGAAAATTTATCGCCCGCTTTTGGCCGGTCTTCTGGTGTTGATCTCCTTGATGTCAGGATGCGCGACGGGATCGCGCCCCTCGGCGGGCGCCGACGGGCGTGCGGCGACGAAAATCCTGAAACGCTGGGTCGAGGTGTCCGGCGGGGCGAAGGCCTTCAAGAAGCTCGAAAGCGTGCAGACTCAAGCGACGATCGATTTCGGCCCCTTGGTGCCCGACATCGGCATGCAATCCTGGTCTGCATCCGGCGGACGCTTCCGGGTTGAAATCAACACGCCCGCCTTCGGCGGTTTTATCACCACTTCCGACGGGAAAACCATCTGGCAGCAGAACGGAAAACTCGGGTTCGGCCTGATCGATCCCAAGGAGCAGGCCGAGATGATGCGCGACGCCGATCCGCAGGAAGAGATCAATCTTGATCGTTATTATCCGGGGCGACGGCGGCTGGCCGATATTTCAATCAACGGGCAAAAACTTCAGGTGGTCGAGGTGCGGACGTTTGATGACACGACGGAAAAATGGTTCATGGATCCGGTCACCGGGCTGCGCGTGCGGGTTGAGAAGGCGCGCGCAGCCATCGAATTTTCGGATTTCAGGCGCACGGGGGATTTCACGTTTGCATACGTAACCAAGCATTCGGGGAAAGACGGTGCCATGACGGTTCGCCTGAAAAACATGATCTTGAATCCCAAGATGGATCCGGCGGCCTTTATCGCTCCCGTCCGCCAGATGCAGGATGCGGTGACGGTGACGCGGATTTTGGACCGCTACTCCGAGGTGTCCGGCGGAGCGCGGCTGGCCGGCATTAAAACCCGGGTTACACATGTGACCTTGGAAATGCCGAAGACCGGCATGAAATCGGACATGAAGATAACCCAAAAGCGGCCGGATTTTGTGCTCATCGAGCAAACGATGCCCGGGATGGGATGGACGGTGCAGGGCTATGACGGGAAGACGGGGTGGGTGAACAGCGAGATGCAGGGCTACCGGGTGTTAAAGGGGCCGGAGCTTCAGCAGTTGCTCAACAACGCCGATCTGGATGCGGAGGCCAAGGTGAGCACGCAGTGCCCGCTGCGCACACTGCTGGGCGAGCGTGTGATCGACGGACATCGCACGCAGGCGATCGGTCTGGCGAGTCTGCGGGGATCGAATGGCACCTACTATTTCGATGAGGACAGCGGTCACCTCGTGCGCGTCGAAAGCTCTCTCATCGCGGGCCCCAAGAGTGTCATCCGGGCGACCATGGATATTTCGGATTTCCGGCAGATTGACGGGGTGGCCGTCGCTTTCAAAACCATCGTGGATAATCCCGCCATGTATCTGATCATGACGGTGAGCGCAGTGGAGCAAAACGCGCCGATTGATGACGCGGTTTTCAAACCGCGTCAGGACGAGTAAGCGTTTCACCGGTGGCGACAAGACCGGACGTTTTCGGTGGGGAAAACCTGAGGGATGTCAGTGTCCGCCGTCGAGGTCGCCGGGTTTGAGCATGCCGGCGAAGGCCGCCTTGTTGGCGGCTTTCATGTAGGCTTCCAACGGGGCGATGCTGCCGTCGGCGACGCGGGCCTGGAGGCTTTGGTCCATGCTGATCATGCCGTCGGCGCCGCCGCCTTCGATGAGCGCGCGGATGTTGTTGATCTGTCCGCTGCGGATGGTGTTGGGCAACGCTTCGTGCTGGAGGAGAATTTCGTGGACGGCGCAGCGGCCCTTGGGGAGGCGTTTGCAGAGGAGCTGGGAAACGACGCCGGAGAGGCAGCTCGCGAGCATGACGCGGACTTGGTTCTGCTCGTCGGCGGGAAAGGCGTTGATGATGCGGTCGATGGTTTTCGGGGCGTTGTTGGTGTGGAGCGTGCCGAAGACGAGCATGCCCATGCTGGCGCAACCGAGGGCGAGCTTGATGGTTTCGAGTTCGCGCATCTCGCCGACGAGGAGGATGTCGGGGTCGTGGCGCATGGCGCCCTTGAGCGCGGCGGCGAAGGAGCCGGTGTGCTCGCCGACCTCGCGGTGGACGATGGTGGACTTTTTGTTTTGGTGAACGAACTCGATGGGGTCCTCGATGGTGATGATGTGTCGCGCGGAGGTTTCGTTGATGTGGTCGATCATCGCGGCGAGCGTGGTGGATTTGCCGCTGCCGGTCGGGCCGGTGACGAGGACGAGACCTTCCTGGAGATTACAGAGTTTTTTGAGCGCGGGCGGGAGCTTGAGGTCGTCGAAGGAGAGGATTTTCGAGGGAATCTGGCGGAAGACGGCGGCCTGGCCCCAGTGGTTGTAGAGGTAGTTGCCGCGGAAACGGGCGACGCCGGGGATCTCGTGGGCGAGGTCGAGGTCCTTGATTTTAAGGAAGTGGGCCCAGCGGGCGGGCGGGCAGATTTCCTCCAGGAGGACGGTCATTTTTTCGGTGGTGAGAGGAGTGTCACCAATAGGCGTGAGATTGCCGGAGATGCGAGACTTGGGCGGCAGGCCGACGGTGAGGTGCAGGTCGGAGCCGCCTTTTTCGAGCATGAAGCGGAGGAGAGTGTCGATGGCGGCCATGGGAGGAAAAGCTTGGAGCTAAGAGGCTGGAGCTGAGAGCTCGGAGACGGAAGAGTGGTTGTGTGGTTGATGAAGGAGGATCGGGTGTCCGGTTCCAGACTCTCAGCTCTGGGCTCTCAGGTGATCTTTGCCTTGACCATGCGGGAGGTGACGTTCTGGCGGGCGGTTTCGGCGGTGATGGAGCCTTTTTGGTAGAGATCGAAGACGACATTTTCCATGAGACACATGCCTTCACGGACGCCGGTTTCGAGGACGTTGCGGAGGCCCTGGGTCTTGCCGTCGCGGATGAGGGCGCCGACGGCGGTGTTGGCGACAAGGAGTTCGCAGGCGAGGACGAGGCCGCCCTCGGTCGAGGGAAGGAGGCGTTGACAGAGAATGCCGCGCAGACTCTCGGCAACGCTTGCGCGGATCTGGGATTGCTGTCCGGGAGGGAAGACGTCGAGGAGGCGGTTGAGCGTGGTGGCGGCGTCGCTCGTGTGCATGGTGCCGATGACGAGGTGGCCGGTCTCGCTGGCGGTGATGGCCATCTCGATGGTTTCGAGATCGCGCAGCTCGCCGATGATGATGACGTCGGGGTCTTCGCGAAGGGCGCCTTTGAGCGCGGAGGCGAAGCTGGCGGTGTGCGCGCCGACTTCACGTTGGGTGAGGTTGCAGCTTTTGGAGGGCTGCACGACCTCGACGGGATCTTCAACGGTGATGATATGATCGTGGCGAGTGGCGTTGAGCTCGGCGACGAGGGCGGCGAGGGTGGTGGTCTTGCCGGAGCCGACGGGGCCGGTGACGAGGATGAGGCCGTTGTGGTAGCTGAGGAGTTTTTTGATGGAATCGAGGCTGCGCAGGCCGAGCTCGTTGAGGAGGGGGACGCGTGCGGGGACCATGCGGTAGGAGCCGGCGGGGCCACCTTTGTGGAACATCAGGTTCACGCGGTAGCGGTCGCCCTTGTCGAGGGCCAGGGCGTAGTCGAGGTCGCGCTGTTCCTGAAAAAGGGTGCGCTGCTTGGGGGTGAGCAGGGCGAGGTTGAGACGGAGGGCTTCGTCGGCGGTGAGGCGGTGTTCTCCGAGCGGGACGAGGGCGCGATTCTGGCGAATGAAGGGACGGGTGCCGGCGGAGAGATGGAGATCGCTGGCGCCGTAGCGGGCGCAGTCGCGCAGGAGTTTGCGCACGGCGGCGGCGAGAGCAGCGTCTTCCATTGCGCCGACCATCTCGAACGGCATGCTGGGAAGCTTGGGCGGACCGTCTGCCGGAGAAGCTCCCATGAAGGATGGAGCGGTAACACCGCCGGGGGGGCGGTTGGGTGCGGGCTTGGGCGGTTCGGCATCGGGGGCGGCGAAAGGATCGTCGGCGGGCGGGCCGGATTTGCCTTTGCTGAACGCGAGCCCGGCGACCTTTTCCAAGGTAGCGAGGTGTTGGTCGTCGAGATGGCCGTCGTCGATGATCTTCTGCGCGAAGTCCATCAGGTCGGCTTGCTCGCCGAGCGCGGCACGGACGGCGATGGCCTGGTCACGGGTAAAGAGGCCTTGATCGAGTCCAAGGCGGACGAGCCAGAGAATCTCGTTTTGCATATAAACCCGGCAGGAGCCGGATTCGGGCCAGTGTGTTGCGGCTTGGTCGGTAGCCAAGCGTGAAGCGGCGAACCAACTGTTTCTTTGCCGGTCCATAGGGGGAACATGAGCACAAAAAAAACATCCGAAATTCTTCGGGCTGCGGTTCTGGCGGGACTGACGTCGGTGGCGGTTATGCAATCGGGCTGTTTGCTGGTGGCCGCCGGTGCGGCGGGTGCCGGAACAGTGGCCTATGTGCGAGGAGAGTTGGACGCTTCGCTGGGCAACGGTTACGAGTCGGTGGTGCAGGCGTCGAATCGCGCGATCGACCAGCTCCAGTTCAAAAAAATCAGCGAGTCCAAGGATGCACTGAAAGCCGTGCTGATTGCGCGCACCGCATCCGACAAGAAGGTCCAAATCACGGTGACCAAGGTATCCGAGACGCTTACGAAAGTGGAAATTCGCGTGGGCGTGTTTGGTAACGAGGCTCTTTCGACAACGATTCTCGAAAAAATCAAGAGTTCGATTTGAGTGGCACGAGATCCACGCGCAAGCCATCCGGATCGGTCAACGTGCGGGGTGCATCGAGATGGTGCAGGGCGATCTCGATGCGCTCCAGGCCGGCATAGACGTAAGAGTGATCACCGGCGGGCGCGGGGCGGTCCCAGGTGTTGACGGCGACATGGTGGTGATAACCGTCCGCGCCGAGAAAGAGGGCCGCTGGGTATTCGCGGGTGCTCACGGCGAGGCCCAGTTGGCCGACGTAAAACGACTCTGCGGCGGCGAGCGAACTCGCCCGCAGATGGATGTGTCCGATCACGGTGCCGGCGGGCAGTCCGGCGGCGCGGGCGTCGGGTGCGGTGGCCAGCAGCGGGCCGGTGTCGAGTGCGCGGGTGAACATCACGAGCTTTCCGCCGGCGGTGTGCCACGTTTCACGCGGACGGTCGGCGTAGAGTTCGAGGCCGTTGCCGTCGGGGTCTTCGAGGTAGATCGCCTCGCTCACACCGTGGTCGGACAGGCCGTGGATCGGCGTGCGGGTCTCGGCGAGGCGGCGCAACACACGGGCGAGCGCGGGACGGTCGGGCACGAGCAGCGCGAGATGAAAGAGGCCGGGCACGCCGGGTGGTTTGGGACGCGCTCCGGAAGTCTCGGCGAGGGTGAGTAACGGCTCCGCTCCGCCGGGCGCATGGAGTGTGAGCGTGCGACCTTCTTCGTTGGTAGCCACCGGCACGAGTCCGAGCACGCCGGCGTAAAACGCCTGCGCGCGGCCGAGATCGGCGACGCGCAGGCGGGCGGAGCGGAGTTGCAGGCTGGTCGTCACAGGCGGAGTGGGCGTTGCGAGCAGTGTGGTTAACTGTGATGCTTAGGCGATGGCCAGAGTCTTCACGGCGGTGTCGGCGTCGGCGAGGGATTGTTCGCGCTGCGGGTTGCCGTCGTTGAGGCTGTGAGCGTAAACAAAGGTGATGTCGGTGATACCGATGAAGCCGAGGACGCCGCGCAGGTAGGGCTCGAAGAAATTGTAACCGCCCATCGCGCCGCTTAGACGGAGGTCGCTGCCGCTGGCGACGATCACGCGGGCTTTTTTGCCTTTGACGAAGCCTTCGAGGCCGTTGGCGCCGAAGCCGAAGGTGCGGCCGACGCGCACGATCTGGTCGATCCACGCTTTCAGGACGGCGGGGACATTGAGGTTGTAGATGGGTGAAGTGATGAGGATTTCGTCGGCGGCGAGCAGTTCGTCCACGAATTGGTTGGAGACGTCCATTTCTGCTTTGGCGGCGAGTGAATGACCAACGGGCGGAGTGAACGCGCCTTCCACCCAAGCTTCAGTGACAAAGGGAGGTGGGTTGTGGCCGAGATCGCGGTAAACAACGCGACCGTCGGTGTGGGCGGATTTCCAAGCGGTGACGAATTCGTGTCCGAGTTTGCGGCTGTGGGAACGCGTGGCACGCGGGCTGGCGTCGAGGTGGAAGAGGGTGGATGGATTCATGGTGATAGATGGTTGTTCGCGGACGGATGTTGGGTGGTTAATCGTAACCGATATGGTTACAAAAATGAGTAAAGGAAATCAGTGTTTACCGGTGCAGACGGCTTTGAGCTGCTGGTTGACGTCTTCGAGTGAGACGCGGGCGAGTTCGGCTTCCATGCTGGTCTGAGCCTTGAAAAAGGCGGTGCGCAGGATCGTCTCGATGCGGGCGCCGACGGGGCATTTGTGGTTGGGCGTGAACCGGTCGAGGCCGTGGTCGGGCTGGGGCTCGACCGCGCGGTAGATGTCCAGGAGCGTGATGTTGGCAGGGGCGCTGGCCAAGCTGAAGCCACCGCCGACGCCTTTGTGGCCTGCGACGAGGCGCGCTTTGACGAGAGCCGAGAGAAGCCGGCGGATCACGACCGGATTGGTGTCCACACTCGACGCGATCTCGGCGGACGTGACCTGCGCACCGACCTTGTAGGCGAGGTAGGCGAGGACGTGAACGCTGACGGCGAAGCGTGAGTTTCCGGTCATTGGTTTATGTAACCAGTGTTGTTACGATATAGGCGGATTGTCAAGCGTCGTTTGGATTTTGGGGCGCGGCGTCCTTATATACGGGGTTGCAAAGCCGGGCAGTTCGGGGAGGCTGCGCGTTTAACCCGTTCATTCATGCTACGAAAGATTATCACGAAGCTGCGCGACACGTTCGCCCCTTCGCCCAAGGCCAAGCCGGTAACGTCCGACGGCCATCCCGCTTACAGCAAAGCCAAGTCCGTTGCCTCCCGTTCTGACGCTCCTTCGCGCGAACGCGGCCTGAAACAGGGCGGTCATCCCGCCGGCAACAAGCCTGCCCAGGGCGGCGGTCGCAATCAGTCCCAGGGTGCGCAAGGTCGCGGTGGCCACGAAGGCGCGCGTCCGCGTAACGACCACGCCCCGCGGAGCGGTGGAGGTCACGGTGGTTCGCATTCGTCCCATTCCTCGCATCCCGCGCGCCCCGCCAAGCCCGAGCGCCCGGTCATCGACCAGTCGTTCGACGGCCCGAGTCGCGCGGCCATCAAGCCGGTTTCCGCCGTGGTGATTCCTCCGCAGGACAACGCGTTTTCCAAGCTCGGCTTGAACGATGCGATTTCGTTTGGCGTGGCTGAAATGGGTTACGCCGAGCCCACTCCGATCCAGGCGCAGGCGATTCCGGTGATTCTCGCGGGCAAGGATGTGATCGGCTCCGCCCAGACTGGCACGGGCAAGACCGCAGCCTTCGCGCTCCCCATCATTCACAAGCTCGGCTCGCACGGAAAAATGCGCGTGCTCGTCCTTGAACCCACACGCGAACTCGCGTTGCAGGTCGAGGAGGCGTTCCAGAAATTTTCCAAATACACCGACATCACCGCTACCGTGGTTTACGGGGGCGTCGGCTACGGCAAGCAGCGCGACGACTTGAAGCGCGGCATTGATGTCTTGGCTGCCACGCCGGGACGTCTGCTCGATCACATCGAGCAGGGTGACGTCAAACTGGGCGACATCGAGGTGCTCGTGCTCGATGAAGTGGACCGCATGCTCGACATGGGCTTTCTGCCCGACGTGAAGCGGATCATCCAGAAATGCCCGCAGGCGCGGCAGACCCTGTTTTTCAGCGCCACGATGCCGCCCGAGCTGGCGCAGCTTTCGACCTGGGCGTTGCGCGAGCCGGTGGAGATCAAGATCGGCCAGCGCCGTTCGCCCGCCGAGACGATCGCCCACGCGTTCTATCCGGCGGTTGCCTCCCAGAAATTCGACCTGCTGATCGAGCTGCTTCGTCGCACCGAATTTAAGAGCATCATCATTTTCACGCGCACCAAGATGGGTGCCGACCGCATCGCGCACCGCCTGGAGGCGGAGAAGCACTCCGTCGGTGTCATCCACTCCGACCGCAGCCAGCGCGAGCGCGTCGAGGCGTTGCAAGGCTTCAAGGACGGCAAATTCGAGGTGCTCGTCGCCACTGACATCGCGGCGCGCGGCCTCGACATCGCCGGCGTCTCGCATGTCATCAACTATGATGTGCCTGAGAATCCCGAAGACTACGTCCACCGCATCGGCCGCACCGGTCGCGCCCATGCGTCGGGGGATGCGTTCACCCTCGTGACCGAGGACGACGTGCGCGACGCCCGTTCCATCGAGCGCTTCATCGGTGCAACGATCGAGCGCAAGAAACTCGATGGTTTTCCTTACGTTTATTCAGCGTTGTTCGACGAAAAGGCGCTCGCCGAGGCCGCCGCTCCCGAGAAACCCAAGAGCCGCCTCATGCGCGGCACGCGTCGCTAAACTAAGCTGACGGCAAAAACGGAAAAGGCCGGACGATTTTTCGTCCGGCCTTTTTGTTGCAGGATAGGAGGCGTTTATTCGCCTGCGTCGTGCGTGGCTTTGAAGGCGAGGGCGGCGACCGCACCGCCCGCGAGATCGGCCGCGAGGTAGATGCCGAATTGGCTGATTTTTTCCAGGCCCATCACGACCACGCCGAGACCGACGGCGGGGTTGAATGCCCCGCCGGATACGCCGCCGACCGCGACCGCGCCGGTGAACACGGTGAAGCCGATGGCGAGGCCGTAGAATGAGTTGCCGGCCGTGCCCTTGGCCGTGGCGGCATTGAGCACCACCCAGGCGAGCGCGAAGGTGAAGAGAAACTCGGCGACGAGCGAAGGGGCGATCTCATGGGAGGCGGCACCGAGAAGGGGTTTCCCTTTGAGGGCGACCACAATGAGGGCGGCGACCAAGCCGGCGGCGAGTTGGGCGATCCAGTAGGGGACGACGTCCTTGGTGTCGCATTTGCCGCGCAGCCACACCGCGAGGGTGACCGCCGGATTGAAATGGCCTCCGGAAACGTGACCGCCGGCGAAGATCATGACCATGAGCGAGGCGCCGATGGCAAGAGGCGCAAGCGGGCTGCCGCTTTGGACAGCCATGCCTACGGTAAAGACGAGGAAGAACGTGCCGATGAACTCGACGATATATTTTTTCATAAGTGGTTGAATGAAGGGAAAACCAAAGGGTGTTTGGCTGCGTCCGAAGCGGTCGGCAAGGCCAAGATGAGCCGCGTTCCAGCCAAATGACGCGCAGCCCTGCGGCTTCCCGGCGTGTAAGCTTTGGACGTCAACCATCCTGACACCCCATGGCCGAATCCATTTTTAAATCCGAGGAGTGCGAGGTCATTTTGTTTGGGCCGCTGGCGACGATCGGCGGCTTCGGTATCACTCGCCGCACCTTGTTGGCGACCGGCGGCGGCAAGGTTGTGCTTTTCTCGCTGGATGAGGGACAGGAACTCGCCGAGCACACCAATCCGAATCATGTGCTCATCCAAGTGCTGACCGGCTCGTTGAATCTCGTACTCGATGGCAAGAGGCGGGTGCTGGCTCCGGGGGAGTTGCTTCATATGCCGCCGCAGCTGCCGCATGCGTTGCGGGCGAACAACTCGACGAGCTTTTTGCTGATGTTGCTGGCTCCGGTTACGATTCCGTGACGAGTGCATCGGGGCTTGAGTTATATTCTGATACAGGAATATAGATTGGGCGTGGAGCTTATCGAAATCTATCAGTGCCTGTGTGACGTCACGCGGTTGCGGTTGCTCAATTTGCTGGGGCAGGGTCCGCTGTGTGTGTGTCATTTTCAAACGGTGCTGAAGGAGCCGCAGGTCAAAATCTCCAAGCATCTCGGTTACTTGAAAACGCGCGGCTTGGTGGAGGCGAAGCGGGAGGGGAATTGGATGATCTATCAACTGGCCTCCAAGTCTTCATCCGAACTGAAGGCCAATCTCGCCTGTCTCCAAGACTGCGTGCGTGAACAGGCGATTTTCAAAGCCGATCTCGCTCGCCTGCGTCGTGCTGATCTTTCGTGCAGCCCGATCAATGCCGGCGACCAGCCTGTGCCGCGCGGGCGCCGCTGCTGCTAACCATTTTTGATGAATACTCCAGAAACTGCCTCCACCTGCGGCTGTGCCGCTCCCGTTAATGAAGTCCCGGCGATGATGATTTCTGCCTTTCGCGCCGCGCTGGCGGCCGCTCCGTCGCTGCCGCTGACAGTGATCTGGCCGGATGGCGAACCGATCGAGGCGCATTTCCATGTGACCGAAGTGGGGCGCGTACAGAAGGACTTTGTGGACTGCGGCGGCACAGTGCGCCGCCTGGTCACGTGCTTGCTCCAGACGTGGGTGGGTGACGATGTCGACCACCGCATTACTGCTGAAAAACTGTTGAAGGCATTTGACTATGCCGCGCCGGTGCTGGGCGGAGAAGACCTGCCGGTGGAGCTCGAATACGAGACGTGTAATGTCGTTCAGCTCAAGGTGTCCGCAGTCGTCGCAGAGGCGGAGCGGTTGGTGATCCAGCTGGCGTCGAAGCACACCGACTGCCTCGCGAAAGAGCTCTGCATCCCCTCATCGAAGGGTACGGCGTCGGGCGGTTGCTGCTGATTTTTCCCATGAAAACTGGAAAACCCGCCATTCTTGTTCTCTGCACGGGTAATTCGTGCCGCAGCCATCTTGCCGAGGGGCTGCTTCGCGCGGCGGCCGGCGATCTTTTTAACGTCGCAAGCGCTGGTTCAAAGCCGGCCGGCTATGTTCATCCCATGGCGATCGAGGTGATGAAGGAGATCGGCATCGACATCTCCGCGCACACCTCGAAGCACATGAACGAGTTTATCGACAAGCAGGTCGAGACCGTGATCACGGTGTGCGGCAACGCCGACCAAGCGTGCCCGATATTTCCCGGACAGGTGAACCGTCACCACTGGCCGTTCGAGGATCCGGCGTATGCGACCGGCGCGGACGATGAAAAGCTGGCGGTGTTCCGCCGGGTGCGGAACGAAATCCGCCGGACATTTACGGCTTATGCCGATGGGCGCCGCGACCAAATCAGGGGCTCGACGAAGGCGTTGGCATGAGCGCAAACGGTTCGCTCGCCGCACGACTGTCGTTTCTGGATCGCTGGCTGACGGCATGGATTTTTCTGGCCATGGCCGTTGGCGTGGCGCTGGGTCGGTTTGCCCCGGCGTTGGCGGAAACGCTTACTTCGTGGAGTGTTGGCACGACGTCGGTGCCCATCGCGGTCGGGCTGATTTTGATGATGTATCCGCCGTTGGCGAAGGTGCGCTACGAGGAACTGGCCGATGTGTTTCGTGACAAGAAAGTGCTCGTGCTTTCGCTCGTGCAAAACTGGCTTGTCGGGCCGGTGCTGATGTTTGCACTGGCAGTGATTTTTCTGCGCGATCAGCCGGAGTATTTTGCCGGGCTGGTGTTGGTGGGCATCGCACGATGCATCGCGATGGTGATCGTGTGGAACGATCTGGCGGGCGGCAGCCGTGAGTATTGCGCGGGGCTCGTGGCGGCGAACGCGTTGTTTCAAGTGTTCGCCTTCGCGCCGCTGGCATGGCTGTTTTTGAAGGTGCTGCCGCCGCTGGTGGGCGTGGATCTCGGGGTGCTCGACCTGTCGGCGATCACCATTGGGAGCATCGCACAGAGCGTGTTTGTTTATCTGGGGATTCCGTTCATTGCGGGCTGGCTGACGCGGGCGGTGTTCCGGCGCGGCGAGCGGGTGAAATGGTTCGATGAAAAGCTTCTCCATGCGATCAGCCCGATCACGCTGGGCGCGCTGTTGTTCACCATCGTGGTGATGTTCAGCTTGCAGGGGAAACAGGTGCTGGCGCGCCCGTTTGATGTGCTGCACATCGCGGTGCCGTTGGTGGTATATTTCGCGATCATGTTCGCGGCGACTTTCTGGATGAGTGTGAAGGCGGGTGCGGATTACTCGAAGGCGGCGACGCTCGGGTTCACGGCGGCAGGCAATAATTTTGAATTGGCCATTGCAGTGGCGGTGGGCGTCTTCGGGCTCACCTCGGGAGCGACCTTTGCGGCAGTGGTGGGGCCGTTGGTGGAAGTGCCGGCGCTGATCGCGTTGGTTTCGGTGGCGCTGCGCTGGAAGCGGCGGCTGTAAGCGTGAGGTTTCCGGTTGCGCGAAGGTCCGAAGGTCGGTGGGCTGGTGGGTTTATGCAGCTCGACATTCCTGCCGGCGACTTCGCCGGATACATCTTTGATCTCGACGGCACGCTCATCGACACGATGCCGTTGCACTATCGCGCGTGGGACGCGGCGATGCGCGTGCACGGGTTGGCGGAGGTGTTGAACGAGGATTTGTTTTATTCGCTCGGCGGGGTGCCGACGGTGCGCGTGGCGGAATTGATTGCGACGCATTACGGACTGGTGGTTGATCCGCTGAAGGTGGAGCACACGAAGGAGGCGTTGTTTTTGACGATGTTGGAGGCGGTGGCGCACATCGCGCCGGTGGTGGCGTTTGCACGCCGGGTGGCGGCGACGCATCCGGTTTCGATTGCTACGGGCGGAATGCCGGAGATCGCGCTGCCGGCGTTGAAAGCGACCAGGCTGGACGGTCTTTTCAAAATCGTGGTGACGCCGAGGGACGTGGCGACCGGCCGGGGCAAGCCTGCGCCGGACATGTTCCTGCTCGCCGCGCAAAAAATGGGCGTGCCGCCCGCGCAGTGCCTTGTCTTCGAGGACGCCGAGCCGGGGATTCAAGCGGCTCTGGCCGCCGGCATGCAGGTGGTGCGCGTGCCGAGCAGGCGTTGATAAAAGGCTTTTGTAGGGCGGGCGAATCGTGTTGATTGGCCCGCCATGAAGCTGGAAGCCCTCGTCAATTCCTCCGTCCTCACGCAGCCGGTCTACGAACCGGGCAAGCCTATCGAGGATGTGGCGCGCGAACTCGGTTTGGACGCGGCGACGATCATCAAGCTCGCGTCCAACGAAAATCCGTTCGGGCCTTCGCCGCGCGCGAAGGCGGCTGCCATCCGGGCGATGGATCAGGGGGAGCTGTATCCGGACGGAGGGTGCGTTGCGTTGCGCGCGCGTCTGGCCAAGGAGTGGGGACTGGATGCGGGGCAGTTTGTGATCGGCAACGGCTCCAACGAACTCATCGAGCTGCTGGGGCATGTATTCCTTCGTCCCGGCGACGAGGTAGTGATGGGCAACCCGTCCTTTGCGGTCTATAAGTTGGTGACGCTGCTTTTCGGTGCGAAGCCGGTGGAGGTGCCGCTCGTCAATTATACGCACGATCTCGCCGCGCTGGCGGCGGCGGTCACGTCGAAGACCAAGCTGATCTTTGTGCCGAGCCCCAACAACCCGATGGGCACGGCCAATACGGAGGCCGAATTGCTGGCGTTCGCGCGCAACCTGCCGGAGCATGTGGTTTTCGCCTTCGACGAGGCTTATGCGGAGTTTTTGGAGAACCCTCCGGATTTGCGTCCGCTTATCCGCGAGAGGCGGAAGGTGGTATGCCTGCGCACGTTTTCCAAGATCTACGGACTGGCCTCGTTGCGTGTGGGCTATGGGTATGCATCAGCCGGGCTGGCTTCGTTGCTGAACCGGGTGCGGCAGCCGTTCAACGTAAACGCCATCGGCCAGTCGGCGGCTATCGCCGCTTTGGACGACGGTGAATTTGTGGCGAAGTGCCGCAGTGAGAACCGTGCGGGGCTCGTGCAGCTCGAGACGGGCTTGCGGGCGTTGGGATTGGAAACCGTTCCGAGCGTCGCGAATTTCCTGCTGGTCAAGGTGGGCGATGGAGCGCGCGTTTTTTCAGACCTGCAAAAACAGGGGGTCATCGTGCGTCCGATGCGGCCCTATGGAATGGCCGAGTGGCTGCGCATCACCGTGGGAACACCGGCGCAGAACGAGCGGCTGCTTCGCACGCTCGCCAAGGTGCTGCGGGGTTAGATCAGGAGTTTGTCGGGCTGACGCTGATCGCTGTGCGCAGGTCTTGGAGTAATGTGATGCGACCGGGAGAAAACAAAAACAGATCGCTGCCCAGCTTGCGGTAGGCCGCATTTAAGATGTCGCGCGGAGGTTTGCGCAGATCCAGCAGCTTGCGGATATTGGCGGCCAGCGTGTCCGTGTTGTTCAGCGGGAGATCGATCTTGATCAGGCTGGTGAGCGCCGCCTGGTTGAGGGGGTCGGCCTTGACGGCTTCGACCAAGACTTGCCGGGCCTGGGTTTGGGCTCCGACGTCCATGAGACGTTTTGAGACGGCGATCAGGTTTTCCGCCCGCACATTGCCTTGCGTGAGGAAATTATTCAGGAAAAGCTGTGCGGATTCGGCATCACCCAACCCGTAGTGGGCGATGGCCTGCAGGCCGTTGAAAACGGCGTAATAGCGTTTGGCCCAATCAGGGTTGTCCGCAAGGAGCTGGCGGACCAGATCGAGCGCGGCTTGATATTTTTTAGCGACGATGTTGGCCTCAACCATCATGAGGGCGGCGCCCTCCCAATTGAGCTTCTGGAGGTTGGCGTAATTGTAAACACGCTTGGCGAGTGCGGGGTTGCCGGTGTTGGCGGCAAAGTCGGCGAGGGCGAGCAGCGCGTTGGAGTTGTTGGCGAAATCCTTGAAGATATCATCCACGTTGGCGGTGACTGCCGCCGAATCGCCCTGCTTTTGCAGAGCGTAAAGTAGGTCGATACGCGCCCGAGCGTCGCTTGGGTTGGAGAGTGAGCGCAGAAAACTTTCGCGGCGCGCTTCGTCTTCTCTGCCGGCTTCACGGAGATAGCTTACGCTTTGCGCGTAAATCTCCTCGTCGTTGGGAGACTCGGAGGCGAGTTGGCTCAGTTGAGCCAAGGCTTGGTCCTTAAAGCCTCGCTCCCAAGCGATGCGAGCGGACAGAAGGCGTCCGTCCCGCGTGTATTCTAATCCAAACATATGCATGTAGTCTTCAGCCTGATCATAATTGCCTCGGAAAAAACTGGCAGAGGCGGCGGCTAGGGCGATGATTTGATTGCGGGATGAAGGTGCGCGGTCCTTGCTCAGAAGTTCTTTGGCGAGGGACAGGGTGCGCTCGTCTTCTTGGCGTTGTAGCAGGAAAGAAAATAATAATTTAAGATAATCCTGATCGCCTGGCTGAAAGGGGAGCCCTTCCAGCAAGACCTGTTGAGCCAGATCAGGCCGCTTCCACGCTCCATAAAATTGGGCGAGCAACAGGCGGCCCTCCTTGTTGGATGGATTTTTTGCCACGCCGATGCGGAGGGCGTAAAATGCTTCACGGTAATCTCCATTTTTCAGCTCATCTTGTGCAGCTTTGATGAAAAAATCGCCCTTTGATATCTGATACGCCTGCCAACGCATCGGCAGCATGAGCATGTCGGCAAATCGCACCTCGGTGAAACCGCGTTGGTATTTGACGAAAAAATAGGCGACTGAAGCGAGGCTCAGCCATCCGAAGACAAAAAGCAGAACCAATGAAACGGCCAATCGGGCCCAGTGAACCTGCACCTGCCAGCCAATGTTTGTTCGGCGGAATGACAACGGATAAAGCCGTTTAAGCCCGCGGTTGATCGTGGGTGGAGTGGAGCCGATTTTCTTAAGGTCATCGGCGTTGGGCGAAGAAAGTGACATGGAGCGTGGCAGGGGTAATGGGGTGGGCTGAATTGCTGTGTGTGGCCAGTCGTGGTGGAGTTGAAATTAGCCTTGCATCACCATGACGGTTGCACCTTCTTGAAGCCTGATACAGTGAATTCGCGTGGGCAAATAAGTTGTTCACGCTCCTCCTGTGAGCCAACTTTTAGCAACCTTGATTTAACTGAAAATAACTTGCCGTAGTTTGTTTCGCTTTTAATCAGGCCGATGTTTTCCTCCTCTTGCAGTCGATAACCTTTTTGAGCTAAATTTTAATCAGCCATTAATTTCCATCCGCAGTCTATAACCATGAAAAACATTGTTCGTAATTTTGTCCTGCTTGGGTGTGTTGGCGGTTCCGCTTTGGCGGCCCCCTTTTGTGCCATCGGAGACAATGCCGAGCTCTTTTTGACCGGTCAGGCCGGTATTCGTTTTGACGACAACATCCTTCTTGCTCCCGGCGGTCCGAACAAGGAAAGCGACACGATCCTAAGCTTCACGCCGGGCCTTGAGCTCGATTTTGGAAAAGACTCGTTGGTCAAAGGTGTGCTGAGTGTGTCGGAGAGCTTTAGTGATTACCTCACCCACAGTGAGTTTAACACGCAGCTCACGTCGGTGAATTTCAAAGCCGATTACGCCGGCAGCGAAAAAACAAAACTGGGTGCCACCGCGTTTTATGACCAGTTCGACCAAAATACCTACGCGGCCAACGGCACCAATGTGCGCCGCAACGTCTATGGCGGCGGTTTGGACGGGGAATATTCCCTTTCACCCAAAACGAGTTTTGGCTCGGGGCTTACTTTTTCCCGAACGGAGTATGTCCAGAGCGGTAGTGTTGGCGAAAAAGACTACAGTGTTCCACTCAATGTCTATTATGGCATCACGCCCAAGGTCGATCTCAGCGCTGGTTTGACCTACAGCCGCAGTGACCTCGACAATGGTCTGAGTTACGACGACTATTACTACAACATTGGCGCCCGTGGTGAATTCACCCCCAAGTTGAAGGGCAATTTCAGCATCGGTTATGATGACCGCAAGGGTAGCGGTGGTTCTGCGGCGCAGGACAATAGCAGCTTGGCCTTCCATTCTGGACTGACCTACGCTTATTCTGAAAAAACCATGATGTCGCTCAATGCGGACAAGGGTTTCAGCAACGCGAGCACCGGCACCAGCACGCAGAAAAATACGGGAGTCTCCCTTGGAGCCCAGACGGCCTTCTCGGCTGCTTGGCAGTTCAACTCCAGTTTGGCTTATCGCGAGATTGAGTACGAGGGCACTTCGGCTGGCCGCACGGATGACTATGTGGAAGCGACCATCGGTGCGACTTATGTTATTAACTCCAATCTCTCTGTTAATGGCGCATACACGCTCCGCAATCTTTCTTCCAATGTCGGTGGTGTTGAATTTGGGAACAACGTGATCGCACTGTCGGTCTCAGCGCGTTATTGATTTTTACCGCCTAGCTTGACCCATTCTTTAGACGGAAGAAGATCACGCGGTCTTCTTCCGTTTTTTTTTCTTCGTTTTGCCATGTCAACCCAGTCGTTTAAGTTATTTTTATTTTGTCTGTTTTTCCCCTTGGTTGTGGTTGCCGAGGACAAAACGGCCAAGCTAATCACCTCCGAATCATCTTCGGATTACGTGATTCAACCCTCCGATCTGCTGAGCGTGCAGGTTTTCCAAGAGGATGATTTGAAGAGGGAGATCAGGGTTTCTCAAGAATACTCGGTTACATTGCCCTTGATTGGAAAAGTGTATCTCAAGGGGAAAACCGTTCATCAGGCCGAAGCCATGATTCACGATCTCTATGACAAGGATTTTTTGGTAAACCCCCAGGTGAATGTGGTAGTCATCGACTACGCCAAGCGTTCCGTCAATGTCTTGGGGTCCGTAAATTCTCCCGGTGTGATTTTATTTCCGCAGGAGCAGGGGCTCACTCTGCTGGATGCCATTTCCCGCGCAGGGGGCTTCAGCCGTCTGGCGGACACCAAGAAGGTGAAGCTGACCCGAACCAATGCGGACGGCAAAGCCGAGACCTACATCATTGATGTGGATGCGTTGATTAAGGGCAAGTCGAGCAACTCTTGGCTCCTGTTGGTCAACGACGTTGTTTTTGTTCCGGAAAGCATTCTTTAAGCCGAACACCCAGTCATGGATTTAAATTCAAAGCACCAGTCGCAGGCCAGTCACGCTCCCGGAGAATACGGCTACGAGGGTTACGCCGGCTACAATCCAGCGGGTTACGGAGGCGAAAATGCCGTCCAGCGCAGCTTCCGTGACTATGCGCTGATTTTGCGCGAGCGCATTTGGTATATCATCGTGGTCTTCTTGGTCGTGTTTTCCTCGGCCTTGGTTTACACCTTCAGCCAGACGAAAATCTATCTGGCAAATGCGACTGTGCAGATTTTCCGCAGCGCGCCTAGCGTCATCATAGGCGTCAAGCCTGTGGTGGAGGATGATGTTCGAGGCGCGGAGGATCTTAACACGGTCGTCGAGGTGCTCAGGAGTGGTTCCATCATCCAGAAGGTCGCCCAGCGCATCACGGGTGATGACCTCCGTCAATTCATGGCCCCCTATCAGACGGGCAAGGGCGGTGATCCTATCACTCCGCTCGATATTCTTGGAGCCAATCGGAGCATTGTCCCCCAGCGGCTCAGCCTGATCCTCAACATCCAGTATCGCCACCCTGACCGGTTTATCGCCGCCAAGGTGGCCAATATGTTTGTCGACGAGTTTATCAATTACAATAACCGCGTCCGCATCGACGAGTCGATGAAGGCGGTTGAAGAACTCAAAATTCGTGCCGACCAGCAGGAGCGCAAGGTGCGGGATCTTGCGATTGAACTGCAGGGCTACCGTGAAAAAAACAACATGGTTTCGCTGGATCAGCGCAAGGACATCGTCACGGAAAAATTGAAGGCGTTGAATTCCAATCTTACCCAAGTCGATTCCAGGTTGAAGGATTCGGAGATTCGCTGGAAGCAAGTCCAGGACCGGCTGGCGGCGGGTGGAGACCTTACCGAACTGTCTTTCATCTCGGGGCAGCCGCTCATCAACGGGCTGGTTTCGGAGGTTTCGCACAAAAAGATATTGCTGGCGCAGTTGAGGGACCGTTATCGCGACAAGCATCCGATCATGATCGAAAATATGAACTCACTTGCTCAGTCGGAGCGGGAACTCAAGCAGGCCATCGAAAATGCCTCGGCGACCATCGAGTCCGAATATCAGAACGCCAAAAGCAATGAGGTGCAGGCCCGGGCCTCACTGGTGCAGGCGGAGGCTGAAAGCATGCAGCTGGATCGTGCCGCCGTGGAATACGATTCCCGCTCCAGCGAACTGAAGATCAACGAGGTGATCCTCCAGAACCTTATCACGCGCATGCGTGAAACCACCATCAGCGGCACGATCGAGTCGCAAAACGCCCGAGTGGTCGATCCAGCCGGCCCTTCCACGGAAGACAATTATGTTTCTCCGAAGATTCCCCTTAATCTAGGCATTGGTTTTGTGGGAGGCCTCGGCCTTGGTCTGGCCTTCGCGTTCTTCGTGGCCTTCATTGACGACCGCGTTAAGAGCTCGTTCGACATCGAGTCCGTGGTGGGGCTGCCGTTGATCGGCATCATTCCCCAGATCAAAAAAATGGAGCAACCTGACAAGGCGCAGATCGCGGTTAACAACGCGGACCGTCAGGTGGCGGAGGCATTTTTGACGCTGCACTCAAGCTTGCGCCTCAAGGATGAAAGCAAGAACGCCCAGTGTATTCTTTTGACGAGCACCATTCCTGGTGAAGGCAAATCCTTCACCACCACCAATCTGGCGCTCACTTTTGCCGCCCATGGCGAGCGGGTTGCGATCGTTGACTGTGATCTTCGCAAACCCAACATCCACAAATCATTCCGCTTGGAAAACCGGAAGGGTGTCATCGATATCTGCGCCGGTGTTGCGACGATTGATGACGTGGTCATTCGTAACGTGCATCCGAATCTGGACATTATTCCGACGGGTGGCCGCGCCAAGAATCCAACGCAAATTCTCAACGGCAAGAATTTCGAGGCTTTGATTGCCGATCTTCGCAAACGCTACGACCGGGTGTTTTTCGACACGCCTCCGCTTGCCGCCGTGAGCGATGCCTTGATCGTGCTTCCTTTGGTGGACGGCTCCATCTTTACGATTTTCTTCAACAAGGTGCGTCGCAAGGCCGCCCAGTTTAGTGCGAAGAAACTTCTCGAGACCAACGTGCCGGTGTTTGGCGCCGTGCTCAACGGTCTCAACTTGGCGGTGTCCGGCTACTACTATGCCCAGTATTACGACAAGTCCTACAAGGACTATTATGTCGTCATGTCCAAGAACGACACGACGCCCGAGCGTTGATCGTTCAGAGAGGTTTGTTTTCAAGGCGCGGTCCCAATGGACCGCGCCTTTTATTTTCTGGCGGCGGCGCGGGCGAGCCGGTCGTTGATCGCCATCGAGAGTGCGGATTTCCCAGGCGCGATTTCGACGTGGATTTTTTGCCAGTGGCCGTTGTCCAGCTGGCGGAGCATGGCGAAAAGGACGTGCGCGGCCCGGGGAAGTTGCCCGCCTGTGGTCAACCAGAAGACATTGGCGGGCGTCGAATGGACGGGTTTTGTGAGAAGTAGAACGGCTTCGTCCGCAGGGATGCGTCTGAGTCGGGTTGGAGCAAGTTTACGCACCAAGCAGACAGGAGTGCGTGGACTGTAATGGCGTTCGAGCATTCCGGGGGCCGGTGCGGCCTTTTGCTGCGCGATGACGACGTGTCGGACAACGGCTACGGGCCGGCCAAGCACCGATTGGAGGGCTTCACGCGAAATCGCCCCGGGGCGAAGCAAAACTGGATGACTTGGATCGCGCAGATCCAGAATCGTGGATTCTACGCCGATCTTGGCGGCGCCTCCGTCGAGGATGTGTCCGATGCGTTTGCCGAGACCTGCACGTACGTGTTTCGCAGTGGTAGGGCTTACATACCCGAAGGGATTGGCGCTCGGAGCTGCCAGCGGACAGCCACTGAGTCGGATGAGTTGTCGAAACAACCGATGTGCCGGCATGCGCACGGCCACGCTGGGTAATCCTGATGTGACGATGGCGGGAACCCCTGACTGTTTAGGCAGCACCAGGGTTAGCGGGCCCGGCCAAAATGCCTTGGCGACCTTCAGCGCGGCTGGGCTGAACTCGGCGATAGTTCGCGCCTGCGCCAAGGTGTCGATGTGAACGATGAGCGGATCGTTTGCGGGCCGGTCTTTGGCGCGGAAAATCGCTTTGCATGCCTTGGTGTTCAGGGCATCGGCAGCGAGTCCGTAAACGGTTTCGGTTGGCGCCGCGACCAGTCCGCCTCGGGCGAGCACTCGGGCCAAGCGGACCATGTTGGCCGGCGTGGGACGGTAAACCCGGGCAGAAGGCTTTGTGGGCATGGCACGAAAAAGGCCGGAGGGATAAGCTCCGGCCCTTGCTGGCAAAGGACAATATGCGGGCTTAGAGCGCGAGCAGGTTGTTACGGGACTGTTTGATGGTCTTCGTAACGGCGCGCTGCTGCTTGGCGGACAGGTGGGTGTATTTACGCGGAAGGATCTTACCGGTATCGGTAACGAAGTTGCGCATGGCCTGGGGCGTGGTGAACGGAATGTTCTCCGCGTTGACGGTCTGCTGGGAGGAGGTGGTTTCGGTCGTGCTCATTTGAAAAAGGGTGTGATAAAAAGCTTTGCAGCCAAGGATTGTCAACCTGCAATCCTGGGCCCAGCTTGGCCGCGTCTCAGGCTGGCCGGTCGCATGTGGTCCTCGTAGCTCAAATGGATAGAGCAGGCGTTTCCTAAACGTCATATCCCGGTTCGATTCCGGGCGGGGGCACCAGCTTTTCAAGGAAAAGCCTGTCAGATGATGTTGGGTTACCCGCGTTTGCTCAATACGTTGGTTTCGTAGGCGTTGACCTCGCGGAGCCAAGCGCCGTCACCTGGGACGTTGTGGCAGCGGCAGTGCTCGGCCCAGACGGCGGCCCAAGGCAGGGATTTGATGTCCTCCATCAAGGCGAGGCGAGTTGTGTGATCACCGGTGGCCTCGGCATCGCGCAGGAGTGCGGTCGGTTCCAGAAGGGCGATGAGCAGGGCTTTGAGGGTGTTTCGGGTGCCGATGGCCCAGGCGGCCACGCGGTTGATGCTGGCGTCGAAGTAGTCGAGGCCGATGTGGGTGCGACCAAGGAAATCACCGCGCACGAGTTCCTCCGCGATGGCGCGGAGCGGATCGTCGAGTAGGACGACATGGTCGCTGTCCCAGCGCACACCGCGGCTGACGTGGAGCAAAAGTTCCGGCGTGAATTGGAGCACGGAGGAAATCTTGTCGGCGAGTCCTTCGGTGGGGTGAAAGTGGCCGGCGTCAAGGCATACGAGCTTCTGGTTCTTCACGGCGTAGCCGAGGTAGAACTCGTGCGAGCCCACGACGTAGCTTTCGGAGCCGATGCCGAATAGCTTGCTCTCGACGGCATCCAACGTGAGGTGCGGGTCCAGTTTTTCAGCGAAGATCGCGTCGAGGGAGGCGGCGAGTCGCTCGCGGGGTGCTTTACGGTCGGCCGGGACGTCCTTGTAACCGTCCGGAATCCAGAAATTGGTCACGGTGGTCGAGCCGAGTTGGCGGCCCATGTCGGCGGCGATGTGGCGGCAGGCGATGCCGTGCTCGATCCAATACTGACGTATGCCGGCGTCGCGATGGGCGAGGGTGAAGCCGTCGGAGGCTTTGGGGTGGGAGAAGTAGGTTGGGTTGAAATCGAGACCAAGGCCTTGGGTTCGCGCCCAGTCGATCCAGCTTTGGAATTGGGCGACCGTGTAGACGTTGCGCTCGACTTTGCCGGCGCCGAAGTCGGCGTAGCAGGCGTGAAGGTTGAGGCGGTGCTTGCCGGGGATCAGGCGGTAGGCTTGTTCAAGGTCTTGGCGCAATTCGGCTAGGGTTCGCGCTTTGCCCGGATAATTTCCGGTGGCGGCAAGGCCGCTGCCGGTCAGCGAGGCTCCGGTGTTTTCAAAGCCGCCGACATCGTCGCCTTGCCAGCAGTGAAGGGAGATCGCGGTCTGGGTGAGACGTTGAAGGGCTTGATCGGTGTTGATACCGAAGGCGGCATACTGTTCGCGCGCGGCGTTATAACTGTTGGGAGATGAGAGGGGCATGAAGAAGTAGTCTGCGGAACTGGTTGGCTGAAGCGATCTTCGTAAAGTGTGATTTTACGACATTGGAAAGGTGATCATACAGTCGTCATTATATCCTGACCCAGAGTGATACACACAGATCACGACAACGAGGATAGCAACGATTCCATCGAGTTGGGTGTGGAGCCGAAGCCTGTGAATTTTCACAATGAAGTGGCTTTTAATTCACGAGCCACGCAACTTTTTCGCCTGACTATCGTCACTCCCTCCCTGCATATGCGTTATCACCCTCGGACCCCTCTCGCGGCTCAGCGTCGCGCTTTTACCCTTCTCGAAATTCTTGTCGTCCTCGCCATTATCGGCCTGCTCGTCGGCTTGGCGGTTACCAAGGTGGGCGGGGTTTTTAGCGCCAAGCAGGAGGACATCGCCCGCCTATTCGTGAACGCCAGCATCAAGACGCCTCTTACCGCCTATCGCATCGACATGGGTGACTATCCCTCGACGGACGAGGGGTTGCAGGCCCTCCTCACTGCTCCGCAAGGCAAGGGCGACCACTGGCGCGGCCCTTACCTCGATGTTTCAGGCAACAAGCTTCCGGTTGATCCTTGGCAGGAGCCTTACGCCTATCGTTACCCCGGCGTCAAAAACAAGGGCGGCTTTGATATCTACTCCAAGGGTCCGGACAAGGCCGACGGCACGCCGGACGATATCGGCAACTGGTAACGGTTTTGATCATGCCTAAACCTGCCCCAAGGCTCGCGGGTGGCGGGTCGGCCTTCCTGTGGCGTCCGCACCATGCCGGGTTTACGCTGCTCGAAATCCTGGTGGTGATCGGGCTGATCGCCCTGCTCTCGGGCGTGCTGATCGTCGGAACGTCGCGACTGCTCGGCGGCCGTCAGGCCGCGGCGGACGAGATTTTTTGGAAAACGGTGGGTGAAGTGCGCAAATCGGCGCTGCTCGACAACCGCGATATCCGGCTGAGCTTCGATGCGAAGACCAAGGAGTTTGTCGCGGGTGCGGGCGATCAGGCGCGGCGCTTTCCTTTTTCTCCGCACGATGAGATGACCATTGATTTTCTGGCTCCGGCGTCGGCCGCAGGTTCCTCAGCGTCCATCCTCATCGCCGGCCAGCTCGTCGAGACTCAGACGCTGCCCTATGTCACGTTTTACGGCGACGGCACCTGCGCGCCGTTTCGGGTGCAGATGAAGAGTAAGAATTCTGAGAGTATTCTGGAGATCGATCCATGGACCTGCGCGCCGATCCTGAAGGCCCAGCCGCAATCATGATGCCGCGCCGCTCCGCATTCACGCTGCTCGAGGTGCTTGTGGCGCTGGCGATTTTCGCCATGGCGGCGGTGGTGCTGGGCGGCGCTTATCTCAATGTCCTCAACGGCTACGAGGTCGCGCGCCGCGCGACCGTGAGCAACCCCGAGGTGGCGTTCGCCCGAACGGCGCTGCTGGCCCAAGCAGACGTGGATCTGGCGCGGCAGGGCGCGGAGTTTGACGCCGCCGATGGACGGCACGTGCGCTGGACCGCGACGATCGATCCGACCACGGTGGCCGATCTTTTTATGGTCACGTTCGAGTGTGAAATCTCCGGGGAGGGCCTGCCTGAGCCTCAAAAAATCAAGCAAGTGTTCCGCGTGCTGCGCCCCACCTGGTCGCAGGCTAGTGACCGGACCACGCTGCGGGCCAACGCCAAGGACCGCATCCTCCTGATCCAGCAAAAGGTGAACTCATGAGGAAGGCGTTCACCTTGCTCGAAATCCTTGTCGCCCTCGCGCTCACCGCGCTGGTGCTGGTGGCGCTCAACACCTTTGTGTTTTCGATGGGCGAGCTGTGGGGAAGGAATTCCGACCTGCGGCTTTTCGACCGGCATGTGCGCGCGGTCTCGCGATTCCTCGAAAACGAGCTGCGCGTCGCTGCGCGGCCTCCGAACGGCGACGCCAAGACCTCGCCTTTTCCCGTGCTCGACGTTCACACCCAAGGCAATGGCACGGAGACGCTGCTCACCTTCGAGCTGCCGGAGGGCTGCCGACTCTTTGTCTGGCCGGGCCAACCGCTGCCGGAGGTCGTGTGCGCGCTCAGCATCCGCCAAGGCGCGGGTTTGGTGATGCTCTGGCATTCGCGGCTTGAGAAAAACTTCGACGACCAGCCGCCGCGCGAGACCGTTGTCTCCCCGCTCGTGACGGAGTTGAGCTACGATTACTACGACGATGGTTTCAAAAACTGGAAAAACCAGACGACGCTTCAAAAAGACAGCACCGGCCAATACCTCGTGCCGCAGCGTCTGCACTTGAAATTTGTCTATCGCACCCACGTTCAGGAAGTCGTCATACCGATTCCCTCGGTCACGCAAGGGCTCCCTCCGTCCTGACATGAATCGCGCCTCTCCATTTTTAAGCCGACGCGGTTCCGTGCTCCTCATCGTGCTGGTGACGCTGGTCTTCGCGGCCTCCGCGCTCACGTTGTTCATCGAGAAGGCAGACACCGACCTGCTAGTGGACATCCGCGAGGCCGACGCGGCCCGCCTGCGCCTGGAGGCCTACTCGGCGCTCGAGACGACCATAGGCGTGCTGGAGGATTTCCGCATCGTGGGCAACGGCCTGCACGGTCCCGCCGAAGGCTGGGGCGATCCGCTCGGATTCGCAGGTTACGAGCCGCTGGAGGAGGGCAACACCGTCGAGGTGACGCTGGAGGATGAGAGCGCCAAGCTCCCGCTGGCCTCGGTCAAACCCGAGGTGCTCACCGATCTTTTTAAATACTGGCAGGTGCCGCAGGATCAGGCCGACCAGCTTACGGACGCGTTGATGGGCTGGATGAAAAAGGACTATGTCGGCACGTCGGCGAACGTCCCCCGCCTCGCAGACTACGAGGGGACCCCGCAGCCCTTTGATCCGCCGCTCCGGCCGTTGCGGTCTTTCTCCGAACTGTCGGCGATCGAGGGTGTCGTGAGGAGCTCGTTTTTCGACGAGGCGGGCCAGCCCAACGATCTCTACCGGCATTTCACGGAGACGTTTTCGCTCTACCGGTTCAAGGCGCCCAACATCAACGGCAACAAGCTCGAGCCCCTGCTCGCGCAGTCCATCTACGACGATCAGCAGCAGCAGCGCGTGACCGAATACCTCACGGGCAAGGGTACCTACGAGACGCAGGGGCCGGCGTTTTTCAAGACGACGCGCACCGTCGCCGCCGTCGCCGGCGGGCAGCCGGACAAGCTCGGCTACGGCACGACGGTGGCGGCGCTGCGAATCACCGTAACGGTCCGCCATGGTCGCGCGTCATTCCAACTAACCGCCGTGGTTGCCCCGGAAGGCGGCGCCACGGTTGTTCCGCCCAGCAACGTCACCAGCACCACCACCACGACTACCGACAGCTCCGGGGCCGCCACGACCAACACCACCGATCAGGGTGCCCAGCCGGCGGCGAGTCAGACGGCGGCCACCCCCACGGCGGTGCCGGTTGCGGTGGATTTGAAATACCCGTTTACGTTTTTGGAAATCCGTGAGAATGATAAACCCGTTTTGCCTCCTCCCGCCCCCACCGAACCGTGAGCAACCCACTTTCCTCGCTTAAGCGATTCCTTCCCGCTCCGCCGCCGCGCAAGGTCGTGGTCCTTCCCAACGCGCTCTTTTTCGTGCGCGCGGTGCCGGTCGCAGGGAGTGCTGTCGCCGCCGATGTAGCCGGCCAGGTCGAGCTGGCGCTTGAGGTGATCGCGCCGTTTCCCATCGCGCAACTTTACTACGGCTATCACTGGAAGCCCGGCGCGACTCATGCGCTGGTCTTTGCCGCTTACCGGAAACGCTTCACCTCAGACGATGTCGAGGCTTGGGCGGGAGCCGAGGCGATCATCCCCGAGTTCGCCGCTTCGCTTGGCGAGGCGTCCGTCGCGGGCACGACGCTGGTTGTATCCGGTGCGGACAGCCTGACGGCGATCCACTATGGTGACGCGAGCGGCGTGCCGACCCAGGTGCGAGTGGAGTCGTTGTCCGCCGAGGCGACGGAGGCCGAGCGAGCCACCGTGCGCGATGCGCTGCTGAAGCCGCTGGGTGGCACGATCACGGTCGTCGAGATCGGCGGGACGCCGCAGCTCGATCAGGAGTCTCCGCAAGGTGAGTTTGTTTTTCGTGCCGGCGCGGCCTCAGCCCACTTCACCGCGACCGAGATCGAGTCGCTCGATGTGCGCGACAAGGCCGAGCTCGCCGCGCGTCGGCGCGCGCACGCGCGCGACATCATTCTTTGGCGCACGTTCCTTGGATCTGCGGCAGCCATCGCGCTCGCGCTGTTCCTGGAGCTGGCGCTGGTCGGCAGCGGCCTGTGGCAGAAACAGCGGCTGGCCGTGATCGCGCGGCAGTCGCCCGTCGTGAACACCATCATGACCTCGCAGAGCCTGGCCACGCGCATCGACGAGCTCTCCACCAAGCGGCTCATGCCGTTTGAAATGCTCGCGGTGCTCAACTCGAAACGTCCGCAGACGATCCAGTTCATGCGCACCGTGACGAGCGGCCTCTACAAACTCGAGGTCGAGGCGCAGACCAGCTCATCGGCCGACATCAACGTCTACCGCGCCGCGCTCAACGACCTGCCCGAGTGCGAAAAGGCCGAGGTGCTCGACCCGCGCAGCCGTGACGGCGTGTCCACCTTCCGCCTCGTGGTGACGTTCAAGCCCGATGCCTTCAAGCCGGAGACGGAGGCCACCCAGTCATGAAGGCGCTCAAAGCTTTTTTTCTCAGTCGTGTGTTGCGCGAAAAACTCCTGTTGCTCGCGTTCGTGCTGATCGGCGCGGCCATCTGGCTCTCCAGCGTGAGCGACCGCGTGGGCGTGCGCTGGCGCGAGATCCGCACCACCTCGTCCGACCTTGATGTGCAGCAGCGCTGGTTGGTGCAGCGCGAGCGCATCGAGAAGGAGGCCGGCCTGGCCATTGCGCATCTCGATCCGTCGCTGACCTTTGACAGCGTGCGCCTGCAGACCGAAATCAACACGATGGCGCGCGAGGCGGGCCTGTCGAAATACGACGTATCCGACAGCCGCGACCTGAGCACGAGCCAGTTTGCGGTGCACTCGGTGCAGTTTTCCGTGCGCAACGCCGACCTCGGTTCGCTGGTGGCCTTCTACAAGGCGCTGAGCCAGCGCGCTCCCTACATGGGCATCGAGCAGTTCTCCCTCGCGAGCAACCGGGCCGATCCCACGCAGCTCAACGTCGCCTGGCGGGTGAGCTCGGTCGAGATTGTGAAGTGAGGGGTGGTGGCGGATATGAAAACAACCCAAAGCCGCAGGCCCATTCCTAGCGGGATATAAACTTAAAAAGAAAAACGGCTGAACAGAAGCAGAAGACGGCAAGGCAGATCACCACCAAGGGGTATCGGTAGCGAAATAATTTGGGTTCCGAGCCCCAGTAAAAATGAAAGTGGAGGAGGCCGGCGCCGCTTAGATAAGCTACTCCCAGCCACAGGGCCAAGCTGCCGTTAAAAACCAGAGGCGAGGCATGCTTTTGATGCCAGCGGAACTCCCCTTTGGCCATGCCGGCGATGGCGTAGACGAGAATCCAGATCGGCGTAACGGCCCCAAGCACCCATGCCGTGAACTTCGATACAGCCGGGGGATACTCCAGGTCGTCGTAGCTCATATCTCGGCCTGCTTACGACTTGAAGCTGGAGCTGAGCTGGAAGACGGCGCTGATGATCGCGAAGGCGATGAAGCCGACGAAAATAAACACGCCCATCAACACGCCGGTCGCGATCACGCGGGTGAAGACGTTTAGCTGGTTGGAAATCGCCTTCTGGTAGGCCACCGAGATTTTCTTGAGGCTCGGCACGAGGTTGCCGGTGTTCTCACCCACGGAGAGTTGATCGAGCACCAGATCAGGGAAACAGCCGGTGCGCTGGAGCGCGGCGGACAACGCTTCGCCTTCGAGCACGCGGCCGGTGGCGATATCGAAGGCGGCGCGGTGGACGCGGTTGGCGATCTGGCGCTCGGTCATGCGCAGGGCCTCCGCCGTGGTGATGCCGTTTTCCAGCAGGACGGAGAGCGTCTGGCTGAAGGCGAGCACGGTCTGTGAAACAGAGAACGGGCCGACGAGGGGGAGCTTCAACATCCAGGCGTCGGAGGTCAGGCGGCCGGCGTCGGTGGCGCGCCAGCGCCAGAAGGCGATGCCTCCGAACACGGCGCCGATGGCGAGGAAAAGGCCGTAGTGGATGCCGAAATTGGACAGACCGACGAGGATCTTGGTCGAGGTGGGGAGCTCGCCGCCGAGGGACGAGAGCAGGGTCTGCAGGCGGGGCAGGAGGAAAACGAGAAAGAAGATGATCACGCCGCCGGCCACGACCATCATGAAGACGGGGTAGGCGAGAGCGTTCATCACCTCGCGGCGCAGTTCCTTCTCCTCATTGAGGTGGGTGATGAGGCGGTTGAGAACGTCGTTGAGGTTGCCGGTGGCTTCGCCGGCCTGGATCAGGTTGATCGTGGACGAATCGAAAACGGTCGGGAGCGAGGTCATCGCCTGCGAGAGGGTGCTGCCTTCGCCGAGCTGGTCCCACATTTGCGTGCAGACGACGCGGAGGCGGGGCTCCTTGATACGCATGCTGAGGAGGCGCACGGCCTCGCCGGCGGAGAGTCCGCTGGACGTGAGATCGACGAGCGACTCAAGGAAGGGCAGGCGCTCGCGGCGGGTCAGCGAAGACGCGGCGGGCGTCTTCGAGTTGGGAGCTGAGAGCTGAGAGCTGAGAGGAGCGGAGCCGGATTTGACTTTGCCGGTTGCCGGTTTGCGGGAGGAGCCTTCCTCGACGCGGATAGGCGAGAGGCCGCGGGCGGTGAGCAGGCGGAGGGCGTCGCGGCGGCTGGGGGCGTCGAGCGAGGCTTGCACGGTCTGCCCGGAGCGGTCGCGGGCGGTGTAGGCGAAGGAGGGCATTGGGTTAGTGACCAGTGACCAATGACCAGTGACCAATGGACGGGCATTGGCGGGCGGTGACGGGGAGGGATTCGATCATTGCGTCAATGGACACTGGTCATTCCGCGCCGGTCGCGGCGCGGTTATTGTTTCTCAGTGACCGTGATCACGCGGAGGACTTCGTCGAGGGTGGTATAGCCGGCCTTGACCTTGGCCCAGCCGGACTGTTCGAGGGTGCGCATGCCGTTCTTGCGGGCGCACTGAACGAGGGTGTGGGTGCTCTCGCGTTTGAGCACGAGGTCGTGGAGCTCGTCGTTGAGCTTGAAGATTTCGAAGAGGCCGATGCGTCCGCGATAACCGGTGCCGCGGCAGCGATCGCAACCGACCGGATGCTGGAGGTGGGTGATGCCGGCACCCTCGGAGGGATCCACACCGAGGATGGTAAGGGCGTCGAGGAGCTTGAGCGCGGGGATGGGCTCGGGGCGGGTGCACTCGGGGCAGAGGCGGCGCACGAGGCGCTGGGCGATGACGAGCTCGATGGCCGAGGCGACAAGGAAGGGTTCGACGCCCATGTCGATCAAGCGGGTGATGGCGCCGGGGGCGTCGTTGGTGTGGAGAGTGGAGAACACCAAGTGACCGGTGAGCGAGGCGCGGATGGCGATGTCGGCGGTGTCGCGGTCGCGGATTTCGCCGACCATGATGACATCGGGGTCCTGGCGGAGGATGNNGCGAAGGGCGTTGGCGAAGGTGAGGCCGATCTCGGAGCGGATTTGGATCTGGTTCACGCCGGGGACCTCGTATTCGATGGGGTCCTCGACGGTGATGATGCGCAGGTCAACCGAGTTGATCTTGCGGAGGAAGGCGTTGAGCGAGGTAGACTTGCCGGAGCCGGTGGGGCCGGTGACGA
>FJVV01000284.1_pt1 | contig 33703 bp, 26 predicted proteins | sample 1011911 | NCBI WGS metagenome assembly FJVV01 (sample SAMEA3912450, study PRJEB9761) | metagenome | biome: forest; material: soil | place: USA | collected 2011-06-22 | depth 0.1 m
CTGGCGCTTATCTCGATGTTCAGCTGGTCTCAGATCATCGAGACCCTCGGGCACCGTCCTCCGGGTCAGTCGATGATCAATCCATTCGATTCGCTGGGGTTGAAAGATTTCAATCTGGTCTACGTTTTGATGGGTATTTTCGGCGGTATTTACGGGACGATGGCGTGGCAGCACCAGAGCGCCTATAACGCGGCGTCCATCACCCCGCACGAATCGCGCATGAGCGGCATTCTTTCCGGCTGGCGCGAGACGGGGAAGATCGCGGTGATCGCCCTGCTCGCCTGCTGCGCGATGACGTATCTGCAGAACCCGGACTTTGCGCTGCAATCAGCCGGGGCCCATGCGGAAATCGCGCGGATCCACGATCCCCGCGTGCAGGAGCAAATGCAGATTCCCGTGGCGCTTTCCCATATCCTGCCGACCGGGTTGCGCGGAGCGTTTTGCGCCATCCTGCTCATGGGGCTGTTTGGCGGGGATGCGGTGCACCTGCACTCTTGGGGAAGCATTCTGATCCAGGACGTCATCGTGCCGCTGCGTAAGCGTCCTTTCGCCCCCGCGCGCCATATCCTGATGCTGCGGTTGTCGATCGCCGGCGTGGCGATGTTTGCGTTCCTCTTCGGCTGTTTCTTCAGGCAGACGGAATACATCATGATGTGGTGGAGTGTCACCGGCGCCTTGTATGTCGGCGGGGCGGGTGCGGCGATCATTGGAGGGCTCTATTGGAAGAAGGGGACCGCCGCCGGCGCCTGGGTTGCCATGCTTGCGGGGGCCACGCTTGCGGTGGGAGGAATCATCGCCCGCCAACACTATGGCGCCGACTTCCCGTTCAACGGCCGGGAAATCGGTTTTTATACAAGTCTCACGGCCATTACCCTCTACGTGGGCGTCTCGCTCCTTACCAACCGCGGGGACTTCAACATGGACAAGATGCTCCATCGGGGACGGTATGCGGTGCAGCCAGACGCCGTGGCGGAACCGGCCAAAACGGCGCTGCCTGAAAAAAAGACCTGGTCTTGGGGCAAGTTGATCGGCCTCGATGAGAACTTCAACGTATCCGACCGGTGGATCGCCATCGCGCTGTTTTCTTGGAATATGCTGTGGTTCGGCGTGTTCATCGTCGGCTCCTGCTGGAACCTGATCGCGCCCTGGCCCGACTCCGCCTGGTCGGCTTTCTGGCGGATCGCCGTCATCGGGCTCCCGGTGTTCATCTGCTTTGTCACGGCGATCTGGTTCACTTGGGGCGGCGTGCGCGACATCTTCTCGCTGTTCAGGCGGCTGCGCCTGGCCCGCGTCAACCCGCTGGATGACGGCTCGGTCGCCGGTCACCAAAATTTGGACGAGGCGGTGGCGTCGCGCCGCTTGGCCGAACCGGCGACCGGGGCTGGAACCCCGCTCCATAAATAACCCTTTTTCTAGCAGTTAAATGCACCCAAATTTTATGTCTGTTACTACACTCATTCGTCGTTCGGCCCTTGTCGCCCTGTGTCTGTCCGCCGGAGCTTTTTCCCGCGCGGATGTCAAAATGCCGGCGATCTTTGGCGATCATATGGTTTTGCAGCGCGATGCCGGCGTGCCGGTCTGGGGCTGGGCCGATCCCGGTGAAACGGTCACGGTCACCGCCGGTGCCGACAAGGCCGCGGGCACCGCCGGGCAGGATGGCCGGTGGTCGGTAAAACTCGCAAAAATTCCCGCTTCGTCGAAGCCCGTCGAAATCACCATCGTGGGCAAAAACACCCTGGTTCTCCATGACGTCCTTGTGGGCGATGTCTGGGTGTGTTCCGGACAATCGAACATGGAGTTCGGGATCAAAGCTTTCATGACGAAAGAAGAGCTGGCGGCTGCGGGCGAGCCGCAGATCCGCCTTTTCTCCGTTCCGAAACTGGTGGCGCCTTCCCCTGTTAAGGACATCGGCCCCGCTCCCGCAAACGTCCCGCTTCTCGGCACTTGGCAGGTCTGCACGCCTGAGATGCTCGTCAAGACCGGCGAGTGGTCGGGCTTTCCAGCCGTGGGCTACTACTTCGGCCGTGAGATTCACAACTTCACGCATCAACCGGTGGGACTCATCGGAAGCAACTGGGGCGGGACGCGGATCAATTCGTGGACCAGCTTGAAGACGCTGCAGGCGAACCCGTCCATGAAGAGCATGGCCAAGGGGGCTCTCGATTTTCAGGAGAACTACGAACAGATCAAAAAAACCTACGAGACCGTCACGTTGCCGCAGTGGAACGCCACGCTCGCCAAGTGGAAGCTGGACAACAAGGCGCTCTTCGACGCCTACGAGGAGGAGATGAAGGCCTGGCCGCAACTGGCCCGTGACGCCTCCGCGAAAAAACTGCCCGCGCCTCCGCGCCCCCGGGGCCCCCAGCCTCCGCGCGGCCCGGTCGACCCCATCCATAGCAATCAAAATTCCGCCGGTCTCTACAATGGCATGATCGCCCCGATCATTCCCTACGGCATCAAGGGTGTCATCTGGTATCAGGGCGAATCCAACGGCGATCAGCCGGTTTTCTACCGCATCGCCCTGCCAGCGCTCATCAACGACTGGCGGACGCATTGGGGCCAGGGCGATTTCCCTTTCCTCGTGGTTCAGCTCCCTAATTTCATGGCCGCGAAGCCCGAGCCGTCCGAAAGCAACTGGGCCGGCGTGCGCGAATCGCAGGCGAAGGCCCTCTCGCTTCCGAACACGGGCATCGCCGTCACGATTGATATTGGCGAGGCTGGTAATATCCATCCGTCCGACAAAGCCGACGTCGGTCATCGTCTTGCCCTGGCGGCCCAGTCTGTCGCCTACGGACAGAAGGGTGGCGTCTATTCGGGGCCCGCCTATAAAGGTTTCACCGTCGAAGGCCAAAAGATCCGGGTTGCCTATAGCAGCATCGGTTCGGGTCTGGTGATCGGGACGGCGCCGGAGCACTTCTACGTCAGCCAGAAAAAGCCCGTGCCCGCGTCTCCGCCGTCGAAACTGGAAGGTTTTGCCGTCGCGGGAGCCGATCACAAGTTCGTGTGGGCCGATGCCGTGATCGACGGCGACACGGTGGTTGTCACCAGCACGGCCGTTTCCGCGCCGGTCGCGGTGCGCTACGCTTGGGCCGATAATCCTGTCTGCAATCTCTACAACAAGGAGGGCCTGCCCGCCGCGCCTTTCCGCACCGATGACATCCCTCTGGGAAAGTAAACCGCCAACTGCACGGGGCGTCCGGGCTGATCCCTGTTCCCCGCGCCCAGAGTTCCTTATCCGCTTCATCTCTCCGTCTCCATGACCGCCATTCCATCCCTTAAAAACCGTCCGGACGTATCACGTGCCATGCCGTCCGCCTCCATCGAAAGTGAATTCGCCCCTCTGCTGCCCGCCTGGCAGGGATGGCTTCAGCGCGTGCTGGCTTCGCAGGTGACGGACGGGTCGCCCGTGGACGGGGCGTTTGGCGAGCATGGCAACGGCTGGTATGATGGACGCCAGGCCGGGTTTGTGCTGGCGCAATTATTCTCGATTTATCTGCGGCCGGACATCGTCCCTCATGACCGTGAAGCGCTCATGCGTGCACTCCGTCGGGGCACGGCGTTTCTTTTGCGGCGCCAGCATCCCGATGGGAGCCTTGATCTTGGCGGCGCGTATTCGCCCAATGAAGCGGGGTTTCCCGCGACCGGGCTGGCGCTTGCGTATGCGCGCCTGCAGGCGCGCCCGGCCGATCCGCTGGCGGATCTGCTGCTTTCGCTGGAAATCTTTTTGCGTCAGGCCGGCGAGGCCATCCTCGCCGGCTCGGCCTACACCGCGAACCACCGCTGGACCGCTGCGTGTGCCCCGCTGGCCGCGTTGCACAAGCTCTGGCCCGATCCGCGCTACCTTGCCCGCATCGAGGACTACCTGGCCGACGGTCTCGACTGCGATGCCGATGGCTGCTGGTTCGAGGAGCGCAGCCCCGGTTACAACAACGTGGCCAACACCGGCGTGCTCGTGCTGGCCGACCTGCTCGACCGTCCGGTTCTCAACGAGGCGGTCGTGCGCAACGGTCGTTTCGTCCTTCGATGCCTGCAGCCCAACGGCGAGGTGGATTCCTCCTTCAGCCACCGGCAGGACCGCTCCGAGCCGGGCTGCCGCCCGGCCACCTATGGCGTGGCGCGGCGGTGGGCGCAGCTGACCGGCGACGGTCGTTTCACGGCGCTTGCCCAGCGGCTTCTCCCGGTTGCGCAACCGTTGAACGAGCTCGTGCCACTCCTCTTCCAGATGGAGGCGCACCCGGAGCCGCTGCCGGCTCCGCGGCCGATTGAAGATCGCTATGACGCCTATTTTGCCCAGACGTCGATTCTGCGCCGCCGCCGCGGACGCACCGCTCTCACGCTGGCGGCCGATCCCGGGCATCATTTTTATGATACGGTGCGCGACCAATGGGGCGGTCCGAAGCGGAGCGACGACTGGTTCCATCTTCAGCATGGACCGCTTGTCATTCAGAGCCTCCACCTGGCGGGCTCCGGGCTGCAAAACATCCAGCCTCGCGAACTGGTGGTGACGGAAGATGCTCCGACGCGCCTGACCGGGCATGTCGACGGGTGGACGCATACTCTGCATTTCCGTCCTGGCAGCCCGGCGTGTCCGATGATCTGGAATTGGGATCACGCAGTGGCGGTGGATTGGAAGACCGACTCCGTGGGCATCGAGATCGACACCGCGTCCTCGACGTCGCTGGCCGCCGAGTTTCGCCTGTGGGTGCGTCCCGGCGCGACTTGGGCCGAAGGCGACGCGTCTCCCTTACCCATTCAGGCAGGTTCCACCATCGCGCTCAAGGGCGCACAGCCACTGTATCTGCGCGCGGCCGGGGCAACAATCACGGTTTTGGGCCTGCCGGTGTCCGCGCACCGCATGCACATCACTCATGCGCAGCCGATTCCCTCGTCCATGCCCCGCACCTGCGGCTGCCTGGCGCTCGGAATGGTGTTCCCTGTGCGACTGAAGCTCAGCCTGCATTTAACCTGACAGGCCCTGCTGCGGGGCCGCCGTCCAGCCCGCGTATTACCATCCTTGACCTGTCGTAATCATGTTAAAGAAAACTCTCCTGCAAGCCGCGTTTGTTGCGTTGTTCGTCCTTGCGGGGCTGCCATCGTTGCCGGCGGCCTCCTTCGGCCCCGGCCGCGTGCAACTCATCGCCGGCGGTGGTGGCGAGGTCCTGCTCGATTCACCCGAAAAGCAGGTTGCCTTGCGGTTCGTCGCGGAACGCGACGGTCCTCTGGGTGTGGTCAAGTTTGCCAGCCGTATCGGGATTGGCTGGACCGATCCAACCGGGCAGATGTTCGGCGTGGCGTTGTTTTCCGACAAAGCGGGCAAGCCAGACAGGCAGATTTCCGTGGCCGCCGACAGCCCGCCCACCGCTCCCGGGGCCCGCGCTCGCGAGGCTGTTTTCAAAGATGTGCCGTTGAAGGGCGGCCAGGCCTATCACCTGGTGATCACCATGCCCGATGCCGATGCGTCGAAGCGGATGTCGGTTAACTATTTTCTGTTCGATGCGCGCAGCCATCCGCTCGATTCGTATGACATGGACACGGCCGCCGCGGGCGGCGACGTGCTTGTTTCGACGGACGGCGGCACCACATGGACCTCGGTCGCCCAAGGGGCGGCCGGAGCCATGGCTTTGATGATCGGGGGCCGTTTGCAGGGCTGGGCCTACACCAATTCCTATGACGCCCGCCTTTGGCACATCCCCGGTGACAGCCAGCAGGTGCTGATGCAGAACTTCAAGTTTACGACGGGCGGCAAAGGAAATTCGGGACAGGTCGGAAGCGTTTCCTTCGCGCTGCGCGCACAGGCCGGGTTGGCCGGCACGACGGTGCCCCTTCGCGTGCGCCTCATCGATCGCGTCTCCGGCAAGCCAATCGGAACTGCGACCGTTTCAGCCGCCGCTCCGGATGCCGGGCATTTTTTCCAAGTCGACGCGCCCTTCAAAAATGTCGCGCTCAAGGATGGCGGGGACTACGTGCTCTCGCTCGACATTGTTGAGCCTGCGGGCACGACCCCGTCCGACTATCTGTTCGTGCGCACGTTTACCTGGGGCTACGGGAATCCATCGCTGACGGATGTCGGCTGGCAGGGTTCGGATCATTCGTTGATCCAGTCGCCGAGCCTGGATCCCGCCGCCGGCCAGGCGGTGGACAAGGTAGATATGCCCTTCGTGATCGATTACACTCCAATTCCTTAAGCCATGAAGTCCCCGCTACCCCTCCTTTGGATTCTGATTTCTGCATTACTCCTTCCGCCGCTGGCGGCACAGATGCAGACCGGCGAGCAGATGAGCCAGTTTGGCGAAGTCTTCGGCGTGAAGACGAACCAGCGCACCTATCCCTTTGCCGTCACGCTGGTGGAGAGCTCCGTGCCGGGAAACATTCTTTTCCCCGGCGAGCAGGGGAAATTCACCCTGCAGATCGTCAATAACGAGAACCAGCCGCTGTCGGCCAAAGGCCGCGTGCACGTGATCGCCTATGGATCGCACGGAACCCCCGGCGACATCTGGCTGCCGGTGGTCCATCGCATCGGTTCGGAGGACGTGGAGGCATTACCGATCCAAGTCGAGGCCGGCCCCAAGGGCTTTGCCGACATCGTCGTGGCGCCGCACATTCCCGAGAGTTTCGGTGCTTACGCGCTCGTGGTTGAGCTGGACGGCAAGGGCGCACGTTTCGGGACTTCGCTGGTGCGCACCTTCAAGGCGACCAACGAGCGTATCCACTATCCCAAGATGTCGCTCGACCATCTGCCCGACGACGTGCTCAACCGCATCGGTGTGCAGGCCATCCGCTACGGTCTCAGTTACATGGATCGCAGCCAGGCGGGCCGCGCCGCATGGCTGAAATCGTTGCGCGCCGATCTGACCTCGCTTCACGCCAACAACATCACCGTGCTGATGATGATCGGGGAGGGCGGCGCCCCGCAACCACTCGGACGGTCTCGCCCGCATCTCGATGAAAACGGCGTGATGCTGAAGACCAAGAGCGACTACGCCTGGCTGCCTTCCATCGATGCGGAGTTCCAACAGGACGTTGCCGACATCTGTTCCGAATTCGGCTGGCCGAAGGGTCCCGTGACCGCCGTCTCGCTTTGGAACGAGCCGTGGGAAGGCATTTCCATCTCCGGCTGGGGCGCCGACATGCTTCGTTATCGCGAGATCTACACCGCGATGGCGCATGGTGTGGAGGCGGCCCGCAAGACGGGTGTCGATGTGCTGCTGGCCGGGGCGGACTCCTCGTCCAACACCCAGGACAAGTTTTTCTCCGACGGCTCCGAGACCTTTCTCAAGTGGCTCGACGTCTGCACGGTCCATTATCAGGGCCTCGATGCTCCTGTCGTCAACAAGGCTTGGATCAACCGTCCGGGAGGCCGTGTGCGCGTCTGGGACACCGAGAGCTGGATCGCCAACACCGATGATCGTGTCGCCACGGTCCTCGCCGGTTTCCGCGCTGCGGGCTATGATCGCTCGATGGGCATTTTCGGCGGCAACATCGCCCAGCCGGTCGCGGCCAAGCGGCTTGTGGCCGGTGGCAAATCCGAGGATGTGGATACGGTGACCACCTGGTCGGTGGCGGCCGCCATCGGTGCGGCGCAGCACTTCATAGGCGAGCGCGATTTTCGCGAGCTCCTCTTCCAACAGGGCCTGCCTTGGATATTTGTTTTCAACGGCCTCGACGGGCGCGACGACGATGGTACGGTGGTTGTCAGCGGCGACCTCGGTGAGGCATTCGGCGCCGACAAACTCCCGTTCCGCACGGTCCGCGGCCTGAACGAACTGGATGACAAGGCGTCGCTCGCCCGCGAACTTGCCGCGTTGCCGCCGACGGCTCCCGCCGCGCGGCGCGCCGCGTTGCAAAAGAAACTTGCGACTCCCGGAATCCTTGCGGGAGGCCGCATCGCCGTTCCGGCCGGCCAAGGATTTCAGCTGTATGATGCCTACGGAAATCCCGTGCCGGCGGCTTCCGGCGGACGGATCGAGGTGCCGCTCGACAATCGCGGTTTCTACCTGCGCGCCGACGGATCGCCGGGATCTTTTGCCCGCCTGTTGGCCGCGCTCCGCGCCGCGCGCATAGAGGGCTATGAGCCGCTCGCGCCAGTCGTCCATGATCCCGTCTCGCCCCTCGACCAAGGAGGCGCCATTCGCGTCTCGCTGGCCAATATCCTGAACCGGCCGGTCTCGGGTGCGCTCAGTCTCGATATCGCGGGCCTTACGCTTGATTACCCGAAGACCCTTTCATTCGCGCCGTATGAAACCAAGGAACTCACCGTGCGCGTGACCGGCGGCTCGCCCCGGGCGGACAACAGCTACCCGCTGGTGCTCGCCTTCGACGGCGGGGCCGACGGTCGCGTGCGGCACGAGGAGACGCTCCATGTAAACTTGGTGGCCCGCCGCACCATCACGGTCGATGGCGACCTGAAGGACTGGCAGGGAGTGCTGCCGCAGACGTTGCGCGCCGACGGTGATTCCGGCCCCACACTCACGGAGGCCGCCTGGCTGCCTTTCGAGAAATACCCGGTCACCTCCAAGTCGGGCTTTGCGACGACCTGGCTCGCGTATGACGACGATTATTTCTACTTCGCGGCCCGCATCGCCGACGACACGCCCGATCCAGGCACCTACCGGTTCGCGACGATCAACGACGACGAATTCTTCTACCCCGAGGTCTCCTACGAATTGGATCCGGCCAAGACCCTCCAGAAGAAAGAGGAGACCTGGGATGTGGCTAGCCGTCGTGCCGCCGCCTTGCGCAAGCCCGGCGGCGGACCCGAGGATCGCAGTTATGCGATTTGGAACTCCGCCTCCGAGGCCTTTGCGATGGACCTTAAACTGCCGGCCGACCGGTTGACGCAGGTGGCGTTCTACTTCGTCGATCCGGACGCCTATGAGACGGGGAGGCGCCGGACACTCGTGCAGGTGACCGACCGCCAGTCGGGCAAGGTGCTCGCGCAGCAACGCGTGGAGAAGTATGGGTTCGGCACCTACGCGGTGTTTGCCGCGACCGGAGATGTGCGGGTGACTTTCCGCACGCAAAGCTGGCTGCCCGCCTCGCTCAGCGGCGTGTTCTTCGATCCCTCATCAGAAAAAATGACCGGAACCGGTGCGCGTGCAAAGTTCCTCCGCCTGGACGACAAAACCGGCGCCGATTGGAGCAAGACCTATGGCAAGGACGGCCGCCATGTGATCGGCACCAAGCCGCAGTATCCGTCATATGCGCAGGTCGCGGTGCCCGACAATGTCGTTCTGCTGGAGCACCGCTGGCCGGAAGGCGTTCGTCGATACAGCTATCGCAAGCGCGCGGTTTTACCTTCGGGCAACGCGCCCAAGTTCGACAACGTGCAGCTTGCGTTCGGCGTGCGCACGCCGGGTGAGGGTTCGATGCTCGCGAGCCTCCCGGGCGTGATGCCGGGTTTCGTGGCGGCCGAAAGCACCGATTACGAATACGCGCTCAACAAGGTGGCCGAGACCTATGGCGGCGGCACCGAGATATGGCGCCTGCTCGCACCCGGCATGCCGCGTAAAAGCTTTTATCCCCGCCAGCCGAAGAGTCCGCTCGATGGAGCGGTCACCGGAGGCAAGCTTGTCATCACCCATGCGGGCAACACCCGCATCGTCGAGGCGGCGCTGCCATGGAGCGAGCTGCCGCTCGTGCTCCAGGCAATCAAGGAGGGCAGGCCGGTGCGTTTCTCCTGTCGTGTGAACGACAATCAGGGGCCGGGCATGGAACTGGCCGCCGGGCGCAGCGTAGCCGTGAAGAGCAGTCTGGCGTTTCACGCTGACTGGGTGGAGCACTGGTCCAACGAGCTTGAGTTTGGTTTTGATAAGACCAGTCGATGAAACGAGTTCCCGTTATTCTGTGCTGTCTGGGCCTGGCGCTTCCGTTCGTCCGGGGCGGTGCAGATGAGCCAACCCGGCCGATGCTGGAGGTGCCGCACGCGACGGAGACTCCGCGTTTGCGCGCGGAGTCCGATGATCCGGCATGGCGCGGACCGGAGGCGGGTGCGGAGCTGAAGCCCGTTTCAGAGGAACCGATTCCAATGGGAGGGGAGAAGCCGTTTGCGACCCGGGTGGAGGTGCGCTGGGATGCCGAATTTCTCTATGTGCGCTTCTGGTGCCGTGCGTCCGGGGCGCCCTGGTCGCCACATGGCGCCGAGCGTGATGCGCTGCATAGCGAAGGCGATGTGGTCGAGGTGTTCATCGATCCGGCGGGCGATGCGCGCCAGTTTGTGGAAGTGCAGGTGAGCCCGGCCAACGGCGTGTTTGACAAGCTGTATCTGCTCACCGGAGAACCGCGTTCTGATGCGCATGGCGTGTTGCTAGGCGATATCCTCCGGCGTGATCAGTGGGAATTTACGGAGTGGAACTGGGAAGGGCTGCGCAGTGCCACCGCCGAGTGGCGGCAAGGCGGGGCGGTGGTTGGATGGATCGCCGACCTGGCGTTGCCGGCGAAGCCGCTGCTGCGCCGGCTGAATTTCAAAAGCTATCAGGCAAAGATGACGCTTCATGCGCATTTCGTGCGCAACGCATGTCCGCCGGATACTTCTGCTGCCGCGGGACGCGCTTTTCGGTCGTTGTCTTGGGCGCCGATCCCCTTGGGGCGCCCACACCGTGCTCCTGCGGCGATGGGTGAACTTCAGCTGGCACCGTGATTTTGAGTATCAGTCGAACTCAATCTAAGTTACCGTCATGTAAGTTGAGGAAGCGTGATGAGATGTGAACAGGAAGGAATTTAAGAATTCGATAACGTATGTTTTTGATTAAGCTATTTAGACAATAACTTCTCATTTTGCCCCTGATCTGTCCCTAGTGAATCGGTTTGCCTCTTAAATTCAGTGCCTGTCCCAGGCTCCAGTTTTACCCATGCCTACCGTTAAAAAACTTCTTCACACCCGGATGCGGGTGAACGATATCGAGCGCACCGTTAAATTTTATCAGGAGGCGCTTGGACTTACGGCTTCACGCCGCCACACGTCGCCGCGTGGCGCGCAGCTGGTGTTTCTAGCCACGCCGAACAGCGACGAGGAGATCGAGATTTGCCAGATGCCGCCCGGCTCTCCGGCGGTGCAGGTGCAGTCCGACCTCATGCATCTGGCGTTCGAGGTGGATGACCTGAATGCGTTCGCGGCGGAAGCAAAGGCCAAGGGCTATCCGTTGAGCGACGGGCCGACGAAGTCGGGGAGTGGCTGGATCGCGTTTATCGACGCACCCGAGGGCTACGAGGTGGAGTTGATCGAGCGTTCGAGCTGAGCGGAGGAGGCGGAGGTGAAGGAGTAAAGTGTCACCTAATGGGTGACGCTTCGGCCTTGGGCGCGTTCGTAGGCGAAGAGGTATTGCTGGGCGAGGCCGGCGTGTGCTCCGAAGTGCGTGCGGCCAAAGTGGGCGATTTGTGCGGGGGTCCAGTCGTCGAGGCCGTAGCGGCGGGCCATGGCTTTGATGATCCACGTGTCCACGGGGAAGGCCTCCAGTTTTCCTGCGCCGAAGAGGAGCACGCAGTCGGCGACTTTTTCGCCGACGCCGGGAAGTTCGCAAAGGCGGGCCTTGGCCTCGGCGTAGGGCGCAGCTTCGGTTTCTTCTAGCCAGCCGGGGTGAGTGGCGATGAATTGCGCGGTCTGGTGGATGTAGCGGGCGCGGAAGCCGAGCAGGCAGGCGCGCAGCTCTGCTTCAGGGACGTTCGCCAGTTCCGCCCAAGTCGGCAGCCGTCGGTAAGAGTCGGTGATGGTGGCTCCGTGGCGTTCGGCGAGGAGGGCGATCATCTGCTTGATCTGGACAATCTGCTTGGTTGCGCTGCACAGGAAGCCCAAGAGGGTTTCGCCGAAGGGCTGGCGCAGGATCGTGAGGCTGGGGAAAACGGCCAGACAGCGGGCGAGGTGCGGGTCGCTGCGCCAAGGGAGGGCGTCGAGGGCGGCCGGGGTGTCGTGTCCGAAGAGGTAGTGAGACAGCGTCGACCCGGTGTGATCGGCTTGTACGGTGGGCGCGGACCATTCAAGGCCGCCGGTGGAGTTTAGGCGCAGACGGACGACGTGCTCGGACCAGACTCCGAGCCACGTGCCGCCGGGTTCGCTTTGCCAGCGGAAGGCCTGGCCTCCGTCGATCAGTTCGGCGAGCGTGGCGTGACACAGGGATGGCGCGCCACGCAGAAGCTCAAACCCGGTCCAAGGGTGAGTTTGCACGAGTGAGGCGGACGACGGCAAAGGAGAGGTTCCTCAGGGAAACACCAGCACGGTCACGTTTTTATTCGTCCCGTCCACGGTCACCACCATCGCGGCACCGCCGGGTCCGGCGGCTTCGCTGACGAAGTGCAGCGAAGCGTCGAGTGTTTCCGTACGTTTGCCATGACGGGTGGCGGGGATTTGGCCGCCAAGCACGGCATTAAAGGTGCCGGCTTTGGTGGTAAACTGAGGAGGGAGAGGCGGCTTCAGGCCTGTCATGGTGATGCTGCCGGAAATATCAGCCACCTGATTGGCGCCTTCGCCGTGAATGGCATTGAGCTTCATGACCGCCGTGGTGGAAGCGGCCGCGCCGAACGACTTGCCGATGGTTTCGAGAACGACGGTGGTGTCGGGCTGCCAGGAATCGCCAACGGCCACGGGTTTCTTGGGGCCGAAGACGACCTGATCGGTGTGCTTGGGGTCGTCGAGGCTGATGGCCATCTTAAGGATGGTCTCGACGTCGTCGGCCGCCGGCTGGCCGTTCACCATGTAGATTTTTTCTTCGGGGCCGGTGCTCTCCGCGACGATCTTGGCGCCGGCGGGAAGGATCTCCCGTTCGGGCTGGCCGTCGAGGGTTGCGCGCAGGGCCTTCACGGTGAAGGAGGCCTTTTTCAAGCCACCGTTTTCGAAAACGGCGAGTGCCTGGGCGTCGGCCTCCATGTGAACGGAGCGCTTCTGGGTTTGGTCCTTGAGGGGGGTGTCCGGCTTGTCCGACATCGCGAGCAGCGAGTGCATGGATTCCGACGAATCTATGGTGAAGCCGTAGGTCTGGCCCACTTTCCACGGGGTGGTGAGATTGACCGTGTAGGCAGCCTTTTCGTCGGCGCGGACTGAAACGGCCGTAATTTGGACAAGGGCGAAAAGCGCAAGCGTCGACAGCCGGAGGGATCGGGGGAACATCATAGGGTGAAGGGATGGAAAAACCGTGCGGAGCCGCCCGACAATGGCAACCCCGGATGGGGTGCGCCAACCCGCTTACGCCAACACTTTGGCCCCGGTGGTGGGATACTCGACGAAGGTGACCTGAACCGCCTGATGGATGGCGGAGATCTTGTTTTGCACGTCGTCGAGGAACTCATGCAGGCCCTCGGCGATGACGGAGGGGATGTCGATCATCTCCAGTTCGGCGGCCAATTCGCCGACGAGGACGCAGGCGGCGTTGCCTTTGAGGTGGGGTGAGTCGGCGGAGATGCGCCGCAGGGCTTTGCCCACCGAATTGACCGAGAAGAGAATGCTGCGGGGGAATTCGTCGTCACGGAGCAGATAGTCCACGACGCGATCCAGATTGAGCTGTCCGCGGCGGCTGCGACGGAAGGCTTCGAAGCCGGAGCATGAACGGAGCACGGAGGCCCACTGGATCATGTCGAGGGCGGAGCCGACGGCATGAATGTCGGGCAGAAGCATGTAATACTTTACGTCGAGGATTCGCGAGGTGTTGTCCGCGCGTTCGAGATAGCGGCCCAGCTGGAAAAACCACCAGAGGCCGGTGCGGGGGACCATGGAATCGGCCACGCCGTAGAAAAGCTGGATCTGCGTCTTGATGCGGCTGAGGTATTCGATCGAGCCGATCTGGGCGTAGCGGGTGTAGTCGTCGCTTTTGAGCTTCAGGTAAAAGGTGTTGAGCGTCTCCCAGACCTCGCTGGAGAGCTGGTCTCGGATGCAGCGCGCGTTTTCGCGGGCGAAGGAAACGCACGAGAAGAGGGAGCTGGGATTGCGGCGGTCGAAGAGCATGAACTCGACGACGGCGCGTTCGGTGACGGGGACGTCCTCGCCGTGGAGCTCGAAGAATTTTTCGTTATCGCCGGTGACGTAGACGAGCGGTTCCCAAGATTTGGGGTCGTCGGCGGCCTGGCGGGACTGAAGGTCGAGGACGAGCTGCGCGTTCACATCGACGATGCGCGCGGTGTTTTCGGCGCGCTCGAGGTAGCGGGCCATCCAGTAGACGAGATTAGCGACGCGGCTCAGCATAGGTGAGAGTGACCAATGACCATTGACCAGTGACCAATGGGAGGGGTCTTCGGGAGGTTGCGGGTTAGGCTGACGGTTTGGATTCGGCCTTTAGATTGCGATCGGTGGTCCGAATGATCGCGCAGAAAATGAGATGGAGTTCCTTGGCTTCGCGCCAGAGCTCCCGGGCGGCCGTGCGCTGCGCGGGGCAGGCCTTGGCGATCATGCGCAGCCAGAATTTCGTTTCGCGTGTTTCCTTGCGGCAGAGCGCGATCTTGTGACGAAAATCTTTTTTCGACTGGGCTTCGTCGGCTTCGCAGTAATTGGCGCCAATGCTGGTAGCCGAGCGAACGAACTGACGCACCAACGGGTCGAGAACGGCGTCCAGTGACAGGCCGTAGCAAAACTCGATCACCTGCTCCCCGTAAACCGAGACGCGCTCCTCCAGATTGGGTGCTGCTGATTTCATGGGTCATTGCGTCAATGGTCACTGGTCATTTCGCGTGAGCGCGCAGCGCGCTCACACGATGATTTGTTCCTGAACCGGCATCGGAGGGTTGGTGATGTCGTCGTTGAGGACCCAGGTGTCTTTCGAGCCGCCGCCTTGCGAGGAGTTGACGACGAGGGAGCCCTTGCGGAGGGCGACGCGGGTGAGGCCGCCGGGGGCGATCTTGATGGTTTCGCCGTTGAGGATGTAGGGGCGCAGGTCGATATGGCGGCCCTCGATGGTGGTGTTGTCGCACACGCTGGGCGCGCGTGACAGGCCGATGGTGGGCTGGGCGATGAAGTTGCGCGGGTTGCCGATGATCTTGGCGCGAAACTCCTCGATCTGCGCCTGCGTGGAGTGCGGGCCGACGAGCATGCCGTAGCCGCCGGCTTCGTTGACGCTTTTGACGACGAGCTTGGGGAGGTTTTCCAAAATATACTTCATGTCGGTCGCGTTGCCGGAGAGGTAGGTGTCGACGTTCGGCAGGATGGGGTCTTCGCCGAGGTAGAACTTGATGATCTTCGGGACGTAGTAGTAGAGGGCCTTGTCATCGGCGACGCCGGTGCCGATGGGATTGCAGAGGGCGACGTTGCCCTTGCGGTAGGCGTTGACGAGGCCGGGGACGCCGAGGAGCGAGTCCTTGTTGAAGACGGTGGGATCGAGGAAGCTGTCGTCGATGCGGCGGTAGATGACATGGACGGGCGCAAGGCCGTCGGTGCGGCGCATGTAGACCTTGTCGTTTTCGACGACGAGATCACTGCCCTCGACGATCTCAATGCCCATCTGGCGGGCGAGGAAGCTGTGCTCGAAATAAGCGGAGTTGTATACGCCGGGAGTGAGGAGAACGACGGTGGGGTCGGAAACATGCTCCGGTGCGATGTGAAGGAGCAGGTTTAGCAGGTCGTTGGTGTAGTTCTCGATCGGGCGCACCCGGTAGTCGCGGACCATGTTGGGGAACACGCGCTTCATGACCTGGCGGTTTTCCAGCATGTAGCTGACGCCGGAGGGGGTGCGGAGGTTGTCCTCAAGCACGCGGTAAACGCCTTCCTCGTCACGGATGAGATCGGAGCCGTTGATGTGGACGTAGAGGTCGCGGGCGATCTTGCAGCCGAGCATCTCGGGGCGGAAGTCCTTGGATGTCTCGACCATCTCGCGGGGGACGATGCCTTCCTTGAGGATGCGCTGTTCGGTGTAGATGTCCTTGAGGAACATGTTCAGCGCCTGCATGCGCTGGGTGAGGCCGCGTTCGAGGTGGGCCCATTCGTGCGCGGGCACGATGCGGGGAATCAGGTCGAAGGGGAAAATTTTTTCGGTGCCGGCGGTGTCGGAGTAGACGGTAAACGTCACGCCGCGGTCGATGAACGTCTGGTCGGCGGTGCGCTGGCGGTCGAGCAGCTCCCCCATGGTTTCCATGCGTCCGAATCGCTCGTAAAGACGGCGATAGTGAGGACGGGCTTTCCCTGGGGCGGAAAACATCTCGTCATAAAAGCGGCCGTGTTCGTAGTTCGCGAATAAATCGGGCATGAGAGGGGAGGCGGGCGGTTATTTTGCCGCGACGGCGGGACCGGGAGGTTTTGACCAGAGGAAGCTTTGTTCGGTGGCGAGTTCCTTGCCGTCGGCGGCGAGCAGGCGGAGCTTCCAGGCGACGGGAACCGCTTTGGGCGAGGACCAGTCGGTGCCGGTGAGGCCAAACTTGATCACGTGGCTGCCGGCGGCGGGCAGGGAAACGGCAAAGCTGTCGGTGCGCGGTTCGGGCGAGGTGGGCGTGATGACCTGCGTCTCGATCCAGGCGACCTCGATGGGCGAGGTGGTTTTGACGCGAACGAGAAAGTAGTAGCCTTCGCGGTGGGCGGGCTGGGTGCGGACGATGATGGCGCCGCCGGTGTTTTCCTTGCCGTTGAAATACTCGGAGATGCGCACGAAATCATCAGCCGGGTGGTAATCGGGCATGATCCGCACGATCTTAAGGCCGTTAAGATCTGCGGCAAAAGAGGCGGTGACACCGAGGGTTAGGGAAAACAGAATTAAGGCGATGGGACGCATGCAGAAAGGCTTACGCGGCCGTCCGGCGCAGCACAAGGCAAGTCGCAGATTGTGTGCCAAGGTGTGAGTTTGATTCATGGAAGCTGAAATCGGGCTTATGGCTCCAATCGAATGGTTTGGTAACGATGAACCCCGAGAAGGGCGGGCGTCCAACCCTTCACTTCGGGGCGGATCAGATAGGTGCGCGCGCCGTAAAAAATCGGGGTGATCGGGGCGTCGTCGAGCAGGAGCGCCTCGGCCCGTTGGAGGAGGGCGAAACGGCGGGCGGTGTCCTGTTCGTTGGCGGCGTCGGCGACGAGTCGGTCGTAGGCGGGGCTTTTCCAGCCGGTGTTGTTGTTGCCGCTGACCGAGGTGAAGAGATCGGTGAAGGTGGTGGGGTCGTTGTAGTCGCCGACCCAGCGGGAGCGGAGGAGATCGAAGGAGATAGACTGCATGCTGTCGATATAGACGCGGTATTCCTCGGTGGTGAGGGCGACGTCGATGCCGAGTTCGCGGCGCCACATCTGCTGGATGGCCTCGAAGATCTTCGTGTTGACGGGATCGGCGTTCATTTTGACTTCGATCTTGGGGAAGTCTTTTCCGCCGGGATAACCGGCCTCGGCGAGGAGGCGGCGGGCGGCGTCAAAATCCGTGGGCGTGCGCGCGGTCGAGGTGTAGCCGGCGGTGTCGGGAGGAACGAGGCTGTAGGCAGGCAGGCGGCTGCCGCGCATGACGGAGCGGGCGATGGCTTCGCGATCGATGGCACGGGCGAGGGCCTGGCGGATGCGTTTGTCGGTGAAGGGCGAGCGGTTCACGTTGAAGCGCAGGAAAAACGTTTCGAGAAACGCATCCACGCGGAGCGAGCAGGGGGCTTCGCGTCGCCACGCGTCGAGGCGGTCGGGGAGCACGTCGTAGGTGATGTGAACCTGGCCGGCGCGGAAGTTATTTTCGTCCACGGTGAGGTCGGCCACGGGGTAGAAGATCACGCGTTCGAGCTGGTTGTCCGCGGCGTCGTGGTGGCGCGGATTTTTTTTAACGACGAGGCGTTGGTCGGGCGACCACTCGTCGAGGGTGAAAGGGCCGTTGCTCACAAAGTTTTCGGGGCGGGTCCAGCGGGTGCCGCGCTCGTGGGCCTTGCCGAACTTCAGGATCGTGGCTTCCGGGACGGGCATCCACGTCTGATGAGCGGCGAGCGAAAGCAGGTAGGAGGTGGGGCGTTCCAACGTGAGCTGCAGGGTGCGTGCATCGAGGGCCTTCACGCCGACCTGGGCGAAGTCGGTGAGCTTGCCCGCGTTGTAAGCCTCGGCGTTTTTGAGGGCGAAGAGCATGTTGGCGTATTCCGCGGCGAACTGCGGCGACAGGATGCGTTCAAAGGAGAATACGAAGTCCTGCGCGGTGAGCGGGGTGTGGTCGGACCACGCGGCGTCGGCGCGGAGATGGAAGGTGTAAACGAGGCCGTCGGTCGAGATGTCCCAGCGCTCGGCCATGCCGGGGAGCGGCTTTGAGGTGGCCTCGTCGATCACGGTGAGACCTTCGAAGAGGGCGACGAGGATGTTGTAGTCGGTGTAGGCGACGTCCACGTGCGGATCGAGATCGCGGGGTTCGGCGCCGTTGCCGACAAGAAGGGTGTGGGTGCGCACGCCGGCCTCGGCGGGCGTTTCGCGTTTATGGCAGCCGGCGAGGAGCAGAATGGCGGACGCGAAAACCGTGAGAAAACGCAGCGGCATGATGCTGATGAGCCAAGCCGGCGGGCGGACACGGGGCAAGGCCGGTTGACGGTGGTCGCTATTTCGTTGCCAGCGGCGGGCAGGACGGTTGAACACGACTCACGTATGCAATGGTATTATGCGATCAACGGGGAGCGTAAGGGGCCGGTCAACCAGGCCGAGTTCGAGCGGTTGGTTCAGACGGGCGCGATCACCCGCGACTCGCTCGTGTGGCGCAAGCCCATGGCTGGCTGGCAATCGCTGGCCGAGGTGCTGGCGGCCGACCCCGCCGCGGTCGTGATGATTTCTCCGGAGGTTCCGCCGCTGCCGGGTGAATTTGCCGGTGCGGGCGGCGGCGAGCCGGTTGATGAACCGGCGGTGCGGGTGACACAGTCGGGACCGGTGGTTTACGGCGGATTCTGGCGACGGGTCGTGGCGCGGTTGATCGACACCTTTATCCTGTGGTTTGGCGGGCAGATGTTCGTCGGCGTGGTCGGGGCGCTTTTTTTTCGCGATACCGTGAAGATGCTGGAGAAATTGAAGGGGCATCAGCCCACGCCGGAGCAGGCGCTGGCGATGCTGGGGTTTATAAGCGTGGCGATCGGCATCAGCCTGGTCCTTGGGGTGACTTACGACTGCTTTTTCCTGCGCAAATACTCCGCGACACCCGGCAAGCTGGCCATGGGGCTGTCGGTCTGCCGCAAGGACGGTTCGCCGCTTTCCATCGGACGGATCATCGGGCGCTATTTTGCGCTGGGGTTGAACACCTTCACCCTCGGGCTTAGCTATCTGGTGGTGGCGTTTGACGACGAGAAACGCGGCGTGCACGACTATGTGTGCGACACCCGCGTGGTGCGGACGGAGCGATAATTTTAATCCTTCAGCAGCGGCTCCAGCGTTTTCCAGATGGTGTCGGCGACGAGGCGGGCGCCTTCGGCGGTGGGGTGGATGCCGTCGGGTTGGTTCAACTCCGGGCGGGCGGCTACGTTTTCCAAAAGAAACGGGATGAGCGTGGCTTGGTTGGCTTTGGCTATGGCGGGAAAAACGTCCGCAAAGGTGTTGGCGTAATCACCCAGGTTCACGGGCATTTTCATGCCGGCGATGACGATCTTCACGGATGGATTTTTGGCGCGCACGCGGTCGATGATGGACTGAAGGTTGGTGCGCAGGGCATCGAGCGGAAGTCCGCGCAGGCCGTCGTTGGCACCGAGTTCGAGGACGAAGATGTCCACCGGCGCGCGCAGAATCCACTCGATGCGGCGCAGGCCGCCGGCGGAAGTTTCGCCGCTCAGGCCGGCGTTGACCATGCGCCAGGGCAGGCCGGCGGCATCGATTTTCTTCTGGATGACGGCGGGGAATGACTGCGTGGCGGCGTCCTCCAGTCCGTAGCCTGCGGTGAGGCTGTCTCCGAAGAAGAGCACGGTTTTGATTTCCGTGCCTGTGGTCGCCGCGGAGGCGGTTGCGGCGAGGAATAACAGGAAAAGAAGGGAGAACAGGGGCTTCATCGTTTGCGTATATGGGAACGCGGGCTTTCGTTCGCGGTTCCCAAATGAGTGTTCAAACCATGTTGAAAGTCGAGCGGCTCACCCGGACTTATCCGACGGCGACGGGTCCGCTCCCCGTGTTGCACGAGGTGAGCTTCGAGCTCGGCTCGGGTGAGAGCCTCGCGATCGTCGGCCCATCGGGCAGCGGGAAAACCACTCTGCTCGGCCTGTGCGCCGGTCTCGACCGACCAACGAGTGGAGACGTGGTGCTGGTTGGCGAAAGCATCGGCGGACTCGACGAGGACGGGCGGGCGCGGGTGCGCAACGCGCATGTGGGGTTCGTGTTTCAAAACTTCCAACTCATCCCGACGCTCACTGCGCTGGAGAACGTGCTCGTGCCGCTGGAACTGCGCGGCGAAGGTGGACGCGAGGCCGAGGCTCTGGCGTTGCTGGAACGAGTCGGACTGGGGGCACGGGCGGGGCATTATCCGATCCAGCTTTCGGGCGGTGAGCAACAGCGGGTGGCGTTGGCGCGGGCGTTTATCAACCGGCCGAAGATTTTATTCTGCGACGAGCCGACGGGAAACCTCGACGGCACGACGGCGCAGGCGATGGTGGAGTTGATTTTCGATCTGAACCGGCAGCACGGAACGACGCTGGTGTTGGTGACGCACGATCAGGAACTGGCGGGGAAATGCGGGAGGATCATCCGACTGAGGAACGGGGCTGTGGTGGGGTAGGAAGACAGATTTTTTGCCCACGAAACACACGAAAAAAAATACCATGACGGAAATCATACACGCGGAAGAGTCGTATAAAATCATTGGCGCATGCTTTGAGGTTTATAAGGAGAAGGGGTGCGGATTTTTGGAGGCGGTTTTTCAAGAATGCCTGCAGTTGGAGCTGGGGCTTCAGCATATTTCTTTTGAGGCGCAGAAAATCATTTCACTGAAAAATAAGGGAATGCCGATGGTGCAGACGTATAAGGCGGACCTGACCTGTTTTGGTAGTGTCTTGGTGGAGCTGAAGGCGGTTTCCGAACTCACGGATGAACACCGCGCGCAAGTTTTGAACTATCTTAACGCCACCGGTCTCAGACTTGGACTACTGGTTAACTTTGGTCATTATCCCAAACTCCAATGGGAGCGGATCGTGATCTGATTTTCGTGTCATTTCGTGTGTTTCGTGGGCAACCAATGAATTTCATTTTTAAAATGGCGTGGCGGGATTCGCGGACGGCGCGGAGGCGGCTGGGGTTGTTTTCCCTGTCCATCGTGTTTGGCGTGGCCGCGCTGGTGGCGGTCGGTTCGTTCAGCGCGAATCTGCGGCAGGGGATCGACGATCAGGCGAAGGGGCTGCTCGGCGCTGATCTCGTCGTCAGTTCACGTGCGCCGCTGGCATCCGGGCCGGAAAAATTTATCGCCGGGCTTGGCGGCGAACAGGCGCATGAGGTCACGTTTTCTTCGATGGTTGCGTTTCCGGGATCAGGCTGGCGCACGCGGCTGGTCACGGTGAGGGCACTCGAGGGTGGCTATCCGTTTTACGGGACCTATCGCACCGCGCCGGTCGAGGCGGCAGGCCAAGCGGCGGCGGGCGGTACGGTGGTGGTTGATGAGACGCTGATGCGCCAGTTCGGCGTGAAGGAGGGGGATCCGCTGAAGCTGGGGACGAAGACGCTGACGGTGGTTGGAACGATTCAGCAGTTGCCGGGCGAGTCGTCGGCCGCGGCCACGCTTTCGCCGCGCGTGATCGTGGCGCTCTCGGTGCTTCCCGAAACGGGGTTGGTCGGGCGCGGGTCACTGGTGCGTTATCGCACGTATCTAAAACTGCCGGTGACGGCCAATCCGGATAAGATCGAGGCGGAGATGAAGAAGCTGTTTCGCGATGAGCACTTGAGCTTCGACACGGTGGCCGGGCGTAAGCGCGAACTCGGGAAGGCGTTGGAGAACGTGTATGCGTTTCTGAGTCTGACGGGGTTTGTGTCGCTGCTCCTCGGCGCGATCGGCGTGGCGAGCGCTATCCATGTGCACATCGGGCAAAAGCTCGCGACCGTGGCGGTGCTGCGGTGCCTCGGCGCGAGCGCGCGGCAGGGCTTTGCCATTTATCTGGTGCAGGGGTTGGCTCTGGGCGGGTTCGGAGCGGTGATCGGGGCGATGCTGGGGGTGGCGGTGCAACTCGCGCTGCCGCCGCTCGTGCGGGATTTGCTGCCGTTCGAGGTGCATTTTTTTGTGTCGTGGGGGGCGGTGGCGCGCGGATTGTTGGCGGGGCTGGCGGTGAGCGGGTTGTTCACGTTGCTGCCCTTGCTGGCGGTGCGGCGGGTGTCGCCACTGGCGGCGATCCGGGCGGCGTTTGCGGTGGAGGCTGGCGGGCGCGATTGGCTGCGGTGGGCGGTGGGTGCCTTGATCGTGGGGGCGGTGACGGGTTTCGCCGTCTGGCAGACCGGGCGTTGGTCGTGGGGGCTTGGTTTTACGGGAGGGCTGACATTGGTGCTCGGGGCTCTGGCGGGGCTGGCGCGCGTCGTGGCGTGGATGGCGCGGCGGTTCATGCCGAGGCGTCTGCCATATGTGTGGCGGCAGGGTGTGGCCAATCTGCACCGGCCGAATAATCGCACGACCTTGCTGCTGCTGTCGCTCGGACTGGGCACGTTTTTACTGCTCACGCTGGCGTTGTCGCGGGAGACACTGCTGCGGCAGATTCACGGCGCGGACGGCGGCGGGCGGCCGAATCTTTTATTTTTTGATATTCAGGATGACCAGATCGGTCCGCTGACGGCGTTGTTGTCGGCGCAGGGCATGCCGTCTTCGGCGACGGCGCCGGTGGTTACGATGAGACTCGCCAGCATTAATGGGCGCTCGGTGGATGACTTGCTCAAGGACAAGGCGGTGAGGATTCCGGCTTGGACGCTGCGCCGCGAATACCGCTCGACCTACCGGGCCGATCTTTCGGATACGGAAAAATTGGTGGCCGGGAAATTCTATGGGCACGTGGAACCGACGCGGGAACCGGCCCCCGTTTCGATTGAGGAAGGGTTGGCGAAGGACATGCAGCTCAAGCTGGGCGACGAATTGGAGTTCGACGTGCAGGGCGTGCCGGTGAAGACGCGTGTGGCGAGCCTGCGCAGTGTGGAGTGGCGGCGCATGTCGCCGAATTTCTTCATCGTGTTTCCAGAGGGCGTGCTGGAAGCGGCGCCGAAATTTTTTGTGGTGGCGGGCCGCGCGGCGGGACCGGAAGAGTCGGCGCGGGTGCAGCAGGCGGTCGTGCAGGCGTTTCCCAATGTGTCGGTTCTCGATCTCGCGGTGGTGCTGAAGACGCTCGATTCGATCTTCACGAAGGTGGAGTTGGTGATTCGGTTCATGGCTTGGTTCACGGTGGCGACGGGCGTGGTCGTGCTGGTAGGCGCGGTGACGACGGGGCGGGTTCAACGCATCCGGGAGACGGTGCTCCTGCGCACGCTGGGGGCGTCTCGCCGGCAGCTCATGCAGATCCAGTTTGTGGAGCACGCGGTGCTGGGGGTGCTCGCGGCCTTGGTGGGAGGAGTGCTGGCATGGGCTGCGGGCACGGCGCTGGCGGTTTTTGTTTTTGATACTCCGGTGGTCGCGCCGGCGGGGCTTTTTCTGGGCGCGGTGGCGGCGGTAACAGGCCTGACGGTGCTGACGGGGTGGGTATCAGGGAGGGGGATCGCAAACCATCCGCCGCTGGAGGTGCTGCGAGACGAGACGTGAGATGGCTCCAAGCTTTCGCCCTTGCGCGGGGTGGGGCGGGTTTGGGAGGGTAATCCTTTATGAGCCGAAACGTTGTCACCTTTCATTACACATTGCGCGATCCGCAGGGACGCTTGCTGGACACGTCGGCGGGCGGACAGCCGATCAGTTACCTCGAAGGTGCGGGGCAGATCATTGACGGACTCGACGAGGCGTTGCGCGGAGCGGCGGCCGGAGCGAAGCAACGCGTCGAGGTGCCGGCGGCCAAGGCCTACGGCGAGCGCGACGACACGCAGGTGCAGCGCGTGCTCAAGGCATTGCTGCCCGTCGAGGGCGACTTGAATCCAGGCGATCAGTTCAAGGCGGGCGAAGATGCGTTCGCGCCTGTCGTTACAGTGGTCGGAGTCGAGGGCGACGAGGTTATACTTGATGGTAATCATCCGCTGGCCGGAGTGGATCTGGTATTTGACGTTGAAGTGCTCGGCGTGCGTGCCGCCAGCGCCGAAGAACTCGAACACGGTCACGCTCATCAGAGTGAAGCCGGCGGTTGCGGAAATCACGACTGCGGCTGCAAATAATTTCCCCATGAACATCCTCGGCATCGATATCGGCGGTTCCGCGCTCAAGGGCGCTCCCGTCAACACCACGACCGGCAAGCTTCTCGCGGAGCGCCACCGCATCCCGACTCCGGAGGTGCTCACGCCTAAGCAGATGGCCGCGGCCATCAAAAAATTGGCGCAGCATTTCAATTGGACGGGGCCCATCGGCGTCGGCTTTCCCGGCGTGATTCATGGCAACGTGATCCTGACCTCGGCCAACCTGCACAAAGACTTCATCGGTTGCGACGCGGGCAAGCTCTTCAGCAAGGTCACCGGCTTGCCGGTGGATCTCGTCAATGACGCCGACGCGGCAGGTATCGCCGAGGTGAAATTTGGCGCGGGCAAGAATGTCTCCGGCACGGTTCTCATGCTGACCTTCGGCACGGGCGTGGGCAGCGCGCTTTTCGTGGACGGGCTGCTTTATCCGAATAGCGAGTTCGGCCACCTGCAGATCAAACATAAGTCGGCCGAGTGTTTTGTCTCCGCCGCCGCCAAGGAGCGTCATGAGCTGTCCTACAAAAAATGGGCTCACAAGGTGAGCGACTACCTCAACCAGCTTGAGAACATCCTCTGGCCAAAACTGATCATCGTCGGTGGCGGCATCAGTGCGGACCACGACAAGTGGTTCAAATACCTGAAGGTTCGCACGCCCGTGGTCGCGGCGAGTTTTCTCAACGAGGCGGGCATCGTGGGTGCGGCGCTTTCGGTCAAAAAATAAAGCCGGCGCACGCCGTTTCCGTCCATGCCAGCCCCCATCCTGATCGTCGGCCAGGGGCTCGCGGGGACGGTGCTCGGGTGGACGTTTGAGCGGGAGGGGATCGCTTTTGAGATAGTCGATGCCGGTCACGCTTCCGCGGCATCGCGTGTCGGCGCGGGCATCATCAATCCGATCACGGGTCAGCGGATCGTGAAGAGCCGCGGGGTGGATATGCTTTTGCCGCGCGCGCTGGAGGTTTATCGGGCGATGGAAACAGAGTGGGACGTGTCACTGGTGCGGGCGATGCGCGTGCGGCGTTTTTTCAATGATGACCGCGAGCGGCGCGTGTTTGCCGAAAAAAGTGCGACGGGCGAACTGGCACCCTACGCGGGCAAAGCCGATGCCGACGGATTCTGGATCGAGGGCGCAGCGCGCATCGACACGGCGGCGCTCATCGTGATGGCACGGGCGAGATGGCTGGCGGACGGGCGTTTGCGCGAGGAGCGCGTCGATCTGACGGCGGCGCTGGGGCGGTATGACGTGGTGATTCTCTGCACGGGTGCAGATGACTGCGGAGGGCTGGCGTGGGGCGATGTGAACTGTGCGCGGGCGACGGGGGAGATTCTCACGTTGGCGGTCGGAGGGCTGGCGCCAGCTGTCATCCTGAATAGTGGACACTGGGTGCTGCCGACGGCGGAGGGTTTTGCCAAGGTAGGGGCGACTTACACGCGTGAGGGCGAGATGTTGGCAAGAGAGATTGCGCGCGAGGAGTTGACGAAGAGCGCGATCCGATTGCTCGACGGGCGGGCGTTCACAGTCGTGATGCAGGAGGCGGGCGTGCGGGTGACGTCGCCGGACCGTTATCCGCTGGTCGGACGAAGCTCGCGCGAGCCACGGCTGGGGATTTTCAACGGGCTCGGCTCCAAGGGGGCGCTACTGGCGCCATGGCTCGCGCACCAATGGGTCAATCACCTCACGGAAGGGGTGCCGTTTGATGGCGAGGTGGCGGTGACGCGGTTCGCGCGTTAGTTACCGCGGCGGATTTCCGAGCCGCTGAAGCGGATCTGGATGCGGTAGACCTTTTTGATGCGGCACTTGATGAGGCCGGTCTTCACGTCGAAGGACTCCGGGATCTCGATGCGGTGCAGATCGACGGCGGCGTGGTAGCCGCGTTCGGAAAAGACGTCGATCAACATGGCGAGCGCGAGGGGATCGTCGAGGATGGCGTCCTCGGTATTGACGAGGGCGACGCCGGAGATCGCGTGACGGATGACGATGGGGACGATCTTTTTGTCAATAAAGCCAACCACGCGGGCGAAAAGATCGGCCTGTTCGAAGGCGTAGGCGTCGAGGCGTTTCACCATCTCCTGGCGGGCGTGGATGACGATTTCGCTGGCGACGGGAACGACGCGCAAAATGTCGTGGGTGCGCGAGTCGAGTTCCAGCGTGCTCTGGTATTGCAGCTCCTTGAGGATGTTTTGCTCGACCTCGTGGACGTTGCCCTGGGCGTTGATGAAATGGTAATGGAAACGTTCCTTCAGCGACTGGAGGGCGTCCCACGTCTGCTCTTTGAAAACGAGGTAGCGGCGCTTGGCGAGGGCGGCATCGTAGTCGGTGGCGCGTTCTTCGAGGAACTCGCCCACGCCGGTGCGGCGGACTTCGTCGTTGTGGGACTTTACCTCGTTGCCGCGGTGGATCTGACGCTCGACGGAGGTGTGCTCGTCGACGAAGAGAACCATAATATGGATGGTCGTCTGGCGGAAATGGATGCCGAGCGGCGTATTGTAAAATTCATGGCGCAGGCCCTGGATTTTTTCGACGAGGAGCTTGAGGCATTCGACCTGGACCTTGGTGCGGGGGAAACCGTCGAGAATGACGCCGTCACGGAACTGCGGCTCGATCAACCGGCGGAAGAGAAGGCCGATGACTTCGCGGTCGCCGACCATGCCGCCGGAGTCCTTGATTCGTTTGGCCTCGGGGGTGGCGAGGAGCGCGCTGACGACGATGGGTTCGCAGGTGAGGCCGCGGGCCTTCAGGATGAAATTCGTGTTGGTGCCTTTGCCCGAGCCGGGTGCGCCGCCGAGGAGAATAATTTCCTTGGGAAAGCGAAGGGAGGGCCGGCCCACTTCGGCTTCGAGCGCCGCCCAGACGGAGCTGAAAATCAGCTGTGCGTCCTTGATCTCAAGGTCTTGGTGGCGTGCGGCCGCGCTGCCGGCGGGAGTAGGAGTGGGCGCGGTGGGGGCAAAGGAGGGGATGTCCATAGGGCGAGACGGTCATCTTTAGTGGGATTCGTGCGGGTAACTCGACACTAGAAATACGTTTTTTGCGCAAAGGCTGATATTTGTGCCATTTGCAGACGTGGAATGGGGATCGGGCGTTTTGCATCCGCGACTCGGTTTTCATGCCTGCATCTTGCATGAAAAAACGATGGATCGAGATGAGGGGGAGGGGTTCTTAAAATTCACAACTAATTGAATTAAAATGATAAGTAATTCGATTGCGGTGGTTGGCATGCGTCACGCAAGAGGTATTCCGGGCGGTCCGTCCAATCACTCGAACCCTTAACCCATTACCAACATGCTAAGCTGGTCGCTTACTTTTCTAATTATCGCTATCCTCGCGGCTGCGTTCGGATTTGGCGGCATTGCCGGAACGGCGGTGGGCATCGCCAAGGTGCTCTTCTTCGTTTTCCTCGTGTTGTTTATCCTGTCTTTGGTTTTTGGCCGCAGGGTGCCGCCGGCGTGAATTGGGAGTTCCCGGCCATGACCAACTGGACCATCACCTTCATTCTTCTTTCACTGGTTTCGATAATTTTTTCTTTTGTCGGAACCTTGAGCGCGGGTGCCAGTCTATTGGGACGTGTGGCTGCCGTTGGTTTTTTGCTCTGCGCATTGGTGATATTTTTCATCCGGCGCAGGCATCGTGATCTCCGGTAGTTTTAGGTGTTCTTTTTAGACTTCCCGGAGGTGCGACTTCCGGGGTTGTTAGTTGAAGCTGGACCTGGCGGGGCTGCCTTTACCGGCGGCCCCGTCTTGGCTTTACAAGGGTGTCGTCATTCACTCGAACCTTGCGAAACTTGGAAACCGCACCGCTTATTTTTCCACTTTGTTTTCACCATGCGCGTTTTGATCGTAGATGATGAGCCGTCCATCCGTAAAACAACCGGTTTCGCCGTCGAGGCCATGGGCCACGAGGTTGTCGGCGCACCCAATGGTCTGCGTGCCCTGAAAGAGCTGGAGGCCGGCGCCTTCGGCGCGTGTTTTCTCGATCTGAAACTGGGTGCGGAGGATGGTCTGGTCATCCTCGAAAAACTGCTCAAGGAGCAGCCCTCGCTGGCGGTCGTCATGGTGACGGCCTTTGCCAACATCAGCATGGCGGTCGAGGCGATGCGGCGCGGGGCGTTTGATTTTATTCCGAAGCCTTTCACGCCGGAACAGATCCGGCAGGTTCTGGACAAGGTTGCCCGCAACCGCCGCCTCGAAAAACGCGTTGAGCAGCTCGAATCGCAGCTCATCGAGGAATCGCCGGCGGTCGATCTCACCTCGGAGGAGGTCGCGATGCAGAAGACGCTGGTCATCGCCTTCAAGGCCGCCGAAACCTCCGCCAACATGCTGATCCTCGGTCCCAGCGGCACCGGCAAGAGCGTGCTCGCCCGCGAGATTCACAAGCGCAGCCCGCAAAAGGAAAACGCGTTCGTCACCGTGAGCTGCCCGAGTCTTTCCCGCGAGCTGCTCGAGAGCGAACTCTTCGGCCATGTGAAGGGGGCCTTCACCGGCGCGGTCAACGACACGCTCGGCAAGGTCGCCGCCGCCGATGGCGGCACGCTCTTCCTCGACGAGATTGGCGAGATGCCGCTCGAAATCCAGCCCAAGCTTCTCCGGCTTCTGCAGGAGCGCGAATACGAGCGCGTCGGCGAGTCCCGCGTACGCAAGGCCACCGTGCGCATCATCGCCGCGACCAACCGCAACCTCGCCGAGGAGGTGAAGGCGGGGCGTTTCCGCGAGGACCTTTTTTACCGGCTCAACGTCATCACCCTCACGCTCGCCGGCCTGCGCGACCGTCCGGCCGATTTCGCCCGGCTTGCCAGCAGTTACCTTGATTTTTTCGCCCGTCGCATCGGCAAGAAAATCACCGGCTTTTCGCCGGAGGTTCTGGCCGCTTTTGGTTCTTATGGGTGGCCCGGCAACCTCCGCGAGCTGCGCAACGTGATCGAGCGGGCGGTCATCCTCGCCGGAGGAGAAACCATCGGACTGGCCGAGCTTCCCGAGGAATTCGCGCAGTCGGCCGATACACGCGTCGCGGTCGGCGCGCGCGTGACTCTCGATGAACTGGAGATCGAGCACATCCGCCGCGTTCTCGCGATGACCAAGACCCTCGACGACGCCGCCCGCGTCCTCGGCATCGATCCCGCCACCCTTTACCGCAAGCGCCAGAAGCTCGGCATGCTCTAGCGCCGAGCCACGCGCCAATTCTTGCCGACCGCCATGCTGCGCACGCGCCTTTATCTGGGTCTGCTCCCGCTGCTTTTGCTCTTCATCGCGGTGTGCGCGGCCACCACGCTGCTTTACCGGGATCTCGCACGGTCTCTCGACAGGAATCTCACGGCGAACTACCGCGCCATGATCGGTTGCTACGAGATGCGCGAGGCCGCCACGCTGATGGCGTCGGCGCTCTCTACTGCGCAACGAGGCGACATCATCACTGCGCGACAGGCCTACGCGGAGCAGCGGGCGCGGTTTCAGCGCTATTTTATGGAGCAGTCCATCGCCTCGGCCGGCACCAACCGCGTGGCCATGCTCGAAAAACTCGACGGTGATTTCACCCGGCTCGACGAGCTTGCCCGCGTGCCGCTCGACCGGGGCGGCGACTACACGTTTGCATCGCTGCGCAATACGGAGGCGAGTTTGTTTACTACCATCAAGGCGTTGGAAACGCTCACCCAAAGCGATTATGCCGAGGTGCAACAGTCGGCTGAAAAATCCGCCCGCATCGCGCGCACGAGCATCAACTTTCTCTTCGGGGCGATGGTGGGGGCGATCATTCTCTCCCTTTACCTCTCCTACCGGCTGTCGAAGTCGCTGTTGCGCCCGATCCAGCTGCTCAAAACTTCTGCCGCCGCGCTCGGTGAAGGCCAGCTCGATCACGACGTGCCGGTGACGTCCCGCGACGAACTCGGGGACCTTGCCCGCACGTTCAACACCATGGCGTCGAAACTCCGCGCCTACCGCGACGCCATGAATGATCGCGTGATCCGGTCGCGCCGCACGATGGAGGCCACGCTTACATCGACGCCCGATCCGCTTTTCGTGATTGGCCGCGATGGTCGTCACGAGGTGCGCAATCCCGCCGCCGAGGCGCTTGCGGCCACGCCCGACTGGAAAACCGGCCTGCCGGACGCGCTCGCGGAGCCGCTGAAACAGGTGATGGCCACGGGGGTTCACTACCTGCCGACCGGCTACGCCCACGTCGTCCCGCTGCGCATCGGTAACGAGGAACGCCATTACTTGCCGCGCATCCTTGCCATCGGCGACGACCTGACCGGCTTCGGCGGCGCGGCGGTGATCCTGCAAGATGTGACCAAGTTTCGCCTGCTCGACGACGTGAAGGGCAACCTTGTCTCCACGGTGAGCCACGAGCTGAAGACTCCGCTCACCAGTATGCGCATGGCCGTATACCTCCTGATCGAAAAAAACTTCGGTCCGCTCACGGAGAAACAGACGGAGCTTCTGGAGACTGCTCGCGACGATGCCGACCGGCTTCTGCGGATCATCAACGATCTCCTCGACCTCAGTCGGATTGAAGCCGGCGTCTCTGCGATCAACCGACGTGAAGTGCCCGTGCGAGAGCTTCTCGATGACATGGCCGGAGAAATGAAGGCCATCATCGGTGCGGCGCGGCAGGAAATCCGTGTGAGTGTCGAGCCGTCGCTTTCCGTCGTGCGAATTGATCGCGAGCGCATCCGCCATGTTTTCATCAATCTGCTCGCCAACGCCTCCAAATACTCCGGTGAGGGCACGATCATCACGCTCTATGCCGAACCGGCCAACGACGGCTTCATCCGTTTTGGTGTGCGCGATCAAGGTCCGGGGATCCCGGCTGAAAGCGTGCCTTGCGTCTTTGAGAAATTCTACCGTGTGACCGGCCAGGAGAAAAAAGGCGCGGGCCTGGGCCTCACCATTGCTCGCGAGGTTGTCGTCGCGCACGGTGGGTCCATCGCCTGCACGAGCCGGATAGGCGAAGGCAGCGATTTCTACTTCCTGCTGCCCACGGAATAACCAAGCGGATTCGCGCTTGAAAATCGCCCAAAACGGGAACGTCCTGGTGTTCGGCGAGTCTGCCCGTTTATGAACAAAATCATCGGTATCATCCTCATCGTTGTCGGCGGTTTTCTTATCTTTAAGGGAGCCACGCGCAAAGACTCCATCGTGGGCGGCGTGGCCGAAGTCAGCAGCGACGTGGCCAACAAGGTTGATGGCGGCGGCCGCATCCCAGAGCATTACTACTACATCATCGGCGGTGTGGTGGTTGCTGCAGCCGGTTTGGGCATGGCTGTGCGCGGCGGCTCGAAGAGCTGATTTTCAGGTCTTCTTAAAGATCACCTGCGGTGCGGTCTCCATCTGGCCGCGGGTGACGCCCAGCTGGTTGATGAGTTTCAACTCGCGCCAGAGGTCGGCGCCGCTGATTTCGCCGCTCAGGAGTTTTTGGTAGCTGGTGATGGTGCGCACGACTTCGTCGGCAGATTCGTTGACGAACTCGACGCGGAAACTGCGGGCGCCCAGCGCGACGAAGCGTTGGAGGTATTCGGCGCCGGTCTGCGCCCGGTTGTTGTAAACGGTGTTGCGGCAGCCGGCGTCGGCCTTGAGCGGAAGCTCCGCGCCGACGCGGTCACGCAGAGAGACGGTGTGTTTGTCGCAGGGGCGTCCGCAGTCGTGGTAGTCTTTGCCCTTCGAAAGAAACGCGCAGAATACGCAGTGCTCCATGTGAAACATGGGCATGTGCTGGTGGATCGTGAGGTCGAACCATGCGCCGGGCGCGGCCTGAAGGAGCGCTTCGAGCTGGCCGACGTTGAGGTCGTAGCTCGCGGTGACGCGCTCCAAGCCGTGATGGTTGATGAAATAGTCGGCGGTGAGAGGATTGGCGACGTTGAGGGAGAAGTCGCCGCGTTTGCGGTCGGTCTTGAAGAAGCGCAGGTGCTCGTGATTGCGCACGATGTAGCCGTCGGCCTCGGAGGAGCGGACCTGCTTGAGAATCCATTCTTCGCCGGGTTTGAAGATGCGGGGAGGGGCGACCCAGATCGTCGGCGGAGCCGACGAAATGACCAATGACGAATGACCAATGACGAATGAAGACTGCCAGGTGCGGAAGCGTTGGACGGCGTCTCGGTAGTGTTTGGGATTCTCGAACTCGCAGTAGACGGTGCGGACGGCGTTTGTGCCGAGGGCGGCGTCGAGCTGCTCTAGGCTGCGGACGACAAGGATGAGTTCGGGGTCGGTGGGGGCTGAGTCGGAAGGCGCGTTAGGGACAACGCGCTCTACCTTCTCCAGCAGCGTCCAGCGCTTGGGTTGGGCGCGGAGGCGGTCGAGTTCGGCGGCGGCTTCGCGGCGAAGGCGGTTCAGCTCGCTCATGGGCAGCATGACCGCGCCCTCGAGGTGCGAGGTGAGCGACTGAAGCTTGAAAGGCGTGCCGCCGAGGCGGCCGAGTTGGTCGCCGAGACGTTCGACGGTGAGCGGTTGGTTTTGGGCGGCGGCGAGGGCGCCCCGAGAATCCATCTGCACGACGTGACCTTCACCATCGGAGAGAATAAGTGTGAGGGGAGTGCCGGTGCGACCGTGGACTTCGATGGTGACGGGACGGGTGAAGCGGATTTTTTCGCCTTCGTAGGTGGAGCGGAGTTCGCGGTCGAGCGCGGGGTCGTTGTTTTTCCAGAGAAGATTGCCCGGCTTGATGCGGCGGAAATTGAGGTCGCCATGGCCGAAACGAAGGATGGTTTCGCCAGAGCGCTGCGGCTCGACTTGGTAAACGCGACCGCCTTCCTCGCCGGCGGCATGATTTCCTGCATCGAAGACCACGCCGTCGCCGGGTTTGAGGGCGGATTCGAGAACGATGGCAACATGGTCGTCGCCGACGCGGGTGACCTTGCCTAGGAGCACTCCGCGCTTGGTGCCAAAGCGGCCGTGGGCGAGTTCTTGATTTTGGATTCCGCGGAACCAGCCGGTGTAGAGGCCGCGCGAGAACGTCATCGAGAGTTCATAGCGGGCGCGGGTGGCATCGAAGGAGGTGTCGGTTGCGGCAAAGATTTTATCGAGCGCCTGGCGGTAGACGCGGGTGATGCTGGCGACGTATTCGGGAGACTTGAGGCGGCCTTCGATTTTAAGCGAGGCGACACCGGCGCGGACGAGTTCGGGCAGCACGTCGAGGCCGGCAAGATCCTGCGGACTGAGGAGATATTTGCGGTCGCCGAGGTCTACTTTTTGGCCGTCGGAAACGAGTTCGTAGGGCATGCGGCAGGCCTGGGCGCACTCGCCGCGATTGGCGGAGCGTCCGCCGAGGGATTCGCTGGTGAGGCACTGGCCGGAGTAGGCGACGCAGAGGGCGCCGTGGACGAAAACTTCGAGGGGGAGGGGATTGTCTTTTTGCGAGGCCTGCATGGCCTCGATTTCGGCGATGGAGTTTTCGCGGGCGAGGACGACGAGCTCGGCACCGAGTTCACGGGCGAACTCCACGCCGGCGGAGTTGGTCACGCTCATCTGGGTGGAGCCGTGGATCGGGAAATCGGGAGAGAGTTTTCGGATGAGGCGGCAGATGCCGATGTCTTGGACGATGGCGGCGTCCACCCCGGCGGCGATGATGGCGCGGAGGAACTC